>Ga0302117_10001661_pt1 | contig 10709 bp, 7 predicted proteins | sample AG5_322_MG_FD_203112 | JGI IMG/M metagenome (GOLD analysis project Ga0302117, IMG submission 203112) | Marine microbial communities from Western Arctic Ocean, Canada - AG5_32.2 | ecosystem: Environmental > Aquatic > Marine > Oceanic | place: Canada: Western Arctic Ocean | collected 2017-10-01 | reverse complement strand
TAGGCGCTCGGGGCATCCTTCCAGGCGTCGTCGAGGAGGGTGCCCGTCCGACCCCGTACCTCCATGGGACGAACGAAGCTGTCCACGTGAAAGCCTGTGGCAAAGATCAGCACGTCCAGTTCGTGGAGGCGCCCGTCGATTGTCTGGACTCCCCCGGGTTCGATTCGCTCGATGCCTTCGGTGACCAGTTGCGCATTCGGATGCTGAATGGCCTCGTAGAAATTGGGAGACATGATCAAGCGCTTGCAGGCGGCCCGATAGTCGGGTCGAAGTCTTTCGCGCAGTTCCGGATCGCTGACGCTGTTCTCCAAGTTGGCCACGCAGTTGTCGTGAACCAGTTTAAGCAGGGGAGAATCCGCATCGACCAGAACATTGGCGAAGGCATCGGTCATCGTCCGGGCGAATTCCTCTCGGATGGTTTCCATGGCCTCGGGGTTCGCGCGAAAATGGGCCTTCTCCTCCTCGGTGTAGGGCGGGTTTTCCGCGGGAGCGACCCACTGAGGGGTCCGTTGGAAGAGGGTTAGAGCCGGAACCTTGTCGGCCAGGGCCGAAACCATCTGGATTGCGCTGGATCCGGTTCCGATGATGCCGACCCGCTTGTCGGCCAGGGAGACATTGGGATCCCAACGTGCACTGTGAAAGGCCGGGCCCTCAAAACTGTCCCGGCCTGGGAAATCGGGGATCGAGGGATGATGGAGGACACCCGTTGCTGCGATGATGAAATCGGCTTCGTCCTGGGAACCGTCGTCGATCTCGATTCTCCAGCGGCCTTCTCGAAAAACGCAACTCTGGACCTGTTTGCCGTACTCGATGCGCGCGTCCACACCGAAGCGCTGAGCGGTTTCTTCGAAATAGCTCTGGATTTCCTGGCCCGGGGAGAAGCGTTGGGTCCACTCGGGATTCAGGGCAAATGAATAGCTGTAGAAGTGAGAGGGCACATCGCACGCGATCCCCGCGTAGGTGTTCTCTCGCCATGTTCCTCCGAGTCGATCGGCTTTTTCGTACACGACGAATTGATCGAAGCCCGCCTCCTGCAATTTGATGGCGCTGAGAATCCCGGACATCCCGGCTCCAATGACCACGACTCGGGGATTTCGGGACGAGGCATTGGGCGCGGGAGACTTGGAGGCGTGTGCCATGAAGGGTTTCCTGGAAGGGGCATCGGGAAAGGGAGTGATTCGGAGAGCGTGCGGTTTACCCTACTCCTGTACGATCAGCCGAGCAAGGCCCGCCCGCCGGGGTCGGGGTGTTGGAGTCAGGCATTATCGCCCCATGTCCAAGGCACCGGCCGAGCCGCTTCAACGCGACCGACGCGACCAGATCTTGAGCCCGCCGCGGGATGTGATTCCCAAGAACGGCTTCGCCCAATCGTCGCTGGACCCGATCGCCAAGCAGGCGGGGCTTCGCCGCAGCATCGTGTCCGAATACTTCGCCTCGAAGTCGGAAAATCTCGACGGCGCTATTGATTAAGGGCTTCGGATTAAGGGCTGCGGGTTAAGGGCTGCGGGATTAGCGGATTCGCGCTAAGCCGAGCCGGGCAGAAGCATGAGCAGAGTCAGGGTCAGGGTCAGAGTCAGAGTCAGGCGAAGCATGTTCGTTAACCGGCCCCGGAACGCGTAGAGCGCGGGGGGCTTCTCAAGCGGCCGATCCCTGTCGGCGTCTCGGAAGTCCACCCGCCCCCAACGGTTCGGGCTCTCCGTCGCCGGGTGACGACGGTGGGCCCGTGGTGCGCCCTCAATCGTGAGGGTTCGGCTCCCCCTTCATCAGTGCGTTGGCCTGGGCTGCGCGAATAATGAGCGCGGCCCGATCCCAGCCCTCCCGGCGGCCCCGGGTAAAGCGGTCCTGGGCGGGGGGCGACGGCATATTGGCTGCGGCCATCGTGGCCTGTGGCCCGGTGGCCGCGAGTAGCGCGAGCGCATCGGTGAGTGCGAGCATCATTCCCCGGGAGTATTCATCGTGCTCGGCGCTTTGCTTGAGACTCATTTTATTGCTCCCCGCTTCGCGGCAGTGTGATCGGGCTTTCTTGATTCATTGGGTTAAGAGTTTTTGATCCCGATTCTGCTCGCCCCTTGCCGAGTAACAATGCATGGCGCATGCCAACACCGCTGGCTTGCGTAAGAGGCAGCTCAGGCGACTCTCCGAGGCTAGGATTGACGGTGGCGGGCGTGATGGGCGCTGGCCTGGCTTATATGAGCCGTGCGATTCGCCCGGGGCACTGCATTTGAAGCGCCCAGATTTTCGGGGTGTGCTGCCTCCCCGGCAGTAAGTGTGAGGGAACCTTGAACGCCCCCGGCCCGGCTCGGTCTGGGTCGCACAGGGAATCTGGGTTGCCCACCGGATCGCCCGATCGGTTTCGGACCCCTTGCGAGATTCCCACAGGGGAATCAAACTGCCCAGCGTTGCCCTCGGGATGAGGCGCAGCCTGGGCTTACAGGGGAGGAAAATCGGTCGTGTGGCTCGCCTTGTTCGTGTCCGTGGGCTCTGTGGCCGCCGGAACGGCGGTGGTCTTGTTGGGCTCGCGGAGCCATCGTGCCCTGGAGCCCGTGCGGACCTTTGCCCTGGTGGCGGCTGTGGTGGTCGTGCTGACCCAACTGCTTCCCGCCGCCATGGCGGATATTGGACTCTGGGCACTGGGCGTCTTTGGGATCGCTTTGGTGGCGCCGGCGGGTTTCGAGCGCGTTGTTCGCTTCCGGTCCGGGCGGGGCTCCGGTCCCCGTCGAGACCCCTCTTGGATCGCCGTGGAACTCGGCTATATCGGCCTGCTCTGGCACAGGCTGGCGGACGGCATGGCGTTGGGGCTCTTCGGTGGACTCGGTCCGGCCGCCGGCGTCGATATCGGTGTGCTTGTCGCCATCGCCGCCCACACGGTTCCGATTACCGGGGTTCTGGTGCTCGCTTATGCGGATCGCTACGGCACTCGGCACGCGGTGGCGCGTTCGGTGGGCGTCGCTGCGGCCACGTGCCTGGGGGTTTTTATCGTGGGCGCCACGCCGGCGCAGACCATGGAAATCTGGGAGCCATGGATCCTGGCCGTGGCCAGTGGCTTGCTCTTGCATGTGATCGGCCACGATTGGCGGGCGGAGGCGCCCCGAGATTTGAGCGGACGGCTCGCCGATATGCTGGCCATTGCGGCGGGGATCGGCCTGGTGATGTTGGCCGCGGGGGGAGGGCACGAGCACACCCATTCGGGCGAGGGAGGCGGCGATGTCCGCCAGGACATTTTCAACGCCCTGGCGGAATTGACCCTGGAGACAGCGCCGGTTCTCCTGATCGGGCTGGCCATCGGGGCGCTGCTTCAAACCTTTGGTGGCGCGCTCTCTACCCGCTGGCTCCAAGGGGGGTCTTCCCTGGGCCAGGCGTTTCGCGGCGCAGTGGTGGGCGCCCCCCTCCCCATTTGTGCGTGCGGGGTCCTGCCTCTGGCAGAATCCCTCCGCGCCCGGGGCGGAGGCCCGGCCTTGGTGGTGGCCTTTCTGTTGGCCACGCCGGAGCTTGGGGTCGAGAGCTTCGCCTTGACGGCGCGGTTCCTGGGGTGGCCCTTTGCCCTGATGCGTTTGGGCGCGGCGGTGGCGGTGGCCATGCTGGCCGCCCTGGTGGTGGCCTGGGTTTTGAAGTCCGAGGCACGGCCGGTGGCCGAGAGCGAACCCGTGGCCCCGGGTTCCGAGCGTGAAGGAGTCTGGCGCCGAGCGATGGATCATTTTGATGAGTTGCTTCATCACGTGGGCCCCTTCACTCTGGTGGGCCTGGTGCTCGCCGCGTATACCCAAGCGGTTCTGCCCGACGGCGGCATGGGAAGCTGGGCGGGTTCCGGGCTGGACATTGTCGTGATTTCGCTGATAGCGGTCCCGAGCTATGTCTGCGCTGCTGCGGCCACCCCCCTGGCGGCTGTGCTCATCGGGAAGGGTTTTTCTTCCGGGGCGGTCCTGGCGGGACTCCTGCTGGGCCCGGCCACCAACTTGGCCACTGTGGGATTCTTGCGCGCCGCCTTCGGCGCCAGGGCGGCTTGGATGGGACTGGGCGCGCTGATCCTGGCTGTCTGGGTCTTCGCGGTAGCGACCAACCTCTTGGGACTGGAAGCCAACGTGCCCGAGGGGGGCTTCGGGGAGGCGCATGGGCACTCGGTCTTGGCCCTGGCCGGCAGCGCTTTACTTGGGGGACTGGTTTTGCGCGGGATCTGGCGAAGCGGTCTGCGGGTGTGGCTTGCGAGCCTGGGCGACGCCTTCGGGAGCGGGCATGCCCATGCCCATGCCCACGACCACAGCGATGACCATACCGACGATCATGACCAGGACGTTCCCCCGGGCCCCGAGCGAGCGCCTGTCGCTTAGCGGGAAGCGTTGGATCAAGCGGCCGGTCCGCCCCCGCTCATGGCTTGGAGAACATTGGCCCGGCTCCCCAATGTGTGTCCGATCCCCGAGAGCAGCGAAAATACCCGGGCGACCAGAACAAAATCGCTGGGCACTTCGGCGACGGGATCCTCTCGGATGGCTTCAAAGAGTTCTTCGGTCATGTCCTCGGTGAACTCACCCTCGAAGGCACCCGAATCGCTGCGACGGACCATGCGCCGGGCGATCGCGACAAAAGTGCTGGTATCTCCGGTCTTGGACCGGAAGCCCAGTTCGGTGAAGGCCCGCACCATGGCCGATTCATTGAAGGTCGCCAGGGAGAACATCAGTTCGAAGAGACCGAGACCGAAGCCTTCGGGCAACTCCTTGGAAAGGCCGAAGTCGAGGACCACGATCTCCCCAGTGGGCGTGACAAAGAGGTTGCCGGGATGGGGGTCCGCATGAAAGAAGCCGGCGGCCAAGATCATGCGGACGTAGATGTACATCAAATTCTGAAAGACTTCGGCGGGGGCCAGGCCCGCTTCTTTCATGCTGGCCTTCTCGGTGATCTTGATCCCGCTGACGAGTTCCATGGTGAGTACTCGGGTTGTGCTCCATTCGCGGTAGATCTCGGGAATCTTGACATGGGGGTCGTCGGCAAAGAGTTCCCGAACCCGATCCGCGCAATCCGCCTCTCGAACAAAGTCCAATTCCATGCGCAGATGACGAGTCAGTTCCACGAGCAAGGGGAGAAGGGGAAGTGGCTGGGGGTCGAAGAATTCGTAGACCCGGCAGACCCGGCGCATATTTCCCAGGTCGGTACGAATGATGCCCTCGATATCGGGGTACTGAACTTTGACCGCGACCTCCCGGCCGTCGATGAGCCGGGCCCGGTGGACTTGGGCCAGGGAGGCCGAGGCAAGGGGCGTGGACTCAAATTCGGAGAAGACCGCCTCGATGGGCTTGCCGAGCTCGCTTTCGACCATCCGCCGCACCTGTTCAAAGGGTTTGGGGGGCACTGCGTCGTGGCATTGCTTGAGCTTCTCGATGAACTCTTTCGGGAAAATGTCCGAGCGCGTGGCCACCGACTGACAGAGCTTGATCATCACGCCCCGAAGGTCGAGAGCCAGATTGAGGACGCGATCGGCCGCCCGCTGATGCGTGGGCGATAACTCTTCGTTTGAGATCTCGATGCCGCGAAGACGCCGGCCCCAGCTCGGGATCTTGTACATCCCCCAAATCCAGGCGGCATTCCACCCGACCTTCAGGCTCCTGCGGACCCGTGTGACCAGTTCCACCGCTCAGGCCCCGTTGGCGGCGGGCTCGAAGCCGGTCGTCTCCGGCGGGGTCCAGGTCAACTCCAAGGCGTCGAACTCCTCCTGAAGAGCACCCGGATTGGTGGCGACGGAGATGGCCTGGGCAAGCCCTTCGCGCAGATCCTCACGTTGATCGCTGGGTCGATTCCGGGTCACTTGGGAAAGAATCCGATGGAGCAGTCCGTCCACGACGGTCTTCCCTGAAATTGTCTTGTCGTCGACGGTTCGAATCGTTCGCGCGGAAACCTCGGAGAGCGCGGTCCGCAGGTAGTCGACGTGAGGTTTTTCGTCCGCCTGAATATTTCGGACCATCCCCCCGGCAACTTCCGGAGCAGCTGAAATCTCGGGATCCGAAAGCACGTCGATGCCCCATTGGAAGGTTCCTTCGGCAAAGACTTCTACGATCAGGACGTTGGCCATGAAGCCCAACATTCGCTCGAGCTCTGGACCGATCTCTGGGAAAGCGGGCTGCTGGGCTCCCCCTCGGCCGCGTCTTCCCATTAGGCGCATCAGGACGTCTCCCGGCACCTTGGGGTTCTCCAGGGCGGCGTCCCGGGCGGCCTCCCACATTTGTTTGTGGCCTCCCTCATCTCGGTAGCCGGACTCGTCCCGGGCGTGAGCCTCGAAGAGGCCTCCGGTCAAATGGTCCAAGGCCGTCCCATCGATGGGTTCTACAAAAACTTTCCGAAGTTCCGGAACCTTAACGTCTCGGATCATCGCACCGAATCCTTCGACGATGGAAATGACGGTCAATGCCCGAACGACGGGTTCTCGGACAGCATTTTTCACCAGGAGTTTGGCCTGGGTGGCACTCGGATACTGGGGGGGCATCAAGTTGCGGGGGATCTCGATCAGGGGTGAGCCCCGGTCGCTGAGTTGGGCTTGCCATGCCTCGATTGCGGGGAGCCGGCATAGGGTACGCGGGGAGCGATAGAGACCGTCGGCGTCGAATCCCCCGTGGCAGCGAACGCCGTTCGCGATCAAGGGCTCGGCGACGGGTCCGGTGGAGAGCAGCTCCTCAGGGGTAAAGGTCGGAGTCTGAGTCATGGTATGGGTGGCTTCCTCGGGGTTGGATGGGGTGTCGGAGACTAGCGCTGCCCGCCGTCGATGCGGGCTTCGCGGATCAGAGGAAACTTCGATTCCCTCGGGGTGAGGCGCGCCTAAGGAGGGCGCCGGGCAGGGCATTCTCGTTCGGCTCGGCGGGCGACTTGCCAATTTCTAAAGTTTTCCCTTTACAAACAGGGGGCTCTAATGAGAGACTGAAGTTCGGAATCCTCCGGGAAGGGGAGACGTACTGATGGAATTGCGTTCGAAGAGCCGCTTATTATGCATTGTACTTGCGATGGTCTTGAGTCCGTGGGTGGCAGGCACTGCCGGAGCGGGCCCCATTGTTCTGGACCTTGATTTCACCGGGCCCTACTGGGGGACGGCTCTGATCACAGGGGTACACGGTGCGGGCAATGGGGGCACCTCTCCCTCCTGGGCCAACGACGCGGGGATCAATGGCGCGTATGGCGGACCAACCCGGCTCCGCCTGACCAACAACCAAGGCGGACAGCGGGGCAACGCGTGGTACAACGGGGCCACCGTGGAGGCCAACGCCGCGTGGAACGCCCAGTACGATATGCAGATCACCTATGAGGTCGGCGGCGGGGCGGACGGGATCGCTTTCCATCTGCAGGAAATCGGTACCGGGGCGGATACTTTTATTGAGGGACAAGGACTCGGCTCCGAGTTTCTCTCGGTGGTGATCGATACGTGGGACAACGGGGGCCAATGCGGTTTCGGCCTGGCGATCCACAATAACGGTGCCCAAGTGGGCAGCTGCCACGACCTCTCGGGCATCGGTCCGGTGGCGAACAATATCTATACAGTGGCCATGACGTACGACGGTCTGGGAAGCCTTGGGGTCAACGTCATCAATACCGGGACGACTCCCGGCTCCACTTTTGGTCAGACGGGCGTAATCAATTATGCGGTGGATCTATCGGCGCTCAACACCGCGACTCTTGGCTGGTCCGGCCAGACGGGAGGGGCGGCCCAAAACCAGGACGTCCTGCGCGTGTCCGGGACCTTCGTGCCCGAGCCCGGGACGGCCGTGTTGCTGGGGACCGGGCTAGCGGGACTGGCCTGGCGAAGGCGCCAGCGCGCCTGAACTCGCCCGAGGCTCTTCGTTTTAGTTGAGGCATCGTCCGCGGTTGAGGCCTTAGGGATCGTGGCGCTTAGAGATCGTGGGGTCGGCCCCGGACTGGAGTTCGACAAAGCGCCGATAGCGCCCGTCCGGTATCGCCAATAATTCTGCATGGCGGCCGCGTTCCCGAATTTCTCCCGCCTCGATGAAAAGGATTTCATCCGCCGCGCGAACGGTGGACAGGCGGTGGGCGATGACCACCACGATGCGGTCCCGGCTGAGTGCGCGCAGGGTTTCCACGAAACGGCTCTCGGTTTCGGGGTCCAGGGCCGAGGTCGGCTCGTCGAGAATTAGGATTCGGGCATCACGGACCAGGGCCCGGGCCAGTGAGATCCGCTGGCGCTGACCGACGGAGAGCTTGCCGCCCGCCCGGCCCAGGGGGGTCGCGTAGCCCTGAGGGAGGTGCTCGATGAAATCGCTCGCACCGGCGAGCTGGGCAGCTTCCCGCACTGCGGCATCCGTCGCGTCCGCTCGGCCCATGCGGATGTTGTCCTCGATGCTGGCGTCGAAGAGGATCGTTTCCTGGAACACGAAGGCGATTTGGTCGCGCAGAGACTTCAGGGAAACCCCGGCAATGTCCGTGCCGTCGATTCGGACCTGGCCGGCACTGGGGGCGACGAAGCGCGGGAGCAGGTAGGCGAGGGTGGTCTTGCCGGCTCCGGCGGGACCGACGAAAGCGATCATCTGGCCCACCTGGGCACGGAGCCCGATGTTTTTCAAGACCGTGGTTCCATCGGGATAGGCGAAGTCGACCCGGTCGATCTCGATGCAGTCGGAGACCGGGCCCAGTTCCCCGGCGTTCGGGTCGTCGATTTCCCCGGGCATGTCCATCAAAAAGAAGACGCGATGAAGGCCTGCCGCTGACGCCTGTACGCTGAACCACAAGCTGCCCAGCATCTGGGCCGAAGCCACGACGTGAAAAAAGTAAGTGGTGAGCAGGCCGAAATCGCCTCGGCTGAGTTCTCCGGCGATCACCCCGTCGATGGCGACGAAATACGCGTAGCTGCCCAGTGCCACGGCCGGGATGCCCCCGATGAGGACGGTGTAGATACCGAGACGAAAGACGTCCCGGTAGCGGCTGAAGGAGTCCCAGCTGTCGGCCTCGTAGCGGTCTCGCTGGTTGGCTTCGCCGCCCAGGCTCTGGACCGCGAGAATATTGCTCATTCCCTCTTCAGCTGTGGAGGTCGCCGTTGCGCCGGCCTTTCGGCTTTGACCGCTCATTCGCCGAACCGCCCCGGCTAGGGGAAGCGTGGCGAAGAAAGCGATGGGTAAAAAGGCCAGGGCCGAATAGACGAGAATGGGGCGATCTCCATAGAGGGAGCCGAGGATGGTCACGGTGAGCAGAATGTGAAGAGGGGCGGTGATGGGTGTTAGGAGAATGCGGTAGCAGGCATTGGTGATCGTCGGGGTGTCGTACATCACGCGGTAGACCGCGTCGCCGATGCGTTCATCGTCGAAGGCTGTCATGGGAAGGGTCTGGATACGCCCAAAGAGCCGGGTTCGGTAGTGATGATTGAGAGCCTGGGTGAGGCGCATGGTCCAGCGAAAATCAAAGAGACCCAGCAGGCCACCCGTGAGGCTGAAGCCCGCGTTGGCCTCGTTCTCGGTTCGACTCGCGGTGTCGTAGCCGCTGGCCAAATAGCCTTCCGCACTCTCGCCCTCGCTTCCCGCGGTCCCGAATGCCCCGATGACTAGGAACAGGGTCATCTGGAACCCAATCACGATGAAGAGAAGTTCGTAGGGCGAGTAGCCCGCGAGGGAATTCATCAGGGGTGCGATCAGGTCGGGATAGGGGCGAATCGGGTCATGGATGGGGCGCCCCTCGATGACATTGTCGATAATGATCTTCACCGGCCAGGGCAGCATCAGCATGGGGAGTAGGCTCAGGAGCATCAGCCCCACCTTGACTGCAAAGCGACCCCGAAAAGGGCCCACGAAGCGCAGGGCGCGCCCGAGCACTCGGAGGGTTTCCCCGTGACTCAGGTCCTCGCTCTCCTCCATAGGGCTGGGCCGGCTCATCGCGCGGCGGCCTCGGCGGCGAGCCGTTCGGCCTTCACGAGAGCCCGGTAGGCGCCCCCTGGCATTTTCATCAACGTATCGTGGCTCCCGGTTTCGGCGACGGTGCCGTTTTCGAGAAAAACGATTTGATCCGCCTGGCGAATGGTGGAGAGGCGATGAGTGATCAGGAAAACCGCACGGCCTTGTCCCCACTGGCCGAGGCTCTGGAGGACCCTTTGTTCGGTGGCCGCGTCCAGGGCCGCGGTGGGCTCGTCGAGGATCAGAATAGGCGTGTCCTTGAGCACCGCCCGGGCAATGGAAAGCCGTTGACGCTGGCCCGAGGAGAGTTTTGAGCCGCGTTCGCCGAGTAGGGTGTCGAAGCCGTCGGGCAGTTCCTCGATGAAGTCATTCGCGCATGCAATGCGTGCGGCCTCCCGGACCTGCTGGTCGCTGGCCCGAGGATTCGCAAAGCGAATATTCTCGCGTACGGTGTTTCCGAAGAGCACGTTTTCCTGGAGCGCTATGGAGACCATTTCGCGTAGGCTTTCGACCTGAAAATTTGGTAGTGCGACGCCATCGATTTCGATCTTTCCGCTGCTGGGATCGAAGAGCCGAAGGAGCAGGGCCATCAGAGTGCTTTTGCCGGATCCCGTTGGCCCGACCAGGGCGGTAATCGTTCCCACCCGGGCGGTCAGGTTGACATCGGAGAGAACCGGTCGATCGTTCTGATAGCTGAAGCCCACCTTGGAGAAGCGGATGTCCTTGTGGACCCCCTCGAGGCGAATGGCGTCGGGGCGATCGCTGATTTCCGGTGCGTGATCCATCACCTCGAAGACCCGGTCGAGACCGATCGCAATGTCATGGGCCCGGCCCCAGGTCCGA
>Ga0302117_10001659_pt1 | contig 10715 bp, 12 predicted proteins | sample AG5_322_MG_FD_203112 | JGI IMG/M metagenome (GOLD analysis project Ga0302117, IMG submission 203112) | Marine microbial communities from Western Arctic Ocean, Canada - AG5_32.2 | ecosystem: Environmental > Aquatic > Marine > Oceanic | place: Canada: Western Arctic Ocean | collected 2017-10-01 | reverse complement strand
GGAACAAGAAATTTGACGTATATGAATGGGACGCAAGAGAAGCTTCATGGGATGACAGTGATTTTGACAGCTATCCACCGGCCCCTCGAGATTCTATGGGATAAACGCGTGACATTATATTTAAACCATATATAATAACACGTATAGATTGAGAGAGAAAAAAAAGTTTATCAAACTTAGTAGATTTAGAAAGAGTAAAGAGTAAATACTTGTAACAAACATGAGAAGCTATATACAATTTAATTTAGGTACGATCCATGATAAATCATGGCAGGCGGCCGTACTGCGAAGGATTAGTAATCCGGAAACAGGAGAGCGTGGCGGCTGATAGATTGAACAACAATTTATTAGCAAGAACGCCCTCCGAAGGAAACTTCGAGAGGGTTTTTTGTTGCCACGATAGAATGTATAGAGTATAATGTAAAGACAATTTAAAGGTTTATTGAATGGTGTACCTGAAACACCAGACGATCGCAATTAAGTCCCGCGCATGACTCAGTCATAAGGCGAAACAAATAAATTGGTAATATGACGGGGTTGAAGCATCCGTCTTGAAATAAACCACTTCTTTTTATTGGGATGAAGTACAGTCTGGCCGTACGTCCGGTTTGGGTCCGGAAAGCCGCGAGTTCGAATCTCGCCATCCCAACCATTTTATTAACGCGCTCGTGGCCGAATGACGAGGTACCAGATTGCAACCCTGGGTATGGGGGTTTAATTCCCTCCGAGCGCTCCATTTCATGAAACCAGTCATTTGCTAGTTTGCCCTGGTTAACAACTACAAACTAGACATTTTATCACGCCTTCGAAGCTTTATCTGGATGAGCAGCGGGTTTTTACCCCGCGGAATCAGGATCGTTACCTGACGAGGGCACCAATTTAATTAAAGGTTGGCTACAGCAATTAAAAAAATTCACTTGAAATGAAAACAAAACCCAACCTGATTAACCATTTTATTGCGGAATCGAGAAGCCTGGTCTATCTCAGTGGTCTCATAAGCCATTATGCAGCGATAAGCTGTTCGGGGGTTCGAATCCCTCTTCCGCTACCAATTTCACACCTGCGGAGCTCGGTAGGCAGAGCAAGTGCTTCATACGCACTAGGACATCAGTTCGAATCTGATCGTAGGTACCATTTTATTTGGGTAGGTATGCAACACGGTGAAGCAAACGGTCTGTAAAACCGCTACATAGAAACGTTGGAGGTTCGAATCCTTCCCTGCCCACCATTTTATTCTAGGGTAGCTCAGCGGTAGTAGCGTTTGACTGTTAATCAAAATGTCGCAGGTTCGATCCCTGCCCCTAGAGCCATTTTATATCTAGGTACACTAACTGGTAAGTGGAGGAGCTGTTAACTCCTTGCAGTCCGTCTTGAACGGTATGGTGGTTCGAACCCATCCCTAGGTGCCATTTTAGATATGCCAGTGTAGCTCAGTTGATAGAGCGCCTCACTTGTAATGAGGATGTCGTCGGTTTGAATCCGGCCCCTGGCTCCAATTTCCGAGGTATCTTAGCGGGTACCTTTCACTCAACTGCTGTATGTGTCGACTGGCGTTCTGGCTGGTTTGCATATGTCAGTCCTGCGATGGAAGCAAGATAACAGAACAGAGGGCTTCCTAGGGCGAATCCTACGAGGATCAGGTAGGGGAGTGTAGATTTTATCATATAAAACCATTAGTAGACCATAAGTATTAGTAAAGGTGGTCTACTATGAAGAGAACGTTTATATGTGAGGGTTGCGGTGAAACGAAGGAATGCAAAAGTTACAGCTATAATTACAAGAATAAGTATTGCAGTAACGCATGCCAAGCCGCATTAAAAAGAAAGAAACGCCAAGAAAGAGATTTACGTCTTTTCGGTGAGGGTAAGTTAGCCAACCGAACGAGTATCTTCGAAATTCTCGTAGTACGAGACGGTGATAGATGCGACAAATGCGGCATTACAGAGTGGCAGAATAGCCCCATAAGATTTTGGGTTGACCATATAAATGGCAACGCATCAGACAATTCCCCAAACAATTTAAGATTAGTGTGTCCCAATTGCGACAGTCAGTCAGATACGTTCGGAGCAAAGAACAGAGGCAATGGTAGAAAGGCACATGGGATAGAAACACATAATTAATTTATCATATGGTGGTCGTGGTGGAACTGGTAGACACGCTTGACTGTGACTCAAGAAATTGCGGGATCGTACCCCGTCGATCACCCCAATTTTTTAGCCAGGTGGTGCTGCAGCCGCTTAGAGTTCATGGCTCTAAGGGCCTGGCACCATTTACCCACGTGACAAATGAATCGTGGTTTATAAGTTATAGTATGGAGAATACTACTATGAACGATGATACAACAGATACTAAATGTGGATGCACTAAACGCATTGACGCACTAGAAAAAGAACTCAAAGACCTAAAGAAGGCATTTGAAGATTTGAACAATATGTACAACAGTCACATCACAGATTTACATATCAAACAGAATTAACAATCGAATAGGCTTAAAGGTGAGCTTGAGAAATCGAAGCAACCTTCGTCGTGGTGTGATGCCACCATTTTATGCCCCTGAAGCTTTACTGGATGAGCAATCGGCTCTTAACCGATGGAATTCGGATCGTTACCGAACAGGGGTACCAATTTATGGGGACTTGGTGTAGCTGGTGCGCACATGAGCTTGAAACCCTCAAGGATTGAGTTCGATACTCAGAGGCCCCACCATTTTATTATCTGTTAGTCTCTCGAGAAGATTGACAGTCTGCAGCGAGGGGAGGCCGCATCCTCGAAAAAAACACGTCCACCATTTTTATTTGCCGGGTGCCTATGATACTCATGTCGATCCCTCACGTGGGGGTGAAGAATGGTTGAGGTTTACGATTGTTGCAACAATGCGGCCCGGCTCCAATTTACACGCCATTAGTATAGAGGTTATTACTCCTGTCTGATAAACAGGGAAAGGTGGTTCAATACCATCATGGCGTACCAATTTAACGGACCCTTAGCATAGCCTGGTCAATGCGCATCGCTCATAACGAAGGGATCGGAAGTTCAAATCTTCCAGGGTCCACCAATTTTATATGGGCTAGAAGCACATCCGGCAGTGCACCTGTGTTGCAAGCAGGCTATTTGCGAGTTCGAACCTCGTCTAGTCCACCAATTTAACCCGGGAAACAGGGGTTCGAATCCCCTTCCCTCACAATGTGGGGGATCGTCTAGAGCGTTTCCAGGACACCCGGCCTATTCATTTTCAGTCGGAGAGATGGGTTCGATTCCCATTCGCGTGGTAACACGGGATCGTCTAGCGGAAGGATACCGGCATATTTCAATTTTAATTTATGGACCATTGGTGTAAAGGTTGCATTACTAGCCTGTCAAGCTAGGGGAACGGGTTCGATTTCCCGTATGGTCCGCCATTTTATTTAAAGGTTAGTTACAGCATATAACCCCCTGGAGAAGCGGTGAGATTCCGCCCTTTTGGCCCCTAATACTAACCTGAATTTGTACCAGTAGCTCAATTGGCAGAGCATCACGTTGCCAACGTGAAGGTTGTGGGATCATTGCCCATCTGGTACTCCAATTTCAACGAAAGGATGTGTATTATGTTATTCTATGGTAAACACAAGATTCACGGATCAGGGAAGATCCACCCTGCCGATGAGTGTGGGATTTGTTCCGAGAATAACAAGAACACCAAAGGCGGTAGACGCCAGCACGACAAACGAGATCTGAACGCCCTAATCGAGGAGTATGATGACGACAATAAGGGAAGGGAACGACAAGAAAGGCCGTAAGCACTTCTATGTTGACTACAGTGAACAGAGATTCCAAGAAGATTGGATGAGGTTCATGGTGTGGGGATTTATGAACACAACAAGAGGCCACACCTACGATCAGACATTTGCACAATTCCAAACAAAGGAAGATGCACAGAATTTTATAGACTTTTTCATGGTCCAGTAGCGAAATCTGGTAGAGCAGCTGTCTCAAACGCAGTTATTTGGGAGTTCAAATCTCCCCTGGACCACCATTTTATATATGCATCCATAGCGAAATCTGGTAGAGCAACGGACTTAAACCCCGTATTTTTTCCCGGTTCAAATCCGGGTGGGTGCACCAATTTAACGGTCGCGTAGCGAAATCTGGTAGAGCACTCGGTTTAGGCCCGAGGTTTTTGGGAGTTCAAATCTCCCCGCGACCACCATTTTAACGTTCCTATAGTTCAAAGGACAGAGCCACAGATTCCTAATCTGTTAATTCCAGTTCGAGTCTGGATAGGAACACCAATTTTATATGCACCCGTAGTCTAAGGGATGGGCATCGGTTTTCTACACCGAATATGTGCAGGTTCGAATCCTGTCGGGTGTACCAATTTACACACCCCTGTCGTCTAGTGGCTAGGACACGTGGTTTTCATCCACGAGAAGGCAGATCGATACTGCTCAGGGGTACCAATTTGGGTCGAGAAGAGAGAAAAGCTGGAGCTTCGGTTCGAATCCGTTAGTCTCTGCGTCTAATCAACGTGTTGGGGTGATACCCACTCGACCGTTTCATGCCCCTATCGAATAAGGATAGTTCACCACACTCTCAATGTGGAGATCGGAGTTTAATTCTCCGTAGGGGTTCCATTTTCAAATGACAATAAGATAAGTATTATTATGATAGATAAAATCAAACAGTATTTTCGAGATAACAAGACCACCTACCTGTTAAGGTTCGCTGTTAAAAGCGCAACAACAGGCCAGGAAGCGTTCGATACATACAACGCCCTAGTGCCGAGCCACCTAGAGGTTTCGGAGACGTCTTTCCAATCGAAGGACAGGAGAATATATGTTGACAACCACTGGATTCATAGAATTGAGTGTTGGGTGTGGGTCGATAAGCGAAAGCACAGAAAAGAGATCCTGAACATTATGTATCAATATTCTGATTTGTTATTCCTCTCAGACGGAAAAAGCAAACGGAAACACAAGCATTTGATGAGATGGGGAATCGAGTAACAATTTATATGCGCCATTGATGTAGTGTAACATTCCAGCCTTCCAAGCTGGCTTCAGCAGTTCAAGTCTGCTATGGCGTACCATTTTTTTAGGAGCGGAGATATGGGACCTGAGAAAAAACCGAATTTCAATTGGCCTGATTTAGTATTCCCCCCAATCAATTTATGGTGTCTTATGTCCGCATATGATTTCTATGAATTGATGGAAATGAAACAAGAAAACAAGCCAAAGTCGTTAGAATATTTACATGGGCCACTTTAGGATTCGACAGAACACAACAAAGTGGAGTTGCACGTAGTAGTTGATCTGGGGCTACTTTAAAACGGATTACGTTATAATTGCAGAACAATACGCAATGGCTGCTTAGATAGCAACCTAGGAAACAAGTGAAGCCCCGAAGAGTAACTTGGAGTACGAATTATTACACGGGAACCTGTTAGGGAAGACGTAACCCCTAATTTGTATAACGATCTAGACCACAACGCTACCGCTGATGAGTGGGTGTAACGAAGAGTAGCAAATAAACGTGTAGACGCTTCATAATGTACGTTCTGGACAGGGGTTCAATTCCCCTGTGGTCCACCATTTTATACGCGCGCGTAGTTCAATGAACAGAGCACAAGATTACGAATCTTGGAATGGGGGTTTGAATCCCTCCGTGCGCACCATTTTTTGAATGTGATGTTCCGTAACCGTTAACAGTCACCCATGGAATATCACATTCTCTTTTTATGGGTTCGTAGTGTAATGCGCAGCACGAGAGATTCCAAACCTCTTTGTCTCAGTTCAAATCTGGGCGAACCTGCCATTTTATGGTCCCTTAGTGTAGTGATTAGCACCGGTGGTTTTGATCCACCTAGTGGGAGTTTGATTCTCTCAGGGACTACCATTTCTATTGTCCCTTAGTATAACGATAGTGCAACGGGTTCTGGTCCCGTGAGTGGAGGTTTGATTCCTTCAGGGACAACCATTTTTGCCCATATAGTACAAAGGCAGTACATCACCTTGGTACGGTGAGGATTCCGGATCGTTCCCGGATGTGGGCTCCATTTTAACGTGTCAGTTTCGTACAAGTGATAGTATTTTCGGCTCGCACCCGTTAGATATCGGTTAAAATCCGTTAACTGGCACTATTTTAACGCCAGTGTATTTCAACGATAGAATCTCTGTTTCGTAATCAGATGATGTCGGTTTAATTCCGGCCATTGGCTCCATTTTCTAGTTGCCATTTACCAATACATGTAGTATTATAATGTTTTAAAGGTTAGTTACAGCAACAAACTAAAAACCTCAATACTAATGAACGTCTTTTTCGATTTGCAGACATTAAAGAACAAGTAGGAAGCTAACCTGAACTTTTTAACCCAGATGCGAAAGGGCATAATGGAATATTACGACAGCGAGTTATTGGGTGCCCGTGTATATCCAAACCGGGAAGAAGTTTACTTTTACGGTGGAATTTTTTCCCAGTGGGCAGAGTGCACCTTTTTCAGTAACGTAGTCCAAGAAGAGGTTAATTGTGCTGAACAGGCCATGATGCTTTTGAAGGCCATGACGTTCAATGATTGCGAAGCATATGATCAAATCAAACTGACAGACGACCCCCGCAAACAGAAAGCCATTGGAAGACAAATACAGGATTTCGATCAAGAACGATGGGACCAGATAAATTACGCTGGTGTGATATCAATTAACCGTGACAAGTTCAGTCAGAACAAGGCATGGAATGAATTGTTACTATTGACAGATCCATATGATTTTATTGAAGCCTCACCCTATGATAAGATATGGGGAATTGGAATGGGCATTGACAACCCCAAACTACTGAACGTAGACAAGTGGGGACAGAATTTACTGGGGAAGGCAATCACAAGAGCCCGTAATGAGATCATACACACGGAATTACAACCATGAAGCTATGGGAATATGATTTTGAAAAGACGAAAGAATCCACATACATTTAAAGATTGATTACAGCAAATCAAACCCCCGGATTAGTCGGTTCAATTCCGACCATCACCGAAAGGTGATGTAAAGCAAACATCAATCTGTTTTTACGCGCATATCGCCAAGCGGCAAAGGCACTAGGTTTACACCCTGGCATCCGGAGGTTCGAGTCCTTCTATGCGCACCATTTTCTTGGAGAGTAAATCGATCAGGGCATCGACGCTGTTTGGAAAACAGTTGGGCCCCGCAAGGGGTTGGGAATCGTGTTCTCTGCTCTCCGCCATTTTACGGTACTGAGGCTGCGATTCTCTGATAGGGCATGTCCTTTCAAAGAGCCAAGTGGAAGCCGAACAACCAGCGGAAGATATGCCGACTGCTGGGATGAAGGTTCGAATCCTTCCTGTGCCCCCAATTTTCATGGAAGGGTAAGTCCAGTAGGTCTAAGGACAGCGGTTTGCTAAACCGTGTGCGTTAAACGCGTGTATGGGTTCAAGTCCCATTCCTTCCGCCATTTATGGATGAGTAAGCCAAGTCGGTCTACGGGCAGCTGTTTTGAAAACAGTGAGCGTTAACAGCGCGTGTGAGTTCGAGTCTCACCTCATCCGCCATTTATGGTTAGGTAAGCCAAGTCGGTCTAAGGGCTGCTGTTTCGAAAACAGTTTGCGTTAACAGCGCGTGCACGTTCGAGTCGTGTCCTAACCGCCAATTTATTTGTTTCGCCTTATCCCGTTGCCCCCTCATCCTTAATATGATATATTAAGATCATGTTAAACAAACCACTAACCAAAGACGAAGCTGAACTCAAAAAATACGGCGCATCTTACTGTGCCCGTGCTTATGATTCTACGCAATGCGCTAAAGAAGTAGCGGACACTTCAAATTCCAGGTTAACTATTTTCCATCAGTGCTACCGCAAAAACGGGCAGGGACCAGAAGGTCTATATTGTAAACTGCATGCTGAACGGTTCAAAAAACCGGATATCCCCCTTTTCCGCGTTCGCGCATACCATAACGCAATAGAATTATTTCACGTACAACGGGTGACGGATCAGCGATATTATAGTGATGGAGGGGGGACAGCAAAGACATCACAATATGAAAGCGTATACGACACATTCAAAGAGGCTACTGAATGCTTGAGAAAAAGGGCAATAAGCAAGCGGAGAAGTGCGGAGAGCCTGGAAAAAGAGGCCCAAAACATTGACACGTATTTGGAATCATTAACAGAAGAAGATTTAATAGACGCGAAAAAAACGTTGACTCCTCCTCATAAGTAGGTTATATTAGAGACATGATGAGTAAAGAACATATATTAACGTTAAAAACGTTCCAGATTGAACAAATCATGGATGCGTTGATTTTCAGCAATTGCTGTGACGTATGCATGGATTTAGACAGCGGGAACCACCACGATCAGTTGTCCGGTCTCGCACTCGCTAATCTATTAAAAGAAGCTACCGGAGTGGATTGCTCTGAAAAGGTGTATTTGATGGATGAAAGTGTTATAGCGGAAGACGAGAAAGAGGTTGCCTTTATAAGGGAATCCTTTAATATAAGAACTAATTGAATTTTTAAGGGCTGGTTACAGCAAACAACCAAAAACTAAATAAAATAAGTGGGCCGGTTCGCCGATAAGTCCACGCCAGTAGTCAGCAAAGCCTACTTAAAAAAGCTGCCGCCATTTCGAATTTGGGTGTAAAATTAAAGCAGGAACCCAGCCCGTTCCTTTTTACAATGAAGACAATGAATAAAATATTCCCATATGTCCATGTTCAGACGGTAGATGCCTATTTTGAGCTACCTAAAGACAAAAGAGAAAAGAAAGGCATTTACCTTAAACCCATCTCCCTTCCTATCGATCTTGATGATATGAATTGTGGGTGGTCTGATTGGTCGAAGCGAGTTAGAAAGGAATATCCTGTGCAAGGCTTTATACGCGAGTATCTGTTTGATTACGACAACCCTGTATATTGGGGTGTGGTGAAGACTAAGGACGCTATTAGGCATGGTTACTACAATGTCAAACGCTTTATCAAGCCATGCGCTCCCCGCTTCCGCAAAGCATGGAAGCGTCATCAGTATATAGACATATGTGATGCTATCGAATACTGCAACTTGGCCCTGTTATTGGATTTCTGGGAAGAGGAAGTCGTGGACGGCCATGTTGACTGGCAATCAGACGAGAAGCACATCAAATTCTATGACGAATTGAAAGCCTCCATGATTTGGGAAAAATATGACAAACCACACACACTGTCTGAAATTGACAAAGCATACGACGACGTGAGCAACCGCACAGGTCCTTTTGACGTGAAGTATGCAGAGGTTAACCGTTTGGAAGAACTGGTGCGCGATGGAGACACTAAGGTGTTACATTTCATGATTGATAACAGAGCTTGTTTCTGGACATAATATGGCTGGCAAAACACGAAAAGACGGCAAAGAACGCGCAAAGGCCGCAATCAAAATGTATAGTGGCATTGCGTCTAGACACAAGACATCCCCTAGAGATAAAAAACAGAGTCACTTCCATAAATAATTGTATGGAATCCACATTTGACGAATTATGCGAGGGTGCAATGGGTAATCTAGCCAGGGGCGCACTAGCTGCGGGTATGATAGCGGCAACAACACCACTTGAAGGGAGCCCCAGTACCCAAACAGTATCAACCGCATCACTGCCGAGAGGTTTGAGAAACAACAACCCGGGCAATATCGAAAAGGGTGATAACTGGGAAGGCATGACAGGCAATGACGGACGCTTCATTCAATTCAAGAAAATGGAATGGGGTGTTAGAGCGTTTGCAACCATCCTGAAAAATTACAAGCTAAAATACAATATCGATACTTTAGAGGGAGCCATATCCCGTTGGGCCCCTCCAGTTGAAAACGATACGGAGAGATACATAAATCTAGTGTCGAAGTGGTCGGGGATTCCTAGATCGGATAAAATAGATTTAGCAGACCCCCAAACAGCACAGAAGCTCATTAAAGCCATGACCCGAATGGAAAACGGCCAGACTATTGAAGATGAAACTATCAGAAGAGGGTTGACGCTAGTAGGAAAGAAATACAGAGGTCGATAATGCATAGTGACATAAAGCTCATACAAGAAGCATACGACCAACAGATCCATGACATGATGGCCACTATGGCGGCTCCAGTCGACTCAGTAGATTCTGGGTCGGTTCCACTTAGTGACGGGTATTACTTCCTATGGAACAAGAACAATAAAGAATTCTATAATGGGGTGATTTATGACAGGAACGACAAAGAAGTAACGGATGACATAGACAGTTTCATTTCCGGAGATAAAACACCCCAAACGGTGGGAGAACATTCACTGAGAAATCATCTCATCACCACCAAGTTAGAGACATTCAAAACCCAAGCAGTCACTACTATTGCGCACCTTGAAGCATTGCCAGAGAAAACCATTATATGGTACCCGGAACACGGGACGTCTTTTGGGACATATACAACCAGGGACGCACTATTGGTATACCTCGATTCAAGTGCCTTCGAGGACACGACAAAAATTAAAAGCTGGGTCATGGACAAAGAATCGCGCAATGCACTACAACAAGCGGCTAAATTGACGGGTGGCTCTTTGGACCCTTCGGGCAACATCAACGCCGAAGACCTAATACCCGCTTTGATACCCGCAACGGTCACCGATGACGGTGACATAGAAGGAATAATAAAGTTTGCTGACGATTTGAAGAGCAAGGGATGGGGATTTGTTGTAGTTCCTTATAGGTCTCATATCGCGCCGGAAATACGCAA
>Ga0302117_10001654_pt1 | contig 10726 bp, 8 predicted proteins | sample AG5_322_MG_FD_203112 | JGI IMG/M metagenome (GOLD analysis project Ga0302117, IMG submission 203112) | Marine microbial communities from Western Arctic Ocean, Canada - AG5_32.2 | ecosystem: Environmental > Aquatic > Marine > Oceanic | place: Canada: Western Arctic Ocean | collected 2017-10-01 | reverse complement strand
CCATATCGTTGGCTGGAGGACGATCTAAGCAATGAGACAGGAGATTGGGTCAAGGCGCAGAATGAAGTTACAGCCGGATACCTCTATACGAATGATGAAGCATTTCGACGTGACGTTGCCGGCGGAATTGATGGGCTAGTCAATTAATCCATGGAGGCACCTAACATGCAGTTGAAGCCACCCACTTCGTGGGCTCGGACGAAGCACCTCCACCCAAAATGTGAATCACAATTTGATCTCCTCAGACTTTCGCTCAAAAAGCCCTGTTATAATTCCTATCCTCCCACTGACCATTTTTCATTCAGCTTGCTCGCACAGAAATAGGCATCCGGCAATACGCCAAGGTCACAACAAATGTCGTCTATCCTTGTCATTGGAATACTGAGGATTTACTGACTCAAGGGAAAATTATCGTCACTCATGTATTAATTCGATATACTCTGGTCATCCTGGAAAAACCCAGCTTAAGATACCGACTTAATTCAAGCGGGCATTCTCAAGCTCAACGAGCGATTTCCGGCCAGGAGTGGCAGAAACCTTCCAACAGACCAGAGTTCGGCATGCGCGAAGACGCGGTCGGTGAGTGGGTCAACAGCCTCTGAGTTGACTCAGGTTCGGGATTTTGGCCTCCATATCCCGATGTGGTGAGCAATATTAATTGGTTAATTGGCCTGACCAGCTTACGATAAAGACCTTCGATAGAGAGCACTGAGTCATGCAAGAAACCTGGCGATGGTTTGGCCCAGAAGATACTGTGACCCTGGAACAAATACGCCAGGCCGGTGCCAGCGGCGTGGTCACTGCTCTTGATCATATCCCCACAGGGGATGCCTGGTCGCTTGAAGAAATCACAGCCCGGCAATCTTTACTCAAAGAAAATGGGCTCGAATGGTCCGTTGCCGAAAGCATTCCAGTTCATCAGGACATTAAGCTCAGGACCGGCAACTATCAGGCTTATATCGACAACTACCGACAGAGCCTGACTAATCTTGGCGAACAGGGAATCAGGCGGGTCTGCTACAACTTCATGCCCGTTGTCGACTGGACCCGCACCAACCTCAATTTTGAACTGGATAATGCATCCAGCGCACTTCGCTTCGAAATGTCAGATTTCGTCGCCTACGACATCCACATCTTGCAGAGACCGGCTGGTGCATCCGACTACAGCCAGGCTCAACTCAGTATGGCAGCAGAGCGTTTCGCTGGCATGAGTAGTGAAGACAAGACCAGGCTGGAATCCAACATCATTGCGGGATTGCCAGGTGGCGAAGGATCATACAATCGGCAAGGCATCAGCCAGGCTATCCAGGCATTCCAGGACATCGGTAATGAAGGCCTTAGGTCTAACCTGTTCGCGTTCCTGACTGACATCATCCCGACGGCTGAAGCGGCTGGTGTCGTCCTTGCTATTCACCCCGATGACCCGCCCTTCTCTCTTTTCGGATTACCCAGAGTCGTTTCAACAGCGCAGGATGCCAGAGCGATCATCGAATCAGTACAGAGCACCAGCAATGGCCTAACGATGTGCGCCGGCTCCTATGGGTCAAGATCGGACAACGACCTTGTGGCAATGGTTAATGAATTCGGACCGAGCATCCATTTTGTGCATCTTCGCAACGTTCAACGAGAAGCTGACGGATCCTTTTATGAAACACAGCATTTAGATGGCGACAATGACATCGTTGGCATTATCAATGCGCTATTGAATCAAGAGGCATCTCGTCGGCAGAACAACACTCCCCTCACTGAAATTCCAATGCGTCCAGATCACGGTCATGCCATTGGCGATGAGAAAAACGACCCCACTGTTCGTCCCGGCTATTCCTTCGCAGGTCGACTCAAAGGCCTGGCTGAATTGCGCGGCGTTATCCATACTCTGACGACATTAGGTCAGCGAGGTTAACATCGAACCCATGCTCCACCCTGATCGTCTATTACCTGCTGATCCAGCGACCCGCGATATCGCACGAAGCCTCTTCTCATCAGTACAGAACCTGCCCATTATCAGTCCCCACGGCCATACCGACCCTGCCTGGTTCGCAGATAACAAGCCCTTCGAAAACCCGACGGAACTCCTGGTGACCCCCGACCACTATGTTTTTCGGATGCTGTACAGCCAGGGTATTTCGCTGGAGCAACTGGGCATATCACCTTCAGATAAAAATTCTGTCGGTTCAGCAGACCCAAAAGATGTCTGGAGAATCTTTGCTTCCAACTACCATCTCTTCAGGGGCACACCATCACGACTCTGGCTGGACCATGTATTTGCCGATGTTTTCAAGATCTCGAAGCTGCTGACAACAGACACTGCAGATGAATACTACGACACCATCGACTCGCTTCTACAAACACAACCGTTCCTGCCTAGGGGGCTGTTTGAAAGATTTAACATCGAAGTGCTGGCAACGACAGAATCGCCCCTGGACAACCTTAATCACCATGAGGTGATTCTTAACAGCGACTGGCAAGGGCGCGTCATCACCACCTTCAGACCAGATCCGGTATTAGACCCTGAGTTTGAAGGATTTCAGGAAAACCTCTCGATACTGGGCGAACTCACCGGAAAAGATACAAGATCCTATTCGCAATACCTGGCCGCACTCCGAGATCGCCGCGCATTCTTTAGCGCACACGGGGCTACGGCAACAGATCATGGTCACCCAACCGCCCGCACTGCGAATCTTTCGCCATCAGAATCAGAAGTACTCTTTAATAAGGTTTCCAAGGGCAACTTCTCTAGTGACGAGGCTGAACTGTTTCGGGCGCAGATGCTGACAGAAATGGCCGCCATGAGCCTGGATGACGGGCTAGTGATGCAAATCCACCCTGGCTCACACCGTAATCACAACGCTTATCTGTTCGACAGGTTTGGTCGTGATATGGGTGCTGATATTCCGATGCAGACCGAATATGTCGACGCTCTAAAACCTCTACTGGACCGGTTCGGCACAGAACCCGGCCTCTCAGTTATTCTGTTCACCCTGGACGAAACAACCTACAGTCGTGAACTGGCCCCCCTGGCTGGCCATTACCCCTGCCTCAAACTCGGCCCTGCCTGGTGGTTTCATGATAGCCCCGAGGGGATGCGGCGAATTCGCGAACAGACCATCGAGACAGCCGGGTTCTACAATACCGTGGGCTTCAATGATGATACCCGTGCATTTCTTTCCATTCCTGCACGACACGATATGTCGAGACGAATCGACTGCGGTTTCCTAGCAAAACTCGTGGTCGAACATCGAATGAAGGAACAAGAGGCTTTAGAATTGGCTGAATTGCTGGCCTACAGCCTCGCCAAGCAGGCCTATAAACTCTAGTGCCCGTTCGACTTTCTGATCACAGCCTTAAGGATTTCGATCTCGCCCGAAAACCTGCTTACGACCGTCGCGATATTACGCCTGGCATTCTCCACATAGGCATTGGCGGGTTTCACCGTGCTCACCAGGCGGTCTACACCGAAGACGTTCTGGCTGGCGGCGATCATCGCTGGGGAATTATCGGCGCCAGCGTGCGCAGCACAACGATGCGAAACCGACTCATTCCACAGAACTTTCTATACACGGTCTGCACCAAGGGCGCGGACAGCAATGAGTACCAGGTGATCGGCGCCGTTAAAGACGTTCTCACAATTTCTCAACATCGGCATCAACTGCTTGACCTCATTGCATCACCCCAGATCAAAGTCATCACGCTGACGATTACTGAGAAAGGCTACTGCCTCACCCCATCCCGGGAACTTGACGAACAGCACCCTGATATTCAACACGACCTCAGTAATCCTGACTCTCCTGTCTCCGCGCCAGGTTTGTTAGCGACCGGACTGAAGCAGAGGATGGAACAAGGCTCGGGTCCTATCAGCATCATTAGTTGTGACAACCTCTCAGGTAACGGCCGGAGTACTCAAAAAGCAGTAACGGCTATTGCCGGCCTTTACGCCGGCGAACATGCCCATTGGATCAGGGACCATGTCAGCTTTCCAAACACGATGGTGGATCGAATAGTTCCCGCGACCAGCGATAAAGACACACTGAGGTTCCTTCAGGAAACAGGCATCGAAGATAATGGACTAGTGATCTGCGAACCATTCAGCCAATGGATTATTGAAAATAGCTTTGCAGCAGAGCGGCCGGAATGGGAAAGTGCGGGCGCGCAAATCGTTGACGACGTCGCAGCCTACGAACAAATTAAGCTGCGTTTGTTAAACACGACCCATTCTGCGCTCGCCTATTTAGGCCTTCTCGCCGGGTATGAGTTCATACACCAAGCGATGGCAGACCCTGTTTTGTCTGGATTTTCCACCTACCTTCTGGATAAAGAGATCAGCCCTCTCTTGCAGTCCCCCGGTGAGCTTGATCTCGAACACTACAAGCGGAGTATTCTTGAAAGATTCGCGAACCCTGCGATCCAGTATCGAACCGCGCAGGTTGCAAACGATGGCTCGCATAAGCTACAACAACGCATCTATCCCACCATCGCTGAACATTCGAGGAGAAATACAGATTCCCCGGGGCTGGTTCTCGTGGTGGCTGCGTGGTTACATTGTTTGAACACGGCAAAATACGCCAGCCAGTTTAGCGACCCAGCCGCGGAGATGATCAGAACTTACTCAGGGGACAATCTTGTTGAACGCGTATCTTCGGAATCTACATCGTTTGGCGTTATCTGGGAAGATGCAAAGTTCAGAACCCAGATTAAAGATGCTGCCGCAGAGCTGAAGCAGAGTAGCGTTCAAGCGCTGTTACAGCGCATTATGGTTAGCAACTAACCTTATCTGCGCTTATCTGTCATCGAGCGTCTGCCATCGCCTGAGCTCGAAGACTGATCTCAGCTGCTTTAAATAGGCGAAATTTAACGGCGCATCGCTGCAGCCCGCATAAGTCAGAAACTGCTCCACCTGGTGACTGCCGATATCTGTAATAATACCGCCGTAGTGGTTTTTTTCAAAAAACCAGGCTGGCCTGTCCTGCGCAGATAACCGGTGTGGCGCAAGATTGAGTACCTGGACAACCTCGCCGATATGTCCCCGGGGCAATCAATTCTCCCGCATGCCATGCCGCTTCGTTGTGTACCCTTTCAGCATAGTAGACCAGGTACTTTCTGCCCGTATCCTTAACCAGCGATTTAATCTGCTCTAACTGATCCAGCGTCGCAAAAGGAAACTGGTCGGAAATCACTTCCTGGCTCTAAAACGTCGCGACCAAAAGGTTCGGGTGTCGTTCCGCTGTACTTTGTTGGTGTACTGCGGATGTTGTAGGCTATCTTCGGTATGAAAATTCGAGGCAATCTAAATGGGTAGCAGTATTCGTGAGGTTCTGGTTGGTCACCCTGTCATCCCGGTTGTGACGATAGATGATGAAAACAGGATTGTCCCGGTGGGTGAGGCGCTGTTGGAAGCTGGTATCGGTGTTATCGAGATAACCCTTCGCACAGATGCATCCTTGAACGCTATAGAAAGAATATCGACATCACTTCCCGAACTAGTGGTGGGTGCTGGCACCGTCACCAATGGCGAATCTGTTAGGAAAGCAAGGGATGCAGGTAGCCGGTTTCTGGTGACACCAGGACTAACGGAAAATCTGCTGAAAACCATCGTGGAATCGGGCTTGCCTTGCCTGCCAGGAATATCCACGGCGGGCGACATATTGCGGGGGCAGGAAGCCGGTTTGGATACCTTCAAGTTTTTCCCTGCAGAAGCAGAAGGCGGCGTCGCGAAACTGAGCGCCCTGGCGGCACCCTTTGGCGACGCCAGGTTCTGCCCAACGGGTGGCATCAGCATCGACAATATGATGACTTACCTGTCGCTTGACTGCGTTATCTCAATAGGTGGCTCGTGGATCGCGCCGACCAACCTGATCGCTGCGGGTGCCTGGGCTGATATCACGCGACTTGCCAAAGAGGCCTTAGCTCAAGCGAACAGATCGTCTATGGTCTAGATTAATAACGGCATTTACATCCTTATTAGTCTCAAATCCGACATTACCCAATGCCCAAAATGCGACGACAGCGTGCAAGTCATTGCCAAGATTACTGATCCAGATACGATCCGTTATATCCGAATAATCTTCAGCGGTAATCAGCATCGAATAACTGACCCATTATCGAACACTCGCGATCTAGCAGACCTCGAATGGCTCAATTACCGGTGTAATTCGGCACACGCTTCTCAATAAACGCCATCATCCCTTCTTTCGCGTCACTGGTTTTTGAGCACATAAGCTGGTTACGATTCTCGATAGCCATAGCCGCTTCAAGACCCGCCGCATCAATCGCCAAATTCAGGCCTTCCTTCGTGAGCCGGAGCCCCATGGGAGAAGTCGTCAGCATTTCGTCGATATACGACTGCGCTGCTGCCTCCAATTGATCATCAGGTACGACTTCGGACACCAGATTAGTCGCCAGTGCCCGTTCAGCGTTAATGAATCGCCCCGTGAGCATGAGCTCCGAGGCAACAGAGGTACCCACAAGCCTTGGAAGAAAGTAACTCGACCCCATATCGCATGCCGACAGGCCAATTCGAATAAACGCTGCATTCATCCTGGCGGACTCACCCGCGACCCTGATATCCGATGCGAGAACAAACGAGAACCCGCCACCACAGGCTGGCCCCTGCACCAGAGAGATAATCGGTTGCGGGCACCGGCGCATGCGAATGTAAACCTCTGCCAGATAACCCTGAAAGCCCATGCCACCACCGAATGGCAGCTCGAAGGTTTTAGACTGGGATGCTTTGATGTCGAGACCCGCGCAGAACGCTCGCCCTGCCCCACGCATAACAACAATCCGTGTTTCCTTGTCTTCAGCCAGTCCGCCGAAGTAATCACGAAGTTCGGTCACCATTGGCGTGGTGATAGCATTCAGCGCTTCGGGGCGGTTCAGGGTGAGCCAGTCAACCTGGCCACGTTTTTCGATAACAATTGTTTCGTACTCTGACATGGACTATTCCTTTTTTTATTATGTCTTGACCAGCTTCCCGGTAACCCTTATTCGTTTCGGACTGTTCCTCAACACTTCGTTACATGCCGGAAGCAACCCAGGTATCAAATTCTTTCGTAGCACGCGCGCCACCGTTACCCCAGGCGCCAGCGTTAAACTTGCCAATAAGCTCATCTGTATCTCTCCATGTAATCTCTCAACATCCTGTAACTCCGAATGCCAAACCAGGAAAAAAATTCCCCATCAACCAGCGCTCCATTAAATCCTCTACGCTCAAGCCCTTCAATATGCCTCGCAAACGGAAAGGGCTCTGATGAAAATAAGTAACAGGTGTCCGCTTCTGGCAGTCCACTGCCGGTTAGTTCAGGGTATGGCTTACTGTAATCCGGAAGCAATTGTCCAAGGCCGGTTTTAATTAGCACAGAGCCGATAAAAGTACTTCGGCTGATCGTCATCCAGGGGTCCTGCCAGATCATGTACTGGACTCGGGTGACATCTTGTATCGAACCCATTGATTGCATCAAACCTGGCAGGTTGTCCCAGCCGGTAAAATCCAGATTCGGCATGGCGGCCAGGGATTGCCATTCAGCGGCCAGTTTCTCGAGTTTATGGTTCTGTAGCTTACCGGCCAGCGTCTGGAGGTCGTCACCAACTGCACCAACTGAAGTGATGTGGGTAGCATGCCAAGGAAAAGGACAGGACTCTGCCATTGGCAGCGTATTTTCTTCACGATCCATGACCACCAAATCAGGTTTTAGCTGATGGCAGCTATCCCAGTTAACGTTTTTGGTGCCACCGACAACCGGGATGTTACGCACAACTTCTTCAGGATGAATACAAAACCGGGTGCGCCCGACGACCTCGACACCGCACTCAACCAGTGTTTCAGTAAGGCTGGGGACCAGCGAAATAACTCGCAACTATTTTACATTCTCGTGGTTGTAGGGGCAGTGGCGGCAGGCATTGCCGCAACAGTTTCCCCTGATCAGGTGAAAGCGCTCGGTCAGCACCATCAGCCCGTCCTCAAGATAGTAGTGCTTGCCTTCGATCAATTCCCTGATGGGCCAATTCTCGACTTCCGACATTTATGTGCTTCGTCGGTATTGGCCACCGACTTCAAAGAAGGCGTCAGTTAACTGACCCAATGAGCAGTGTCGAACTGCTTCCATGAGTGCCTCAAATCCATTATCGCCTTCTGTCACCGCAGACCTCAGACTATCCAGCGCTTCACCGGCGGTCGCGTTATGGCGCGCCTGAAAATCATGAAGGCGTCTGATTTGGCTCTGTTTTTCTTCCTCGGTGGATCGGGCAAGTTCTATGGTGGTTTCTTCCGGCTGGGTATCCGGCTGGAACGTATTGACACCAATCAGGGGCAGGCTGCCGTCATGCTTGAGCGTTTCATACTTCATGGATTCTTCCTGAATCTTGCCACGCTGGTAGCCTGTTTCCATCGCACCGAGTACACCGCCGCGATCAGAAATACTTTCAAACTCTCGAAGCACCGCTTCTTCCACCAGATCAGTCAGTTCGTCTACGATGAACGCGCCCTGGCTTGGGTTTTCTGTTTTCGTCACACCGAATTCACGGTTGATGATCAACTGGATCGCCAGCGCCCGGCGAACAGATTCTTCCGTAGGCGTCGTGATGGCCTCGTCGTAGGCGTTGGTATGCAGGCTGTTACAGTTGTCATTAATCGCGAGCAGAGCCTGCAAGGTTGTCCGAATATCATTGAATTGCATTTCCTGAGCGTGCAAGGATCGACCTGATGTCTGGATGTGGTATTTCATCTTCTGGCTTCGGTCGTTGGCACCATACTTCTCACGCATGGCTACTGCCCATATACGCCTGGCGACCCGACCAATAACCGTGTATTCCGGATCCATCCCATTAGAGAAGAAAAATGACAGATTCGGTGCAAAATCATCGACGCTCATTCCGCGTGCCAGGTAGGTCTCAACAAAGGTGAAACCGTTGGCCAGCGTAAATGCCAACTGGGAAATCGGGTTCGCTCCGGCTTCTGCTATGTGGTAACCAGAGATGGAAACCGAATAAAAGTTTCGCACCTCGTTATCAATAAAGTACTGCTGAATGTCGCCCATCATGCGAAGGCTGAATTCAGTAGAGAAGATACAGGTGTTTTGTCCCTGGTCTTCTTTCAAAATATCGGCCTGAACTGTTCCACGGACGTTCGATAGTGCGAAGGCCTTTAGTTGTGCTCGTTCTTCATCACTCGGGTCGCGACCTTCTTTTTCCTTGAATTTGTCCATTTGCTGGTCAATCGCCGTATTCAGGAACATGGCCAAAATGGCTGGTGCAGGGCCGTTAATAGTCATTGAAACAGAGGTGCGGGGGTCACAAAGATCAAACCCGCCATAGAGCACCTTCATATCTTCAAGCGTCGCAACAGAAACACCGGAGTTACCAATCTTGCCGTAAATGTCCGGGCGTACTGCAGGATCAAACCCATACAGGGTCACACTATCGAAGGCGGTGGACAGGCGTTTTGCGTCAGAGTGCTCAGAGAGTTTCTTGAACCTGAGGTTGGTCCTGGCTGGATCACCCTCCCCTGCGAACATTCGCGCCGGATCTTCACCTTCCCGTTTAAACGGGAATACGCCAGCGGTGTAAGGGAATAATCCCGGCAGGTTTTCCCGTTTCAGGAACTTCAGGATCTCGCCGTCGTCCTCATACTGTGGCACAGACACTCTGGACACCCAGTTACCGGACAAGGATTCACTGCCCAACAGGGTTCTGATTTCCTTGCCGGAAGATGTTGTTTCAACTCGCTCTTTACCAATATAGCTTTCCTTGAGTGCTGGCCAGTTTTCGAGCAGGTTCCGGTTCTCTCCCGTGAGTTCATCGTTTCGTTGTTCAATCAACACACCAATTCTTTCATCGGATTCACCCAGCATTCGCTGGGTTGATTCCAGCTGTTGGCGTTCCCTTGCGGTTCGCGCCTGGCTATTGGCCTGCGCAAGGTACTCGCGCACTGCTTCGGCAATTTCGGCCAGGTATCTGACCCTGCTTGAAGGCACAATGACTGATCGTAGGCTTGGTACACGAATGTCCAGATAAGGTAACTGTGATTGCCACTCTCGCAAACCCCTCTCGCGAAGGATCTTCAGCAACCCATGGTAGGCCGCAGAGACGCCATCATCGCCAAAGCGCGATGCGATCGTGCCGAACACTGGCAATTCTTTTGGCGATGTATCCCAGGCTTCGCGATTACGCTGCACCTGTTTGGCAACATCACGGAGTGCGTCTTCAGCCCCTTTCCGGTCAAACTTGTTGATAATCACCTGGTCGGCGAAGTCGAGCATATCGATTTTCTCGAGTTGGCTCTGGGCACCAAACTCCGGCGTCATGACATACATGGATGCATCAACAAACGGCACAATACCCGCATCGCCCTGGCCGATACCCGGTGTTTCAACCACGATCAAATCAAAGTCAAACTTGCGCGCGGCGGCTATTATTTCCGTCAGGTAGGAAGGAACTTCACCTGTTGATTGTCGCGTTGCGATAGAACGCATAAAAATGTTCGGCGCATAGATGGCATTCATCCGTATGCGGTCGCCGAGTAACGCGCCACCTGTCTTACGGCGGGTTGGGTCAATGGCCAGGACCGCTACTTTCGCGGTATCACCACTGTCCATCCTGAACCGACGGATAATCTCATCGGTGAGGGAAGATTTTCCTGCGCCGCCTGTCCCCGTAATACCAAGAACGGGCGTGGATCGATCAGTCCCGAGCTTAAGTGCGGCAAGATCAGCAGACCCCATCTCGCCCCGCT
>Ga0302117_10001653_pt1 | contig 10732 bp, 7 predicted proteins | sample AG5_322_MG_FD_203112 | JGI IMG/M metagenome (GOLD analysis project Ga0302117, IMG submission 203112) | Marine microbial communities from Western Arctic Ocean, Canada - AG5_32.2 | ecosystem: Environmental > Aquatic > Marine > Oceanic | place: Canada: Western Arctic Ocean | collected 2017-10-01 | reverse complement strand
GGATGACCTTCCAGTCAGGTGCCCATCCCATACCCTTGTGAAAGGAAACGACCCAGCCTCCGCCGAACAGTCGGATGAGTGCATATACGCTGATCACGCCACCGGCGATGACCGTGCCCATCGCTGCGCCCAGCGTCCCGAAGGCCGGAATCGGCCCCAAGCCCCGAATGAAGATCACGTTCAGTATGATGTTCAGCAGCGTCATGACGACGCCAAGGCGAAGCGGTGTCTTCGCATCGCCGGCCGAGCGCAAAGCCCCGCCGATCATGAAGAACATCAGCATACCGAACGAGAAGACGAACATGGTCCGGAGGTACGGCAAGGCTTCCGCCTGGACCTCGGGTGTCGCGTTGACGAGATCGAGGAGCATCGGAGAAACGAAATATCCGATCGGAGCCAGAACGAAGCCGACCAGCATGACCGACGTGAGGAAGGCCTGGTAAACCGTCCGGTTCACCTTCTCGGGTTCATTCGCCCCGGTAAAGCGCGCGACCAAGACGCCCATCCCTGTGAAGAGCGAGCTGATGAAGACAACGATGACGAGGAAGATTTGCCACGAAACGCCGATCGCCGCGTTTCCCGTGTATCCCACGTAATTTCCGACCATCGCGTGATCGACGAGCCCCTGAAGGCCGCCAATGAGGTTCTGCAGCATCGTCGGCCACGCAAGCTTCCACACGGCACCCCGAATCGGGCCCTCGACGATGGAGCGGTCGAAGGATTTTCCCGTCTTCGAAGGGCTCAAGCAATCACCGCGGTCAATCCCCCCGACCTAACCAGGGTCAGGGTCACACTACCACACGAGATGGAACGTGCTCTGTCGTCGATACGCCCAGTGCCGATCTCCATTCTCGTCCAGATACGCCTCTTCTTCCTGCCGGCACGACACCGGCTGTCCGCCCCACTCGGGAATCTCCGTCGTCGCTTGCAGCTCGATCGAATGCCAGACGTTGGCCAGCATGAGCGCCTCGCCACGGACAGGCACGCCCTCCTGTGCATCCCAGCGCCCAATCAGCGGCCCGGCCCCGTGACCGTGGTCCCCGATGGGGTGTGTATAGACGGTGCCGTTGATTCCTTCGCCGCGCATCTGGCCAAGCGTGTTCGCGAGAACCTCGTTGCCCGTCAGTCCCGGCTCCATGTGTGAGAGCAGGATGTCCTGGAGGCGATTCGAGTTCGCGAGACACTGCTTCAGTCCGGAGGGTACGTCGACCTCACCAGCCTTGAGGACGTATCCCATGTGCTGTGTATCGGTGTGGAGATTCATCGCCACTACCCCGAAGTCCGTCCAGAGAACATCCCCCGGCATGATGACCACATCTCCATCGGCCGGACCGCCTCCCTCACGCTGAATGTCCACCGAGGTCTGGAACCAGGTTGTATATCCCAGATCCTGAAGCTTCTGACGCATCCACCAGACGACGTCAGCTGTCGTCGTGACACCCGGTGTGATCACTGAATTCGAGAACGCCTCTGAGATCAGCGCATGTACGCTCTCTTCGATCTTGCGATAACGCGGCATCATCTCGGGCAAACGCAGCGAGATGTAGTTCATTGCGAGCCGGGGCTCCCGTTTCACTCGATCGGCGTAGCGGTCGCCCAGCGCTTCCAACAGAGCCTCGGCCTCGCCGGAATGAAGTCCATCGGAAAACGCCCATACCGGATCGATATTGAGGACGATGTTGTCTGGATCACGATCCTCGACCAACTCCCGGAGGAGGTTCCACTGCTCGTTACCGACGAGTTCAGCAGTCGGCTGCGTAGGCGCCGGTCGAGTCGAACGGAAGGCTTCGAATACCCCTCCCTGACTCGTGCCTCCGAGCGCGAGGCGCTCGACGGTCCCGTCGTCCTCACGCGTAATCACATAGATGGAACGGCGCCGGGCAGCAAAAGTGGTCGGCGCAGTAATCGACCAGAAAACCGGGTCCTCTGCGTACTCCCGCATGGACAGGATCCACATGTCGACACCGTACTCAGCCATCAACCCTGGTAACACGCCCTCTAGCCTGGTCTCGAGCCAGCCCTGCTGCTCCGTAGCCTGATCGCGGAGGGTGGGGAGCGGGTGATAACGCGCAGGCACCGCGGCGGGGACGTTGGCGGGCGCCTGCGCATGAGTCTTCTGACTCACAGATGGTGAAGCCGAGAGCACGACGGTGCAGAGCAGAGCAAACGAGGATCTCGAAAACACGAGCGACATGAGCGGCTGTCCGTTACTGGGTTCGACGTCCGGTGAAGGAATCGAAGCTAACCGGAGGGCAGTGAACCCGGGCATCCTTGGAATTGTCGATCCGCGCTCGACTGGGCCAGACCGAGTCAGGTCAGGGCACGAACACGATCCAGACGCAGGCCCCGAGCCAGATCACTCCGATCACGCTTACGAGGACCCACTCGAGAATGCCCACCTCTTGTTTCCTTTTCTCGTCATGGAACCAGGCGAGGATCGTCACCTCAGTAACACCGCATATCGCCGTAACATAACTCACGCTGAAAACCCAATCGGGCCATGCGTATTGCTCATCGAGCATATTGACAATTTCCAGGATGGTCGTGAAGCCAATGGCGGACGAGCCTGGCACGAGCCCAATCCAAGGCACCCGTCGCTCATTGGCTGCTGGAGGTCTGCGACCTCCTCGACACTCCCGCTCGCATAGGCGGAGAAGAGTGTGGCGGTAGGTGCTCCTCCTGGGGCGGCGCCACTTCGTTCTCGGTTGGCACGACGTACGTGCCCAACCCAAACGACAAGAAGGGCCGACGCACCAGCGTCGACCCCTCTCCATTCTCTTCCGCGAGTGCGACTCGCTTCCGGTCAGGCCGGTCCGGCAGCCTTCACCGCGTCAGATACCTGGTCGGCGAACTGTTCGAAGTTCGCGCGGAACATACCGGCAAGCTCCGCTGCTACCGCGTCGTACGCAGCACCGTCTGCCCAGGCATCCCTCGGTCGGAGCACCTCGGTCGGCACACCAGGCACCGCGGTCGGCACGTCCATGCCGAAGACGGGGTCAACCGCGAACTCTCCGGAATCGAGATCGCCGGCAAGCGCTGCGTTCACCATCGCGCGGGTGAAGCGCAGCTTAATGCGATCGCCAACTCCGTAGCCGCCACCACTCCAACCAGTGTTCACCAGCCAGACGGCCGCGCCCTGCTCCCTGAGTTTCTCACCGAGCATCTCTGCGTATACGCCCGGATGCCTCGGAAGGAACGGCGCACCGAAACACGCGCTGAACGTCGCGACTGGCTCTGTTACACCACGCTCGGTGCCAGCGACCTTCGCCGTGTAACCCGAGAGGAAGTGATACATCGCCTGTTCGGGTGTAAGGCGAGAGATCGGAGGCAGCACTCCAAAGGCGTCCGCCGTCAGGAAGACCACGTTGCTCGGCTGGCCACCTCGGCTGGGAAGTACCGCGTTCGGGATGTAGTGAATCGGGTACGAGGCCCGCGTGTTCTCCGTGATCGATCCGTCTTCGAAGTCGATCTCGCGAGTCTCGTCGTCGAGAATCACGTTCTCGAGGATCGTGCCGAACATCTGCGTCGCCTGATAAATCTCCGGCTCGCCCTCAGGCGAAAGGCGGATCGTCTTCGCGTAGCAACCACCCTCGAAGTTGAACACGCCGTCGGTGCTCCAACCGTGCTCGTCATCACCAATAAGCCCTCGCCTCGCGTCAGCGGAGAGGGTCGTCTTTCCCGTCCCGGACAGACCGAAGAAGAGAGCCACGTCGCCTTCCGGACCCACATTCGCCGAGCAGTGCATCGGAAACACGCCGGCCTCGGGCAGAAGGTGATTCAGAACCGAGAAAACCGACTTCTTGATCTCACCGGCGTACCGCGTCCCAGTCACCAGGACCTCGCGAGCCGTGAAATTGACCATGATCGCGGTCTCGGAATTCGAACCGTGCCGTCCCGGATCCGCCTGGAAGTGCGGCGCATGCAACACAGTGAAATCCGGCACGAAACCAACCCGCTCATCCTCGTCGAGGCGGAGGAACATGTTGTAGGCAAAGAGGGAGTGCCACGCGCTTTCGCTCACGACGCGCACGTTGATTCCGTGCGTAGCGTCCTCACCGGCTCGCGCATCCTGCACGAACAGGTCGCGAGCGTTCAGAAACTCGACGACATCCGTTCGCAGTGTGGCATAATGCTCACCAGAGACGGGAACATTCACCTTTCCCCAGTCGACGGGTCCTTCAGTTTTCTCGTCACGGACCACAAAGCGATCGTTCGGTGAGCGACCGGTATGTGGTGCAGTGACAGTCGAGATGGCGCCCATATGAACGAGCTGGCCATCGCCGCGAGCGAGCGACTCTTCGTAGAGTCGGACTGGCGCCAGGTTCCAGAAAACATCACCACGCGGCTCAAGACCGTGAGCGGCGAGACTCTTGCCGCCTTCCTCGGTCCCTGCCATCACGGGCTCTAGGGTGTCGGTGGACATCAGGGATCTCCAAGAAAATATGCCGACGCATGCGCGCACGCCTTCCGCAAAACAAGGTCAGCGATCACACACTCGTCTGGATCGAAGTCTGAAATAGAAATACCCCCGTCGCAATCAGCGTCCAGGGCACAAATCAAATTTGTTCATTCCGGGCTTGCCAGTCCACCGACGCCACTGTCGCGAGGTTCAGGACGTCCTGGAGAGACGAGCCACGCTGGAGAATATGCACCGACTTCGCCATACCGAGGAGAGCCGGGCCGATCACATCTGCGCCGCCGAGCGCATCGAGCAACTTGTATGAAGCGTTCGCCGCGGAAAGCCGGGAAAAGACGAGCACGTTGGCAGGGCCGGTGAGCCGCGTGAAAGGGTAGATACTCCTCAACTTGGCGGCATTCACAGCCGTATCGGCCTGCATTTCGCCGTCGATCTCAAGGTCCGGATCCATAGAGCGGACCATGTCGACCGCGGCCGCCACCCGAAGAGATTCGTCGTGGATGGCAGAACCGAAATTCGAGAACGTGATCATGGCGATCCGGGGCGTAATACCAAGTTCACGGACGAAATTCGCGCTTTGGACTGCGATTTCAGCCAGAGCCCGTGCGTCCGGCGCGATGTTCACCGTTGTGTCGGCGAAGAAGACTAGCTCCCGATTGGGAAACGCGAGCATGTAAAGTCCCGCGACCCGCCCGTTTCCACCCGGCTTTGGACCAATCACCTGCAGACAGGGCCGTAGTGCCTCTGCGTAATTGGCCTCGATCCCGTATACCAGCGCATCAGCCTCGCCATCCTCGAGCATGCTCGCCGCAAAGTAAATCGGCTTGTAGAGGTTCCACTCCGCCTCGGCCAGCGTGAGCCCCTTCCGTCCACGCTTCTTGAAGAGCCGCGCCGCGAATTCCTTACGCTTCTCGTCGAGCTCGGCGGCATAGAAGATCTCGACACCGTCCAGGCTCACTCCGAGTGCCTCAGCCTTCTCGGCGATTCGTGGCGGCCTTCCAAGCAGGACTGGCTTACAGATGCCTTCCTCGACCAGGTGGGCCGCAGCCTGGATGATCGTAGCGTTGTGACCCTCCGGAAACACAACCCGCGCCGGCTTCCTCCGCGCTCGATCGGTCATCCACCGCATGACCTCACGTCCGGGACCGAGGCTGGCGCGCAGGCGGTCCCGGTAATCGTCGAGGTCCACGTTCTCTCGGGCGACACCGCTTTCCATGGCCGCACCCGCAACCGCGGGAGCGACATGAAAGAGGACGCGACTATCGAATGGCTTCGGGATCAGGTACTCCCGGCCAAACCTGATCTCAGATCCGTCGTACGCGCCGCGAACCGACTCGGGCACCTCCTGGCGCGCTAGGTCCGCGAGCGATCGCGTCGCCGCAAGCATCATCTCATGGTTGATGCTTCGCGCTCGCACATCGAGAGCGCCACGGAAAATGAAGGGGAAACCAAGGACGTTGTTGACCTGATTCGGATAATCCGACCGGCCCGTGGCCATGATCGCATCGTCGCGGATCGCAACGACATCCTCCGGAAGGATCTCAGGGTCGGGGTTGGCAAGGGCGAAGATGATCGGGTTCTCAGCCATCGAGGCGATCATCTCCGGCTTCACCAGCCCCTTCACCGACAGCCCGATGAACACGTCAGCCCCTTCAAAGGCCTCAGCGAGTGTCCGCCTCTCGGTCTTCACCGCGAACGGAGCCTTGTACTCGTTCATGCCCTCTTCGCGCCCCTCGTAGATCACACCCTGCGAGTCGACCATCAGAATATTCTCGGGCGTCGCTCCGAGCCGCCCTAAATGCTCCGCCGTCGAAAGAGCCGACGCGCCGGCTCCACTGAAGACAACCTGGACCTCATCAATCTTCTTTCCGATGATCTCGAGCGCGTTGATCAGGGCCGCACCTGCAATGATCGCAGTTCCGTGCTGATCATCATGGAAGACGGGTATGTCGAGGCGCTCTTGCAGCGCCCGCTCAATAACGAAGCAGCTGGGAGCGGAGATATCCTCGAGGTTGATACCGCCGACCGTCGGCTCGAGGAGCTCGCAGAACTTGATGACGTCCTCTGCAGCCTCAGAAGCGATCTCGAGGTCGAATACATCGATCCCGGCAAAGCTCTTGAAGAGGACGCCCTTCCCTTCCATGACTGGCTTAGACGCCAGTGGCCCGATGTTTCCGAGACCGAGGACAGCGGTGCCGTTCGACACCACCGCGACGAGGTTGCCTCGCGCGGTGTACTTGAACACGTCTTCCGGGTTCTCATGGATGGCGAGACATGGCTCGGCCACCCCAGGGGAGTACGCGAGCGACAGATCGCGAGCAGTTGCGACGGATTTCGTCGAAACCACTTCGATTTTCCCTGGCCTTCCCTCAGAATGGTAATCGAGGGCTTCCTGGCGACGATCGGTCATAGAAGAACCGGAATAGGTGTTGAACTTAAGGACGATGATCCTGTCAAATGGGCAAGGCCATGTCAAAGGCCCGAGACAGAGGCATATGTCCGTCCATGACGTGTCGGTGACCGCAATCCCACTCGTACTGCTTGCGCTGACACCACTCACGGGGGCCAATGGGGTCTATCTGTACCTGACGCTGCTCCTGCTTGGGGCGCGGCCTACAGCGGGACGGTCGGCGACACCTCTCCCTGGGGCCTCTCGGTGATCTGGATCCACCGGGAGTCCTGATCATGGTCGGTGCGTTCTACATTCTGGACTTCGCAGTAGAGTGTTTTTCACCGAGCGCACTGGTCTGGAACGCCCTGCACGCAATCATTCGTCCGATATCAGGGGCTCTACTGGCCCTCCTGCTTCTGGATGGCCAATCGCTCCCGATCGTCGTGCTGGGCTCGCTCGCGGGAGGACTGCTCACCTCGGTGACTCACGGAGTCAGAAGCGGAGGAGCCGTCGTCTTGGTAGATCCAGCCTGGACCGACCGGAAAAATGGGCAACGCACCGTTCATTCTGTTCGGGCTCGGGGGGCCGAGTATCGATAATCTCAGTGCCGAGTTCGTCGCGCCCTGAATACGCAGCACGTGATCCTGTTGTCCTGTATGGGTTTGGATTGCGCAAAAGAAAACCTTTGACCTTGGAAACACGCTTTCATATCTTCGCCGTCACCCTAGAATATCTCTAACTGGCCTTCCTTGAGCTTCCCTCCAAGACCAATCCCCAGGTGGATTGTTGGGTGGCTCTGCGACTAGACCAGTGCCTCTTCGACCCGCAGACCGAGGACCGGCAGAAACGAATGTTTTCTTCCTCTCGTGGCCTGGATTCATTTGACCAGTACCTGCAGGACGTAGAGAAGTACCCTCTTATCCAAGATCCCCAGGAAGAGCGCGAGCTCGCCCGGAGAGCTCGTGTCGGGGACAAGGAAGCAGCCGAACGGCTCGTGACCGCGAACCTGCGCTTCGTCATCTCGTACGTGAAGAAGTACCAGGGACGAGGACTTGGACTTGCCGAGCTGGTCTGCATCGGCAACGAGGGACTTCTCAAGGCGGTGAAGAAATTCGACCCCGACAAGGGTGTGAAATTCATCTCCTACGCAGTTTGGTGGATTCGCCAGACTGTCCTGCAAGCACTGGCCGAGCAGACGAGATCCGTCCGGATCCCGTTGAACCAGAATTCCAACTTGGCCAAACTCGCCCGGACCAACACCGCACTTACGCAGTCGCTCGGTCGAACGCCGACAGATCGTGAAATCGCCAACGAAATGGAGGAGCCGGTCGACACGATCAGGGCTCTTCGCCGCGTGGCCGCGTCTGAGCTAAGTCTCGATGCTCCGATGGATCGAGGTGATCGAGACAGTGCAAGTTTCGGAGAACGCTTCGCAGGAGCGGCAGCTGCAGACATCGAAGAGGATGTCGAGGCAATCGCTCGACGCGAATTCCTGGAAACCATGTTCGAGAGCTACCTTACCGAGCGGGAGAGAAAGATCCTCTACCTGTACTACGGGCTCGATGATGGTGAAGAGCGCACACTTGAGGAAATCGGTTCTCTCCTCGGTGTCACGCGTGAGCGGATCCGACAGATTCGCAACCGAGCGTTCGAGAAGCTCCGTGAAAGTCCCCAAGGGGCATCGCTCTCAGGGTTCTGGGACGCCAACTAGGCAAGGCCAGACGGCACCACAGGCAGGTCTAAAGAGGGACTCCGCTCGCATGAGCGGGGTCCCTCTTTGCTATTGACTGGCCTGCGCCCTGATCGAAGAGCCGGGTCTCAACCTAACCGCGACGGGAACGGGCGACTCCGAGGTCGCGTACCATGATTGTGCTTATTCCGATTTCTCTTCATAGCGCGCGAGTCGTTGTCCTGACTCTGGCCACCACCATCCCAATCGGTGCGGTTGGCGGGCTGGCCGCGCAGAACCCACCCACCGTCGAGCCCGCGTCCGCGGTTTGGAACACCCCCCATGTGCTCGAACTCATCGGACGCGCAACGAGCCAGCGACAGTCGACCGCAATTTCGGAAGACCTCAAGACCTACCGCGCAGATGCCCGTGGGTACGTGTATTTTTTCGTAGATCGGCCAAACGAAGAAGAACCCGTGCTAGTCAAAGCGGATCAGGTAGCCATCGACGTTATGTGGCGCGCGCCCAACTCGACTCGGCAGACCATTGTCGGCCTGCGGGACGAAGAGCTGCTGCCAACGAATATCCGATACCACCTCGACCATCTCACGGTAGTTCAGGACGATTTCGGTGATTTCATCCGACTTGGTGACGGGGACGAGGTGGAGGCTGTTCTGCATCCCGTCGCACCGTCCGCCCGGGACGCGTACGATTTTCAGCTGGCGGACTCAGTCAGTCTCATGCATTCCGATGGAACCACGGAGGTCCGAGTCTACGAGGTATTGGTGCGACCAAGGAATTTCGACTCCCCCGGCTTCGTTGGGGCGATTTACCTGGATCGCGATCGAGCCGCGATCGTGCGAATGAACTTCTCGTTCACGCCGGCATCGTACGTGGACGACTACCTCGACTATATCCGTATCTCTCTCGACAACTCCCTCTGGATGGGCGCTCATTGGCTCCCATATCGCCAGGAGATGGAGATTCGCCGAGAGATACCGTACTTCGATTTCCAGGCCGGTAGTATCATTCGCGGCCGGTTCGAGATCGGCCCCTACGATTTCAACGAGACTCTCTCTCCGAGCCTGTTCGCCGGACCGACAGTGCAATCCGTCTCACCAGCTCAGCAGTGGGACTTCGCCTTCGAGCGCGGACTGTTCGACGACCTCGCCGAGACCGGAGGGCTCGGTCCCTCACCCAAGCTGGAAGGCGTCCAGGACCAGGTGAGCGCCGTCGTGGAGTCGGAGGTGATGAGCGGACTCGCGCCCGTTCGTTTCCACGCGTCTCAGATCTCCGACTTTGCCCGGTACAATCGGGCCGAAGGCGTGTTCGTCGGCGGTGGTATCACGCTCAGAGCGGCCGGAGATTTCACAATCCGTGGGACCGGCGGGTATGCGTTTGGGAGGAGCCTCGCGTCCGGGACCCTCACGTTGAACGGATCGCAAACCGGTGTCAGTCCCGTGGTCGCCGCCTACTGGGATGTCATGGGCGATATCGGCGGCCACCCTGGCTCGACACGACTCGAAAACACGATCAGCTCTGCGGCAGGGGCTCGGGACTACCTCGATCCCTACTTCCGGAGGGGCGCAACCGTGATGCTCAGCCTCCGGCCCGACGCGGCCCTGTCCGTCGCGACCCGATTTGAGGACCACCGGTCCGCGCGGGACGTGGTGGCGGATAGCCCCGATACCGGATTCCGCCCCGTACGCTCGATCGACGAGGGGACGATGGTGTCAGTGTCAGTCCAGGCGAAGACTGAGGTGAGACCGGGGGCGACGGTCCGCACGATGGTGACAGGAGGCCGGCTCGCCGACAGCAACTTCGCGGTTATCACTGCAGACGCTGACTGGCAACTTGAGGACGCAGAGAGGCGTTGGAGCTTGCTGACGTCGGTGTCCGCAGGCCTGCAAAACGCCGATGCGCCGGCTCAGTCGCTGTTCCTCCTCGGGGGCCGCCACACAATCATGGGCCACGGTTATCGTCTCTTCGTCGGACAGGCCTACTGGCTCGCTCGGGTCGAGGGCACGATCCCCATTCGAGCTCCCTGGCTCGGGGTGCGAGCGTTTACTGCGCTGGGCTCTACATATCTGGGGGGAGCGACCCCGCCGGTCGCCTGGCAGGCGCGTGACTCGAACGGACTGCGCGGATCTGTCGGCCTCGGCCTGTCGATTGGGTGGGACACCGTCAGGCTCGATGTCGGCCGCGCCGTGTGGGGCACGGGTTGGGAAGCCATGCTATCCGTCGCTCCGGAGTT
>Ga0302117_10001652_pt1 | contig 10733 bp, 4 predicted proteins | sample AG5_322_MG_FD_203112 | JGI IMG/M metagenome (GOLD analysis project Ga0302117, IMG submission 203112) | Marine microbial communities from Western Arctic Ocean, Canada - AG5_32.2 | ecosystem: Environmental > Aquatic > Marine > Oceanic | place: Canada: Western Arctic Ocean | collected 2017-10-01 | reverse complement strand
GTTGGTGTCCAACGGTCATGTGAGTCGAGAGCGATTGAAAAATACAGGAGCACCGGTTTTTGAAGATTTAACAGGTGTTATAAATTGGTACGAAAGTTAGTTTAAAATCGAAGGCCCAGAGAAAGTCTTTGAACATTTTTTAGACGTCCGAAGGCGGAATAAGAATAATCAACTTTTAGGAGAGTAGAGGAACCGCCCACACGGTAATTGATTCCACCTCCAAATGTGAGACCTTCTTCTGAATCCTTACGGAATAAGGTTGTCATTCCACCCCTTAAAAAGAAAGTTTCTGCCAGAGCATATTCTAACCCTGCATTTACCCATTCGACGTTATCATTGGGATGGTAGAGGTAAGACAGGGCATCTTGTTGCCCCAGGCATTTATTTTTATCGGGCGGTAATGGGACCACTTACCGAAACAAAAAAGATGGTGTTGCTGAAATAACAATCCCTGTTGTTTAATATATAAAAAAGGGGCTCAGTTTCCGGAGCCCCTTTTTTCTCGCTATTGTATCGTTCCTTCCTATTTGAGCAAGGTCATTTTCTTAACCTTGTGGAAGTGATTTTCGGCTTTTAATTCGTAGAAGTAAATACCGCTAGGTGCTTTCTCCCCGAAGTTGTCTCGCCCATTCCAGACTGCTTTATAAGCGCCCGGTTGTGCGAAGCCGTTATGGACTTTCGCCACCTCTTGACCCATGACATTATAGATAGTCAGGGATATTTCAGAGGAAAGCGGAATGTTAAATTCAATACTCGTTGTTGGATTGAAAGGGTTTGGATAGTTATTTGAAAGTGCAAAGACTTCCGGAATTCCAGCCAATTCTTCAACAGCTAAATTGCCCGGTTGTCCTCTGTCAAAATTCCATGCATTGTAGCGATTTGGATTAATTGATCCAAATTGAGATACAACTGTTGGACTATTTACATCAATATTCTCAATGTGATTTAATCCAAATCCAGACTCATTATCTTCAGCGTTTACACCAAATTTGAATTCCATACCAATGTCAGTAGAATTTTTTTGGTAATTAAACTGAACTGTATAGACAGAGTCGCCAGCTGTTGCATCACCATGGGTACCGTCATCATGCATTTTAGCAAGGCTGTCTGCACGGAGGCCTGAGCCCCATGCACCACGGGCATTCCATCCACCAATGGCTGGACCGTTCATCCAAACACCCCAACTGAATATATTGTCACGATCGCTGTAATAGAGTGTTTTAGCACCTTGAATACCAGCTAAAGAATCAGCCGTATCACTGCCATAAGACAGTAACTGGTAATAGATAGGTCGTAGATCTGCTGTCCATGTAACCAAAAGGCTATCAGAATCGGCAGCATCGGCATCAATCTTGGTCGCATTCCGGAAGATCGGGAAACGACGACCATGTGTTTTGGAATCCACATAATCAACCAAAGAAACATCAGTCCCACCTTTTCCTTTAAGAGAAGCCCAACGACGTTCTTGTAGAGACACATCGGTCCAAGTAGTATCAAAATTAAAGAAGGTCTCACGATATTCTGCACCACCTGTTACACGATAGTATTGGTAATACATTCCGATCGCATCATCAACTGAAACACTGTCGGTTGGTGAAATAGTAATTTTATAATCACCACCCACTCCAGCAACCAAAGTATCCACATGAACTTTATCAGATGTTTTTCCATAACCCCATTTAACTAATAGTAAGTCGCCGTCAGCCCAACCATTATTGGCAATTGCTTTACCTATATTAGTATGAAATGTAAGTGATGGTACTTTGGAAGAGGCTATAAATGGAGAAGGTGCATTGTTATTATACCATACCCAAGCTACTGTGCCATCTTCCTCAAGGGTAAGCTGCCTATTCCCATCCACAATATAATCACCAGTAAGGCCATCCTCATGGGTGCCTGACCAATCTCCAAGTGTGAACTTGTAGTTGAGCGGTTCAGAATATTCACTATTCCCTCTCCAATGATAACCCCAATATCCATCACCAAGGTTGGTCATTTCAATACCATGGGACCAGTTATCGCCACCGGTTACTTCAGATTCAAGATCTCCTGCCATGTGAACCTTTTGGGTAGCGGGATTGAAATCTAAATTATTAGACATATTTACTCTAAAATAGATATCTATGGAATCTGTAGCAGTATAGGGAGGCGTATCATTGTCTGGACCGCGTCCTAAATAGTGATTCAAATCCTCTTCTGTACTTCCTGCACTGAGAGTGATTATTCTGTTATTGCCTTGATAGTCAGCGCCAGGAAGATCATTCTCCCAATAGCTTGAAATGGTGCCATCAAGATTTTTAATATGTGCACCAAATTTATAATCATAAGATAGGCTATTATCTAGCACAACAGTTGTAAACCAATACTCGTGATCAGCTGGTCCACTTCCACCACCGTCGGAATATGCAGATCGAAGGTTTGTTCCTGGTCCCCATGCAGGATTAGCAATTACACCTGTTCCTTCTCCAACGGATCCACCACGAAGGTCAACCATCATTCCTCTATCGTATGCTGTTAAATTTTTAATATGAGAAGTATTCACTTCAAAATGGATCTCAGTATCGCCAATGTATGCTTGAAGGTCGTCAAAATATAAACCACCATGGTCATCATTACTCTTTTGGTAATAACCGATTCCAATCTGAACATATTTTGTGCCCGTTGGGACTACATGGTCGGCTTCAAGAAGCGTCCACTTATCAGCAGGGCTATTCACATCCATATCTTCTGAAAACGATCCTGCATAGCTTCCCCAGTTTTCATCAAAGGTTTTAATAAATAGAAATGCCCTGTTCTCTCCTCTAATGCGATCTTCATTGTATGTCATTGACAAACCATGAACGACTATCTTCTTACCAGCAGGGACGTCAGTAAAAGTTTGGTAGACGCTAGATTCATTTTCGCTGCCATTGTATTGTCCCCAAAGCTTAAAGCCCCAACTACCCCAATAAGATGGATATTGTCTTGAGGATCCGTACATTGTTACACCTTCATCTTCGTATGCAAAACTTGCATAAGTTGATGGATAGACTTGCCAATTTGCCTTTCCTGTGGCACTGGTATCCTCGAATCCAGCATTGACAAGAACATTGCCAACATAAGACTGTGCTGATACAGTCAAACAACAAAATAGACTAATTAATCCTAACGTTTTCTTCATAAGAAATTCTCCAATCTTATTTATTTGAACGAATACATTTAGTAACGCAAGTATGAGTTACTAAATAAGCATCACCTAATATAGGGTAATCTGGGTAAAATAAAAAATAAATATTTTAAAAAAGAAAAGCAATACTTAAATGAGGAACTGTGCCAAATTTCCCGAAGGATTGAATGGCATAGTCCATGCGAATATCAAACCCGCTCGCATAGAATTGCGTACCGGCGCCAAAGGTAAAGCTTTCTTCAGTATCGGCATTCCCCAATCCTTTATATCCAACTTGGATTCGAGTTCGATCTGAAATGACTGTCTCAACACCGATATTGATCATTTCCACATCATCGCTGGGGATGAAGGCATCAGTGGTAACGGTTATATTTAACCTTTCCTGATCAAACACTTTCAACGCTGTACCAACACGAAAGAATAAGGGTAGGGGCCATGGATCTGTTTTGAGTTTGGCTACCAATGCTTCGTTGTGGCCGGAATTGTCTGGGTCCAAATCTATTTTCTTATAAAGATCTTTTCCATCCAAAGTCATGTCAGAGCCAAAATTGGAAATGGACATGCCGATCCGAACCTTATCCGAACTGGTTTGATAGAATATTCCCAGATCTAGAGCAAAGGTGGAAGCGGAAGAATGATGAATTCGCTGTGAAATATATTTTCCCACACCGCCAACAGAGAATCGGTCAGAAAGATTTCGGCCATATGCAAAGCCCAAAACGATATCTGAAGCTGTCCAATATTGGCCTGTGCCATTTTGGTTATCCAGGTCAGTGATCTCCTCCCGGCCATGATTCAATTGGGATAAATAAAATCCAACTGAATGGGTTGTGTTTAACCGTATGACAGAAGATAGTAAATGGAGGTCGGTCCCAACCAGCCAATCGGCTTTGGATAAAATGACTTCGGACCTGTTGAGCCTGGCCAAGGCACCTGGATTCCAATAAAGTGTTGATGCGTCCCCGCCCATAGCAGAAAAAGCGCCACCCATGCCTACAGCCCTAGCGCCCACACCAATTCCCAGAAAGGATGCCGCCGCAGACCCAACTTTAGATTGGGCCGGGACCTGACTAATCAAGAGAGCAGCTATAAGAAACTTTCTCATTTAATAACCGCTAATTTTCCGGATTTCTTACCACCAGTTTTTGATTCGACGATGTAGTAATAAACGCCAAAGGCAATATCGAGATTCTCTTTCGTTTTCAGATCCCACTTAATGGTGCCAGTATGCATATCACCGGAATGATTAATGGTCCGAAGATGTTGGCCACGCGTTGTAAATATATGAACGCGGCTATCCGAAGGTAAATTCTGAAATTCAACTTTTCGTGTACCCCGTCCGCTGGTGATCCCCGGGGGCAGGGGAGACTCAAATTTATGTCCCACGATATAAGGATTAGGGACAACACGAATATCATCCATCTCATTTTTAACCAAGGGGGCATCAACCTCAGGCGCAGGACCTTGGAATACAAAGGAATCCGTATTCCTGAATGGCTTAGAAAAATCAATAAACAATGTGTCACCCGTACCAAAATACAATTTGGTTTTAGGGTCTTGGGCTTGCCTTAGTGCGAAGGTAATATTCCAGGTATATCGGTCTATCCCAGTTGAATCCTTTTCATAAAAATAAATGTAATCGAAAGGATTTATCTTCCCCCTGTGGCTCAGGGGATAATCCCAAAGATAGAAGGGTACATTTACATTATCAGTAAGATTCATCACTTTGAAATTGGTTTTCGCCCCGGCTGAATGATCATTTAAAGATTGATAGGATTGACCAAAATCGGATTGATCTGAAAAAACGACAGCATATTTATTGGGCACCCGGATGGCCTTTAAGTCAATTTTTCCATCAAAATTTGTATCTAGATCCGAAGCACTCACTATAAAATGGAGTGTTGAATCGGCCTGGTTTTGGGACCAGGTTGATCCATCCTCAGTTGTCCACCAATAGGTTTCTTTTTCTTTAGCCGTGATGAACCAGTCATTGTTGAATTGAATGGACAACCCATCAAATATATCCGAATCTTTATGCTCCGGCACGTAAGGTAACTGGTTGGGGTTCGTCCATACCGATTCATGGATGTAGGGATTTTTATAAATGGGATAATAATTAAAGGTTAATTCATGATCATCATTTCCAAGAGAACCTTGGCTTGCAGCCCGGATTCGACCCCTTTCATAATCAATCTCATAATCTGATGCAGGTATTTCTGCCCCGATGCTATTCACCAATTTAACCGAAGAAGGTATGATATTTTTCTTACTGAGCTGGACCCGAAATGTGTCGTTGGGCGTAAACGATTCTGTTAAAGGATCTAGATTTTTTACACTATACATGGTTGTGACAGGCATATATTCCTCATCATCAAACCAGTCAAAGTTCGGTTCACCATAATCCGGTTTTCCATTGCTTTCGGTTCCATCAGGATCATTGGTTCCTGCCACACCATCAGTGCCTAAGTCGTCTGTGAGAAGATTCCAATCCTGATCATTGTCAATGCCATCGGTGGCTGTATCAAAGAATTTGATTTGGTATTGATGGCCAGTGAGGCTTTTTTCATCCATGATATTGATAGCAAGTGAGCCAGTCCCCGGACCGGTATGATTGAGGGGAATCGTATCATTAAGTGTAAAACCAGCCGATTTTGCAGTGGGTGTGATAATGGCTGTATTTTGATCCGTAATGATCTCGCCGGTGGGCAGGGCGGAAATGAATTTTGAATTCTCCGATGGAAAAATATCTTTCGCTTGATCACCATGATCGTAAGCGACCAGTGCATAATAATAGGTTTGTCCGTTTTGGACATTTTCATCCACAAATGAATGAACCAATCCTGTTTCGCTACCAAGGTAATAAGTATATCCTTTTGTATCTTGAAACAGGTTAGGAGATGGATAGAAATATCCACTGATACCGTCTTTTTTATCAAATTGGGTAAGGGTACTATATCCCTGTATCAGACCGTTGGCATCGGTGATATTTCTCACATCATTAAAATTTGGGTCAGTGGCACGATAAATTTTATATCCTTGGAAGTCTTTAACTTTAGTCACCGGATCAAGGCTTTCTTCCGCAACACGATCCCAATAAAGGGTTACCTTTCCATCTCCGGGAACAGCCGTCATGGTGGGTTTTTTTGGCGGTGGGGGAAAGCGATAATCGCTGTTATAAATATCCTGAACCGTCTTTTTATTGTTGACCAGATCTTTCAGGTCGTTTCCATAGACCAGAGCCACGGAGAATCTCTCCGTTTGACCGGCTCTAAGGGGAAAATACCCAGCGCCATAAATAAAATCGCCATCCTCACCGGCAATGGGTTGCCCATTTGAAATGGATGAAGGCACATCAAAATATCCGGGTTTGAGCTGATCCCATAATTCTTCATCTTCTTTAGCAGGGTAAAGGTTTGCCGGGGAAAAATAGTTAAAACTGGTTAATCCAATTTGATCCGATTCATCCACATCAGTACGGTCAAAGTTGGGTTCGCCCAATGTTGGTTTTCCGTCCAATTCACCATTGTCACCCGTTTCGGCAATACCATCTGCACCAAGATCGTCATATTCCGCATTCCAATCACCATCATTATCAATACCGTCATCACGGCGTTCATCAATGAGTGTGTTTAAAATACCATAACCGGTAATATAATCGATATAAGCTCGAGGATTAATTGTATCAAATAAAACAGTGCCATCCGGCTCGATCCGACGCTGATTGTAATGGAGAAAATAATTTTCATCCACCAACCCATCTAGGTCATTGTCAATACCGTCAAAGGCATTTTCATTGGAAAGTTCTCTGCCCTTGAGGTCGTAAACAATGTTTCCTTCCATTAAATAAGTTTTACCGGGGTAGATCACGATTGTAGCGCCACGTGTTTTCACGATTACACTATCGCGGTTTGGAATAGTATATTTTTTACGGTTGTATTGTTCATCAATCAATACAACTTCATGGCCGGGCTGAATGAGGATCGAATCAAAACTGGTTACGTCAAAAAGGGGCGCAGAGGCGCTTGGGATTAGATTAAAATCACCATCGTTATCGATGCCGTCATATGGGTTTCCGGGACTTTCTAAAAAGGCATATCCCACCATGCCTACATCACCGACCCAACGGGGGTTCCGATCTACATTGTTGCCATAGTCCCCTGTGTATGTAATGTCATTTTCTACATCAAAAAATGACCAGTCATCGTCATATTCCTGTGGGCGGTCATCAGAGCCGGTTACTCCCACATAAGTCCCAACCAGCATACCAAAAACTACGTTAGTGTAATCCACCGTACTTGTATTGGTGACCTCGTAAAGCCAAAACAAAACATCTTGAGCGAGGAACTGCTGCCATTGCATGCCTCGCACTTTTACCTCTAGTCCAAGACCATTCCGCGCTGGGTTTGTTGAATCGGGTTTAAAAGCCACATTCCATTTATTGTATTGTGGATAGTTGAATTCTTCATCATTGTTATCATCCATGACAAAGAAACTTTCCTGCTGAATATTTTGCAGATCTTTCCCAAAATAACCATTCCATGATCCACGCCAGCCGGGATCGTCACCATCCTTTTGCTTATCGGGCCAGAATGGCGGCCACGTGGTCTTATCCGTACTCATTGCTACACTTTCCTGGTTTTCGTTGAAATACCCGGCACGGGGTTCAAAACTCCAGGATTTTCCTCCAGGCGATTCTTCAAACCCGGTGGAAGTGGGGCGATTTGCAGGAGAGATCACGACCGAATGAAATTTGACAGGATTTCCCGCTGTATCTAATGTGGTGATTTCTGCGCCTACCATAGGTGAGACATCGCCGATATAACCATTATTATCATGGAGCCATGCACCGCGCGGGCCTTTATTCCCAGGTTGCCCCACAACACCCCAGTTGCCATAAACAGTTCGGACCAGGTTTCCATTATGAATTCCTGTCCGTCGAAATTGACGCCCGGATGCTTCCTGGGCGTACATCCATGAAAAAATGGATAGTGATAAATAAAGTAAAAACTTAGAACCCATAGGTAACCCCAAATTCAATTCTTCTCGGCGTGGAATAAAAAGTTTCATTATTGAACCACGAATGAATCGTATTCACAGCTTCATTGGTATTTTGACTTTTAGCAATATTTTCCCAACGGGTGAAATCGGCCTTGCCGGAATCATCATAGACACCATGTTGATTCAGGTAATCAAAAACATTTTTCACCCTTATAAATAGTGTGGCATTTTTGAAGGGGGTGTAGAATCCTTTAAAATCTACATTCCATGTAATTGGCTTTTTACCCGAATTCTGCACCAAGGATGAAATATCCTCAGTACTCAATGGAGTGTAGGGTAATCCGGACCCAATTTGGGCGATGGCAGACATACCCCAATTTTTTCGGTTATAGGCAGCGGATAAATTAACCGTATGGCGCTGATCCCAATTTAATGGAATTAGTTGAATCTCAGGGAGGGAGCCGCCGGCTATGGCATTTCTGGCCTGCTGGGGATCCGATGCAGACCCTTTTGCAATTTGAAAAGTATAATCCAAGTTACCCGAAAGCCCATTAGTCTCACGCATACTTATTGACATGATCACTCCTCTCACATAGGCAAAATCTGAATTAACCAGTTTATTATATGAAGCGGAACCACCAAATAAATCTATCTCTTTTGAGCGTGTTCCCGTTAAATCTCTAATATCTCGAAAATATGCTGTTAAATCCATTACTATATTTGAAGTGATGGATAACTGGATTCCCAATTCACCTTGTACAGTTTTTTCCGGGCGTAAATCAGAATTCCCGATGACACCAATATTCCCGGTACCTTGTCCCAAATCAAAATCAGGATTCATATACAACAATTGAAATCGAGGTACCTGGAAGAAATGCCCATAAGAAAAATGAACAACACCTGTTGTTGAAAAGGGAAAGGAGGCGCCAAACCGGGGACTGATTTTCCATTTTGGTGATGTTTGTTTAAACCAGTAGGCTTTTCGATCTGATAGGGTAACGCTTGGTTCTCCAACATCTCTTACCCCATTTTCATTTAAATCTGTATATATATTCTCGGGGCGGATAGGATTATTGATAGATGGATCGGTAGGATCACTTAGGATTTCCCCTTTTGGATTAAAGTAATCCACACGAAAACCAACATTGATAATCAGTTCATTAAATTCAATTTTATCCTGAAGATATGCACCCGCTTCAAATGGATTAAACTGGTAGGAACTTGAGTAAATGGTTGAATCAGGCAGTCGTTGTGGATTGATTAAAAAGGGATCATCAATCAATTCGTTAAAACTCGCTTTTTCATCTGGCGGCCGGAGTGAATAATCTACGTAAGAGAGCTGGTGAGATCGAAAGTCAATCCCAGTTTTAACTTGATGTTGTTTATTCATTTGACTGGTTAAATCAATTTTTAAAGTTGTGGTACTTGTTTGTCTTGAAAAAACAGATGGGTTTGTCCCGCCAGTTAGAAAACTATAAGGCTGTGTATTGAGTAATTTTGGGTGGACATATTTATCCCATTGATCCTTGGCATAGGTTTGATGATTATATGATTTATTGAACCGAGTGAAACCAACAGAAACAAAAGTTTTTCCCGAAAAACTATGGTTTAGATTTAATAAATGGGTTTTTCCTAATCGAAACCGAGTTAGATTTCCATCAGGATTGTACCGATACATCCGGTCATAGTCTTGGTATGTTACATCATCATTGATCAGTGTATATTTTAATTTTGTGAAGGGCGAAAACTTGTAAATCAACTTCCCTTGGAGATACAATTTTTTATTCCAGTTCATGGGTACATAAGCATTATCCCCCTTGCCGGGATAAAGGGTATCACCATTTTCTATGTTGAATCGAGACAACTGGAATTCATCTGTATTGTCGCGGTATGAAACATTGTGAGGATTGAATCTTCGCTGTCCTTCATGAATCCCTTGGTAGTAAATCGTTCTCCCTGTCAGATTGAAAAATAGTTTTTCTGTAATGATTGGTCCTTCAATATTAATATCAATATTATTAGTGGTCATTGGATTGAATTTGTTGGCATTCAGAAATAGGCCCGATTTCCCTGTTAGAAAATCACCGCCATAAAGCGTGGCACTTCCCTTGAAATTGTCAGAACCATCTTTCGTAACTATATTTACAATTCCGCTCATGGCCTGTCCATATTCCGCGTTGAAAGCACCGGAGATGACCTGCATTTCTGAAACGGTATTTTTGTTCACATCCACAATTGTTCCACCATCAAAAACATCTGTCATTGGTACACCATCGATCCAATAAGCAACTTCACCCGATCGTCCACCCCTTAAATGTCCGTCCACAAACCCTGCCTGGAGTTCAAGGATTTCCGATATTTCAGTGACAGGAAGCTGGTTAATCATATCACCATCCACAATCGAGGTAGATGCTGTGAGGTCTTTTGTAATCAAGGGTCGTTCTGCAACAACGGTGACTTCTTCACCCTCAATAACCTCTTCTTTCATAGAAACATTAATTGTTGTGGTAAAATCAGATCGAACAATTACATTGGTAATATTAGAGGATGCATAACCAATCATGAGTGT
>Ga0302117_10001649_pt1 | contig 10739 bp, 7 predicted proteins | sample AG5_322_MG_FD_203112 | JGI IMG/M metagenome (GOLD analysis project Ga0302117, IMG submission 203112) | Marine microbial communities from Western Arctic Ocean, Canada - AG5_32.2 | ecosystem: Environmental > Aquatic > Marine > Oceanic | place: Canada: Western Arctic Ocean | collected 2017-10-01 | reverse complement strand
CTGCGGCTACAAGAGGCCGAATTACGGAAAGCGGTGGATGGGGACGACGCAGTTTATCAAAAAGTGGATGCCTTGAAAGGTCGCGCGGACACCCTCCTTAAGGCCGCCGAAGCCGAGCTCGACCGGCGTGAGGCTGAAGCGAACAAAGAATAACCATGAAAATTAACAGAATCATTTTTGGAATGCTGGCGGCAGTCACCGGCATCGGCATGGGCTGCGCGGGATACCACATCGGCCCCACCAACGGGCTCGCCGCCGGCGAACGGTCGGTGCAAATTCAATTCTTCAAAAACGAAACCTTTGAGCCGCGCCTTGCCACCGCAGTGAATCGCGCAATGAAACGCGAGTTTCAAAAGGACGGCACCTACACACTCGAAACCCAATCTGAAGGTGACTTGATTGTCAGCGGCAAGCTCATCGAATTCCGCCGCAACGGCGTGAGCTACAAACCCGGCGACGTGCTCACCGTGCAGGATTATACGATGGATCTTTCCGCCGAGATCACCGTCATCAACCGCGCCACCGGCGAGGAAATTTTCAAAGAAACCCTCACCGGCACTGCCACCGTACGCGTGGGCAACGACCTCACCGCCGGCCAACGCCAAGTCGTCCCCATCATTGCCGGCAAACTCGCCGAACAAGCCGTGCTCCACATCGTAGACGGCAACTGGCCCGACCCCCAACCGGAGCCGGAAACTCCGTAGTAATGTGGCCCGGGCCACAATTTCCACACCTCGAAAAAAGGTTGCCCGTCCATCGCCCATGACACAAACTCGGGCCGATGAAACCTCTCTCTACTTTTCTTTTCCTCACCTTTGCTGTCTCCCTTTCCGCCGGTGATTGGCCGCAGTGGCGCGGCGTGAATCGCGATGGCATTCTCCACGGCGAACCCGCCCTCGCCAAACTCCCCGCCAAGCCCGCCACGCTTTGGCAAATCCCCATCGGCAAAGGCCAAGGCGGCCTCGCGCTCGCCAAAGGCGTGCTCATCGTGCTGCACGAAACTTCCTTGAAGGGTAAGAAGGAAACCGCCCGCGCCATCCGCATCGCCGACGGCAAACAAATCTGGGAAACTGAATATGCCGACTCCTGGCAATACACCAACGTGTACGGCCCCGGCCCGCGCACCGCGCCGCTCATTGACGGCGACCTCCTTTTTTGCCAAAGCGCTGCGGGCGCACTCGCTTGCATTTCAATGAAGAATGGCGATTTGCTTTGGGCCAAAAACTACGCAATAGATTTTGGCGCCAAATGGTTTGGTGGCAACGCCCCCGGCAGTGGCGGCACTGCCGCCAGTCGCCACGGCAACAACGGCCAACCGGTCACCGATGCCAAATATATTTACGCCCCCGCCGGCAGTCACACCGGTGCCAGCCTCGTTTGCCTTGAGAAAAAAACGGGCAACCTCGTTTGGAAAAGCGGCACCGACTACGCAGCCTACTCCGGCCTCATGCGTGGTACGCTCGCCGGCGTGGAACAAATCGTCATGGTCACCGCCGTCAATATGATCAGTTACCGCGCCAAGGACGGCAAAAAGCTCTGGAGCGTCCCCGTAAAAACCGGCGCGGCCCGCAACATCGTCACCCCCATTCTACACGGCGACACCGTCACCATGGCCAGCCACACCTTGGGCACCTTTCAGATCCGCATCCGCAATAGTGGCAGCGGCCAAGCCGCGGAGGAAACCTGGCGCAACCGCGATGCCCGCACTAACATTACCACGCCCGTTTTGAAGGATGGCTACTTGTACGGCCTCGGCGCATCGCGCGGACGCAACTCGGAGTTCGTTTGCATCAACCACAAAACCGGCAAAACCGAATGGAGCGAACGCGGTTTCACCGATTACGCCTCAGTGATTTCTATGGGTGACACCCTCCTCGTCCACGGCTCACGCGGCACGACTACCCTATTGAAAGCCACCCCCAAAAAGTTCACCCAACTCGGCCGCATCGAAAACGCCGGCCAACCCTCATGGACCTTCCCCGTCTACTCCGGCGGCGTGCTCTACATAAAAGACGGTCTTCGCGACGGCAAAAACAAGCTGACCGCGTTGAAGTTGCGCTAAAGGTGTTCACAATCGCCCCGGATATTTCTCGCCGAAAACTCAATCCTCACTAGTTTGGGAGTGACAGGGGCGCGTGGGGTTCCGTATCGTGGGGCGTCGTTTATGAGTCATACCGAGCAATATGTCGAAGCCCAAGCCGCTGCTAATGAGTTGGTGGATGTGCCGCAATTGGTTAACTACATTATTCAGGACGGCCTCGATCGCGCCGCGAGCGACATCCACATCGAGCCTTGGGAGGATATGACCGGCGTGCGCATGCGCGTCAATGGCGTGCTCCAGTGGGTGGTGGGCATCCCCAGCGATTTACATGAAAATATTTGCGGCCGGTTCAAGGTGATGGCGAATATGAAAAGCCACGTGAGGGATCTCCCGCAGGACGGCAAAGCCGCGCCGGAGGAATTTCACGGGGTGCAATTGCGCGTCTCCATTTTCCCCACGGTGTATGGCGAGAAAATCGTCTGCCGTATTTTCAATCCGGACGCCAAGACGTTTAACATCGAGACACTTGGGTTTGATGACGACACGCTGGAGCGCTTCAAAGAAATTATCTCCAAACCCACCGGCCTCATCCTCCTCACCGGCCCCACCGGCTCGGGCAAGACCACCGCCATTTATGCCGCCATCGGATTCATTATCGAAAAAGCCGGCAACGCCATCGCGGTGTCTTCGGTGGAAGATCCGGTGGAGCAAAACCTCGATTGGGTCAACCAATCCTCGCTCAACGTCAGCATGGGCTACACTTACCCCTTGGCGCTGCGGTCGCTGATGCGGCAGGATCCCGAGATCATAATGATTGGTGAGATTCGCGACGAAGAAACTGCCGCCATCGCCATCAACGCCGGCATGACCGGTCACCTCGTCATCAGCACCCTTCACTCCGGCACCACCTGCGGCACCTTCGCCCGCCTCATCAACATGAACATTGAGCCCTTCCTGCTCGCCTCCACCATCATCGGCGTGCTCGGCGTGCGGTTGCTCCGCCAAAACTGCCTCCACTGCTCCACCCCCTATCAGCCCGAAGCCTTTGCCCTCGAGCAACTCCGCCAACACGAGGGAGAAGAATACGTCGGTGATTTGTTTTCGGGAGACTGTTTTTATCGGGGGGCAGGCTGTACCGCCTGCAGCAACACCGGCTTCGGCGGCCGCTCCTCCATCAACGAGCTGCTCACCTGCGATGCCGACATCCGCGAAGCCGTGATGAAAAAGAAAGCAACTTCAGAAATCCAGGACATCGCCGTCAACGCCGGTATGCGCACCCTCTGGAACGGCGGCCTGAAAATGGTCGTTGACCGCAAAACCACCCTCGAAGAAATCCTCCAAAAAGTCGCTGCCGACCAAGTGTAAGTCAGTAAGGGCGCCGATTTTTTATTGCGCACTTCATTTGTAGCCCGGGCCACCGGGCCGGGCTACATCCCTACCAAAATCCCCTGCGGATAAGTCTTGCTTGCGAAATACACTTTGTAGTACAAAGTAAATGTATGAGCGCTCAGTGGGCCGAGGAGAATCTGAACACCATTCGCACCCTGATGGAACGGGCCAGTGTGTATCGCCGTGCCCTTGCGCCGGTGGCCATCACCGTGGGTGTGCTGGGCATCGCAGCCGCCGGGTTGGTCGAAGGGATGGAATGGCCGGGAGAAAATAATTTTGCAAGCTATTGGCTTGGCGTCGGGGTGTTGGCAGTGTTGGCAGCGTTACTGTTAGTGCGGCGGCAGGCGTTGCAGGCGAAAGAGGGGTTTTGGTCGCCGCCTACGCGCCGCGTGGTGCAGGTGATCGCGCCGCTGTTGCTTGCGGGGCTGGGCTTGGGCGTGCTGGAAATATTGAACACGAATGGCCACGACAGCATTCGGCTGATTGCGTTGTGGATGGTTTTGTATGGCGCCGCACTGCACGCGGCGGGATTTTTCATGCGTCGTGGGTTGAAATTGGTTGGCTGGATTTTTGTCATTTTAGGCTGTATTTGCCTGTGTTTTCACACTTTGGGCGAGGTGACATGGCTCGATGAAGCGCACGCCCATTGGGTGATGGGTTGGGCGTTTGGGGCTAATCACTTGGCTTATGGACTGTATTTGAAACTGACGCCAGAACCCACAGAGGTAGTAGGTGATGAATGAATCCGGATAAATTCCAGCAACTGAACAAAGTAATCCACGAGAAAGGGCGTATGGCGATTATGTCCATGCTCGCCGCTTCGGCGGAGCTTTCGTTCACGGAGCTGCGCGACGCTTTGGGGATGACTGATGGCAACCTCACCACCCACATTCGCACCCTGAAAAAATCCGGCTACGTGTCAGTGGCTAAGAGTGTTCAGGACAACCGTCCGCACACCTCTTGCGCCCTCACCGCTGCCGGCAGCAAAGCCTTCGTCGAATATGTGGCCTTGTTGGAGGGCATTGTGAAACAGGCGCGGTGGTCGGAGAAAAAAACTCAACCAAATGAATCAACTGCACAGCCTTTGCCATACAAAGTGGGGCTCACGCTGCTGCGGGCAGAACATTTGGGCATGTGCTTCGGCGTGCGCGATGCCATTACGATGGCGCGGAAGGAGGTGGCTGAGCGGCCGCTCACAGTGCTGGGCGAGTTGGTGCACAACGCCACCGTGCTGGACGACCTCGGGCAGCGTGGCGTGCAATTTGAAAATGAACTCGAGAGTGTGACCACACCGGCGGCGATGATTACCGCGCACGGCGCGTCGGACAAAGCCCGCGCCCGTGTGCGCGCGGCAGGATTACAGGTGGCCGATGCAACGTGTCCGCTGGTGCACTTCGCGCACGAGCAGATTCGCAAACTGGCGGCGGCCGGATTTCATTTGGTCATCATTGGTAGGAAAGGGCACGTGGAGGTGCGCGGGCTCACGGAGGATTTGGATGAGTGCGACGTGGTGTTGAACGAAGCGGACATTGATGCGCTGGCCGCCCGGCCACATTTTGGCGTGGCGGCGCAAACCACGCAGCCCATCTCGCGCGTGCGGGAGTTGGTGGATTATTTGCAGGCGCGTTTCCCAAAATCAGAAGTGCGGTTTGTGGACACCGTATGCCAGCCCACCAAGCAGCGGCAGGAATCAGCGGAGGAAGTGGCGTTCCAATCAGACGTGGTGCTCGTCATCGGTGGGGCCAACAGCAACAACACCGCGGAGTTGGTTCGCACTTGCGGGAAATATTGCGACAGCGTGCATCATGTGCAGAGGCCGGACGATGTGCGCGCGGAATGGATTCCTGAAACTGGAACGCTGGGGATCACGGCAGGGACGTCGACACCGGATGAGATCATCGATGCGGTGGAGGCCCGCGTGCGGGAGCTTTCGCACACCTCACACACTCGGGAAAAAGAGGTAGCGTGATGTTGGATTGACGGGCGGGGAGTGAGCATGACCAGTTCCCAATGACCAATTTCCAAGGAATTTCAAAATCTCAATGACCCATTTTGGTGCTCTGGCATCCTCTTGGGAATGGCTTCTTGGTCATTGGGATTTTTCTCACCTATGTTCCCCCGCCAACACATCCTTCGGTTTTAGTTTGAGGTCGAAGGGTTCCAGCGGCATTGGCCGGTCGTGCTCGAGGTGGTCGGCGCAGATGGTGAAGAGGTCGGCTTCGGTGGTCGTGCGGCGGATGCGGTGAAGGAAGTCGCCAGTGGGTTCGATGCCGATGCCGATGTAGTTGAAATATTTTTTCATTTTCGAAACGTGGGACTGCTCGTTCAATTTTGGAGGGCGCACGGTTTCATAGAGGTCATGTAAATAGCCGAGCACATCGTGGCCGGTGGGGGTGAATGGGGTTTCGCCTTTTTGAGATTGGCGGATTTGGTGGAAGAGCCATGGGTTGCGGATGGCGGCGCGGCCGATCATGAGGCCGGCGGCGCGGGTGTCGGCAAGCACGGCGGCGGCTTTGGCGGGGGAATAAATATTGCCGTTGGCGAGCACGGGGAAGGGGAGGGCGTCGACGGCGCGTGCGATGTAATCGTAATGGACGCCGCTGCGGTAGCCTTCGCGCACGGTGCGGCCGTGGACGGTGAGGAGATCGATGCGGTGTTTTCTAAAGAGAGGCAGGAGTTCGTCGAACACGGCGGGGTCGTCAAAGCCGATGCGGGTTTTGACGGTGAACGGAATTTCAATGGCGTCGCGGAGTGCGCCGAGGATGGCGTCGACTTGGGCGGGATCACGGAGCAAGCCGCCGCCGGCACATTTTTTGTAAACGACGGGTGCGGGGCAGCCGAGGTTGAGGTCGATGCCGGCGATGGGGTGTTGTTGCAGCTCGCGCGCGGTGCGGATGAGTGAGGGGATGTGGTTGCCGATGAGCTGGGCGAGCGCGGGTTTGCCGGTGGGGTTTTGAGTGATGGATTTGAGGATGTGTTTATCGAGGCACGAGCCTTCACGCACGCGGAAGTATTCGGTGACGTACAGATTGGGGCCGCCGTACTTGGTCATGAGCCGCCAGAATGGGAGGTCGGTGACATCCTGCATCGGGGCGAGCGCGGTGATGGGTGCGTGGGCGAGAGTGTCGCGCAAGTGCTCGGCGGGGGTCATTGGTTTTTTCTTTTCGGAGGGGCGATAGGCGGCTAGGGTGTGCGGCCCACTGTCCCGTGGTGTAATGGTAGCACAGATGTTTTTGGTACATCTAGTCGGGGTTCAAATCCCTGCGGGACAACCACTTTTTTTAATGCCCAAGGTCGCGGGCACGACTCACGATTCCCCACTCACTACTCTCTTTTTCTATTCACTGAAGAGGAATTCCAGATCATTTTTGGTGAGGCTCTTGGCAAATCCTTTTTCGCCGAGGACATCGGAGATGGTTTGTCGTTTGCTTTGCTGGAGGTTCCAGATTTTCTCCTCCACCGTGCCGGGCGCGATGAGTTTGTAGGCGTTGACGGTTTTGGTTTGGCCGATGCGGTGGGTGCGGTCGATAGCTTGCGCCTCGACGGCGGGGTTCCACCACGGATCGTAGAGCACCACGTAGCTCGCGGTGGTAAGGTTGAGGCCGGTGCCGGCGGCGCGGAGGCTGAGCAGGAAGATGCCCGCGCCTTCGGATTCCTGAAAGGCGTTGACGACGTCCTGCCGGTTTTTGGTTTCGCCGGTGAGCATGTGCGTGGGGATCTCGCGAGTGCCACAGTCTTTTTCCAAAATTTTGAGCATCTGCACAAACTGACTGAAGACCAAAACTTTTTCGCCTTGGGCGACCAATGGCTCGAGCAGGTCGAAGAGCGCTTCGGTTTTGCCGGAGGTGGAATCGTTGCCCACGAGCGAGGGGTGGCAGCAAATCTGGCGTAGTCGCGTGAGGGCGGCGAGCACTTGCATGCGGCTTTTGGAAACGCCTTTGGTTTGGATGGTTTCCATCACCGTGTCGCGGCTGCGGCGGAGTTCGGCGAGGTACAGTTTGCGTTGGTCCTTGCCGAGTTCGCAGTCGTGCCGTTGCTCGATGCGTTCGGGTAAATCCTTGGCGACCTCGGTTTTGACGCGCCGCAGCAGGATGGGGCGCAGGCGGGAAGAGAGGCGTTTGCGGGCGATGCGGCGGTTGGCGATGGCTTCTTCGCCGTCGCCGCCGGCGGGGTCGTACATTGAGTGGAAGTGTTTTTCGTCGCCGAGATAGCCCGGCTGGACGAAGTCCACGATGCTCCATAAATCGAGCAGGCGATTTTCCAAAGGCGTGCCGGTGAGGGCGAGGCGAATTTTGCAGGAGAGTTGTTTCACCGATTGGGTGACTTGCGCGCCGGGGTTTTTGATGAACTGCGCTTCGTCGAGAATAATGGCTTTGAATTTGTAGCGCTGCAAATCCTCGAGGTCGCGCCGGAGCAGCGAATAGTTGGTGACCACGATGTCGTAGTCGGGGATGTGCTTGCGCATGGCATGGCGGGCGGCGCCGCTTTCGAGTACGAGCACGGACATATCCGGCGTGAATTTTTCGACCTCGCGTTTCCAGTTGTGCATCACCGATGCGGGGCACACGACGAGTGAGGGATGAGATTTGCCGCGTTTTTTCCGCTGCTTGAGCCACTTGAGATAGGTGAGCGTTTGCAGCGTTTTGCCGAGGCCCATGTCGTCGGCAAGGATGCCGCCGAGGCGCATGGATTGCAGATGGCAGAGAAATTCGAAGCCGGAATGTTGGTACGGTCGCAGTTCGGCGTGGATGCCTTCGGGCAGTTCGTTGGCGGGGATGCCTTCGAATTGCTCGATGCGGTCGCGTAGTTTCTGGGCTTGCTTGCCATCGCCGAATTGCGAGAGGGCGTCTTCGCCGAGATGCGCGGCTTGTTCCATCGCGATTTTTTGGGTGCCGGTTTCGAGGCCGTCGAGGCCGAGGTCGGCCATGGTTTCCTGTGCGCGTTGCGTGGCGTCGACGTCGAGTTCCACCCAGCCTTTGCTGGGCAGTTTTACAAAGCGGCTGGTGGCTTGCGCGAGGCTTTCCAAATCTTTTTTGGTGAGCTTCATGCCTTCCTCTTCCCACTCGGTGGAAACTGAAAGCCAATCGATGCCGCTGCCTTTCACGATGAGTGTGGGCTTCAGGCGTTTGGGTTTTAGGAAGAGGCGCTGGAAGGAATCGTTGCCGAGAAATTCCGCGTCCTGCGGGCGTTCGTGCCACACGCTGGCGAGCACGTTGAGAAAATTTTCATTCGCGTCGCCCACCCACAGGCCGGGCTCGGGCGTGAACCAATCGAGCTTGCGCAGCCATTCGATGGATGGCTCGAGGCGGGCATCCTCCAAAACCTGCGGCTTATTCGCGCGGTGTTTGGCTTTGATGTGCCATTCGTGGCCGGTCCATTCCCAAAGGCTGCCGTCGAGGTCGCTCTTGGCTTGCAGGCGCAGCTCGAGGCGGTCACCGTGCATTTCTAATACGAATAGCGGCTTGGCTGTGTGCGATTCGCACAAATCATTCCAGTCGATGCCCTCGCGCACGTGGGTGCGGCGCAGCTCGGTGATGAATCGCGTGCTGAGTTTATTGATGGGCGCGCGCGGGTTGCCCACCCATTTGCTGAGGAGCGATGCCGGCGGGCTGTTGCGCAGGAAATAAAATGTGTTGTCCACCATCACCATCGTGGGGCGGCCGGCGAAAAACTTGGCTTCTTCCAGCGGCACCTCGCGGCCATCGGGTAGCAGGAGCGTGTGGGTGAAGGCGAGGATGGCTGTGCCGTTTTTGAGCGAGGGGATCAGCTCGGCGAGTTGGCCGTGGAATTCGTAGGGCGGGGAATCCACACTCGGTTGCAGGCGTGATTGGCCGCCCCAATGTGCCAACCATTGCAGCAGTGGCTGGCCGGTGAGGCTGAGGCTGTCGTGCCCTTTGAGTTCTTCGCCGTAATGTTCGGTGACCCATTCGATGAATTCCCAATCTTCGGAGGGAAAGAGTTCCTGCTCGTGCGCGGCGCGCACGGTGAGGTCCACGAGATTGGTGATGGATTTCTTGCGGTCGCCGGTGCGCGGACGGCGCACCACGAATTCTACGTGCAAGGTTTGCAGGCTCGAATCCAAATCCTCCGGTTCCGGAACGGCCACGGCGCGGATGGATGCGCGTGGGGCATCGAGATGATTCGGCGCGGGCGGAAACATCCAATGCTCCAGCTCCTTGAACACCGCGTGCTCGCGTTCCGCTTTTTCAATTTCCTTAAAGCGTTTGAGGTTCGCATGCTGATTCAGCTCCGCCGGCATTTGCCGACCCGCGCGCAGAAACACTACCGACAATGCCTCCAGTCGTTTTTTACCCTTCGCCTTCGCAACGGCATCCCACCATTCGTCGCCGGGAAAATCCTTGCGGCTTAGCTTCAGCTTGGAAAAATAATCCTCCAGCAAGAGCCACGCCCTTTGCTCGTCTTTGCACTTGGCGAACAGTTCGAGAATGTCCTCGCGTTCATCCACGTCCTCGCGGGAGTCGGCCAGCTCGCGGCGCAAGTCTGCCAGCATTCCATAGGCATCCTCCAGTGCGGTGGCGTGCGCATCGTACTTCATTGCCGCACCGCTCTTGGGCGCCGGCTTACGTGTTCCTTTTTTACCTCGTGGCATTGGTCAAATTCTCTCTCTAAAAACGGAAAGGTTAGCTATGGCAGGTTGGCGAATCCCCGTCAACACGAAATCGAAAAAATTAGGTACTCTAAAAAAATAAAATCACTTGACCTCGAAAAAAAACCGTTGAAAGCAGCGTGATCCGGAAAAAGCAAGCGAAGAAAAAATTGCCATGTTGCGCGAACAAGCGGCGAGAATTACGACAGAAGTCCGAGTCTATCGGGAATGCCCAGCCACCAATGGCGCGGCCTCGGTGGGGTCATGCTCGCCGAGCAGTCCCGGCAATAGAATGGTGGCCGGCGAAATACCTTGGTTCACGCGAATACCAGAACACCCGGTCAGTCCCATTGCAAAAATCGCCATCAATATTCCCAATCGAATAATGCGTTTTGTGTTTAGCGCCTCCATCCATTCAACCTAGTCAATCGCGGGCAAAAAGCAATTCAAAAATGGGGATGACACAGGGAGTTGCCCGGTCGCCCGCTTATCCACATGCAAATCTCAGTTTGTGAGCAACCTTCAGTTGACGAAATCGCCGAATTCCATAGTCTCTCCGCAGTTAAGGGTGAAAAGGAGGATCCCAATTTACTATCTGCTGGCGCTTGGCGTGTCTGCATTCACTGGATGCAACTATCTCAAGGGCAAGGAAGATCCATCGGCCAACCCCATCGGAGGGGTCGGCAACAACTTCGGCGAAGA
>Ga0302117_10001645_pt1 | contig 10748 bp, 6 predicted proteins | sample AG5_322_MG_FD_203112 | JGI IMG/M metagenome (GOLD analysis project Ga0302117, IMG submission 203112) | Marine microbial communities from Western Arctic Ocean, Canada - AG5_32.2 | ecosystem: Environmental > Aquatic > Marine > Oceanic | place: Canada: Western Arctic Ocean | collected 2017-10-01 | reverse complement strand
GACTGAAAGGAACCCAGGGAGATCAGCTCAACGCAGTGCTAAGTGCAGCGGGAATGAACTTCAGGAAGCTGCTCAAGCGAGCGGCGAAGACTTGGCTCTACATCCGATGGCTACTGAAGCAGGCAGAAATCCAACTACAGATACCTTTCAAGCCAAACACTATTGCTCATCTCTGTTCGCTCACCTGAAAGCGACTTTTTTAGTATCGACTAGTTTATTAATCCCTTTGACAACCTGAGTCACGGCTTGCTCATGGGACAACAATGAGAACACATCCAATTGTGGCGTTGCTTCACGATACCTCACGGTCATATTGTACATTATTTAACATTTAGTATCAATAACTATTCTTAAGGTTTTCAGAAGTGCCCTACGGTATTTCAGGCAAAACCATCGGTATAGACTGGCGCATTTCTCTGAACGGTATCAGCCTCTGACCAAGAAGCAAAAAGACTCAATTTTCAATTAGCTTTCGCCACTACATGCGTCGCTAGAATATCTAGGTTTACATCCCCTTTGCTATAAGCTTTTAGGGGACTGTTATAGTAACACATATCTCTAGGGGGTACCTCATTATACTTTTTTGCTAGGTGTTGAAAAATTTCGAAATAAGCACCCGCAAATCTCTTGTTGTTTAGGTGCGGTGTAACGTGATATTTTGGATCCATCCAACCTGCCTCCAGAATGGCTTGGTTGAGTTCTGTCAAGGTTAAGGCCAAGCCGCTCCTTCCCCAAAATCCTTCAGGTTGAGGATGCCCGTCAGGAAATGTCAGGATTCTGGCCACTAGCCTGGAAGCAACATTTTTTATCCTTTTAAGCGTCAAGACCTTATCATCATAGGATTTGCCAAAGTAAAAGAACGATTCCATTAGGTAAGCCACATCGTAGTGCCCAAGAGAATTCACCGGCATTTCATTGAAATCACCCAGCACAATCCTTCCCGCACCCTGACTTTGACATGTTTCTAGTGTGGCTTTTGAGTTTGTCAGTCCCGTAATCTTTATATCAGGGATATGTTCCTTCAAGAATCGCATGCAACCTCCAGTCCCGCAACCGATATCTATAACCGAATCGCCAGGCTCTATGAATTGGCTCAAATATAAGATAGGGGCTGTGATGGATTTCTCGAATGACCAGGGTTCCTTGACTGGCATATCACCGTGATAACATTAATAAGGCACCCCTTTGAGCCACTTGCCCATATCAAAATCAGCATACAATGTGTTCCCGTCTTGCTCTTGGGCATTGGAAGCATCCCTCAACAACCTCTGCCGAAAAAGTTCCATCCTGTTATCTGTCATGTCTTAGTTTTTTACATTAAAAAATGATTTAGATATGTAGCATCATTATTTGTTTGTGTACATCCCCTTGTTCTTGCGAGGCAAAAATTATTATAAGACAAAACAATGAATTAACCAAACTTGAGCTTTTGATCACAGTGAAAGTAGTGGAGTGGGCGGGCTTAGCACATGTTTAAATTCTGCACACGTCTTGCCGCCGTGTTTGCGGAGGAGGTTTGCAGTTTCGGTGTGGCCGCGATCTAGCTCACTGTTTAACTGGTTCCCAAACAATATTGCTGAACCCAAGCATCGTCCCCGTTGATAGCGCGATATACACTTTGGATGTCGCATAGTCGGCCAAAGCACGCACCACCCTAGACTCAGCCTGAGCCATATACTGGGAGGCTTCCAAAACCTCGGTGCTCGTTCTCCTGCCGGCAAAATTCTGCTCCACCTCGGCCTCGTAGGCCTCCTGCGCTCCCTGTGCCGCATCCATCGCGGCAATAATACGGTTCCAGTCCCTCTCCAACAGGTCCACGGCGTCTAATACTTCCTTGCGAATCCGAATTTCCAGATCCTTCTTGGAGGACAGGGTTTTCAGTTTTTCGAGTCGACTGGCTTCTCTGTAAGCCTTGGATTCTCGGTTACCAAAAGAATACACCAATGTGGAGCCGACCGTGTAGTCATCGACGCTTCGATCTTGTCCGTAAAGGTTTTTAGTTGCCTGGCTTTGTGTTAGCGCCTGCCCCAAACGTCGATAGGACATCTCCAGATTAAGATAGGGAAACAGACTATTATCGGCCAACCTGATATTGATGTCATTCAGCAGGAGTTGGAGCTGCAGGGCGGCAAGTTCCATTCGATTCTCCATTGCCTTGGTGACAACTTCCCTTGGATCAAGTTTGATGCGGACGGGAATCCAGTCGGTTTCGCAAATTATGGGGTTCGTCGAGTCGACTGGCAAATCCGGTAATTGCATCAGTCTCTTCAGTTCACGCTCCATCAGTCTGACCGCAGTCTCCGCGACAATCAGCGCTTCCCTCCGAGCCAACAAGCCGGCCTTAGCGCGGATTCTCTCAGCCTTGGTAAAGAGGCCGGCGGTAATGAGCTTTTCAGCATTCTCCAGTTGGGTTTGAGCGAGCTCCACCTGATTTTTGTGGATGATCAACTCGCGCTGTGTGGCATCAAGTTGCCAATAGGCGATTTCCACCTCAGCCAGCAATCGGATCATGTTGATTTTAGCCTGCGCCTCGGACATTCGACTCTCAAGCCGAGCGATTAAAATTGGAGCGGTGGCGACCCTGATCCCAGCACCTTTTAGAAGCGGTTGCTTGATGCCAACCCCATCACTTTGAGTGTGAACTAAGCTGCCAAGCTGCATTGATTCAAACTGCTTGCCGACAGAAACACTGCCACCCGTGGGAAGTGTCATCGTTAATGAGGAGTGGGACTTATAGTATCCACCTGGTCGTTCCATCAGGTTATCATCATAGCTGATTGAACTCGAAAAGGTCGCATCGAAACGGGCCTGCTCCAGGTTGACCTTCTGACTCGCTATGGCCGGGGTGATCAAGCTAGACCTCAGACCTAGGTTATTGGCTAGGGCGTGTTCCCTGGCTTGCTCCAATGTTAAGGAAACCGGTCCCTTGCGAATTTCAAGCAAAGGAGGGACAGCAGCAGATTCCTTGTTGGATGTTTTTTCTTCTTCCCTAATACGTTCCCGAACTTCCTCCGGTGATTCAGTGGGGATTTTGGACATTTTTTTGAGGTCAAGTCCTTCTATGTTTCGGAGCTTGGATTCACCGACATCCCCGGAAATAGGCCCTTTGCCAACCCTTCCGCCAATACAACCGGTGAGACAAATCAAAATAGAGCACACCACAAAGCTTAAGCACCTTAATCGGCCCTTCAATTCATGTTGGCGGATCTTTAGGAGGTTCATACTAGCTGATGGGTTGAGTTGACAGGTTCATGGCGCGGTTCAAATGGTTTGTCTGCTTATCATTCTTTGAAACATCCCCGTCTCACTTTTAAGGGCATCAAAGGTTCCCTGCTGCTCTACTCTTCCCTGGTTAAGAACAACAATTTGATCCGCATCCTCAATGGTACTTAACCGGTGTGCGATGACCAACCGGGTGACCTTTCGTCGAGCGACACTACGACTAACAATCTCTTGTGTCCGGTTGTCCAAGGCGCTTGTAGCCTCATCGAACAGGAGAATCCTGGGATTGGTCGCCAGCGAACGAGCAATCAGAATGCGTTGCCGTTGTCCCCCCGATATGTTTCCACCGCCCTCACTGATCAAGGTATGCATACCCATAGGCATGGCGTTAATATCTTCATCCAGACCCGCATCCCGGGCGGCGGTCCAAGCCTCGTCCAGGGTGATGACCAGTCCGGATGCAATATTCTCAAACATGCTTCCTGCGGAAATATGTGCCGTCTGGAGAACAGTCCCGATTTGCCTGCGGATGGAATTGACATCAAGACCACTGATATCCTGATTGTTATAGAGTATGGAACCCGTCTCGGGTTGCTCAAAGCCGAGTAACAGCCGGAACAGCGTTGATTTGCCGCAGCCGGACGGACCTACAAAGGCGGCAAACTCTCCCTCGTGAATCTTGAGACTCAGGTCTCTCAGAATGTAGGGCCCATCTTCGCTGTATCTGAAGGAAACATTGCGCACATCAATCTCACCATTGAGTTGGCCGGGGTCCCCCTTAGAGGTATCCAACTCGGGTTTCGCATTGATGATCGGCTTGGCGATTTCCTGCTTTGCAAAAGAGTCAATGATGTCGACGGCGGTTTCGCTCAGACTGTCTACGCCCATCATGAAGGTGCCAAAGGCCGAGTTGAACGCAACGAAGGTGCCCATGGTCAGGACAGCCGCCCCGCCGGAGGCCATTGATTCTCCCATCAACTTCACGACTATCAGGTACAAAACAATGGTTGAACCAAGAGTGATGGCCGGATTGATAACTTTGTTCCAGTTATTGTAACTCAGGATTCTGGAGAGATATTTCAGTTGCTCCGCATACCGATTGGACCATTCGTGAAAAACCAACCGTTCCGCTCCCGCCACCCGGAATTTGGAGACACTGTTTACCATCTGGAACAAAAATCCGTTTAATTTGCCGGAGCCTCTCTCGTACTCGAGGGCAGCCCGGCGCACCTTGATTCCCAGATAAAGACTGCATATGCAGGACAATGCCCCAAAGCAGAGCGGGACAATCGCCAATTTCGGGCTGTATACGAACAGGAGCAGAATACTCATGCAGGTCGAGAAACCAGCAAAGATACCCTTTATTGCAACTCCACTAACTTCGGCGGATATTTCTGATATGATCATCGTCCGGTTAAGCAGGTCACCACTGGAAAATTTCTTGAAGAAGGCAAGCGGCAGGTTGAGCAACCTATCCATCACAGCCGATTGCATATGCAGTGTGATGCCGGACTTGACCCGCAGTGTGAGGATTCCCTGACCCAGGCTGAAGGCGATGGAACCTACTGTGACCCCCAGAAGGCAAAGGGCCATTTCCCAGAGCATTCTCTTGTTCCCATCAGGTATGGCCTTGTCCACAATGTGTCCAAAAAAGATTGGACTGAGCATACCCATAAATGAGATTAAAACACTAATCAGCAGCAGCAAACCAAGGCTGTTGCTGAACGTGGATGCAGCCCACTTGCCCAAATCCATAAACGAGGCCGCCTGTTCGGGGTATGGGCGGTAAAACATTAACGCGTCCTCGTCCAGTTCATCGATATCCTCCTGAGTCAACTGGCGACTTGTTCCCTTGGAAGGATCAAATATTTCCTGTCCGAAAGCACCCTTGTTTGACGGTAGAAGAACGACTGGTCGGAGCTCTATATTGGAACCCTCTGCACCCGAACCCTTAATGAATGCCAGCAAGGGGCCGTTGTCATGTTGCCACCACTTGTACCTCAGCTTGACGTGTCGGTATCTTACTTTAGAGGCTCGGCAAATGGCCTCCACATAATTGACACGCTTCAAATCTTCGGATTTGTTTGGCGGAAGAAACTCAAGGTTGATTCGGTTCCCGATACAGGACAGACAGGCCATTAAGGGATCTCCCAGATGCTGAACAGCGCCGGTCTTTTCTAGTACGCTGTTGAGTTGGCCGATAGATTCAGTGATGATATTGCCCTGAATGCTTGAGACCTTGGCAAGGCGCTCCAATTCCACTTCCTCTTCTTGCTGCTCCTGCAACTCCATTCGTCTAAGAATGACGGCTTGTAACAGGCCGATGGATTCCCCGGCTGAAGGTAATTGTTCCGAAGGCAGATCGCTCAAGCATCGCACCTTGGTGGGTTCGAGAGCGGTGAACCAAAAACGGCTGCCTATCGGTATAAAATGATCATCTTGACTGAAGGCGATGGAGTCCTCGTCACAAAACCGCAGTCGCCCCTTGCTGACCTGAAGCCACGAGATGGAATCTCCAGGTGCCTTGAAGGATTCCCCCTTCCCAATGGATACATAACCTCCGGTATCCATTTTGATACTCCTCGGATTGCTCTCACGCTCTTCAATGATGCCACTGAAGTGGTTGATCCAACCATGGACACGTCCAACCAGCCGGTCAAAGTCATCATCCCCCGAGGTAAGAGCGGCGAAGGAAACGAAACGTATTTTGCATTCCTCAAGAGCCAGGGCCTCAAAAAGGTAGCCTGAATCGCCCTTAGAGAGGTTCCCAAACATGATTCCGCCCGGCTGAATAGTGGCAACCCTTTTTTGCTGTCTGAATGACGAGTCAGAATTGGTGTTACGTTTGAAAAGGGTCAGGGATCCGGACTCAACAATGATGAAACCATCCCGGCGGTCCAATGGAAACATTTTCCCCAGGGAAATACTTAACGTTCCACCCTCGGTTCCAAAGTTTTCGTGTCCCCCGCTCATGCCTGTTCCTCCTCAATCGACCGCTTGAGCAATTGTGAATATGGGCCATTATTAACGATCATCTCATCGTGTGTTCCCCGCTCCTTAACTTTTCCAAAGGAAAGGACGACAATCTCGTCGCAGTCTCGAATAGTACTCAATCTGTGTGCAACGATGATGGTGGTGCAGCCCCTTCGCCTGAGGTTCAACATCACCAGATGCTCTGTTTCTGCGTCCAGTGCACTGGTTGCTTCGTCCAGAATCACGATTGAAGGGTTGTTGACCATGGCACGCGCCAGTTCCAGGCGTTGGCGTTGGCCACCGGAAAGGTTGCCGCCGTTTTCCATAAGCACCGTTTCGTATCCCTTGGCCATGTTTTGGATGACGTCATGTATTTCCGCATCTTTCGCTGCCTGAATGACGTTTTCATCCGGGATGGTTCTGTCCAACAGCGTGAGGTTGTCACGGATAGTGCCTTCGAAGATGCCAAACTCCTGCTCAACAAAACCCAGTGTGTTTCTGAACACGACACTGGGTATTTTTGATAGTTCCGTCCCGTCTATAAGAATCGCCCCATCCAAGGGCTTGTATAAGCCGCATACAATCTTGGCAATGGTCGATTTGCCCGAGCCGCTCCCCCCCACAAGAGCGACACTTTTTCCGGGTTCCACCCTGAGTGAAAAATCCTCAATGAGTGGAGGCATGTTGGGGTTAAAGCCAAACTGAAGATCATTCACCTCGACCTGCCCGCTCAGACGGACAATGGGGCGACCGGCCGCATCTAGCCCCATGTCATCCGGTGGATCCTCCTCCGGGGGGTTGCTCATGACGTCCTCGACCCGAACAACGTTGCCAGTGAGTTCCTGAATTTTGCTGGAAAAATTAAATATCTCCTGCATCGGTTGGAGGAAGTTCGTCATCATGCTGTGAAAAGCCACCAGCATACCCACGGTCATTTTCCCCTCCATGACATTCATGCCGCCAATAAGCAGAATCAGCAGGCCTGTCATTTGCTTGGTAAACTCGGGCAGCACACCCAGCGCGAGTGATGAACTCTGCAGCTTTTGCATCGAGTTCATAGCTTTAGCATGATACCCCCCGAACTTAGTAAAGAACGCTATTTCCTGTCCGCCGGCCTTGATGGTTTCGATGGACTGGATTCCGGCAATGGCGCATCCTTGCACCTTGCCCATCTCCAGGGAAGTGCTCAGGTTGGCCTCCTTTCGTTTTGCCGTGAGCTTTGAAAGCACCAGGAAGTTGGCTGCGGAAAAACCAATCCCGATCAGCGTTAGCCAGGGGTCGTAAAAGCAAAGGACCGTGCCTAGTACCAGCATGGTGATGATGTGAGCCACGACTTCGGGCATGGTGCCGGAAACAGTTTCCGCAATGGAATCATTGAGCTTTGTCCTGTCAACCACCTCTCCCGGGTAGCGCTGGGTATAGAACGAAATGGGAAGCCTGAGCAGTCGCCAGATGAAACCTGAATTCAGGGAAATCATTTGCATCAACTGTAGGCGCCGGGAGACCAGCGCTTTTAGGGAATCAACAGTCACCCTGAGGAAAAGCATCCCGGCAAGGAATGATACCAACGGGCGAAACCAGTCGGTGCGTTTGTCCAAAAGAATGGTGTCTATGAATACCTGTGTGGCCGCTGGAAGCACCAACTGGGGAATAACGAGCAACAGGCTGGCTATAAAAATATAGAGGAACCCCTTTTCATAGCCCTTGAGGGTGCGCAGCAACGTGGGCCAAACACTCGGTTTGCTGCCACTTTTCTCAAAGCCTTCACCCGGACTAATCGCCAGTGCCACCCCAGTGAATGCCGCCTTGAATTCCTTGATGGAAACCTCACGGTGCCCGACTCCCGGGTCGTTGATGTAAACCGAGTCTTCGCCAAAACCCTCCAGAGTCACGAAATGATTGAAATTCCAGAATATGACAACAGGGAGCTTTGTCTCCTTTAGCTTCTTGAAGGATCGCGTCAGGCCTTTCGCCTTAAACCCGTAGTGTTTTGCCGCCTTTAAAATATTGCCCGCCTTGCTTCCATCCCTGGAAACACCGCATTGCATCCTCAACTCGGCCAAGGGCCGGTAACACCCGTAATACCCCAGCACCATACAAAGGCTGGCGGCGCCACACTCCACGGCCTCCATCTGGAGCACGGTGGGCGTCTCGAGCCGTTTCTTTTTTCTGGAGAGGAGTGACACCTTGGGAGATCAGAATTCCGGGGTTATGTCGTCTTTTTGACCCTGGAACCAGGTCCGTAGCAGAGGCAGCACGTAGGTAATCGGAGCACGATCATCGACCTTTACCCGATTGACAGTTGTTGTACCCTGGCTCACGGCCACCGGGGGATTTCTGGAGGTCCATTCATAACCGCTTATTGATTCGGAGGACGTCGAGGTTTCCAGTTCAGTCTCCACCTCAATCATGGCTCCCCGCCCGGCCAGTGCAAGGGCCAGTTCCTTGCTGCCGACGATATTCACGACAGCCTCCCGGCTAACGGGAAAGGAAGATACGCTTGTCACTTTGCCAATGATGCTTCCATAACGCTCACGCTTCACGGTCGAAGGGGTGACTTGAATGCGCATGCCTGGCTCGATTTTCTTGCCGTCCTTGACTGAGAAATAACACAGATTCTTCATGGACTGTGCGCTCTGGTCAGCGGCTACGGAAAGCACTGGGGTTCCAAAACCAACAGCTGTGCCGGCCGAAACCATCAGTTGCATGACCTTGCCACCTGCCTTGGACCGGATGTGACGATTGTTCTCAAGTTGCAGTTCCAGTCTCTCAACAGCCCGCCTTGTTTCATCAATCTGGTTTTTCAAGGTGAACTCTGTCTGGATGTTCTTTTGCTTGGCCTGCTCAATCGAGAGTTCCAGTTCCTGGATCTGACCATCGTAACTGGCCAGCTTCGTTTTGCTTTGCAACAGGCTGCTTTCCGACTGCAACAACATTTCACTATTCACCAGGTTATCCTTTGCCAGTTGCAGCAGCACCTCGTTCCTCTTTTCAAGGGATCGGTTCATATTCCCCGACAGTTCCTTGCCTTCAGCCAACAGCTCCTTCTGTCGGTTGATGGAAGCCAGTTGTGCCGCAAACTGCTTTTGATTGGCTCCAAGCGCATCTGAATTGATCCTGTTGATATCATCATAATTTTCCTTTGCCTGCTGGAGGGATTGTTCCAGTGCGGGTTGCTGGAGGACGGCCACAATATCGCCCTCCTTGATCTTATCACCCGGCTTCACCGACACTTTCTCCACCAGACCCGGCGCCTGGGATTGAACGACCTTTACACTGCCCGGATTGATCAGGACACCGAACCCGGTGATGTTCACCGGCATCCGGCCAAAGATCGACCACGTCAGGCCAACTAGGGCAACAACACAAATCCCAAATATGGGAATCCACAGCTTGGAACGCACGATCTGCAGGGTGTGATCCAGTTCATCTGGGTTGCTTGCCGCCTCAAGTGATTCCTTTGAAAAGATTTGATTCATTTAATCTCCATTCGCTCAGACTTTGACCTTGGACACCATTAATTCAAAACGTTTGGCCGCTCTTTCAATCCCATCAAGGAGTTGTGGTTCTATCTCGTCAATCTCCTCCTCCTCCTCCTCGCTCCGATCCTCCCCGTATCCGAGAGTAAGAATGGTGCTGCGCATTCTTTGCGCCAAAAACATTGCCAGCGACCTGTAAAGCCTCGCCTGAAAACCCAGGTCCGTCTCAAGCTTGGGATTGAGCGCGTCATGTCTTATTTCAAGAAGCAAAGCCTCATCAAGAGCCCGAATGCTGGCAGTCGATGGCCGGGAGTCCAGCAGGCTGATTTCACCCACCACTTCACCGGACTCAATCTCGGCAAGCTGCCTGGGCTGCGGTTTCTCCAGTTCGACACTCAGGGTTCCAGTCAGCAGGAAATACACCGCCTCAACCGGGATTCCCTGTCTCAGCAGATAATCCCCCTGCTGCAATTGTTTTGCAGAACCGTTCTCGATCAACCATTCCAGATCTCCATCATCCAGGATTCCAAGTATTATTAGCGATTTTCTCATTGCTTAGGTTGCAACTCTTTCAACTTCTCTTTTTTTAAGGATTTATACCGCGTGTTTTCCCATCTAAATGGTTCGTTAAGATTTACCTTTGCCATCTTCAATAGAAATACTGATTTCAGGAGTTGAATCACCTTCGTTTGATTGAGCTAATAAAAGCGAAGGAGTTTGAATTGCTAAAATTAGCCCGAATAAAAATAGAGCTTTGGGATTTTTTTCTTTTATATTTGATAATAATTTTTTATTTTAATCTATTAAAGTCATTCCATCACCTATTAACTTACCACAACAAGCTGCGACTGCAAATTCTTGATTAAAACCTTAAGCATCCGGAAGAGTGGATAGACGGAAAAACGTATCATATCAACACTAAATTGACGACTGAACCTTAATTTCTTTGCAACGAGGCAGGCGTCCTTACGGCCTTAAAGTGGCCGGATGACGGAGATGTTTCGGTAATAGTCGAGCAATGTTTCCAGGCTCACGACACCTCCGCCCATGCCGCTTTTTTTGACTCCGGCATAC
>Ga0302117_10001643_pt1 | contig 10765 bp, 7 predicted proteins | sample AG5_322_MG_FD_203112 | JGI IMG/M metagenome (GOLD analysis project Ga0302117, IMG submission 203112) | Marine microbial communities from Western Arctic Ocean, Canada - AG5_32.2 | ecosystem: Environmental > Aquatic > Marine > Oceanic | place: Canada: Western Arctic Ocean | collected 2017-10-01 | reverse complement strand
GTCTGCTCGCGCTTGGCCGCGCCGATGCGGTAGCACGCGGCAAAAAAGTCGAGGTACTCCGTGACCTCCATGTCCTTGTACACGCCGAAGAAGTCCGGCATGTAGCCGAGGATACGGCGGACTTCGTTTGCCTCGCGGACGACGTCGTGGCCAAGGACGCGCGCGGTGCCGGTCGAGGGCGTGAGGAAGGTCGAGAGGATACGCAGAGTGGTGGTCTTGCCGGCGCCGTTCGAGCCGATGAAGCCGAAGAGGTCACCACGATGCACGGTGAGGTCGAGCTGGTTCAGCGCGGTGAGGTTGCCGTATTGGCGTGTGAGGCCGAACGTCTCGACGGCAGCGTTGGAGACGGGCGGCGGGAGGGTCGGTGATTCGTCTGACATGGTTTTGTTTCGGTTGCGTTTGGCCAGGCGTTGTTAATCCGGCGATCCAACAGTGTACCGGATGGCCTCGTGATTCTCTTGCGTTCTCCCTCTCCCCGGCCCTCTCCCGCTGGGAGAGGGAGCTTGGCCAAGCGCGGTCCGCTTGATTCCTTCTCCCTCAGGGAGAAGGTGGCCGGAGGCCGGATGAGGGTGAACTGACAAATGGTTTTCTGTAAAGGTCACGGTTGTTTGACGGGCTATTGATCGGTCCCGGTGATCTCGAGCGGGATTCGGTACAGGGTTCGCGCCTGGGCAAGCTTGGTTTCAAAAAGTCCCGTGGACGGAATCGGCGCATGATCCTCCGCCAGCAAAAACAAGACGGCACCGCCGCGTTCGGCGTGGGCGGACAGGTCGAGCCCGCCTGAGCCGTTGAAGCTGGCCACCAAGTTGCCTGCCGGATTGGTGGACCCGAGCAGCGCCGGAAAGGAGCAGGCGACGAGATTCACCAACGAAGGATCGATCCGGCCGCCCTCGGTATCGCCAAACGCCTGGTTCCGAGTGTTAACGGCGATCTGGAATTTTTCGGCGCGACTGATGTTTACAAATTCACCCTCGGCATAAGGTGACGAACCGATGTGAACGCGAATAGTGAGAGTGCCGCCCGGCGGCGACTGCAATTCCAACTCGGTGACTTTGCCTTTCACCAGCAACATCGCGCCGGTGATTGCTTTATCCAGTCCATTCTTGATGGACAACTCGAAGCTGGCTCGTCCGTTTTTGGTGAGGGCCGCCGTGACGCCGCCGTTGGCCGGGGCGAGCCATTCGGAGCAGAGCAGGCGGCTGGTCCAGATTGGCACGCGGGCACTGGCTTCGAGTTGGCCGGGGGCACGTTGTACGCGCAGGGAGGAGGCCATGTTGCCCCGGAAAGCCCCGCCGTACTCGGAGCGGATGCCGCCCTGCTCGAAGCTGCCGCCAAGCCGGTAGTCGTCGTTGAGTGGCGAATAAATCGACACGTAACTCCGGCCGCGCAGCACTTCCTGCTGGCCCGGCAACACGTCGACGATGTGCAGCTCGTTCAACTCGAGTTGGCCGGCGCGCAGTTTGTAGCCGATGAAATAAATCAGCAGCGAAAAAATCGCGACGTACGCCGGGAAGGTCAGCCAGGTGAGCATCTGTTTGTTGATGCGCTTGAGCCAGATACGGTCCACCGGCCCGATGATGACAAGGTACGCCGCGAGCAGCAGCAGCAGCCAGACGATCGGCAGCTTGCTGACTTGCCGACTGTCGAGCATCGCGCCGTAAACGCCGTCAATGTGCATTTGGCCATAGCGCTGCTGTCGGGGTTCCTTTCCAAACCAAGCGGCGGGAACCTTGGCCAAGCGCGCCCAAAACCAGGCGCGGTTTGTCCACGACTTGAACGGCTCGCGTTCGGGGTTGAACCCCAGCACGCTCACTTGGCCAAGGCCGCGATTTGCCTCGGCGGCGACAGGCCGGCTGTCGAGTTCGAAGAGCGTCTCGCCCTCGGCCAGGCGCACTTCGGCGGTGGCGAGTTGGCCGGCGGCAAAAGCGGCGTCGGGGCTGCCAACGGCCGAGTAGCCTCCAGCTTCTGCCCAGCGATGCAGCGCCTGGCCAGCGGCAGAGTTTTGCACCGGGCCAAATTGACCGCGAACGAGGCTCGACAGCCACGGTGTGCTGGTGACATCGCCGGGCTGGTCCACCGCCAAAATCAGATGCCCGCCGCCGAGCACCCACGTCGAGAGGGCGGCGGTCTGCTCGGTGCGGAGGTTGATGGCACGTGCGGAGTTGAGGTAGAGCGCGTGCAGTCCGCTCAATGCGATGGGGTCGTCGGGGAACGTGTCCAACTGCATGTGGGCCACGCGCGGGGTGAATCGGTCATTCTCCCATTTGTTCTTGAAGCGTGTCTTGGGCAGCAACGGGCCGCCTGCCTGCTGGCTGCTCAACGCGCCGACGAGAATCGTGGCGGGGTCGGAGCTGTCGAGCTTGAGTTCGTCGTGCTCGGCCACGGTTTTGCGGCCATTTTTCAGCTTGGCCGTCCAGCCGGCGTTGGTGTCGGCGAATACCGCGAGGGTGAACCGCTTGCGGGTGTTGGTGGCTAGCTCGACGTCGAAGCGGTAAACTGGGTTGTCTCCGAAGCGCGGTCGCAGCTCGACTTGGCCGGCGAAGGTCGGGCCGTCGTTGAGGATCTCAAACGTCACCGGAAACCACTCGCCCTGCCGCGCCTTGCCGGCGAATCCCATGAAAACATCGAACTGCACCACGCCCCTAGCCAGACCGCCGCTGGCCAACAGGCACACCAAGCCCAGCTTGGCCAAGCGGGCAAAGGGGCGGGGGAGTTGGGGGGCGGGGGGGTCCACGTTTACTGGCGGGGAGCTAAAAGCGTAACTCGTTCGCGGTCAACTCCGAACGCTCAAGTTGGTGACGGCGCGAATAAAACATTGCGGTCGGCGGCGTTTTTGAGTTCCCTCGGCCGTCCCATGAAATTGATGGCGAAAATGAACCACAACTTGAAGGGCGCCCTGGCCGCAGCCATGGCGTTGACGACGTTTTCCGTAATGGCACAAAATGAAGAAAAACTGGCGGACGGCTTGTATGCCGAGTTTGAGACATCCAAAGGAACGATTCTTGGAAAGTTGGAGTTTGAGAAAACACCGATGACGGTCGCCAACTTTGTCGGCCTCGCGGAGGGCACCAAGCACTACTCGAAAACCGGCGGCGCCCCGGCCGACGCCAAGGGCACGGCGTACTACGACGGGTTGAATTTTCACCGGGTGATTCCCGACTTCATGATACAGGGAGGCTGCCCGCAGGGAACCGGCACAGGCGGGCCGGGTTACAAGTTCTCGGATGAAATCGACTCGTCACTCAGCCACAGCGGTCCGGGGATTTTTTCGATGGCCAACTCCGGCCCCGGCACGAATGGCAGCCAGTTTTTCATCACTCACAAGGCGACACCTTGGCTTGATGGCAAGCACACCGTGTTCGGCCACGTCGTCAAGGGGCAGGATGTAGTCAACGCCATCGCCAAGGGCGACAAACTCACCAAACTCACCATCAAGCGTGTCGGCGAAAAAGCCAAGGCGTTCAAAGGTGACGAAGCGCAGTTCGCCGCGTTGCGAGCCGCCATCAAGTCGCCGGTAGACAACAACAAAGCCGAGGGCGAGGCGTTTCTTGCCAAGGTCAAAAAAGAGGAAGGCGTGAAAACTACCGCCTCCGGCTTGGCTTACAAGGTGTTGACTGCCGGAACCGGCGCCAGCCCGAAAGCTACAGACCAAGTCACCGTGCACTACACGGGCAAGCTGATCAGCGGCAAAGTGTTTGACAGTTCCGTCAAGCGCGGCCAACCGGCGACCTTCCCGCTCAACCGCGTGATCCCCGGCTGGACCGAGGGGCTGCAGTTGATGAAAATCGGCGGCAAGTCGGTATTCTACATTCCGTCCGATCTGGCGTACGGCGCGCGCGGTGCCGGGGGAGTGATCCCGCCAAACGCCACGCTGACCTTCGAAGTCGAGCTGCTTGAAATCAAGTAAGCGGCCAAGCGCTTCACGCGCCTTCGGTTTTTAGCGACTTGACGAAGCAGGCGGTTCGTTCGCAGGCGGTTTTGATTTGTTCGAGGCCGGTGGCGAAGCAGCAGCGCAGGAAGCCTTCGCCGGCATCGCCGAAGGCGTTGCCCGGCACGCAGGCGACGTTCTCCTCTTTCACCAAACGTGACGCGAACTCGGCCGAGCTGAGGCCGGTCGATTGCACGCTGGGGAAGGCGTAGAACGAGCCGCGCGGCAGGTGGCACTCGAGCCCCATGTCGTTGAACGCCTTCACGATGTAATTGCGGCGGAGACGGTATTGCTCCTTCATTTCGGCTGCCGGCTCGGCGCCGTTTTGCAGGGCTTCGATGGCGGCTTCTTGGCTGATGATGCTCGCGCACAGCATCGAGTACTGGTGGATGCGCATCATCGCCTCGATCAATTCCGCCGGGCCGCAGGCGTAGCCGATGCGGAAGCCGGTCATCGCGTAGGCCTTGGAAAAACCGTGCAGAAAAATCGTGCGATCGGCCATGCCGGGCAGCGACGCGATGCTGGTGTGCTTCCCCTCAAAGGTCAGTTCGGCGTAAATCTCGTCGGTGATCACGAGCAGGTTGTGGCGCTTGGCCAAGCGGGCGATCGACTCGAGCGCTTCGCGGGTCATCGTGCCGCCGGTGGGGTTGGTGGGGAAGTTCAGCACGAGCGCCTTGGACTTGGGCGTGATCGCCCGCTCGATCGCCTCGGCGGTGACGGCGAATCCGTCTTTGGCGAGGCACGGCACGGCCACCGGCACGCCGTGGGCCAGCGCAATGCCGGGCGCGTAGCTGACGTAGCACGGCTCGTGGTAAATGATCTCGTCGCCGGGATCGATGATCGCCCGCAGCGCGATATCGAGCGCCTCGCTGACGCCGACGCTGACGAGGATTTGCGTCTCCGGATCGTAGCTCACGCCGAAGCCCCCGGCGACGTAGCCGCTGATGGCCGCTCGCAGCTTGAGCAGACCAAGGTTGGATGTGTAGCTGGTGTGGCCGCGCTCGAGGGCGTAGATCGCCGACTCGCGAATGTGCCACGGCGTGACGAAGTCCGGCTCGCCTACGCCGAGCGAGATGATGTCGGGTCGCCCTTGCACGAGGTCAAAAAACTCGCGAATTCCGGAGCGGGGGATGCGCTGAACCTGCTGGGCGACAGCGTCGCCGGGCTTGAAGTCGCTCGACATGGCCGAGGGGTCAGGCTGCGGCCTTTTTTTGCTGTCGCTGGAATGTCGGCTCCGCTTGGCCAAGCACGACCTTGTCGGTGACCTTGACCGAGATGATGTCGGTCGAGTCGGGGATCTCGAACATCGTGTTGAGCAGCAGTTTCTCCATCAGGCTGCGGAGGCCGCGAGCGCCGGTGCCGCGCTTGATGGCGGCCTTGGCCAGCTCGGTCAGGGCGTTGTTGGTGAAGTTGAGTTTCACGCCGTCCATCTCGAACAACTTGGCGAACTGCTTGATGAGGGCATTCTTCGGCTCGGTCATGACGCGGACGAGTTGCTCCTCGTCGAGTTCCTCGAGCGACGTGTGCACCGGCAGGCGGCCGATGAATTCCGGGATGAAGCCGTAGCTGAGCAGGTCTTCCGGCTCGATGTGCTTGAGGATGTCCTTGTCCTCCACGCTGGGTTTATTGTCACGCTGGGCATCGTTCTCACCGGAAAATCCGAGCACGTTTTTGCCGATGCGGCGCTGGATGGTTTTTTCGAGACCGACGAATGCTCCGCCGCAGATGAACAGCACGTTGGTCGTGTCGAGCTTGATGTATTCTTGCTGCGGATGTTTGCGGCCTCCCTGTGGCGGGACGTTACAGACGGTGCCCTCGAGAATCTTCAGCAGCCCCTGCTGCACGCCCTCGCCGGAGACGTCGCGGGTGATCGAGACGTTCTCGGTGCGGCGGGTGATCTTGTCGATCTCGTCCACGTAAATGATGCCGATCTGGGCGCGCTTCACGTCATAGTCGGCTGACTGTAAGAGGCGCAGGACGATGTTCTCGACGTCGTCGCCGACGTAGCCGGCCTCGGTCAGCGTGGTGGCGTCGGCGATGGCGAACGGCACGTCGAGCATGCGCGCCAGCGTGCGGGCGAGCAGCGTCTTGCCGGAGCCGGTCGGGCCAAGCAGAAGAATGTTGCTCTTCTCAATCTCGATGTCGTCGCCGCCGGTGTTAGTGGTGATGATATTGGTGTCGCCCTTGGTCTTGACGGGGAGGCCGGACTGGATGCGCTTGTAGTGGTTGTGCACTGCGACGGCCAGCGCCTTCTTGGCTTCGTCCTGGCCGATACAGTGCTCGTCCAGCCCCGCCTTGATCTGCTTGGGCTTGGGGACGTTGAGCTTGATCGACTTTTTCTTCTCTTTAGCCTGCAGTTCCTTGTCGAGGACGTTCTTGCAGACGAGGATGCAGTTGTCGCAAATGTACACGCCTGGCCCGGCGATCAGCTTGCGCACCTCCGAGTGGGATTTCCCACAGAAGCTGCAAAGGGTGATCTGGTTGGGGCGTGCCATGGGTGCTGTAATTATTTCTTCTTTTTCTCGTCCTTGAGGCTGGCGACGTCCTTGCGGGACTTCACCACCTCGTCCACGAGACCGTACTTCTTCGCTTCCTCGGACGACATGAAATGGTCGCGATCCGAGTCGGTGACGATCTGTTTGACTTTTTTGCCGGTATGCTCGGCGAGAATTTTGTTGATGCTGTCCTTGAGCCGCAGGATTTCCGCCGCCTGAATCTCGATGTCAGAGGCATTGCCCTGCGCGCCGCCCCACGGCTGGTGGATCATGATGCGCGCGTTGGGCAGGGCGTGGCGCTTGCCCTTGGTGCCGGCGGCGAGCAACACGGCGCCCATGCTGGCCGCCTGACCGATGCAGTACGTGTTCACGTCGCAGGTCAAAAATTGCATCGTGTCGTACACCGCCAGCCCGGCGGTGATGCTGCCGCCCGGCGAGTTGATGTACAGGTGAATGTCCTTTTTCGGGTCCTGCATTTGCAGGAATAACAACTGCGCGATCACCAGATTCGAGATCGTGTCGTCGATCGGCGTGCCGATAAACACAATGCGATCCACCAGCAGTCGCGAGTAAATGTCGTAGCCGCGCTCACCGCGGCCCGTCTGCTCGACGACCATCGGAACCAGAAAATTATTTGCCTTCAATCCTTCCCTCATGGGCGGAAACCATAACGGCCCCGGCTTCCCGGCGTCAAGCGCTTGGGCAAGCGCGGCTTTATTCCCGGGCGAAGGGGCCGTTGTTGCCGATGGCGTGGATGGTGTTTTGGATACGGTGGGAGAGATAGGAACCATCCTGCGCGTCGATCCTGTATTCGATCTGCATCTGCATGGTTGGCTTCATGTCGGCGATTTGCAGAAGGACGGATTTCTTGTCGGCGGACAGCTTCACGCCGGTCACCTCGACGCGATCGCGGCCTTGGCTGCCGTCGGCCTTGTAGTCGCGCGACCCGTAGTTGCGGGTGCGCTTGTAGCCCCAGCGCTTGACAGAATAGCTCTCCGGGTCGGCGGCAGTCTTCGCGTCGAGCGCGTTCGTGAACGTCAGCGAGATGCCGTTCTTAGTCGCGTGGATGGCAACCGGGAGGTGCACCGGTTTACCGGTGTGCTTGAGGCGATAGAAACCACCCGGCCGAGTCTTGTTGCCGGCCCAGCCGAAGAGGCCGCAGGCGTAGAGTTGGCCGTCGCCGGGGTGGAAGCGGCCCCGCATCACGCCGGTCGGGAAATCGAAGTCCGGGATGCGAACCACGCCGCCTTGGACACGGCCGTTCACTTTTTCCTCCATCACCACGTACACGTAACCGGTGCCGTAGGAGAGATTGATGAGTTGGCTGCCGAGTCCGCCCCACTTGTCGCTGTTCACCCAAAGCTGCTGGGCGGGGGAGCGGTCGAAGTCGTTGTGCATCCACACCATCGGCGAGGTAATGTCGGCCTCGGTCAGGCCCTTGTGGTAGCCCATGAGATTGCCGTAAAACTTACCCTTCTCGATGAGGTTGATTTCGTTCTTCGGCGTCCAGTGACCCTCCTGGTCGCTCACGTAAAATGTGCCGTCCGGATTCACGCACACGCCGTTCGGCGCGCGGAAACCGCTGGCGATAATCTCGGTGGTTTTGCCGTCCGGCGACACCCTGAGCAGCGTTCCATGCTGCGGTACCAAGGCCGTCTTGGCGTGGCGAGCGGCCTTGGTGTAGTAAAAATTCCCGTGTGCGTCAGTCTGTAAATCCATCGCGAACTCGTGGAAATGCTCGGTTACCTGCGCATCGTGGTTGAACGGTTTGTAAAAATCGATCTCGCCGTCGCCATTGTTATCGACCAATAGCGTGATTTGGTCGCGGCACGTCACATAGATTTTGCCCTCGACGATCTTAAGGCCAAGCGGCTGAAACATGCCGGTCGCGATGCGCGTCCACGTGAATTCCTGCGGGTCGCTGTTGATGCCATCGACGAGCCAGACGTCGCCCATCCAAGTGCAAACCGCCGCCCGGTCGCCGCCCTCGAAAAAGTCGAACCCACCCAGGCGCATCCACGAGCGATACGGATTTTTGTCCGGCGCGGTGATGCTCTCGGTGACAAACGCGCCTGGCTTGCCCAAGCGGCGCGGCTTGGTTTTCACCGACTCCGGCCAGCGGCGCGGCCAAGTCGGCTCGATGGCATCCAGCGAGTTTTCGGGCTTCCCGGCTTCGACGAGCAGCGAGGCGAACGAACTCAACTTCCCATCGCTGACCTTGGCCAAGGCCAGATGAAACTCCACCGGTTCGCCGGCGGGAATATGCAGGCGCAATTGTCCGCCGTCCGTGGCGACAAACTTGGCACCTTTGGGTGCGCCGACGAAACCGGCTGTCAATCCGTTTGCGAACGTGGCTATCGATTGTCCATCGACGGACTTTAGCATCGCTCGGCCTTCGCCGTGCGCGACCTGCATTTGCCAATCAGTTTTGCGCGACTGAATGAGCAACGTGCGGACGATTGCCTTGACGCCGTTGCTTCTCCTTAACGCCGGACGTTCCACGATTTTCCCCCCATCGATCGCATACTGGAGAAGCACCACGTTGCCGTGCAGGCGAAGCCCCTGCCATTGGCCCCAGTCGTGGGGGAGCGGGCCGTATGGTTTGTTGTCGAGGCCGCGCAGGCGCGGATCCTCAAACTGATCCGTGCCCGGCCTGGCCCAGCCGGGAGCGACCGGGTTGGTGAAGAGCCGCTCGCCGACGAGCTTCGGGTGCGTGCCGTGGCTGCCGTCGTAAACGATGCTGCGCCAATCGATGAATTCGTCGCCGCTCCACGCCGCCGCCATCCGCAATGTGTCGGTATCGAACAGCACAAACTCGCTGCCCTTCGACACGCCGCCCGGCCCTGCGTCGAGCCGGATCGCGATGCCCTTGTAGGCGATGTTGCCCGGGGCCACCTCGATCGAGGCGCTGAGGTACGGGCCGTAGTTCATGTCGATGTACGGCCTGCCGGTCAGCTCGACATCGTTCACCTGACCAATCGCGGAAATGGAGAAAGCGGCCGCGATGGCCAAGCTCGATGGGATGCGAAAAAGGTGAATCACGGCCGGGAAAGTAGGCAGCCCCCGCCCCGCAGCCAAGCCCAAACGGTGATCTGTCGCTGTTTAGGATTTAAGAATCCCTCCACCTACCGTTGCGGTTTGGAAAGGTCGCGGCAGGCCTCGGCGATGGCCTCGAGTTGCTCGAGGAATTTTTCCCGCTCGGCTTCCGGCAACTGCTCCAGCACGTGCGACTGCAGGCCGATCGCCTCGTCGCGGATGGCCTCGTATTTCTCCCGGGCCACCGGCAACAACTCCACGCGGTTGGCGCGCCGGTCTTTTTCGTGCGGCCGGCGATGGACGAGGCCGTTGGCCTCCATGCGCTCGAGCAGCGAGGCGATTGTGTTGGGGTCGCTGCTCATTGCGTTGGCCAGCGCCTTTTGCATCAGCCCGTCCGGCTCGGCCTCGAGCAGCGTTCGGATGACGGTAAACTGGTCCGGCGTCAGCCCCATACCGGCGATGCGCCGACGGAACGCCTGGTTTAAGCCGTACCACGCGCGGCGCAGCAGCACCGGTAGCCGGCGGCGGTCCGGCGCGTCGAGCGGCATGTCGGCATCTGCTTGGTCAAACTCATCCATGCGGCCGAGAGGTTGCCACCCTTGGCCAAGCGGCACAAAATTATTTGGCCTTGGCCGGACGATTTGCTAAGAGCAACGCCCCAAGCACGATCGCGGCACCGAGCAGTTGCTGCCCGCCCAGCGCCTGGTCAAGCAGCACCCAGCCCAGCGCCGCCGCGAATACCGGCTGGAGCAGCAGATTCAGCGATGTGAGCGCCGCCGGCAGGTGGCCGAAGGCATACGCGATCAGCCCCTGCCCTGCGAAGTGGCTGACCAGCGCCAGGCCGAGCAGCACCAGCCAACCGTTGAGCTGCGTCGTCCTCATCGTCTCGTCGCTGGCCAGCGCGGCGGCAAGCATCAGCGGCACGGCAAACAGCCCCGACCAGGCCATGATCTCCTGCGATGAACATGTCTCGCGCAGTTTTTTCACCGTGAGCATGTACGAGCCGTACGAAATGGCGCTGAGCAGCGAGAGGCTATCGCCGAAGAGTCGCTCGGGGTTTAATCGAAAACTGGCGCCCATCAGAATTGCACCACCGGCAAACGCCAGGCCAAGCGCGACGAAAAAGCTAGGGGCGATCCGCTCGGCGAACAGGCGGCCGGCCCACAGCGTCACCCACAGCGAGGCGAAGTTCGCCAGCAACGTGGCGTTGGCCACTGTCGTGTACTTGATCGACCAGTGCCACGACACCAGATCGATGGCAAAGAAAAATCCGGCCAGTGCCAGCAGGCCAGTCGGTCGGCGGGTG
>Ga0302117_10001637_pt1 | contig 10785 bp, 9 predicted proteins | sample AG5_322_MG_FD_203112 | JGI IMG/M metagenome (GOLD analysis project Ga0302117, IMG submission 203112) | Marine microbial communities from Western Arctic Ocean, Canada - AG5_32.2 | ecosystem: Environmental > Aquatic > Marine > Oceanic | place: Canada: Western Arctic Ocean | collected 2017-10-01 | reverse complement strand
GATGTAATCCCTGTCGACACATTACAGGAAACGGTCGCATTCCTCGATGATAAGCTAGAAATCCCACCGCTCGAAACACTAACCAACTCACTCCTACAGGACAATGATCATCTGCTCGATTACGCCGACGTACGTGGTCAAGAAATGGCGAAGCGCGCGTTAGTAATTGCTGCTGCGGGCGTTCACAACATCCTGATGATCGGGTCCCCAGGCGCCGGTAAAACAATGTTAGCCAAGCGTTTACCGACCATTTTGCCGCTACTAACAACCATTGAGTCGATTGAAGCCAGTCAGATATACAGTGTACTCGGCCGACTACCTGATAATACGCCATTGTTAACCCAACGCCCATTTCGTTCGCCCCATCATACGATTAGCCAAGCGGGTCTTGTCGGAGGAGGCAGCATACCGTTACCTGGGGAAATATCTATGTCCCACAACGGAGTGTTGTTTCTTGACGAATTGCCTGAGTTCTCACGACAGACGATCGAAGTCCTGCGACAACCGATGGAAGACAAACAGGTCACCATATCGCGTGCCAAAGGCTCGGCTACATTTCCCGCTGACTTCATGCTGGTGGCTGCGATGAACCCTTGCCCCTGCGGTTACAATAACGATCCCAATCGCAGTTGCCAGTGTTTTTCGCCATTGATTGAGCGGTATCTATCGAAAATTAGTGGACCAATGCTTGATCGTATTGATATCCAAGTCGAAATTCCGGCGGTGCCATTTAAAGATTTATCTGCTGCTGTCGATGGCACGAGCAGCAGTGAGATGGTCTCCGACGTGAAGCGTGCCCGGATAAAGCAAGCGGCGAGATTCGAGAATCTACGGATTCGATATAATTCGCAATTGCCGGGTCCACAAATCCGCCGACTGTGTCATTTAACGGCCGACGCTCGAGTAACACTCGGACAAAGCATCACTGAACTTGGTTTTTCTGCGCGGACACACGACAAAATCCTATGTGTTGCCCAAACCATCGCTGATCTCGACGACGCCTCCGAAATCGATACACACCATATTCACGAGGCCGTGAATTATCGTCTTCTTGACCGTCGCTATTGGAATCGTTAGCGCATGCAAGGCACGGGCTCTCAACAATCCGGGCAACAATAGGGTGATTGGGGCTTTAGACGTAGCTATCAAAAATGCCGACCGTTTCCCAGCTATCTTTGTTTTCCGCAATGAACGTTAAATGACGCGGAGCGGTTTGATAGACGTCATGCGCCGCTTTATCCGCAAACACTACGTGTAGTCCAACATCGTATGTTTGATTATTCACTGGCCGGTCAAACTCAGCGCCGCGCGCACCCACGCTGTAATAAACGACTCCGTCATGATCCGTCAAATAACAATTACAAGAGTCAATCAACGCTTGAACTGTTTCATTAGACGATTCTTTTAAAGTAAAAAACACCATATGGGCAACTTGTTTATCTGACACGTACAACCTCTTTCTCAATCAAAATTCCAGAGACAAAAACCCATTATCTTCGCGGCATTTCCATTGTCAATTAGACTGCCGTCCCAAATGCATACCCAAACGGTCGGTACCGACGTTCATTTCTCCAACGGGAAGCCGCGGGTACGGAAAATGGCGCCCGTGCCATCTCCGTCACGATCCCAGATGACCAGCGCCTCCACACCAGCGAGCTTTCGCACGAGTCGCAAGCCACGACGGGGTCCGAGTACGCTCACTGCGCTAGCTAATGCATCAGCCGCCATCCCTGTCGCTGCCCAGACGCTCACGCTACTGCGAACCTGCACCGGCATTCCAATCCGAGGGTCCAAGATATGTGAGTACCGCTTACCGTTAATCTCCAAAAATTGAAAAGCATCGCCGCTAGTGGCCACGGCGCCCTGCGACTGCGGCTGCAACAAAATCGGCAGACCCGTGGAAGATAACGCTCCGATGCCAGTCGGCCACCCCGCACTGTCAGGCGGTGGTGCACCAAAGCGGACGTCGCCACTGGCGTTAACCACAGCTCGAGTGATACCCAGATCCTTTAAAACCTTCAGCGCTTCGTCTGCAGCATACCCTTTGCCAATGGCACCTAAATCAATCAATAGTCCGGGCGTGCGTATCATGACACTCTGGTCGACTGGGTTCAGTATGAGTTTCTCAAATCCTACGAATTCCAATTCTTCCGCTAAACGTTGCTCCGACGGCAATTCCTGTTGGCGCCGCGCCCGCCGCCACAACTTGGTCACACGACCAATCGTCACATCGAACGCACCATTGGATAAAGAACTGATTCGATTTGCATAGATCAGAACTGCCCATAAGTCCTCACTTACTTTGATCGACTGGTTTTTCGTTGCATTGGTGCACAATAGACTCAACTCACTATCCGCACGATAGTTGCTCATACATTGATCTAGATCCGTAATTCGTGAAAAGGCCGCTTTAAATGCTCGATCAGCATCCATTTCCGAGCGTGCAAACAAGTCGATACGAAAATCTACGCCCATCAAATACTCAGTGCGGGAAAATCGCTGCAACTGGGGTGTGACCCTGCCACTTGCAGATACACGAGTTACCCCTGAGGTTACCAATAAAACAACGAATAAAAATAAAGGAAAAAGGCGTCGCATAGTTATATCCACGGGTCAACTCAACAAAAACAACACCGCGATTCTACTATTTTTCTATCACAAACGATGGGAATACTTGTTAATAATTGGTTGTACTCAACTTCCTTTACGATTATGCTGATAGGCAGCGGTATTGGGAGTTGTTTATGCGTAGTAAATTCGAAAACAAGCTCCACTAACACCTTATAATAACAGGTAATTTAAACTTATTAACAAGAAGTTACAAAACGCGTCTAAAGCGTTGGGGAATTTATTCGATGACAAAAGAAACACCATCTAAAACGGGTTCGCGCCGAGACTTTATCAAAAAATCAACCATCTTGGTTGCTGGCAGCACAGTTGCTGGTAACCTACAAATCGCCCGAGCCGCACATCCCTACGGTGATGAAACAATCAAGATCGGACTCGTGGGTTGTGGTGGTCGCGGTACCGGAGCTGCTGTGCAGGCCATGAACACCAACGGCGAAGTCAACATTGTAGCGATGGCCGACGTCTTTGAAGATCGCCTACAAGGATCCTATCGCGCTATCAAAAGCAAGCATGGTGATAAAGTCAAAGTAACCAAGGACACAATGTTCACTGGACTCGATGCCTACAAAAAAGTGCTCGAAGCCGATATCGACCTGATTATCTTAGCCACGCCTCCTGGCTTTCGACCTTTACATTTTGAAGCAGCTGTGAATGCTGGTGTCCATGTCTTCATGGAAAAACCTGTTGCCACGGACGCCCCTGGCGTACGCCGGGTTCTCGACGCCAACAAGATTGCCGTCGACAAAAACCTCTGCGTACAAGTCGGCTTACAACGACGGCATGAACCAGCTTACATCGAGACCATTGCACGTCTCAAAGACGGCGCTATTGGAGATATCAATTTGGGCCGCGTCTACTGGAATGGTGGTGGTGTGTGGGTTCGCCCGCGTCAAGATGGCCAATCGGAACTTGAGTACCAAATGCGAAACTGGTACTACTTCAATTGGCTCTGCGGAGACCACATCAACGAACAGCACATCCACAACATCGATGTCATGAATTGGCTCGAAGACGATTTTCCCATTTCTGCTCAGGGGCAAGGCGGTCGTGAAGTTCGCAATGGTAGCGACCACGGTGAAATATTTGACCATCACTTTGTTGAATACACGTATGCAAGTGGGGTGAAACTATTCAGCCAGTGCCGTCACATCCGTGGTTGTTTTAATGCCGTTTCCGAACACGCTCACGGATCCAAAGGTACGTGCGACATTCGTTCGGGTATTATTTGGGATGCCGATGGAAAAGAAATTTTCAAAACCAAAGGTACTCGCGGCGGTCACCAACAAGAACACCATGACATGTTTGCAGATCTGCGTGCAGGACGGATACCAAATGAAGCAGCCTATGGTGCCAAAAGCACGATGACTTCGATTCTCGGTCGCATGGCAACCTACTCGGGCCAGATGATTAAATGGGATGACGCTATTAATTCTGAGCTTAAACTTTGTGATGTTGACGCATTACATTCACTGGATGACGACGCACCGCTCAGTCCGGATGCGGACGGCAGTTATAAAGTAGCCATTCCTGGTGACAAAAACACGGTCGTGTTGTAACACGAACATCTATACAATTTGCCCGACGATCTCGTTACACGCGATTGGATCGTCGGGTTTTTTTCTTTTCAGACTTTTCGCACGTTCCAAATATACGGACGAACTACATGGATTTTCCCGCACTACGTCTACTGCTAACCATCACAATTTGTTGCTTGTTTGCAGGGTGCTACGATAACACCCCGCCACGTGCTGATCCCATTACTCAAAGTATCTCGCCCACTAATGCCGAGAATACTAAAAACACCCCAGCAACGAATATTGCGCCCGACACTAACACCAGTACCGCCAGTAACACTACTCCCACTACGACCACTCCCGCTGTGACGAAATCCCGCCACTTCACCTTTACCTATTCGGGCGCGCTAACGGAAATTAAGCCCGGTGCTACGGTTTCAGTCTGGTTACCGATTGCTACCGATACATACGAACAGACGATACTCAACACAAAGATTGATGTACCCGGCGAATACGAAATCAATCGTGAATCACGGTTTGGCAATCACATATTGTACTTTCAGGCCACTGCTGATGAAAAAGGAGAAGTTCCTTTTAAGGTTAGTTATGAACTAGAACGACGGGAACACCTGCTGACACCAGCTGAAGATTTCAATAAAAGCCAAACCGAGTTGTTTATCTCGGCAAGCCGTTTTGTACCTACTTCTTCAAACTTATTAGACAAACTTATCGATCGCGAGGATCTTAACAAAAACAGGCTCCTTCGCGGACGACAATTGTACGATGCTATAAACACACACATGAAATACGACAAGCCCGCAGGTGGGCAGTGGGGACGTGGGGACTCAGCATGGGCTTGTAACAGTCAGCATGGTAACTGCACGGACTTCCACAGTTTATTCATCTCCATCTGCCGCGAACAAAACATTCCTGCTCGATTTGAAATCGGCTTTCCAATCCCTGTCGAACGAGGCAAGGGCACGGTTGGTGGTTACCACTGTTGGGCCAAATTTGTCGCAAACGAAAAGTGGATTCCCGTTGATATATCCGAAGCGGATAAAGACCCCTCAAAAACAGATTATTACTTTGGCAATCTCTCCGAAAATCGAGTAACGTTTACGATTGGTCGTGACCTAGAACTCGTGCCCAAGCAACAAGCCGGACCAGTTAATTTTCTGGTGTACCCCTATGCAGAAGTCGATGAGAAACAACATTCGGTTTTCCGCAAAGGCTTTAAGTTCTCAGATCTATAGTCCGCGATTTTCACGATTGCCTCAACCGAAGTACCGCCATGTCCACTGATTCGAAAGACTCCCAAGACGACGATCAACAACTCGACATCATTGCTGTGGGTGCCCATCCTGACGATGTCGAGATTGCCTGCGGAGGAACACTCGCGCGGATGGTACAGCAAGGATACCGCGTAGGCATTATTGATTTGACCGACGGTGAACCAACTCCACTCAGTCCTGGACCTGAAGTTCGGCTCCAAGAAGCGAAACAAGCCTCTGAAGTGCTCGGTATTCACAAACGGATCACGATGGAACTGCCAAACCGCCGGTTGTTCGACAGTTTTGAAGCACGCGTGGCCTTGGCAAAACTGTTCCGCCAATATCGCCCTCGGGTCGTGCTGGGGTTTGGAGACAAAACACCGATGGCTTCGCCCGATCATTATCAAGCGATGCTTATCACAGATGCGGCGGTCTTTTATTCGCGATTATGTAAATGGCCCGAACACTTTGGCGATGTACCACCGCATATCATCTCGCGCCAACTCTATTATCGACTCGCATTTGAGCCGCTGCATAGTGTGGCCCCCTGCGGCCATATTACGACAGATATTAGCGCCACACTCGAACAAAAACTAGCATCCATCCGCTGTTATGCCACACAGTTCCCAGCAGAAAAGAACTATGTCTATGACCGCGTTAAAGCGTTCGCGATGCATGTGGGCGCTGAAGCGGGATATGCCGCGGGCGAGATATTCTATCCCACGCGTTCACTGGGCACTCCGGACCTAATGCAAACCCTTTTCCCAAAAGCATAAAAACGGTTCATTCAAAGTTGGGAAACACGTCGGATTTCACTTGAAACCCATCGGCCAACGCGTTGGTCTGGCTAAACAAACCAGCGACAGCCAGCACTTCACCGATGGACTCTTGCGAGACTCCCAACTTTTTCAGCGAAGCAGTATGCGAATTCACACAGTAACTACATCCGTTTGAGGCGGACACGGCGACGGCGATCATTTCCCTTGTTTCCGGTGACAGTAATCCCTTGCGGCCAACTTCTTCCGGATGCATAATTGCTTTAAGTTGATTCCAAACCTGCTCTAGCTGCGGTGGATACACCGCCAGCACTTTCCAAAAGTTCGGAATGAATTTGATTCTTTTGACGCGTTTAATGTCCGCGTAAATTTCGGCTACTAATCCCTCAGCATCCACTTCTTCGACTGGTACAACCGTGGCGATACGTTCAGTATCCTTTTCCATATAACAGGTTCCATTTGCGACTAGGGGATTCAGGGCTATGTTTCAATGCCATTGGTTGTAACATATCGACTTTAGAATGTGCTATAACCAAAGACGTGAAACGTTTTTTTACTCTCACTTAATTCACATCCTGATTGTTACAGCACCTCATTTACCAAGAGAATTTACCATGACCTCCAAGATTTCCGGCTTCAACCGACGACAATTTGTATTAGCAGTAACGGCCACTGCCTCCGCGCAAGCTTTACTCTCAAACGAATCTGTTGCTCGGGAATTTGGCCCCGGATCCGCTCCGACAAGGTACCCCGATCCAGATGTTGTTGCAATTGACGATGAATTCAAAAAATACACGCAGGGTAACGCTGCGATTAACCGCTTGTATCATAGCCCCAAGATGATTTGGGCCGAGGGATGTGCTTGGAACGGAGTAGGGCGGTATCTGCTGTGGAGTGACATTCCAAACAACACACAATTGCGGTGGCTCGAAGAAGATGGGCATGTCTCGACATTCCGCAACCCCGCTCAAAACAGTAACGGCAATACATTTGATACAACGGGTCGCCAGATTTCCTGTGAACACTTGACGCGAGCAGTCGCGCGTTACGAATACGATGGCACACGTACTGTATTGACCACGACGTACGGCGGAAAATCCTTGAATGCACCAAATGACGCCGTTGTACATCCAGCCACGGGAGACATCTTCTTTACGGACCCTGGCTACGGTGGGTTAATGGATTTCGAAGGCCGCGCAGCCGAGAATAAGGACAACTGGCCACAACCGTATCAAAAAGAAGCGATCTATCGAATTGATGCGAAGACGACAAAAGTCCATAAACTAACCGATGACATCTATAAGCCAAACGGCCTCTGCTTCTCTCCCGATTACAAAAGTCTATATGTGGCCGATACTGGAGCGAGTCATTACGAAGATGCCCCGCGTAACATAAAGGTCTGGGATGTCGTCGGCCAAACCGAACTGAAAAATGGTCGCGAATATGCATCGATGATGCTCGATATGACCGACGATGCTGGCAATACGCAATCCAAAGGAGGATTTGCAGACGGTATCCGAGCGGATGTGGCTGGCAATATTTGGGCCAGCGCTGGCTGGGTCGGGGAAGGCTATGATGGAGTGCACATTTTCAACCCCCAAGGAAAACGCATCGGACAAATTTTGTTACCCGAAATTTGTGCCAACGTTTGCTTTGGTGGTACCAAACGAAACCAACTTTTCATGTGCGGCAGTACTTCGCTTTACAGTGTCTATGTCGGTACTCGCGGAGCACATTTCTGCTAACGCAAAGAAGTCTTACTTCCGAGGCGATGGAGGCCACCAGAAGTTTTGACAGCCAAGCAAAATCAACGCTGGGGAATTATCGAAGCTTATCTAATTCTACGATAGTGTTAATCCAATCAAATTAGTGGTTGAATTAACTCAATTCGGAAGCCTCTGATGAAACTCGCAACGCATCCACAAACAACATCGCATTGGGGATGTAAAGTTTTGCCCCAGCTTCGTCTCGCAACACAGTGTACCGCAAATCGGTACTAAGCACCTGACCCTCATGCCCTTTGATTTTGATGTAATCCGATTTAACGAACGGCTTATAGATCAATATCAGCACGCCAGCGAGCACATTGGAGATCACGTCTTTGAGCGCAAACCCCAAAGCGAAACCAGTTAGACCGAGGCCTGTAACAAGCGCTGAGACATCAACTCCGAGGTTTGACAACGAAGTGACTAATCCCATCATCAAAACGCCTACCTTGACCACTCGCCCCATAAACTCCGCTAACTCTTGGTTGATATGCCGACTTGTTCCGACTCGCATAGACGCACTCTGCAGGACACGTGCAACGACATAAAAAGAGACCATGATGAGACAGGCAACGCCAAAAGTGGACAGTTTTTCCTGCCAATCGATAGCTTCAAACCATTGTAAGACGATCGCGGTGAAAGTATCACCTTCTGCTGCGAAAAGCAAAACTGAGTTCAAGTTCATCAAAACGTATATCCCTCACGTGTATAGATTATCCAAGCCAGTCTCATAACTGCATAAAACAGCACGCGGAAAGAATACTAATAACGGACTTATACGTCGAGGGCGATTTACGTAAAGCTTAAGCGATCACTGCAGGAAAGCTGTCGCGACTGGGGCGGGGCAGGGGACTGTGGTCCCCGTATATTCCAAAGCCCCGGTATCTTGATTTATCCGAAACAGTGCGATGCTATTTGTGCTTTGATTCAAAGCTAACAAAAACCGTCCGGTAGGGTCGATACCAAAACTACGTGGCGTTTCACCTTGGGTTCCCTCATTTTCCACATAAGTCAATTTGCCCGTCTGTTGGTCAATCTGATAGGCCACGATTGTGTGATGACCTCGATTGGAACCATACAAGAATTTTCCGGAGGGATGCACATACATCTCTGCTGTCGACTGTCCCGCTTGTTTTGTTTCACCCGGCGGTAGTGTAGAAATGACTTGCAGCGGCTGCAGTTTACCCACTCGCCCATCATAGGCGTACGCAGTGGTAGTTAAATTCAATTCATTGATGCCAAATGCGAATACACCATTAGGATGAAACGTAAAGTGACGCGGCCCGGCACCGGGAATTGCTTTGACAAACGGATGGTCAGCAGGCGTCAATAGTCCCTTGCGAGCGTTTAAACGATAAGTCAACACTTGATCCATGCCGAGATCTGAAACAGCGACGAAGCGATTATTTAGATCAACATCGATAGAGTGGGCGTGCGCAGATTGTTGGCGGGGATCGATACTTGAACCAGAATGTTGAATCACACATGTGGCTTCGCTGAGCGAACCACCATTACCAATTTTATAGGCTGCGATGCTCCCTCCGGTATAGTTGGCTACAGCAACACAACGTCCGCTGCGGTCAATCATTAAATGACAGGGATGATCGCCGTGAGACAACTGTGAATTGAGCTTCGTCAATGTTCCCGTCAAACGATCGATGGCATATGCGGTAATGCCTCCACCAGGCTTCCCCATAAACTCGCTCGTTTCGTTAACCGCATACAAATACTTACCGCTCGGATGTACTGCAACAAAAGAGGGGTCCTCTGATTTCGTGACTCCGGCAATTCGAGTCAATGTACCCTTATCCGAATCTAAGCGAAAAGCATAGATACCCTCGCTTTCACCAGAGGTGTAGGTGCCAACATAGACAATGCAATCTGTTTTTCCAGATGCTGCCGAGGTAACGTTGGATGGCATCGCAAGCATAATAAATACCGATTGAATCAAGAGGAGAAAGGTTGTCTTTTTCATATTGCTGTTCACTTTGTGTTAATTGTGCAAACTTATGGTTCAATTTGTGGGCCAAAAAAACCCACGCCTTGCGAACCTAAACAGGCCCTCAAAAGCGTGGGATATTACCAGCATCCACAAAAACTTGGGAAAGTGAAATACTTACGGTCGTCTATTCGTTTTCGAGCTTAGTCCCAAGTCAGTGAACCACCACTTTGGTATTCCGTAACTCGAGTTTCAAAGAAATTCTTTTCTTTCGATAAGTCTATCGTCTCGCTCATCCAAGGAAAAGGATTCGACGAACCGTACTGAGCTGGTAAACCGATACGTTCCAATCGGCGATCGGCAATGTACTGCACGTAGTCAGTAAACAGATCACCGTTGAGTCCCATTACGCCATTTGGTAGGCAGTCTTGGGCATAGTTGATTTCTAACTCAACACTTTTTCGAATGCGAGCGATCATTTGTTCTTGGAAGTCTTCCGTCCACAATTCTGGATTCTCGGCTTTGATCCCATTGATCAGATCAAGCCCAAAGTTCAGGTGAATGGTTTCATCCCGCAGGATGTACTGAAATTGCTCTCCAATACCTGTCATCAGATTCCGGCGATGGAATGAAAGCACCATCACGAACCCTGAGTAGAAGAAGATGCCTTCCATGATCAAGTAAAACCCGATTAGGTTTTTCAATAGTGTCTGCCCACCTTCGAAGGTTTCGCTGGTGAAATCGGGATCGAGGATTTCCGCCGTCAATTCCATTTCAAACTCATCTTTAGCAGCGATCGACGGTATCTCACGATACATATTGAAGATTTCGCCTTCATCGAGTCCCAGGCTTTCCACGATATATAGGAAAGTGTGGGAGTGGATTGCTTCC
>Ga0302117_10001636_pt1 | contig 10794 bp, 8 predicted proteins | sample AG5_322_MG_FD_203112 | JGI IMG/M metagenome (GOLD analysis project Ga0302117, IMG submission 203112) | Marine microbial communities from Western Arctic Ocean, Canada - AG5_32.2 | ecosystem: Environmental > Aquatic > Marine > Oceanic | place: Canada: Western Arctic Ocean | collected 2017-10-01 | reverse complement strand
CCACCATATCTGGCAAGGCGCCGCAACCTAGGTCGCCTTGACGGCTGTTGGCTCCGGTGAGCATGCCGCTCGCATCACGCTGTGGCACAGAGTACTGGCCAGGATTACCCGAAGAAGAAAAGTTGAAACCAGCCTTGTACAAGTCCGGTCGGTCGGACCACAGCAGGTTAGAGTTATCCCGCCATTGACCGGCAGTTACTATGTCTATTCCGCCGACATCAGTACCCCATAAGAAGCTGTACATCTGTTCCTGATAGGAGTCATCTGCGTCGGTTTGTTGGTTAAAAACTTCAACCTTGAACCCGTCATAGGACTTGATAGGCACGAAGTTAACAACACCAGCCACCGCGGCCGAGCCATACAGTGCAGCAGCACCGTCCACAACAATGTCGAGACGTTGAATGGCGATCTGAGGCAGCATCTGGTTTACGTTGCCATCGATAACGCGCTTACCATCTACCAGGTTAAGCGTCGCACCGGCACCGAGACCACGGATATTTATCGCGGTTTCACTGGCACCGGAACCCGGTGTGATGTTGGACGAAATCGACGAGCCTTGGTTGAAACTAAGGCCTTGGATAATATCACCCATGTTGGGGGTGCCTTCGGCAGCGATGTCTTCGAGTGATAACTGCGTCAATGGGGATGCGGACCGAAAACCTTCGGTTCTACGAATGAACGAGCCGGTTACAATAATTTCCTCGACTGCGTCTTCATCTTGCGCCAGTGCTGTTCCCGCTATAGGTAGCAACGACATTGAAATTGCTGCGCACAATAACTTGCGCTGAAATCCGGGATGCCCGGCTTTTCTGTTAACCTTCATAAATCTCTCCCATGGGTGTAGATATTTTATTTTTTGCTTTATTGCTTCACATAAGCGAAAGCAATAAATTAATTAATGGCCAAAATCGTAAGACATGTTATGTCTGTTTGTTAGCCCGTGTAGGGCTTTCAAACATCAGTTTGCGATTAAATGTGGAATAGCCACCTTCCCATCCTAAAACTGACAGTACTAGTCGTCAAGAGTTAAAGAATCTAATTTAAGAAATACCATGGGATAGGGGTAAAAATGCAGATTATCGCTCCTTCGCACAAGAATATGTAACCAAAATTCCCAATCATGACGGAATTTGTCTTTCTTGCACCTAGCGATAGGCCGCCAGCCTACGAGGATTCGGCTCTTGGGCGATTATGGAATGTCACCCTGCTAAAGACTTATGCGAATTATTGGTTGACCGATATATAAGAAGCATGAAGGTGATAATGTAGTCAACTATCCACAAAGTGTCGACAGGTTAACTTGCTTCAAGCGATGATTTCATGATGCTCTCATCAAGAGCACAGCATTTTCCCGCAAGTTACAGAACTTACACAGAAGTTCTAGCACTCCGTGAGCACTAATTGAGGTAGCTCTTATTCTTTTGATATTCCCATAAGCATTTCTTCATGAGGTGTAAAATTCATAGAACAGCAATCGATAAAATTATCAACAAATTCCAAGTCAGATTGAGCTTTCTCCGCATCCGCAGAAGTTAGGTTTTCTTTGGCTGGAAATAGTCCCATCCCAGAGAGCAAGCAGTTCCAAGACCTATGTGTATAATAAGTTGCAATATCAAGACGCTTCAATTCAGCTTCCAAGTTTTTTACGTTGTACCAGCAATCAAGCATCGCCTTCAAGTTGTTCGAAATATTCTTGTTTTCTCGATTGTCTATCCAGTATTGACTATCACTTCTTGAATTAGTCTTATAATGTAGAACTATGTAGTCTCGAATACCTTCAAAATTCATATTCATGCGTTGGTTAAATTCATCCTTATGTTGGTTGGTGAATCCACCTTCCTCAAATGCTATGGAAAATTGCTCAATCGTGGCATATATAAATTGTATAGCTGTTGCTTCCAATGGTTCTATAAAACCTTGAGAAAGACCAACAGCCACACAATTGTTATGCCAAGACTCTTGCGCTCTGCCAACTTTCATTTTTAGATGACGAGCTTCGATATCACTATCCAAAACCCCCAAATGTGCTCTTAGCTCTTTCTCAGCCTCATCTTGAGTACAATGTTGCGAACTATAAACATACCCGTTGCCAAAACGATTAGTCAGCGGTATCTGCCATGCCCAGCCATTCGTTAGTGCCGTCGACAAAGTTTCTGATGGTATATGTGTATCAATTGTCGTCGGCAGTGCAATTGCAGAATCGTTAAAAAGGTTATCTGCGAAACTAATAAAAGGAACCTTTAAAGTTTTTTCCAGAAGAATTGAAGCGAAACCGGAACAGTCTACGAAAAAATCAGCAGCCAACGTTTGTTCATTACTAAGTTTTAAGGAAGTTATATCACCATTCGAATGTTGTTCAACGCTTTCGACAGTTCCCTGAATGTGATTAACGCCACTTTCTACAGCTTTTTTCCGCAGAAACTTCCCAAGCAATATGGAATCAAAGTGATAGCCATATTGAAAGTGAAATGGAAAGTTTTTTGATGGGATTGGTGCCAATTTTTTCCCTGTCAAACTTGCCATTAAGGAAAAACGATTGGGATTGGCTATGACATCAACCCCTTTTCGACGAAGAGCTGCATTATTGTAAAGATAATTAAATGTTAGTGAATCAAGACCACAGGGGAAAGGGTGAAAATACTCTTCATAACCAGAAACCGTTGACCAATTTTTAAAACTTATGCCATTTTTATAGGTTGCATTGCATTCCGGCATCCACTCAGACTCACTTATATCCAATGAATCCAAAAAAGCTTTTAGCATTGGAGTAGACCCCTCGCCAACTCCAATAATACCGATATCAGCAGATTCAACTAAGGTGATGCTAATCCCAAGGTGCTGCCACTTTTTTTGTAACACGTTGGCCGTCATCCAGCCTGCTGTTCCACCGCCCAGTATCACAATGTTTTTTACTTTTAAATCGTTCATTATTTTTACGCCAATAAATTTTATAGCTTTAATTGAGCGGTTAAGGTTAGTTAGGCCTTACTCTTGAATCTAGGACATTATGAATTTAGATAATCACTGAATCTGTTCAAAGGCAATTGCATCGACTGTCTCCGCCTCCTCTTTTGAGTAATAATTAGGATAAAAGCTATCTCCATCCAAGTCTATGCCCCCTTTGCATGAAATATTATCTTGCTTCCCCCGAAAGCCTCGTAAATCTCCCTGCATTTCCACAATATTGACTACTCTAGCAGATGCTCTGCCTTCTAATTCGGTCAAGTTTGTATTAGGCCGCCGCGTGCCCTACCGTCCTCCTTGGCAGCAGGTATTAGGCGAGTAGGGTAGTTTCTACCGAGTATCGGTTTTGGTTTTATTGGCACATCAGGCCGGGTCCATCTTTATAGTGTAGTCGTACCAATCCACGATTTTCCCATCCCTAATAAAGAACACACCAACGCCGTGCCAAGTCTTGATTGTGAAATCTGAGAAATAGTCAATTCGCTCATTAATTACCATCGGCCCTCGTGCAAAAGTGTCTAGCACCTCGAACCTATCGACGTTGTTAATGATCGTCTGGATGCGGGCTGATACGGCGTCACGGCCATCTGCCAGTTCCGTCGTCTCCGTCATCCGGTACGCACTGTCGTCAGCAAAAAAACCCATAATGGCGCCGAGATTATGACTAGACCAAGTCGCGCAAAATGCGTTGACGAGCTCAACATTAGTCTGCTCATCAGTTGTTAGTCCCGCTGCACTAGCCGAGCGGGTAATAGCAGCGAGAGCCATTGCCCCAGCTCCCGCAGCAATAAAGCCTCGACGATCCATTTCTGGCCCTTTAGTTGACATGATTACTCCTTTGTATTCTCTGTCCTTTCTAAACTTTCTGCAGACAACTTTCTGCGGTACTGACAAGTTACTTCCCAATCTTTCAGAATTCGAGCATGAAATCTTAGTAACATCGCGTGTAACACCGACGAAACTTGAACCGAGCCTAATCTAATTATATCAAAGCGTTAGACGCTTAGACCAACTCCCCCCGCCTATTGGGCCAGGGAAGTCCCCGAGTCGGACGCTGCAACCGCCGACCCTGTCCCATATTCCGGCACGTTTCGCTGGTAAAGGCGCCAATAGTGCCACTCCTCAGTGATGTATTCGGCCCCGCCGGCAGCCATCTCTTTCACGAGAGGGTCTCTCCCCCCTCGCAATCGGGCAACCTCGGCCCGGTCTTGGATCAATACCACCGTCATTTCGTAGATCTTTCCGCCAACCTTCAGCCGCACACGCGGATCTCGCTCGACGTTTCTCCACCACGCCTTGCCGTGCGGGAACTCCTTGTTCAACCTAAATGTTTGCGCGCTCGACTGCAGGTAGAGTTTGTCTCCACGCGGAACCAGTAGAACCGTGACGGAGTGGGGGATACCGTACCAGGTACGAGTCTCAAGCTCGGTTGCGTTCTCACTGAAGGCGTCACTGAACTGGTCGACCCAGTCCCAATTCGTCACCGCCTCATGGACAACCTCACCCGTCAACCACAACCCTGGCCTGGCCGACCGGCTGGCATTGACGTATTCCTCGGCACTGGGATGTCCCGGCGCCAGCCCGGTCACGCGCAGTGTCAAGAGTGTCCCCACAATGAGGACGCCGACCACCAGTAAGCCAAGCTTCAACGGTCTCATCATCTTCGTTCTCCCTACGGATTGCTGGATCGCTCGGTAGTGCGTCTAACTATCTGGCTATTCCATACTTATCGTGGGCAACCTTATATTAATGAGAACGGCGCGGCAAATGGATTTGTGGACTTCCCAGCCTTTGCAAGACACTTTCTAATTTGGATAATTATTTTCTCTAGATGTTTAAAATTGGACGGGGTTTCAGATATTTTTAAAGTAGAAAACCTTAATAACATGGCTTGTAATACCTGCAATATCTGATCCCAACTTAATCGATATATCAACTAGCTATATTCCCAAATCAACTCCCCCTGCCAGACTACAATTGTTATGCAGTAGCGATTATTTTTTTGTAACACTCTAGCTATACTGGTTAGTCCGCTTCTATCAAATTCAATTACTTACTCTGTGAGTTCAACTGCTGCTATGGGAGAGGTTAAAAACAGCTTGCACCGTCGTAGATTTCCCCTCAATGACGGCAAGTCGTCTCTATGAGATTCATGAAGCGGCCTTTGGGAAAGCTTTCAATATTGACAAGTTAGCTACTAGAATCGAGAAAACTCACTGATTTCAACTGCTATATCGCCATCGTCTTTTCCCAGCTCGCAAACGCGCACACTCGGAAATGTCATTGATTTTCCGCTGACATTAGATCCCTGCCAAGATTGAATCGATGATAAACCCGTACGGGAAATTGAATGATTTCGGGCGGCAATTGATGGCGCTTGTACATTTTTGTACCAGCCATGCGCCAAATACTGACAGATTTTCAGCACCTACCTACGCGCAAGCTTGGTGAATTTACTGGAGTTTTACTTCTACACCTGAGATATTGACTATTGACGCGTCGTAGTTTGTATTGGTGTGCCTACTGAAAGTCTAAAAAAAACTATAATTACACTTAATGTGAGGTTACAAATGAATATAGATAAAATCGCCCCTATCGCAGCAGTCGCAATAGCCCTCCTAGCGGTATTAGTACCAGAAGAAACTTTTAGTTACTGGGTGCTAATATTGGTGCTAATTGGATTAGTTCACGGAATAATGAGTCCTGTAACTGACCGAGCAACCCAGGCTATGATATATGCAGGCGCTGTAGCTGTGCCAATGATAGCCGCTACCATAGGAGGTGTGGGTTTAGGTGTAGCAAGCACTTTTGTTGGAGATTTCTTAGTCGCGTTTACAAGCGCAATTCACGGATATGCTGCAGCCGCTTTGGTTATGGATATTAAAGCCCGGATTATGGGGTAATCCGTAACTAGCGGCCGTAACTAGCGGCAAGCATGTTGTTGTCTTTTGCTTGCCGCTAGTCTCACCTTGTTTTCCTGGAATTCAAATGCTGGACTAAGACCAAGCACCCAATTAAATGATTCTTGGTTCGTCTATAACGATTCGATTGCTAAGGGTGGACTTCCCAGGGTTTATCAGACATTTTTATCTGGAGAATAATCCTCTCTGAATATTTAATTTTGAACGGTAAAAACCTTGTTGGACCGCGGTTCAGATGTTTTTCGAGTAGGAAATCTTAGTAACATTGCCTGTAAAACTCACTAAACTTGAACCGGTTTTAATATATATCATTGAGTTAGCTACTTAGACCTACTCCCCCCGCCCCTATGAAATCCCCAATTGATCTATGGAATAGAAAGCTAAATCGAAGTATCTAAACGACCCAAAACGACTGGATATTAACTCTAGCCCTATTGCTTAAGTTAGAGCTTTTTTTACCTATTTTCATAACAGCCGATGAATTCGCTACCCTTATCCTGCAATGACCTCCAAAATGCACCCAGAAATTATCGCCAACACCCTTAAGCAATATTGAAACTAGGAGTTATCATGTCAGAAGCAACCCAAGGAGGCAGTGGTAAACCACAATATTCTATCGAACAAATACGCGCTCGAAGGAAACGTGATTGTGCCCTAGGCTATCGATTGTTCGCAGCTCAAAAATGGGGCGACTTGGGTGATGGCCACATCAGTGCACGAGATCCCTTAAGAGAAGATTGTTTCTGGATGTTGCGCTATGGCGTTTCTTATCATGCGGCAATGGTATCTGATCTCGTTTTAGTTGGGCCCGGTGGTGAACTTGTTGAAGGTGAAGGTTTTATCAATATTGCTGGCTACTATATCCATCAACCTATTCTTGAAGCACGACCGGATTTAGTCAGCGCTGTTCACGTTCACACTGGCTGGGGAACACCCTTCTCAGCTGAAGCAAGAATGATAGAACCGATCTCTCAGGAATCCTGTGTTTTTTTCGAAGACCATGCACTTTGGGAAGACGAAGAAGTACAAGTTCAAAGTGTTGAAGCGGGACGTCGAATTGCTGCAGCTATGGGCCAAAACAGAGCAATTATTCTAAGAAACCACGGCTTGTTAACCGGCGGTGATAGTGTAGCCGAAGCGGTAGGGAGATTCGTTTATATGGAACGCGTTGCAGAAGTTCACATGAAAGCACGCAACCCAAAACCAATCTCCGCAGAAGCAGCCCGTTTTGCCAAAGAAGATTTAATCAAATTTGGTGTTGGACGTTCAGCGTTTACAAGCATGTTGACGCGGCACATTCCTGACCCGGAAATTGTGAATCAGTAAAGATTAGGATGAGGAATAAAGGGGGACGCAGAATTACATGTCGCCTGCTCCCTTTGTAACAAGCTTCTGCAAACGCCAGTTGATCAACTCACCCACCCATATCTCGTCTTCAGACGGACAGGCGATGGCGTGAATCCAACCGAACTCACCGAGGTTACGGCCGGGCTGACCGTAGACGCCAAGCACCACACCTTCCAGTGACACCTTGTAGATGCGGCTAGGATAGAGGTCACCAATAAATAATACTGGATTGGGGCCGGGTGTCATACACAGCGCGTCCGGTGCGCCAGGGGCCAGTGCACCGCGCGTTCCATTGGGATTTCCCCCGCCATAGACAACCTTGCCACGGGAAGTATCCACAGGTACGTCGACGATGAACTCACGAATGTAGTTGCCTTCCTGATCAAATACTTGAATTCGGCGGTTACCACGGTCCGCGACATAAATTTCATCGGCGGGTGAGACAGCGATACCGTGTGGCGTATCAAACTGACCCGGGGCGCTGCCCAGCGAACCCCAGCTTTTCACCCACTCGCCACGGGCGTTAACCTTGCCTACTCTCGAATTGATGTAGCCGTCGCTAAAGTAGGAATTACCCTCAGAATCCCAGGCAACATCTGTGGGTTGATTGAACACATTGTCACGATGTACCGGCAGAGGATTTCGCGGACTCATACCCTCGGGAATATCTATGTCTACACCCATGCGTTCCAGCATTCTTGCCATTTGGGTTTCATAATCAGGCGGCACTTGAATGTGCGAGGCTTCGGCCTTGCGACCGAACACCCAATCTACGTGACCCTCTGGCGTAAAGCGCAGGATCATATTAGAGCCCTTATCCACGACCCAGATGTTGTCCTGAGGATCGATACGCACCGCATGGGCATAGGACCAACCATTCAGATTTTTGCCTATCTCGCGAATGAAGTTACCCTCGGCATCGAATTCGAGCAGTTGGGCGGCCGTGGCCATGTAGGCCGGACCTTGGGCACTGCCGCCGCGGGAGAATACGAATACATGCCCATGGGAGTTGACCGCGACACCAGCAATTTCACCAAAATGAATGTCCGCCGGTATTTTTAGCGGATTAGGTACCGATTCAAAGGGAAGTTCAGGAACATTCTGCGCGTAGGCAGAGGTTAACGAGAGGGCGACTGCGGCCACTATAAGCATACGTTTCATTTTTGGACTACCTCTTTTGGGAGCTTAATGTGCGGAAAACTAGGGGATACCAATAAGTTAATAACTTAGAACCCCCTTCATCTTAGGTTTTAGTCATTCCACAAGTAAAGACTCCCCAGCCTTGATGTGTCTGCAAGCTATGCAGCCTAAGGCTGATACCTCGTAAAAAAATAATATAAGCTATTACGTTATTGGTGTCGCCTCCTGCTCTATTGCTTTTATCGAAGGAATCCTCTCCAATGCTCACTAGGAGAAGAAATCATGAAAAAAACAATAACTGGTTTACTCGCAATTCTGGGTTTGCTGACACTGTACAGCAGCACCTCAAGTGCCAATGAGGGAAGTATTGCCTTTGTCGGTGCACGCATTATTGACGGGACGATGGCCGCTCCAATCGAAGATGGTGTCGTGGTCATCACCGATGGGCGAATTCGAACCGTCGGCCCTCGCAGTGCCGTAACAGTCCCTGCTGGGGCGCAGATTATCGACGTGGCTGGCAAGACGATTATGCCGGGCATTATTAATGCCCACGGTCACGTGGGTGGCACCCTCGGTTTGGAGGGAGGTCACTACAACACTGACAATCTTCTGAGGCAATTAGGTCTCTACGCGCGCTATGGTGTCACTACGGTGAACAGTCTCGGTGGAGATGAAGAACAGGGTTTCGCCCTGCGTAATGAGCAGTTCGATCAAGATCTGGACCGTGCCAGAATCTATGTTGCTGGTAGCGTGGTGGTGGGAGATTCTGAAGCAGCGATCCGTGCCGAGGTAAACCGCAATGCCGATATGGGAGCAAACTTCATCAAGGTGAGGGTTGACGACGAGCTTGGCGCCGCAGAGAAGATGCCAAGAAACATATTCGATGCCCTAGTTGATCAAGCCCATATTCGGCGACTGCCGGTAGCGGCGCATCTATTCTATCTTGACGATGCAAAATACATTCTTAATGCAGGTGCTGACCTGCTCGCACACAGTGTCCGAGACTTGCCTGTAGATGATGAGCTCATCGATCTCATTAATACCAAGGGCGTGTGCTACATCCCCACCTTGACCCGAGAGGTATCGACCTTCGTCTACGAAAGTGAGCCGGAGTTTTTCTCTGATCCTTATTTTCTAAAAGAGGCCGAACCGGCAATTCTTGAGCAATTAAGAAGCCCAGAACGACAAACTCGCATGCAAAACAGCCGCGCCGCTGCCGGTTACAAGATCGCTCTAGAAGTCGCGATGACAAATGTTAGGGCACTGAACGACGGCGGTGTCCGCATCGCTATGGGCACAGACACAGGGCCACCGGCAAGATTTCAGGGCTATTTCGAACATATGGAAATGCAGATGATGGTGGATGCAGGCATGAGCCCAATTGAAGCTATCCGCGCCTCAACCGGTGTAGCTGCCGATTGCATCGGCATGGGAGATATAGGAACCCTGGAGCCAGGCAAATGGGCCGACCTACTCGTACTAGATGCTAACCCAGCCGAGGACATAGCCAACTCAAAAACAATAGCAAGCGTGTGGATAGCTGGAAATCGCGTGCCCGATTAGGGATCGATAGCTAATGAAAATCCCTCACGTTTGCCACCGACCCCCGGAGTTTTGGTTTTGGGGGGCGGAAGCTAGGATGATTTTTTACAGATTGTCGAATAGTATTGCTCTAGTTAGGGTGCCTACTGCCCTAGCTGCAGCATGATAGTCTTCAGAGTAGGCAATCAAGGAACGACTAGCGCTCATGTCCAAGAATAACGCCCATCAGGCCGGCAGGCATTTCCTACAAATACCCGGCCCATCCAATGTGCCCGATAGAGTACTACGTGCTATTGCCCAGCCCACCATTGACCATCGGGGTCCCGAGTTTGCACAGCTGACTCTGGGAATTCTGGATAAGCTTAAGTCAGTGTTCAACACTGAATCCCCAATCTTAATTTATCCAGCCTCCGGAACCGGCGGTTGGGAATCATCGCTGCTGAATACGCTTTGCCCCGGCGATAAAATCCTAGCCTTCGAGACTGGACATTTCGCGACCCTGTGGAAGAACGTCGCGGTTAAATTGGGTCTGGAAGTGATCTGGGTCGAAGGAGACTGGCGTCAAGGTATCGATGCGGGTGTCGTGGAACAGCATCTGCTAGATGATCAGTCACATGAAATTAAAGCAGTGCTGGCGGTGCATACTGAAACCTCCAGCGGTGCGACCAGCGATATCGCAAAAATCAGGAAGGCCATCGACGCTGCCAAACATCCTGCGTTGTACATGGTGGATGCCGTTTCCTCTCTAGCATGTACCGAGTTGAGGCATGATGACTGGGGTATCGATGTCACTATCAGCGCTTCCCAAAAGGGTTTAATGCTACCCCCGGGATTATGTTTTAACTCTGTCAGTGAAAAAGCCTTGGCAGCCAGCAAGACT
>Ga0302117_10001634_pt1 | contig 10812 bp, 7 predicted proteins | sample AG5_322_MG_FD_203112 | JGI IMG/M metagenome (GOLD analysis project Ga0302117, IMG submission 203112) | Marine microbial communities from Western Arctic Ocean, Canada - AG5_32.2 | ecosystem: Environmental > Aquatic > Marine > Oceanic | place: Canada: Western Arctic Ocean | collected 2017-10-01 | reverse complement strand
GTGCGAACTGCCTCGTTGGGCATCCCGCCGTGTTGTAATGGGTTGGGTGCTAAACGAGTCCACAACACGACGCCATCAGGTTCAGGATCGCCAGATGCGACACCAAGTGTAAATGGATTGCCATCGAACTGCGGGTTATCGACTACGGCGCATTCCGCCGTAACTGCTGCCAGCGGAATTGCTGACACAGTCGCCACATATTGAAGGAAGTCACGGCGTTGGATTCCGTAACGTTTACTGTAGGACTGAGATGAATAGGAATTAGTGGGAGTAAGCATCGCATTCATATTAGTAGGGATTACGGATTAACAGTGCGACACAAAACAACGACCAGCGTTCGCATCTAAGACCACTTTGCCATTAAGTCCCATTGTAGCACACAAACAAATGGCGGAACAAATCAGGTAGCACCGAAATCAACCCAACACTTATGTAGATATATCTGCGATTTTCAACTATAAATGTACAGCCGCACATCTAATCCATCAGATTTTGCAGCGCCGTTAACATCGCTGCAATCGAATCTGGTTTTGCTTCCTTCCAATCACTACTGGCAAGCTCACGGCCTAATACCGTTGAACCCAAGTGCGCAAACTGAGTACGCATCGTGGTCAAAACTTTCTGTCCACCGCCGCCCGAATGAGTCGATAGCGCAACAGGCAATCCAGTAAACATTTCGCGGAAATCATCGCACTCAGTCGACAACCAGGCAAGCGCGCTGCCCAGCGTGGGAGGTACTCCGCCGTTATATTCCGCGGCGCACACCCAGAGGCCATCAGCCGCAGTCATCGCAGACTGAAGTTGTTCAAATTGTTGACCAGGCCCCGCTTCATGCTGACGCGATGAGTACAGGGGGATATCTAACGAAGTCAGGTCTAGTACCTGATTCTCAATCCCCATGACAGTCGCTGCCGCCGCAACCTTTTCGGCCAGTACCAAGTTTTTCTGATGACTAGCCGTGATAATCAATAACACAGTATTCTCTCGCTGTTAATCGTGCTAGTAAACGATGAAGAAAACCGCCTTTAGTTGTATGCCTTCATTCCATGCTCAGACACATCTAGACCAACTTCTTCTTCACTCGCCGACACTCGAATCCCTAAAGTTGCCTTCAGGATCGAACCTACGATTAGCGTAAAGATTACGGTGTATGCTCCGATTGCCCCGATACCGATCAGTTGAACAACCAAATTATGGCCGCCAAACAGTGCGGCTGCAATGGTGCCCCAGATTCCACACACCAAGTGCACGCTGACCGCGCCCACCGGGTCGTCGATCTTCTTGTCGACGATGATCACAGAAAAGTAAACTATGACACCAGCAATCGCGCCAATGATAACCGCGCCTTGGATGGTTACTGAATCCGCACTGGCGGTCACACCGACAAGTCCAGCTAAAATACCATTAAGTGCCATCGTTACGTCCGGTTTACCTTGAGTCCACGATACTAAACCGGCCGCTAAACCACCCGCAGCGGCGGCCATCGAAGTAGTCACTAGAACCAATGAAGTCAACGCCGGATCTGCACTGAGAACCGAACCGCCGTTAAACCCAAACCAACCAAACCACAACAGGAAGACGCCCACTGCGACCAACGGCATATTACTCCCTGGAATTGCATTGGCAGAGCCATCCGCGTTGTATTTCCCTAATCGTGGGCCTAAGAGGAAGGCCATTACCAGCGCTGCCCAACCGCCTACGGAGTGCACGAGCGTTGAACCGGCGAAATCATAAAAGCCGAGTCGCGATAACCATCCACCCCCCCAGTGCCAAGCTCCGGTCACCGGATAACAAAACAGCAATAAACAAGTTGCGAAAATCAAGAAAGAACTGAGTTTCACTCGACCAGCAACCGAACCCGATACGATCGTCGCACAAGTTGCTGCGAACATCGCTTGAAAAAAGAAATCGGAATACCAAGTGTAGTCTCCGTATGCGGGAGTAAGATCTGGGTCACCCGCTTCTACCGTGATGAAGTTCGGGATAGCTTCCAAACTCAAAATGCCGGCGGAATCATCGCTAAAACCGGGATACATGACGTTGAAACCGATCAACGCGTAAGTGAGTAACCCAATGGAAATGATCATTGTGTTCTTGAACAAGATGTTGATCGTATTTTTCTCTCTAGTGAGACCAGATTCCAAACTGGCGAACCCTAGGTGCATGATAAAGACCAAACAACCCGAGAGCATAATCCACAAATTGTCAATTTTAAAATCATTGAGTTCGGCTGGTGAAAATGTCGCAACATCTTCCGTGGGGGGTGTTGCGACGACCGTTGCCTCTGTAGCGACCACGACTGCGGTTTCCCCTAATTCCTCGTCACCCAACAAACTGGATGTGATCATAAACGACATGGTCATAGCGACCAACAAACTCAATAAAAAGAACCGCTTCATTACGATACCCCTAGATTTGATAAAAACCCTGAACACTACAACACACGCGTAGATGCCTAGAACAGATTTGATTTTATTTTACACGAAACGCTTATAGTTTTTCAATCCTCTTGCGAGAAAAATATCCATTTCAGTTTATTCCTTAATATACTGCGTGCGGTCGGCGTCCTAGATGGAATGTGACCGGGTCGTTTAAATTTTCGCCATTACATCTTAATTTGCTTTGTGGACGGCAACATGTCTGCCCGTAAACACGCATGAAGGAGATGTCATGTCTTCACCTCAACAATTTCTACGATTAAATCGCCGGCGGAACTTCTTTCGTAGCGTTGGCCAAGGAATGCTTGTGGCCGGCCTCGGGTTTTCTACCGCCTTTGATCTCGGGCTCTCACCAGCACTCGGCGATGATGACGCGCAGCCACTCAACTTTGGCTCTAGTGAATCACTTGTACGTTTGATGCAAGACACAACTGCCGAACGTCTGCTGCCGAAACTCACCGAACAATTAGACGATGGCACTAACCTACGTGAGCTCGTTGCTGCAGCTGCCCTCGCAAACGCACGTACGTTTGGCGGAGAAGACTACATTGGATTCCATACGATGATGGCGCTCGTCCCATCTTTTCAAATGTCGCAACGGCTACGTTCAACTGAACAAGCAATGCCTGTTTTCAAAGTACTCTACCGCAATAGTAATCGCATTCAAGAACATGGGGGACATGCCTCCGAAAAAATGCACCGTATCGCTCTCGCAGGCGACATGAAAACAAACCCCAGCGGTCAACAACTACTGGAACTGGTCCGCAAAAAATTTAGCGGGCGCGGAACAGATCTTTGCGCAAATCGTCAATTCCGGTCACATCCAACCCGACCATGCCTTCAACGAGTTGTTATTCACCGTTCAAGATCACACTGAAATCCACCGTATCGCACTGCCCTATCGCGCTTGGGACTTGATAGATATCGTCGGCGTGGAAAATGCTCACACCATGTTACGACAATCCGTACGGTATTGCGTAAAAGCTGAATCCCCAAGTTACACAGAACACTGTAAAGGCGGTCGCAACATCCTACCTAAGTTGCTGGACGACTATAAACTACTGTCTCGTCCCCTCGGTACCACCCCGGCCGAAGACGACTGGGTACTGAACATTAGCCGACAATTGTTTAGCACAACACCAACGGCTGCTGCAGAACTAGTTGCTGCGGCGTTAAGTGAAGGTATCGATCCCGCTGCCGTAGGCGAAGCGATCAGCTTAGCAGCTAACCAATTAGTACTGCGTGACAAGGGTCGGCCGGAAAAACAGGCGTCGGTCGGTAAACCAGTTGGTAGTGTGCATGGTGATTCCATCGGCGTACACGCATCGGATTCGGCAAACGCTTGGCGAAATATGGCGGCAGTCAGTAATCGACGCAACACCATCGCCTGTTTAATACTAGCGGGCCATCAAGTCGCTTTTGATCGCACCAGTCGAGGCGGAGATTTCTTGAATTGGGAACCTTATCCGACGGTCGAGCACCAGCAGCAGATTGACACAAAATCTCACCATAAACTTCCGGACATCGCCGATTCAGCAATACGCAATAATGATCAATCCGTTGCCTGTGCGGCGATAGCCAAGTACGGAGCTTTGGGACACGCTGCAAATGGCGTCTTTGATCTATTGCTCGGTTTCGCGATAAGCGAAGACGGAGCTTTGCATGCAGAGAAGTACTACCAAACGGTTGCTGATGATTTTGCCAACACACGTGAAAAACTCCGCTGGCGGCATTTACTCGGGCTTGCTCGAGTCACCGCTAGCGAATACGGGCAAAAAGCACCGGGCTACCAACAAGCCCAAGAGTTGCTGGGCGTTTGACGTTCTATTCAACCCTAAATGTCTATTGATTGTTACTGCGTACCCAACTTCATCATGGATTAACCAGAAAACCAAAGTCATGAGCGTTTAATCCGCCGGTGGTGGAGCACCCAGAAAAACCCCAGCCCCGGACAAGCAAGGCGATTACCTATCCGGGGCCACAGTGGGGTATCCTTTCGGATCAAGTTCGATCCCAAAAAAGTGTTTAGCCGATATTGTCTCCATAAGCACGCATGCCATGTTCAGACAAGTCTAAGCCCATTTCTTCTTCTTCTCTGGACACTCGTAGCAGTCCGAGTGCCTTCAGTCCCATGAACAAGGCAAACATTGTGCCAAAGGCCCAGGCACAAATAATGGCCGTGGAATAACATTGAACCCAAATATACGCTCCACGCCCTAACTCACTACCACTTCCAAAAATACCTGTCGCAATTCCGCCCCAGATACCACAAAGACCGTGCACTGGCCAAGCGCCCACAGGGTCATCTATCTTGAGTTTATCTAGCAACATGATTCCGAGCACAACAAGGACACCGCCGATGCCACCGATCAACAGTGCATGGGGTTGAGTCACTTGGTCACAGTTGGCTGTGATGGAAACCAAGCCAGCAAGAACGCCGTTCAGCGCCATCGTCACGTCAGGCTTTTTGAACAACGCCCATGCAAAGAACATTGCGCTAACTGCACCAGCAGCAGCTGCGAGAGTTGTCGTTAATGCGATATAGGTTGTCGCCTCTGCATTTTCCACACCGGAATAGGTCAACTGGCTACCTGGATTAAAGCCGTACCAACCAACCCACAGCAGGAATACACCAATTGCGGCGAAGGCGATATTGTGACCCGGCAACGCATTGGATTTCCCTTGGACAAATCGACCGATCCTCGGCCCGAGCACTATCGCTCCAGCCAAACCGGCAAAACCGCCAACCGCATGCACAACAACACTACCGGCAAAGTCCTGAAAACCAGCGGCATCTAGAAATCCACCGCCCCATTTCCAGGCACCGCTAATTGGGTAAATCAGACCGGTCAAAAGAGCACTGAAAATCAAGTACGATACAAATTTCATGCGACCAGCAACCGCACCTGAGACGATCGTAGCAGCAGTTGCGGCAAATGCGACTTGAAACAAGAAATCTACAGAATTGCTAAACCCGTAGTCAAGATCCCCGGAATCACCAGCCACAAATGGCCCTGCATAGCCTAAGAACCCTTCGATCAAATTGAATTCGCCGGGGTACATGACTCCCCAGCCAACGAATAAAAATAGAATCACCCCAACCGACAGGTCCATCACATTTTTGAACAGAATATTAACCGTGTTCTTTTGAGAGTTGAGACCAACTTCAAGCATCGCAAATCCGGGCTGCATTAGAATCACGAGAACGGCGCACAACATCATGAACAATGTATTAATTACATAATCGTTTTCTGCCGAGGCTGCCTCTAGTGGGGCCATCTTACCATCGACTGTTGGTTCCCCAACTTCTTCTGCGCTGGCTGCTTCACCACCGTTTTCAATTTCCGCTTCTTCAGCCGCTGTTGGTATGAATTCGTCCGTATCCGTGACCGACGCTTCGTCGTCCCAGGCACTGACCGCTGGAACTACTGCCCCCAGTGCTACGATCATGGCCAGTAGGCACAAGGCCTTGCCGATCCATTTTTTATCAATAAAGTAATTCGCCTTCATGTTTATTCTCCCGCTATATTTCTCGAAATGTAAAACGCATAACTGCATCAGCAACAATCAATTTAAGTGGTTGCCGAATCCTGTTGACTTACATGCCAACAAAGCGAGCACTTGACTCACTCACTATTACATTATGCAAAAGGCGTACCAAAGGCTGCCTAGGTTAAACCCATCAGTGAAAGATGTTGGTCGAAGTTTAAAAAAGAGCCGTAAGTCGGTGGTGTGATTAAGGTCAATATTTCTTTATTGATTTGAACGCTGATTCAGCGGCTTCGAAAGATGACCACAATAGAGGCACCTTGCACAAAATATTAGCACATCGAAGTGGGCAGTAGAAAAACTTGCCAATTAGCTCACCTGCGGAGGCGTATAAAGTAAAAAAGAAACGCCTGTCCAAATAAATGGCCAGGCGTTCCTTTGTGTCAGCTTCAACTAAAACTCTATGTTTTAGTATTGTACAATCGCATCCATACCAAATGTAGTGATGGTATTATCGGACGTGGCGTCCCAGTCAATACGAACTTCTGGTCGTAAAATCATGTCGAAACGACTGGTCGGTCGATAGTTGACACCCGAAGTGAACGAGTATTCACTACCCGTCCCCAAATTGTCACCGTCTCTCCACCATTCAAGTCGAGCACCGACTGAAACGTCTTCAGAAACAGTGTAGAAAACATACTGGTTTACACCAATATTGTAACGCTCGTTGGTATCAACGTAGTCCGACTGAAATACGTAGCTCATTTTTTCGCCAAGTTCAATCTGCATGACAACACTATGAGTGTAACCATTTTCGGTGCCGCTGATGTCGCCGAATGTCGTTACGTAGTTCAGTGAGATGTTATCACCAATCGCCTTGCCGAGACCGAGAATACCATTACTGCCATTACTCTGGAAACCAGTATCCCAACCAGATGAATATCCAGCAGTGAGATCTAAACCAGATTCAGTCGTCTTGCTAGCAAGAATACCAGTGTGAGTAAACGGCTCACTGTTGTTCATGGTTTTGGCATGACTGTAGAAGAAGTTTCCAGGAGCCTGGACTACTTCGTATCCAACGATTGTGTAAAACTTACCGACGATAATCGTCCAATCGTTGACTTGCGTCTCCACGTACATTTGAGGCATTGCCCAACCAAAACCTGTTCCATCAGGATCGGAACTCTCATTGTCCCAGCCGCCATTAGCATTCCCAAATGCGGCCGTGTTAGGTGCATCGGCACCGTACAATAGGTCGAAGTGGTAACCAAAACCAAGCCCTTCAGCATCTGCGTCGTAAGCTTTATCAAACGCAAACCAAACTTGATGAACGGTTCCTTTTTTTGGATTGTCATTAAACAAGCCAGTGCTATGGTCATGGTATCCAAATTGCGTCCAACCGCTGATATCCAAATCTTTATCATCACGCTTGAAAATATTCCATTTTTTCGCTTCGGAATCAGCTGCTGCGTCATCCTGTAACGTAAACGTGATAGGTTGGACAACCTTTGTCTGAATTTCTTCAGCTGATACCTGTCCGCCAAAAGTTGCTAGTGCAAACGCACCCAGCAGTGATAATTTACTGAGTTTCATATTCTTATCCCCCATTCAAAAACATTTTATGGTGACGTTAATTCACTAAGGAAACACCCAAAGAGTCTTGTACCATATTCCAAATAATGTGGGTTATTCCGTTACAATGGTTCAAAGGTATGAACGTAATACATGTATCGGTTTTACCGCATGTAGGGATATTCGGAGTATTTCCGCTAGGGACACCACTCAATTTCGTTTATTTCTCCTGCTAACTATTAAATTTCCTGTCACCGTACGCTAAACGCTATATACGCAGAGTAAAGTAGAAATCACCTGTAATGCTAAACTAGGTAGGGACGGTCAAACTATCCGATAATGACGGCCCATTGAGCATCCCTTACACGATTCCGAGTTCAATTTTTTTGGACAACGCGACCTTGAGTTTGAATACAATTCGCTTCCAATTCACTTAGCACGTGCAGTATTCTTAGATTGCGGCACATTTGCTGCTCTTTTACAGTTGCCGTAAGCCTCTAACTGTTTCGCCGGTGCTACTGCCAAACTGCCTAACTTCGACTCCCATTCGTTGTGCCAATGATACAAACATATTAGCAAAGGGCGTGTTATTTCCTGGCTCATGCGCGTGGTAGCCACCGTGTTCATACCCTCCACCGGCAACGAGAATCGGCAGGTTTCGCCAATCGTGAGCGCTAGCGTTACCAAGATTTGAGCCAAACAACACCGCAGTTGAGTTGAGTAAACTATGTCCGTTCTCTTGGATAGCCTTAAGTTTGGTCAAAAACTCGCCAAACACTGTAAACTCCGCTTCCTCTATGATTTGTAATTCGGCAATCTTCGTTTCATCTTTTCCATGGTGTGAAAGATTATGCCAATCGTGACTTACACCGCCAATCTTGGGCACGGCGTTCATTCCACTTAACTGAAAAGTTGTCAGCCGCGTGGAATCCGATTGCAACGCCAGTGAAATCGTGTCATACATCAACCGTTGTTTGGCAATGGCGTCAAGCCGATCAGCAATGTCCGTCGGAACAGCTTGCTCTATCGCAGGTTTTGGTTTTCTTGCCCAAGCCTTGGCTTGCTGTAGACGATGCTCTAACTCTCTAATCGCCCCTAGGTATTCTGCAAACTTGCGTTTGTCACGAACACCTAGCGTACGATCCAACTGCTTCGACTGCTCAAGCAGTGTATCCAATACACTACGCCCACGTTCCAATTTGCGAATCTGCGCCTCCACCTCAGTAGCGGTGCCATTAACAAACATCTCCTTAAATATCACCGACGGTCGTGTCTCTCCAGGAATTTCTACTCCACTGGCACTCCATGACATTGACTGTCCGTTGGTTGACAACACCAAGGACGGAATCCGGGTTTCGATACCAACTTTTGCGGCAATCAGTTGGTCAATGGAAATAGTATTTTTAAAACCAGTAAGGCCGGGTCGACGCGCGGATGTTAACCAAGTCAAACTCGACGCGTGCCCACTGTTGCCATTCTGTTCGGGGTGGGACAGTCCGGAGAATAGCGAGAGATCATTTCGATGAGTTGCTAAACATTGCATGTAAGGGCCTAACTCGTAGTCACTAATACTGGCGTTGGCTTCCGATGAATCGCCATCCGGTGACTCCGGGAATAGGTGTGGGGTGTGAAATCCGAGCGTCGCGCAAATAGCCACCAATCGACGGGGAGATTGAATTCGCGCTCTACTCGCCAGAGAACCAAAAACCGGCGTCATGGCATCCAGCATCGGCAGAGCCAGCATAGCGCCAGCACCTTTTAGCACGTGGCGTCTTTTAAGCAATTTACACTTGGGTACGTAGGCCAATTTCATGATCGGGTCAATTCTTTCTCAAGCGAACGCTATTTTACTTCTCTAGGAATATTCTACTTTGAATGGAAAGCTCCAACAAATCTCGCATTCCAAAGTCACTGTTACGACTCTGCTCTACAATGGATCGAATTTCGTCACGATCCGAAAACCCCATTTCGCGACCTGTGGCAAATGTGAGTAACTTGCGAACAAAAGCCTCAGCCAAGCGTTCTTTGTCCATTGCTAACAGCTTCTTGAACTCACGAAACCCCTCAAAAGTCTCGCCGCTTTCCAGCGTGCCACTCGCATCCACAGGTAAACCTTGCTTATAGCGAACCTTGAATTCCCGCACGACGCGCGTTATCTTTTCACCTTCACCAAGAGTACGGAAATGATTGCGTAAGCCACCAATCGGATCAAAACTCTCCATCGCAAACCCAGGGGGATCGATGCGTTGATGGCAGCTATTACAACTTTCAATGTCACGATGTTTGGCCAATAATTCTCGCAGCGTGGTTGATCCACGGATATCCGGCTCTACGCCAGCCACTCCTGACGGAGGCGCTGCGGGTCGTACACCGAAGATCCGTTCTAGCACATACACACCACGCAGAACTGGCGAAGTATTAGTGCCGTTCGCAGACACCTTCAATACCGACGCTTGGGCTAATATACCGCCACGAACGTTCCCCGGTGGCACTGGTACCGCTCGAATCTGCGAACCCACAACACCAGGGATTCCATAGTGCTCTGCCAGGCGGTCATTGATCATTACAAAGTCCGAGTCAACGAGGTTAGAAATACTAAGATTTTCTTCCAACAACCACCTCAGAAATGCATGCGTCTCTTGAACCATCGATTTTCGCAAGTAGCGGTCGTATTCCGGAAACAAGACTTTATCCGGCATCGTAAAATCAATGTTTCGCAAATTGAGCCACGCATCGCAAAAGTCTTGATAAAACCGCTCTGACATTTGTGAGTTGAGCAACCGCAGAGTCTGAGATTTAAGAACTGTTGGTTGTAACAATTCCCCACCGTTTGCCAACGCAACCAATTCATCATCCGGTATGGTTCTATTTAAAAAATACGACAATCGATTGGCAACCGAGTGCGCAGTTAGCGAACCCGTCGTTTCATGAAAGAAAAGAAACTTAGGTGAACAGGCCATCGCCGAAACTGCGGTTTGCAATGCCAAACTGATACTTTCACCAACTTCTCGTTGCTGTTGGTACAAAGCGTAAAATAAGGAGATTTCCTCAGGGTTTATCGGACGGCGGAATAGCCGTTGGGCAATCGACAGCAGCGTTTGCTGAATATCAACAGTCTCATCCTGAGTAGTAACCTCAAACTTAGGAATATAATTTTTTCGTTTCTTGTCCGCCGGATTCACCGGTTGAATCTCACTGCGGTCTAGATTCGCAAAAATAAGTTGATGCCCCTTACTTGGGAATTCTCGCACAATTGGGCCCTCAACTTCCACGCTTGAAATCGCTATACCCGGTCCCTTGTAATTTACAATGC
>Ga0302117_10001633_pt1 | contig 10812 bp, 10 predicted proteins | sample AG5_322_MG_FD_203112 | JGI IMG/M metagenome (GOLD analysis project Ga0302117, IMG submission 203112) | Marine microbial communities from Western Arctic Ocean, Canada - AG5_32.2 | ecosystem: Environmental > Aquatic > Marine > Oceanic | place: Canada: Western Arctic Ocean | collected 2017-10-01 | reverse complement strand
TAAAAAGAAAGGTGGAACTGGCAAGACTGTAGGCATTGTACACCAAACGAGTGCCAATCCAATCATGGAGTGTCACGGCTTTTTTATTGCGAGACATTCCTGATGGGGATGCCGCTTTCCATGATAACTGAATCATTACGATGGACACCCGGTTCGACGATTCCGCGGTCGCTGACGTAATAGCGATCTCCAAGCCCGATAGATTGTGTTCCACGCACGAAAGCAACATGCCCGTTTTCGAAGAGAATGTTTTGTCCCAGCCCACCGTGGTTCATGCTGTAACGGCTGATGGATTGGCCGCTGGGGCGATCTGCAACGAGAGCAAAAGTAGGTCGCTGTTGATTACGAATCGCTCGGAGACGACCACCCGCTTGGTAGCCGACACTGTAGCCATATGTGCCACCCATGCGTTGCTGCAGGGCAGCTAGATCTTCATTCCTAGCGTTCGCCACTGTTTGCTTAGTTGGAATCCCTTGTTGCCGCCAAGCAATGGATTCGGTTGCCGCTGGACAAAAGAAGTTACCTTCATCGGTAACATAGCCTTGTTCCAGTAAAATGGGAGCGTATGCACCTGAGGTTGCAAAAGCGGAACTATTGGGGACGGTTGGAAATTCACCTTCGTGGGTAATGCTGTACTGGCTGAAACCCGCGTAGAGGTTTTGTAGGTTGTTTTGGCATTGTCGCAGCTCGGCAGTGAAGCGACTGTTAAATAGTGCGGGTGAAAGTAACATCAGCAAACTCGCCGCCACAATACCCGTTACAAAGATGTCCATTGGCCGCCACGATCGCCGTGAACTGGTGACAAATTCTTTGCTGGTAAACGCTGGTTGAGTCAGCCCGATCTTGTGAGCATCGATTTGATCAAACACATATGAGAGTGTTTGGCTGTGCAGATCGGAAGGGGGTTCGCAGTGACGATACGATTCGAGGGGCCGTAGGCTACGGCGGATTAGATCCACTTGTGATTGTAAATTGGTATCGCTACGCATCAAATTTTCGATGCGTTGGTGTTCTTGGGCATCTAAAGCACCCATCACAAATCCAATAATGTCTTCGTTCATATCTTATTGCTCATTCATCGTACGCGCCCAAACTTCGTTTAACTTTACAACGGCCGCATGTAATCTACTTTTCACAGTCCCGACGGGGACACCTAATATGTCGGCGGCTTCACGATACTTCATGCCTTGGTAATAAACCAAATCAATCACGCCTCGCATCTGTGTTGATAATTCACTAACGGCTTGTTGAACCCATTGCCCGCGTTCGAGTTGAGCAACATGTTCTAGTGGATCGCCATCGTTTCCTTCAAGCAGATTAATTAACGAACCAATATCAACACTGTCTTGTGATTTGTTAGTTTGATCTAAACTCACCATGCGATGGCGTTTTTGCCGCCGTTGGGCATCAATCGCTTGATTGGTCGCAACAGTATATAACCAAGGACGAAAACGGCGACTGTCATCAAAATGGGCGCACTTTAAATGGACTTGCAAAAACGTTGATTGAAAAACGTCTTCCGCCATTTCTGCATTGCCTACGTACCGCCGCAAATAACTATAAAGCTCTCGTTCGTATCTGCGCACCAATAGCGCAAACAGGTCTCGACAACCCTCTTTTTTATAACGAGCCATTATTTGCTCGTCAGTTAGTCCGTTCCCCATAGCGGGTGACACCGTTGTTATTTGCATGATGACTAGTTAACTTTACGCAAGATAGCATAAGAGGGTTCATTCAGAGGCAAGAAAAAGATGAATGCGAGTGAGAGCGGCTGTTTCTGTAGTAAATCGTAACGATTATGGCGGCTGATAACGTCAAGGTTACGATCCGCGGCGATAGATTTCAAAAGAATATTCGTGGTCGTTTGCCTCATCCGCCGAGTGGCGTTCGCTACTTTCACATTCCCAGTCTGACCAATCGATGGCATCAAGCCGAGTGTCGCCTGCGACGTCGGCATGGACGCGAGTGATGTAAAGTGTATCAACCAGCGGCAATGCTAGATTGTAGATTTGGCTGCCACCCACAATAAAACTCTCGTGATCGTCGGCTGCTACCGTTAAGGCTTGTTCAACACTGTTTACAACGACTGCACCTGGAATTTGGTAATCTGATTGTCGAGTGATAATCACCGTGGTTCGTCCTGGCAACAGTCGCCCAATGGATTCATAGGTTTTACGGCCCATGACAATATGGTGCCCCATGGTTAAAGCTTTGAATCTTTTCAAATCGGCCGAGATGTGCCACGGCAAATCCATCTCTCGTCCGATAACGCCATTTTGGGAAATGGCAACAATAATAGAAATGGCCATTGTACTACCGCTAATACTTTGTGAACTTGGTGGAACTTAGACAGCAACAGGGGCTTTGATATGCGGCTGGGGGTCGTAGTTATCTAGGGTGAAATCCTCGAACTTGAAATCAAAGATGTTCCTTATGTCTGGATTGATTCGCAACGTCGGCAAATCTAGCGGCTCGCGGGATAACTGTAATTTGGCTTGCTCGAGATGGTTGCTGTAAAGGTGTGCATCGCCGAGCGTATGTACAAACTCGCCAGGCTGTAGGGCTGTGACTTGAGCCACCATTAGTGTCAGCAGTGCATAAGAGGCGATATTAAATGGAACACCGAGAAACACATCGGCGCTGCGCTGATACAACTGGCATGATAGCTTGCCATTGGCCACATAAAATTGAAATAATAAGTGACAAGGCGGCAGTGCCATTTTATCAACGTCGCCCACGTTCCAAGCGCTGACGATCAGACGACGAGAATCTGGGTTGGATTTGATGTTTTCAACAACATCGCTAATCTGATCAATGACTCGACCGTCCGTACTTTGCCAACTCCGCCATTGATGGCCATAGACTGGCCCCAGGTTTCCATCTTCATCCGCCCATTCATCCCAAATACGCACTTTATTGTCGCGGAGATATTGGATGTTTGTGTCACCGGTTAAGAACCAGAGCAGCTCGTGGATGATGGATCGCAGGTGTAATTTTTTTGTGGTAAGCAGCGGAAAAGAATCAGCTAGATCAAAACGCATTTGATGTCCAAACAGGCTACGAGTCCCAGTGCCGGTACGATCTTCTTTGATAGCACCGTGGTCGTAGATTTGCTGGATTAGATCGAGGTATTGACGCATTGTTGTCAAACAAAAGAGACGATTGTATAGAGCCTATTTATGTCCGTAGTTTACCATGTTCGTATACGATTTGAACCCTAGTAGCCCCCGACGCATCACGCGCGATCGAAGGGAAAGGCGATTACTTTGGAGATGTCGGGGACACCGGTTGCTAACATCACTAAGCGGTCAAACCCTAAGGCTACGCCGCAGCAATCTGGTAAACCACTTTGCATCGCCGTATCTAAATAGCTTTCTTGTGGTAAGCGAGGCTGCCCATCTTGTTCCCGTTGCTGGTTGCTTCGCTCGTTGCGGCGCCGTAATTCCTGAACGTCTAATAGTTCGTGATAACCGTTGGCTAATTCCACGCCATGGAAAAATAGCTCAAAGCGATCGGCTACTTTTGGGTTGTCGGGGTTTTGTCGAGCTAACGCGGCTTGAGAAAGGGGGTAGTCGACCAAAATGGTTGGGACGTCTAGACCTAGCGTCGGTTGTACATATTCGGTGAACAACAAATCGAGCCAGCCATCGCGATCCATACTGCGCCAGTTTTCAGGCGGCTGGAAATCTAAACCCGCAATACAGCGCAACAATTTCGCGGTAGAATCTTCGAGCGGATCAATTTCTAGGGCTGTCATGAATGCCTGTTGATAGGAAAATACTTGATGTGCGCCGGTGGATAAAATTGTGGTTACCAAAGACCCTAAGAATGTAATGGCATCATCGGTGGACCACGATGTCCGGTACCATTCGAGCATCGTGAATTCCAGATTGTGATATGGCCCCTTTTCATCGTTGCGAAATGCTCGCGTGATTTGGTAAATGGCATTCATACCAACTGCCAGCAACCGCTTCATGTGAAACTCTGGTGAAGTCTGTAACCAATATGTTTCGTCATGGATGACTACCGAAAGCGGAGATAAATGGCGGTCGACAACGGTATCTATTGAAAGTGCGGGTGTTTCGACTTCATCAAACCCGTGGTCGCAAAAGAACGCTCGGACTTGAGCCAGAAGTTCGCTGCGGCGCTGTAGTACAGAGAGCTCCGCGGCGGGTTGGAAATCGGTACGATTACTACCGGAAACGTTTTCGGTAATATTTGGTAGTTTTAGTACAAATGAAAACTCCAGATCAGCAATCTTAATCACATCTCCGGGCTGTAGTGATACCGGATTGGTGAGCTGATGGCCGTTTATTTTTGTCCCATTGGCACTGTCGAGTTCCGAGATTGTGAAATGTGGGTCGTCGGCGATAAGTCGTACATGCTTGCGGCTGACGGAGGGTAAGTTGAGATGAACGTCACAATCAGCGTCTCGGCCAATGACGTTGTCGCCCAGTACAAGCTCGTAAGCTTGTCCGCGATCGAGTCCGTTTGTGGCTAGCAGATAGGCCATGCTGATGGCGAGGCGCTTTTTATAAGGTTATTTGTGGTTCACGCGTTCGATATAATCGCCGGTACGAGTATCGACTTTGATAACATTTCCTATTTCAATAAATGCTGGACAGAGAATCTCAGCTCCAGTTTCAACCGTGACAGGCTTGGTAACACTTGTTGCTGTGTCGCCTTTGGCACCGGGTTCGCAATACTCGACCTTTAACTCGACGTGATTCGGTGGAGTTAACGTAATTGGATTTTCGTTCCAAAGTACCGTTTGGCATTTCATGCCTTCGGTTAAGTATTTCCAGTAGTCACCAACTTGGTCGGCAGATAGTTCATATTGGTCAAAATCAACGTTGTTCATGAAGTAAAACGTATCGCCTTGTTTATACAAATATTGACAACCAACTTCCTCGACATCTGCGGATTCGAGCGAATCGCCCCCTTTATAGGTGCGATCCAAGATTGTGTTGCGCAGTAAATTCCGCATTTTACATTTATAAAAAGCATTACCTTTACCAGGTTTTACGAAATTCATTTCGACCATCATGTACGGTTCGCCGTTGATTTCAACTCGCAAGCCTTTGCGAAAATCGTTAGTCTTATAGGTTGCCACGGTCGTTCACTTCCTCTGCGCGAGTTATTTATTGTTAAAATCAAGGGTTATCACGGATTCTTTTATACCACTTTTCATATTGATACTATAACCATGCCTCCGCCGTTATCACAGTCCAAACTACCTCGCAGCGAAACGCCTAGCCCGGAAGCGGAAGTTGAAATCCCGACATGGCAACAAGAGATAAAAACAGCTTTCCGCTTAGCAGACGAGTTATGCCGATTCTTGAATATCGATCCCGCTGAGGTGGGGATTTCAGTACCCGCAGCAAAACAATTCCCACTGTTCGTGCCACGAGGGTTTGCCCGCCGTATGGAAAGTGGGAACCCAGATGATCCGCTGTTGCGACAGGTTCTTAATGTGGTACAGGAAGAGGTGTCGGATGCTCAGTTTAAAGTTGATCCTGTGGGGGAATCACAAGTTGGAATCGCACCAGGGTTATTACAGAAATATGCGGGACGTGCACTGATGGTTGTGACTGGCGTTTGTGCTGTGCATTGTCGCTATTGTTTCCGGCGGCATTTTCCCTACCAGTCCTTTCAACAAATAGGTGCGGAAGTTGGGCGGTGGCAACTAGCATTGGATGCTGTTCGCAGCGATGAGAGCATCCACGAGGTATTACTCAGTGGTGGAGACCCATTGGTGTTGACCGATGATTTGTTAACAGAATTACTAACCATGCTGGAAAACATTCCACACCTCAAACGCTTGAGGATTCATACGCGGACGCCCATTGTGATACCATCACGCGTCACGAAGACATTAGTGAAGCGATTGGCCTCGAGTCGACTGGCTGTTTGGTTTGTGGTTCATGCCAATCATGGCAATGAACTAGGAACAGAAGTGCTGGACTCCCTTGGTCGTCTTGTTGCAGCAGGAATTCCAGTGCTTAATCAGACGGTGCTTTTGAGAGGCGTGAATGATTCGAGCGAAGTTTTAGAAGAGTTGTTTACAAAACTGGCCGATGCGAGCGTGCTGCCATATTATTTGCATCAGCTAGATCGAGTTGCTGGAGCGGCACATTTCGAAGTGCCTATTGAAGTGGGTAAGCAGTTAATTGAGCAACTACGAACGAAGTTGCCGGGATATGCTGTTCCTCGCTATGTACAAGAACGTCCGGGAGAGTTGGCAAAAACGATACTGGCGTGATACTTATATTTACAGGTGCCATGGACTACCCGGTGGCCCTCATGCTAAGACAGGCTTGGTGCAGTCCTGATATACGGAGAAAGAATAAATTGATGAATTTGGAACGAGTATTAGAGCCTGAAGTTATGGATACGTTGGCCGAAGCCCATGATTATGATTGCATGGACCACAATGGCGTTAACCAAACCTTTGTTACTGATCTGCTACTGGCAGGCGATGTTGGTACGAAAGTTCTAGATCTTGGAACTGGCACCGCGCAAATACCTGTAGTGTTGTGTCAGCAGGATCCGCATTGCCGAGTGATGGGGATTGATTTAGCGGCGCATATGCTAGATCTTGCTCGATACAACATCGAAGTTGAAGGGTTAACCGACCGTATTTTCTTGCAGCAGATTGACTCGAAGGATTTGTCGATGGAATCCGAGTCGTTTGATACGGTGATGTCCAATAGTATTATTCACCACATTCCCGAGCCCCTAGTGGCGCTTACCGAAGCTGTGCGAGTTGCTCGTGTTGGTGGGCTATTGTTTTTCCGTGATCTGATGCGTCCGGCAACTGCCGAACAGGTTGTTACGTTGGTACAAGAATATGCCGGCGAGGAGAATGAACACCAGCAACAGATGTTTGATGATTCATTGCGGGCCGCATTGAGCTTAGCTGAAATTCGACATTTGATTAGCTCGCTAGGATTTGACGACGCAATGGTGCAGGCCAGCAGCGATCGCCATTGGACTTGGATCGCGCGTAAATAGATGCTTGGAGGGTGTGTCGCACCGTAAATGCTGGTCGACAGACGGCTCCCGAATTAATGGGTAATAGATTATCCGCTTGAATATAAACAGCCAAGAACACACGGCAATCGTGAAATGTTTTATAGTGAACTAATACCTAGCGATTAATTTATTACCGAATGGAAAGAACGATGGCACACCAACCTAGCAAAACACATTTGAATCGCCGTAACTTTGTCAAAGCGTCCACGGTTTTTTCGATACCACTGTTTGTGCCGAGTACAGTTTTTGGCGCTAACGAGAGACTTGACGTCGGTGTCATTGGTGTAGCAGGCCGAGGAGGTGCTAATCTTGCCGCGATGGGAGGTCAGAATGTTGTGGCCGTATGTGATGTTGATAGCGATCGATTAGCTGGAGCAAAAAACAAACATCCAAAAGCAGTCGAGTACGCTGACTATCGAAAGCTTTTTGAACGAACCGATATAGATGCTGCCGTTATCTCCACCCCAGACCATCATCACGCTCCCGCGACGTTGCGAGCACTCCGAGCAGGGTTGCATGTCTATTGTGAAAAGCCATTGACGCACAGTGTTGAAGAAGCGCGAATGGTTGCCAGTGAAGCGAAGAAGCAAGGTGTTGCCACTCAGATGGGAACACAAAATCATGAACACCCAGGATATTTAAGGTTGGTTGAAATCTTAGAACTCCAGACTCTGGGCCAAGTTCGCGAGGCACATATAATTACAGACCGTCCGGGTAAATGGTGGCCACAAGGTATTGACGCCCCCACTGGAAAACATGAAATACCCGGTAACCTTAGTTGGGACTTATGGCTGGGGCCCGCTCAGTCGCGCTCCTACAACCCAGCCTATATGCCATTTAAGTGGCGGGGGTTCTGGGACTTTGGCTGTGGAGCGATAGGGGATATGGCCATTCACTTGATGGACCCCAGTTTTTGGGGATTGAAGCTTGGTGGCAAAGTGACGGTTTCCTCGCAAGGCCCAGATGTTAATGCCGATAGTGCACCAACATGGATGATCACGAAATTTGAATTTGGCCGCCGAGGCAAATATGCTCCGGTCGACGTCTATTGGTATGAAGGAACAGCACGACCCACGGACCCTAAAATTGCTAAAAATCTACCCATGAATGGATCGCTGTTTATCGGAGACCAAGGTCAAGTAGCCTGTACACACGGCCAGTCTCCAGTCTTTATTGGTGACGGCGTCGAAGCACCAACACCCTATTTACCGGAATCACCGGGGCATCATGCTCAATGGATTGCGGCTTGTAAAACTGGCAGCGCTACCGGTTCTAATTTTGCATATGCAGGACCCTTTACCGAAATCGTCTTGCTGGGCAATGTTGCTTACCGAGTCGGAACTCCGATCACCTATGATCCCAAATCCATGAGCATAACGAACAATGATGCCGCTAATAGCCTGCTAAGAAAAGACTATCGCAAAGGCTGGGAAATCTAAAGTATTGGCATTTTTTCCAATCATGGGTGAGATTGTTGCGTCAATAATCCTCGTTTTATGGTCATATTCAATTAGCCGGCAATGTTAACAACCAGCGACTGAATTATAATGAGTGTTCATTAATACTCGCCCCCTTCCTTCTAAGAATAGATACGATGACAAACAAGCCACAAACAAGTTCCCGCCGCGATTTTCTGAGTCTTTCTTCGAATGCGGTTGGGGTATTTTTGGTTGCCGAGACGCTTAGTAATTTCAATTATCTACAAGCATCCAACGTGGATAAGTCGGGCAAACAGAGTCCCTATGGTCCTCTAAAACCGACGAAAGATATGAACACTGGTTTGGAATTGTTAAGTTTGCCGGCCGGTTTCAAATATGTAACAGGCAATTGGACGGACGAGATGATGAGTGATGGCCGTAAAATGCCCGGTGCTCATGATGGAATGGGTGTAATCGCGGATGATAATGGCATTGTTACACTCTGCCGAAATCATGAAATCAACGGGTTACGACCCTCATACGCTAAAGCTGCGAGGACCTATGATGCTAAGGCAGGCGGAGGCACCACCAATTTCACCTTTAATTGTAATACGGGTAAATTTTTGACGAGCCAAGCAAGCCTTTCCGGTACCGTTCGAAATTGTGCCGGGGGCGTAACTCCGTGGGGAAGCTGGTTGACTTGCGAAGAGACGTTGAATGGTCCAGAAGATGAGTCAGATCCGAAGTATGCGGAGTCGCACGGTTGGATATTTGAGGTTCCCGCTGATGGAAACGGATCCCCCGAGCCTCTAAAGGACATGGGTCGGTTCGTGCATGAAGCAGTCGCTGTTGATCCGGCGACTTCGATTGTCTACGAAACCGAAGATAGATCCAACGCTGGCTTATATCGGTTTTTACCTAAAACCAAAGGAAAGCTGGCAGATGGCGGAACTCTGCAAATGATGAAAGTTCCAGAACAGCTTGATCTATCCAAGAACGTCAAACCAGGTGTCGTGTTTGAAAACATCGAATGGGTTACGATCGATGATCCTACGATTCCTCATGTTGCCGGCACCACGAACGCCCTCGGTGTTTATTCGCAAGGCCGTAAACTAGGCGGTACTAACTTTGCTCGGCTCGAAGGCATTTGGCATTATCAAGGCTCGATCTTTTTTGATTCAACTAGCGGCGGAAATGTTAGTGCCGGGCAAATATGGGAGTATATTCCAAGTAAGAACACGTTGCGTTTGGTGTTTGAGTCACCGGATAAATTAGTACTTAACATGCCGGACAACTTAGCGATTAGTCCGCGCGGAGGGATTCTTATCTGTGAAGATTGCGGTACTACAACAGTGAAAACGGAAGCGGGGATTGAAAGATTCTATCCGCGGCTACAGATGCTCAGTCCAGACGGAGATATTTTTCCTCTCGGGTTTAATAATGTGATCATCAACGAACGCACGATGGGTGCGAAAGGTGACTTCCGAGGTTCAGAATGGACCGGTGTTAATTTCAGCCCAGACGGGCAGTGGCTCTTCGCTAATATCCAATCGCCGGGCTTTACTGCCGCAATTACTGGGCCGTGGAGTCAAGGATTTTTGTAACGACGGCGCGACTGACTTAGAATAATTCGCTGATTGGTTCGCCATGGTAAATCAAATGTGGGCGATCTTGGCCGTCAACCCATGCGGCTGTGGCGGGTAAACCGAGGGCATCGTAAATAGTCGCCGCAAGATGCTCGGGTGTTTTGGGTAGGTCAGTGGGAAAGCCACCATGTTTGTCGGACTTGCCAAGCGCTTGACCGCCGCGTACGCCACCACCAGCAAACCAAACACTTTGCAGCGCCCCATGATGATCACGCCCTGGCAGCTCATAATGACTTGGCAGTAATGTGATTTTTGGTGTACGACCAAATTCACCAGCCATGACAATCAGTGTCTCGTCCAGTTCCCCAGCAGCATCTAGGTCGTCTAGTAAAGCACTCACTGCTTGATCGGTAGGTGGGAACAACTTGTCTTTTAGATGGGGAAACGCATTTCCGTGAGTGTCCCATGCTTCGTCGTTGCCTAAGTTGACTTGGACCATGTTGACGCCCGCAGCAACGAGGCGTCGCGCCATCAGTAGCGACCAGCCAAAACAATTCTTGCCGTAACTTTCTTGAATATGCTCGTCCGCATTGGTGACGTCCAGTGCATGTTGGACGGTCTTGTCCGTCAGCAAAGAAATCGCTTGCTGGCGATATTGGTCAAAGAGTTCCGTTTCAGCGGATTTGTCGAGGCGACGTTTTTGATCCGTCACAGATTGGACAAGCTTGAGTCGATCGACAAATCGACCTGCAGCGAGTCCATGTGGCAACTCG
>Ga0302117_10001629_pt1 | contig 10821 bp, 10 predicted proteins | sample AG5_322_MG_FD_203112 | JGI IMG/M metagenome (GOLD analysis project Ga0302117, IMG submission 203112) | Marine microbial communities from Western Arctic Ocean, Canada - AG5_32.2 | ecosystem: Environmental > Aquatic > Marine > Oceanic | place: Canada: Western Arctic Ocean | collected 2017-10-01 | reverse complement strand
CTTTTCAACGTTGCAGATAAAAACGGTGATGGTTCTTTGAGTAAAAAAGAACTGCGAAAAGCACAGGCCTACCTAGTGGTTCGCAAGCGATGCCCAAAAGGAGAAGTTTCTTAAGCCTGCCTAAGCCTGCAAGTCGGGACAATGAAAATATATAGGAGGCAATGCCTCCTATATATAGTATTTTATCACTCCTTGGGGAATGTTACTCTGCTGAATCCGAAGCATAAAATTGGCCACCGTTATATAAATTAGGGTCGCTGCAGGTGGCCGTGGCATTTATCTTAGCTTGCATCGCCTTTCCATTCTCTTCCCAATTTGCAGTACCTCGTGCCATGGAATCAAAGTCTGTATGCCAATTAAACCAATAGAAATCTGCTTGATCTTCACCGACTGGATTATAAATTCCAAAAGAGAATTGCTCGCCATTGTCGTTAGTTTCAAGCCATTGAATAAATTGCTCTACATTAGCTTTAAGATCTTCTCTGCCTTTACCCTCATTAAATTTACACGCGATTTCTGCTGCTGCGAACTTATCCCAGCTTTTAAGAGCAATACTTTCTGGTGTGTGGAAATGGCCCTCATAACCAAAAATAGTAGTATTGTCACAGTCTAAAACATTTCTATAATTTTCATCCCACGCTTGGGCTTTTTTGTCCGTCATCCATGCTTGCCATCCAGCCTCAGCCGCGTCTTGTGAGGTCCATTGAATTTCCCACCACCCATTTGAATTGCTGTTTTTCCCTTTAATTGGAGCATAACCACCAATCCAAGTAATTTCATTAGATAGATTTAATGTATTAAATTCGGCAATCATTACGTCCATATCTTCTTTTGAATAGTCAGGGCCTGCTGTGCATGCCAGAAATTCATTATAAAAATGGCCTGCTTCCCAACTTGCGTCAGCTGGTTCAGCATTGACTGTTGAACAAGAAAGGTTCATTAGAATAAAGAGACTAAATAGGCTACTAAGTTTTATTAATTTCATGGTCTATCCTTATTTGAAGTTTGATGGTCTGTTTAATACTGCAATACAAAATCCATAGACATTATTATATCGAGAGAATACATATAACTAATCATAGCTGAATAAATGGTCGAATCAAGAAAGGAGCAAATCGAAGTTTTCACTAGAGTAAGACTTCCATTAGATCTGAATTATAGGGAGAAAAGCCAATAGGACAGCGGGGTAACTTTTACGTCAATATTTATCTAATGACATATATCTGCTTTTATAATTCTTTACTTCTTTTCGCCATCTATGTAAGTTCGACTATGACTGCCTGTACTTAGTCATCTACTTACTGGAGACACATTATGTTTAAACGATTTTTATTGGTTCCGTTGTGCCTATTTACCTCGGCGTTGGCGTTCGCCGATCATCATGAAGAGACAGAAGCTGCTTCTGGTCCTGAAGGCGCTAGTGACCTTCGTGCCGAATATCAATTCTGTACTTTAAATAAAGGTAAGACACTAAAAGATGTTGATAAATATTCCCAAAAATACGGCACGTTCGCTGCTGAAAATGGGGTGAAATACAACCAAACTCTGTTAACACCTGTACATGCAGGCGCAAGCATGGGCGACTATACCCATATAATTGTCGGGCACTGGCCTAATGGGCGGGAGATGTACAAAGATTGGGGAGTTTATCTCAATCAATTTCAAGATAAGCATCCAAACCTTAAGTCACCCCACACCTGTAACGCAAACTTTGCAACATTCCAGCTAAGAGTTGTGCAAGCTTGGGACGAATCGATGGGAATGGATCCGAGAAGGCCAGTTCAATATGCGGACTGTTCTCTAAATGACGGCAAAACGTTAGATGATGCGGTGGCTGCTGAGCGGTCAGCTGCCGAGCTTGTCGCGTCAGTAGGCCTTAAGGGTTACGGTGTTAATTATATTCTCCCTTATCTCGGTCAGACATCAACTGACTATGACTTCATCAGTTTGTTTTATTTCCAGACTTATGCAGCCAGGGGCGAGATGGCGTTTAATTATCACAAGGTTAGTGCTGAAGCTGAGGCGATAACAGGAGAGGTTTATACCTGTGAGAACCCCAGAAGTTTTGCGGCAAAGAACTTGTATACCAATTGGGACAATAATTAAATAATTGGTTGTTTCTCGGAGCCCCTTATGAGGTGTCATCTGGGGCTTTTTTATAGGCTGTCTTAATTGCCGATTGTGAGCTAGTATCGTACTGTCTGTTGTTTAGCTTAATTTGATGGGGTCGTATTTTGGATATTTTGACATTTGAGCAGATTCGTCTCGTGGTAGTGGTGTACTGTTCTGCTTTGGTGCCGCTGATCCTCATCCCGACGTTACATATTCGTAAGTCTATTCCTGCGTGGGTGCTTCCTTTCTACATAACTATGTTTATCATTTGCGCCTTTGGCTGGGAATTATGGTTCAACTATGGCTTGGTTGCTGGGGATAGCGTTACGGTTCGTCGAGTCGACATTTTAAATCAGTTGCTTCCACTGCATATCAATGGATTACTAAATTCGTTGGCAGATGCAGGTACAATTTGTTGCGGTAGCTTGTTATTGGTTTGGTTAGCAATGGGGCGTCGAAATTCTATCTATAGACAATGGGACTGGGGCGTATTTGGTCTGCTTTTAGTGATCTTTATAGGCCAGAATATCTTAGTAGAAATGTTTCTATATCATGATCAATTGAGCGAAGGGAAACCACTCTCATGGGCGCCATTGTCCCCGCTTGGGTCTTGGTTTGACCCAGTTTTACTCGAGATCAATGATCGAACACTGCGACTGAGTAGTCAGGTGCCCTGGCTGCTATTGACACCGCTGCTCTACTTGGGCTTGATTAAGTTTTTAAACTCGGGTGATCAGGCAGCTGAAAGTGGTAGTGGTTGATTCGAGTTGAATTGCTCAAACAGGCAGCCCTCGATAGAAGGCCACCTATCTAAGTCTGTTAGATGGCCAGTCCATCTGGAATGATTAGGTCTGATTCAATGCACTCGTCAAGCAATTGCAAGAAGGCTTTACGAGACTTGTTTTTAGTGCCATTAAATGCGGTCATATTTAATTGAGAAAATCCTTTGGCAGCCATTTGTGAGGCTTGGTCGAGCTGTTCGGCAGGGACTATTTGGTCATAAAATCCAGCCGTTATTGCTCCAGTTGGAGTCCATATCTCAGCATTAATGACGCATCGATTGAAGTAATTTGCAGGGATGCGATAGCGAGCTAATTCAATCCCAAAATTGTGCATGGTCATGCCAATTAGAGTTTCATTAAGTCCCGTTTTAAATGCACCATCTGTCCCAATTCTATAGTCACAGGCGAGCATCAAGAAAGCGCCCATTGCGATACAATGGCCAGTGGATACCGCAATAACCGGGGTAGGGAATGCTAATATTCGCCGCGCCATCTTTGAACCTCGCGCGGTCAACAAAATCGCTTGCTCAGGCCCTTTAGCCATTTCCTTAAGGTCGAATCCGCCAGAAAATATGCCATCCCTTCCTTTGAGTAGTACGATGGCACCGCTTTTTTCAGCTTGATCAAACGCGGCCTCTAATTCTTCCCACATGGTGTGAGACAGTACATTCGCCTTGCCGTCGTCCATGGAAATCGTGGCTACGCCATCATTATAGGTGTAGGTGACAATGGTGCCCATATTAGCTTCCTTTATATAAGTTTTAAGTCATTAATTCTTACCGCCAAGCAGACTAAATCAAGATTGCCTCGCCTGTCAAACATCCATGCCCCTACTTTGCGATTAAGGCAGCACTTAGTTATACCTCGGGTGAGACTGCAGCGCTTGCGTGGAACATATATGACTGTGATACTGCAAAACAAACATTCTATTTGGGAGAGTAATTAATGCAAAAATTTGCGCAGATTAACATGTATATTTTAGCTGGGTTTTGGCTGGCGTTTGTCATTAACTTCGCCATGCCATTCGGCGGCTCGCTGGGCACGGGAGTACTTTGGGCGGGGATCGTTTTTTTGGTGTTACATGTTATTGAGTTGGCGGTGGTCTACTCTAAGCTAAAGGCTGTTGGTCGCACTAGTAGCACTGATATTGTTGCCGTTTTAGCGTTCGGTATTCTTTATTGGAAGCCATTGATCAAAAGCTAATGTAAATCACAGATTAATGACCCAAGGTTATGCGTGCATACCCTTGGGTCGACATAACGATATTCTCTAGCTTAGTTGCAAGGCCATAGAAATAAGGCAGGCGAGAGAACCTAGCCAGATCAGGGTCCGAAGATGGGTTATACCAAAGGTATAACAGGCTACAAAGGCAACTCTTAACGCCAACCATGCAGTTGCTGTTGTTGTTAAATCCACATCCATATGCATAGATAGCAAACACAGCGCTAGAAAGGCGGGCAGACTCTCTTTATAGTTTGCGGCGGCTCTGGATACTCTGTTGTACGTGACTGAGGTTTCAACATCCCCATCTCTGTTTGAAAGCAGATATGTGATGTTATTGATGTTGAGGCTAGCAGGTAAAATCCAAAACTGAACGAGTGCAAGTGCAAGTGCATAAATTATAAGTGTGGTCATTGTGTTGGTCCCTTTTTAATTGTGTGTGACGACTGCGACGTTATCAGAACATACTATAGGCTACAACAATGGCTATTATATTTTGGTTAACGGGGTAAGATACACCAACAGTAGAACGGTATTTAGTTGCTGATCAAATTGAAAATAAATTGTTTTGGAGTACGGATATGAAAACACGCGCAGCCGTTGCTTTTGCAGCTGGAAAACCATTGGAAATCGTTGAAGTAGATCTGGAAGGGCCTAGAGCCGGTGAGGTGTTGGTCGAAATGAAGGCGACGGGTGTCTGCCACACAGATGCATTCACGCTTTCTGGAGACGATCCAGAAGGAGCATTTCCGGCTATTCTTGGTCATGAAGGTGCTGGTGTGGTCGTTGAGGTTGGTCCAGGCGTTAAAACGCTGAAGCCTGGCGATCACGTTATTCCACTTTATACGGCTGAATGCAGAGAATGTGATTTTTGTTTAAATCCTAAAACTAATTTATGTCAAGCGGTCAGGGCAACTCAAGGTCGGGGTGTGATGCCCGATGGTACCAGCCGTTTTTCTTTCGAGGGTAAACCACTATTGCATTATATGGGCTGTTCAACCTTTTCTAATTATTCGGTTCTGCCTGAAATTTCATTAGCGAAAGTTAGGAAAGACGCACCTTTTGATAAAATTTGTTATATCGGTTGCGGTGTCACCACCGGTATTGGGGCTGTAGCATTTACCATGAAGGTTGAGGCTGGGTCCACGGTAGCAGTGTTCGGGTTGGGTGGCATTGGTTTAAACGTGGTTCAGGGCGCTAAAATGGTGGGCGCGACACGCATCATTGGCATTGATCTTAATCCTTCGCGTATCCCTCTTGCTAAGCAGTTTGGAATGACAGATTTCATCAACCCTAGTGAGGTAGAAAACGTTGTTGATCATATAATTGATATGACGGGTGGCGGGGTCGATTACAGTTTTGAATGCATTGGAAATGTTGATGTGATGCGGCAGGCCTTGGAGTGCTGTCACAAGGGCTGGGGTGAGAGCTGTATTGTAGGTGTTGCCGGCGCAGGTAAAGAGATTGCGACACGTCCCTTTCAGTTGGTTACTGGGCGGTCTTGGCGCGGTACCGCGTTTGGTGGAGCACGGGGTCGCACTGACGTACCAAGAATTGTCGATTGGTATATGGATGGAAAAATTAACATCGATGATTTGATCACTCATAAAATGCCGTTAGAAGATATAAACAAGGCTTTTGACCTGATGCATGCAGGCAAAAGTATTCGGTCAGTGGTGGAATTCTAAATGGCGAAAGACAGCAGTTTAGAGCAGATCGGATCCAATCAGAGTTTTGGTGGGCGGCAGTTACGTTATCGTCACCCGTCAACGACTCTTAATTGCGACATGACTTTCTCTATTTACCTGCCGCCTCAGGCGGATAAGGGTCCTGTCCCAGTGCTCTACTGGTTGTCTGGTTTAACGTGTACTGACGAGAATTTTGTGACTAAAGCGGGTGCGCAACAGCATGCTGCGGCACATGGCATTGCCATTGTCTGTCCTGACACCAGTCCACGAGGAGAAGATGTACCTGATGATGCTGAAGGCGCCTATGACTTTGGCCTTGGCGCTGGATTCTATGTGAATGCGACCGAGTCGCCGTGGGCCAATCACTACAAGATGTATGATTATATCGTTGATGAATTGCCGGCACTGATCAATGATCAATTCCCAATCAACGGTAGTAAGATGTCTATTTCAGGACACTCTATGGGCGGGCATGGCGCACTTACTATTGCGCTAAAGAATCCAGAGCGCTATTCGTCAGTATCGGCGTTTTCGCCAATTTGTGCTCCTATACAGTGCCCCTGGGGCCAAAAGGCGCTGGGCCGGTATATCGGTGGTGACGCCACTGAAAACAATGGGCAGTGGGCTCTATACGATACTGTGGAGTTGGTTAAAACGTCATCCAAGAGCACCAGAGACTCATTACTCGTGCTTATCGATCAGGGGGAGGCAGATAACTTCTTGACTGAACAACTCAATACTCAGTTACTCATTGATACTGCCGCTGTAGCCGCGTTTCCCATGCGAATTCGTTTTCAGCCAGAGTATGACCATAGCTACTTTTTTATCGCGAGCTTTATAGCGGAGCATTTAAGTTTTCACGCAGAGAATCTGCGCTAAAGTAGTGGTCCTTATTAGATAAATAAGAGTCGGTTAGGTACGGCAAATAATTAGGATGATAATGGTAGAATGCGGCGGTAATGAATAGGATCAAATAAACGCAGTCATTCAGAGGTAAGTAGGTTGGATAAGCGCACTAATATTGACCAACTCATAGAGCAATTTAAAAGCTTGCCAGGGGGTTTAATGCCTCTGTTGCATGCGGTTAAGCATGACGTTGGTTACATTCCCGATGACTCTGTAGAACAGATTGCCAAAGGTTTTAACCTTTCTCGTGCCGAAGTGCACGGTGTCATCAGCTTTTATCACGACTTTAATACCAGTCCTACAGGTCAGCACTGCGTCCAGATTTGCCGTGCGGAGGCCTGCCAATCAATGGGCTCTCGTCAGATCGAAGCCCACGCTAAAAAGAGTTTAGGTATAGAGTACGGAGAGACGACTAAGGACGGCAAAGTAACTCTGCAGCCGGTTTACTGTTTGGGGAACTGCGCCTGTTCGCCCTCCATTCGTATTGATGATGATATTCATGCCAGAGTGAGTGCCGCCAGCTTTGATCAATTGATGGCTGAGCTGCGTTCTCCAGCTACTACTCATGCTGGAGGGAAGAAATGAGCATGACATTCTTTATTCCACAAGATACCACTGCGTTGGCACTTGGCTCAGATTCCGTTGCTTTAACGATGGCCAGCGAACTAAAAGAGCGCGGTGTCGAGGGTGGAATTATCCGTAACGGGTCAAGAGGCATGTTTTGGTTAGAGCCACTGCTTGAAGTGGAGATTGACGGCAGTCGGTTGGGCTTTGGTCCGGTGAAATCTTCAGATATGCCTAGTATCCTAGATTCGTTGAATTCCCGGACGAAAAACACTAAGTCCGTGAATCATCCGCTATTTTTAGGCGAGGTTAATGAAATTGACTACCTTGCGAGGCAACAGAGGCTTACCTTTAACCGAGCGGGCGTGGGTGACCCTCTCTGTATTGAAAACTATCAACGTTTATCTGGTTTTGTCGGCCTCACTCATGCGATCAAACTAAAAGGCCAGGAAATTGTTGATCAAATTAAAGATTCCGGGCTACGTGGTCGCGGTGGAGCTGCGTTTCCTGCAGGGATCAAATGGCAAACAGTCCTTGATACTGTTGGAGAGCAGAAGTACATCGTATGCAATGCCGACGAAGGTGATTCAGGTACATTTGCTGATCGATTGTTGATGGAAGCTGATCCTTACCAGCTCATTGAAGGGATGGCGATTGCCGGTCTCGCGGTGGGTGCCAATCAGGGTTATATCTATTTGCGCTCAGAATATCCTGTGGCTCATAAAATTCTAAATCAGGCTATCGAGCGTGCGACTGAAGCTGGTTTTCTTGGAGAAAACATCTGTAGCTCGGGTAGTGATTTCTTTTTAGAAGTTAGACTCGGTGCTGGTGCCTATATCTGTGGTGAAGAGACATCACTCTTGGAGAGTTTAGAGGGAAAGAGAGGGATGGTTAGGGCTAAACCTCCATTGCCTGCGATTGAAGGGTTATTTGGTAAGCCTACAGTGGTGAATAATGTGCTTACCCTTGGTGCTGTGGCCAGTATTTTAGAGCAAGGCTCTAAAACCTATAAAGACTTTGGCATGGGGCGTTCTCGAGGAACATTGGCCGTGCAACTGGCAGGGAACGTTAAACGTGGTGGCGTCATAGAATTAGCCTTTGGTGTAACATTACGGGAAGTTGTTGAGGGTTTTGGTTGCGGCACTTATAGCGGTCGACCCATTCGTGCTATTCAAATGGGTGGTCCTTTGGGCGCATTTTTGCCCGAATCTCAATGGGATACGCCACTTGATTATGAATCTTTTGCGGCAATTAAAGCGATGATAGGTCATGGTGGTATTGTGGTATTTGACGATACTGTTGATATGGCTGCCCAGGCTCGATTTGCGATGGAATTTTGCGCGGTTGAATCGTGCGGAAAATGCACACCTTGCCGAATAGGCGCGACTCGCGGAGTCGAGGTTATTGACCGCATTGTGCAAAATGAAGATCGTGATAATAATTTAATTTTGTTGACTGATCTCTGTGACACCATGGAGTTCGGTTCTCTTTGTGCTATGGGCGGTATGACTCCATTCCCAGTGCGTAGCGCATTAGCTTATTTTGCAGAAGACTTCGGTGGCGAAAGCCCTAGAGAGAATTAATATGCTGGAATTTTACGAACCTCAACCAGATTTTGGAACTCCACAGAGTGACAGTGAAACCCTAGTTACTCTCACTATTGATGGCATCTCGGTGACAGTGCCTGAGGGTACGTCTGTTATGCGCGCAGCATCTGAGGGTGGGGTTAAGGTCCCACGCTTATGTGCAACCGATTCGCTTAAATCTTTTGGCTCTTGCCGTATCTGTCTGGTCGAAATTGAAGGCCGTCGCGGGTTTCCTGCCTCCTGTACCACAGCGGTGGTGGATGGAATGGAGGTGCGAACTCAGTCAGAAGAGATAGGCAAACTGCGCCGTAATGTCATGGAGTTATATATCTCTGACCACCCATTAGATTGCCTAACTTGCCCGACCAATGGCGATTGCGAACTGCAGGACACCGCAGGCGAAGTTGGTCTGCGCGCGGTCCGTTATGGCTTTGAAGGTGAAAACCATTTGATCGCAGAGAAAGATGAATCTAACCCTTATTTCACCTTTGATGCTTCTAAATGCATTGTTTGCTCTCGCTGTGTTCGCGCCTGTGAAGAGGTTCAGGGAACCTTTGCCTTGACGATTGACGGTCGTGGTTTTGAATCTAAAGTGAGTGCGGGTCAGGCTGAATCATTCATGGAATCTGATTGTGTATCCTGTGGCGCTTGTGTTGATGCCTGCCCAACCGCAACATTGACCGAAAAAAGTATTATTGAAGCGGGTAAGCCAGAGCATTCAGTGGTCACTACCTGTGCCTATTGCGGCGTAGGCTGTTCCTTTAAAGCTGAGATGAAGGGCAACGAGGTTGTGCGCATGACGCCCTATAAAGACGGAAAGGCGAACGAAGGTCACGCGTGCGTTAAAGGTCGCTTTGCCTTCGGCTATGCTACGCACAAAGATCGTATTACTAAGCCTATGATTCGTGAAAGCATTAATGATGCGTGGCGCGAGGTGTCATGGGATGAAGCTGTCACCTATACGGCCGAGCGCTTTAAGTCTATTCAGGCAGAGCATGGGCGCACCAGTATTGGCGCTATATCTTCTTCTCGTTGCACCAATGAAGAGGTTTATTTAGTGCAAAAAATGGTGCGTACCGGTTTTGGTAATAACAATATCGACACTTGCGCTCGAGTTTGCCATTCGCCAACTGGCTTTGGACTTAAAACGACGCTTGGTGAATCGGCGGGTACGCAAACATTTGCCTCGGTCGCCAAAGCAGACGTTGTGATTATTATGGGCGCCAATCCCACAGAGGCGCACCCCGTTTTTGCTTCACGATTGAAGCGGCGCCTAAGAGAGGGCGCTAAGCTTATCGTTATTGATCCACGAAAGATCGAGCTGGTCAGCGCACCGCATATCAAAGCAGATTACCATTTGCCCGTTCGTCCTGGCACAAATGTCACCGTTCTAAATGCCTTAGCGCATGTTGTGGTGAACGAAGAGTTACAGGCTCATGACTATATTGCTGAGCGATGCGATACGGAAGGCTTTGACAAGTGGGTGGCTTTTATAGCGGACAAGCGGCATTCACCTGAGGAAACTGAACAGTTTAGCGGTGTCCCGGCAGCTGACTTGCGCGCTGCGGCTCGTTTATATGCCACCGGTGGCAATGGGGCGATTTTCTATGGTCTTGGTGTGACGGAGCATAGTCAGGGATCCACGGCGGTCATGGCGATCGCTAATTTGGCCATGTTGACCGGTAACATTGGCCGCGAAGGCGTAGGTGTTAATCCACTTCGTGGTCAAAATAATGTTCAGGGTTCCTGCGATATGGGTTCCTTCCCTCATGAATTGCCAGGTTATCGGCACATTTCGAGCGCAGTGACCCGCAAGCTGTTTGAGAGTGAGTGGGGTGTGACTCTTGACCCAGAGCCAGGTCTACGAATTCCTAATATGTTCGATGCTGCCATTGATGGTGACTTTAAAGGGCTTTACTGCCAGGGCGAAGATATAGCCCAGTCTGATCCTAATACACATCA
>Ga0302117_10001616_pt1 | contig 10835 bp, 8 predicted proteins | sample AG5_322_MG_FD_203112 | JGI IMG/M metagenome (GOLD analysis project Ga0302117, IMG submission 203112) | Marine microbial communities from Western Arctic Ocean, Canada - AG5_32.2 | ecosystem: Environmental > Aquatic > Marine > Oceanic | place: Canada: Western Arctic Ocean | collected 2017-10-01 | reverse complement strand
AATAACTATAGAGGCTTTAGAATATTAATGCCAAGTTGACGCTTCTCCGGATATGTGCATCGAATATTCGTCACCTACATGTCTCGGGATTGTATCTCTTCCCCCATGCCAAGTTGCGGCTTCGAGCCAATCCTTTAGGTTAGGTCCACCGATCTCAACGGTAATTACTCCTCCTAGTGAATTATTCTTTGGTAGCGGAAAAGCAATTTTCCCAGAAATTGCAGCTTGCCGAGAAATGTGAAAAATAGTCCCTTCATCATTTAGGTGCTCACTCATGTGGTCAAGCGAGGTGTCCAAGATTCTCTGTTGGTTTAGTTTTTCCAAGAACAATTTCAACGACACTTCGTTATCAGCCATTATTTCGTTGCCCTCACTTGGAAAAACTGGTGCATCGGGCAGCGGACAAGCAAAATCAGGGAAAATGGCTTGGACCGCATCGATAACCAACCCTGGATGGTCAGCACCGGTGACAATTGTAGAAACGACGACAGTCAATCCCTCGTCAATTCCAGTCAGCCTCAGCCGTTCCATACTACGAGCGAACCAGCCATTACCCATGAAGACAATAGGCCAACCTTGACAATGAGAAGCAATGAGGGCTCCTTATGGATGTGAGGGTATGCGTGGTCGTGCCTACACTCAATGAGCAATCTCATATTGGAAAATGTATCGACAGCCTCCTCGCCCAGACCTTCCCGGTCGAAATACTTGTAATGGATGGCGGCTCGACCGATGAGACATTAATTATCCTCAATACTTATGGCGAAAAAATCCGAGTGATCAACAACCCTGGCAAGCGGGTGGCTCAAGCTCGTAATCTTGCATTGGAACATATTAGCGACGATATCACCCATTGTTTGGAAATAATTGGCCATTCATGGGTTGATCCTGATCATGTTGAAAAGCGAGTTGAAGACCTTATTCAACTTGAAAAAGAACTCGGGACTCAGGTCGGCGCTATAGGTTGTAGGACCGAGTCCGGGGTCGACCTGAATCGTGTTTCGGGTTGGGTCGAGAGTGTATTATCTTCTCCAATTGGTTCGGGGGGCGGTCAATTTAGCCGATTCAAGGGCCGTGACAGAACCAAAATTCCAGCATTTTGCCTCCACAACGTCAAGGCATTACGGGATATTGGTGGGTGGAACTCTTCCTTCATAACCAGTCAAGATAGTGATCTATCGATGCGTTTGCTTCAAGCTGGCTGGCAATTATGGCGTTCGGATGTTTCGTGCGTATATATGCACAAACGAAGCACGCTCAAAAATTGGTGGAAAATGTCACATCGTTACGGTTTTTGGCGCACAAAAGTCATCCTAAAGCATCCAGCCAGAGCCGACCCAAGAGAATTCTTGCCCCTGCTTGGCCTAATCCTCATCGCGGTTTTACCACAGTGGTGGTGGGCACCGGCAGCATATGGAATAACCATAATTCTCTCAAGTCTCTTTTATAATCAAAGAAAGAGTGATTTAACTGCTCTAATTGGAATACCGCTCTGCATAATTATTCTCCATACTGCATTTACTATCGGTCTATTCGACGGCTTAATTCGCTCAGGTAAAGCACCAAGTGATAGGTCATGACCTGCAAACCTTCATCACTAAAGAGAAAGGACGAAAAATTGGTGATTAGATGACAAGGCAGTTAACCTCGTTGGTTTTATTTTTTGTCCCAGCATTAATTCTCAACACTTTGAGAATTATCGTTACACCATTGGGTGAGATGATGTCAGTCTCGACCAGCCTTGATGTTGGACTCCATATAGTAGCATTTGCTATCGGATTTTTCATGTTTAAGAAAACCCGCACCTTGCGCGACCACGAATGGTCACGAACCAAAGCGGTAAAAGCGGTTGATGGGCATTTTAAAGCCGAAGAAAAAGGGATTTGGGAAAAAGAGATACATCTTGATTCTGAATTATCGGCTGAGGCCAAAGCAAATCTAAAGGGTCAAGTCGCTCACTTATCAAAGGTAAAAGATGTGGAAAAGGAGATTGAAACCGAGGTTGAAATCGAGATGTTAACCGAGGCTGAGCACGTTCGACGAGCACAAAGAAGAGTTACGGGCGATGATGTATTCGATGAGGGTAAAATAGAATCTACCATCGGGGCGGTCCGACAAAAATCTCCGATGGACTCTTTACTTGACTGGATTGGAAAATTACGAGGCCATGATAAAGCCGCATCTCGTGACCGGGTCAAGGCCACAAAATTAGAAGCCAGAGCAATAGAGGACCCGGTCATCGCTCAACGCCCAATCGCCCCAATTCGTATTGTAGAGGATGTTAAAGCCGAACAAGAAATAGAAGCGGGTATTGAAACCATCGTCGACCCCGATTTTGAGTCGCCACAAGAAGAACAAAAATCACTTTCGATCGAAGAGATGGCATATGGTACGCCAACTACGCAAGAATCGACTCAAAAGCAAACCTCCAAGCCATTCGCAGCCAAGCCGGGCTGTGGCACATGTGGAGCACAAAACTCTGCCGAAGAGCAATATTGTCATAATTGTGGCATGGGGATTTGAGGGTTGAACTCAAAAACCCCCTCTCCCCCAAGCGGTTTGAGCGGGTGGTCGTAACATGGGTGAAAAGCGCGACTATTACGAAGTCCTCGGTGTTTCAAAAAGCGCAGACGATAGTGAGTTAAAGAAGGCCTTCAGGTCGATGGCTCGCAAATATCACCCGGACAAAAACGACGCCAGCGATGCCGATGAACGCTTCAAGGAAATCCAAGAAGCATACGCGGTCCTCAGCGATTCTCAGAAACGAGCTCAATTTGATAGATTCGGCCATAACGCTCCTGGCGGTTCGCCGTTCGGCGCTGGCGGCTTCCAAGGATTCAATATTAATTTAGACGATATTCTCGGCGGTGATTTATTCTCAAATATTTTCGGTGGCGGCAGATCTCGAACCCGTTCAAGTCAACGCCAAGGCCAAGATATTTTATTCCGCCACGAAATCAGCCTTGAATCGGTTCTTAACGGCTCGAAAGAAGAGGTCGAAGTCGACTTGCCAAGCACGTGTGAAGATTGTGAAGGTACAGGCGCCCGTGATGGGAAAACAAGTTCATGCACAGAATGTAATGGCCAAGGTCAAGTGAGAGCCCGCCAACAGATTGGGCCTTTCGTCCAAGATGTCGTACGAGAATGCTCGCACTGCCGTGGATCAGGCCGAAAAGCGAGCACAAATTGTAAAACATGTCGTGGTGATGGTCTTGGTTCAAATTTAGAAACTCTTCGGTTTTCAGTCCCGCTCGGTACGAGCGATGGAACTAGGCTCAGGATGAAGGGTAAGGGTCATCCAGCCCCGTTCGGAAGAGGTAATTCTGGAGATTTGTTCATTGAGCTCAATATTGGGGAACATCAGTGGTTTGAAAGAAACGGAATGGATTTAATTATGTCGTTGCCGATCGGATATTTCGATTTGGCTTTGGGGACTGTAATCACATTACCCCACATAGATGATAAGGATTTGAAAATTAAAATTCCAGCCGGAACTAATTCTGGTGACACAGTAGTTATCCCTGGTCGGGGCTTGCCTTCGAGCAGAGGATTAGGAAGAGGTGATGTAGTTGTATTATGCAAATTACACATGCCAAGAAAATTCAATAAAGCCACAAGAAAAACTCTCGAATCGTTAAGAGAAGAGTTAGAGGATGGAGATGATGCTATCCAAAGAATCCTAGATGATGCTGTCGACAGGCGTAGTTGAATTTCATTCTTCAGATGAGCCTAATTCTCGATATATTGTTCGACTTGGCTTAGCAGCCATCGGCTCCCCTTCAACCATTCCTGATATTAGCAGGTCTAGAGCAGGCGCATTACCTTCTAACTGTATTTGGAAGAAGAAACGTGAACCTTTCTTTAGGGTATCTAGGAAGATTTCGTGATTTCGGTATAATAGTTTAGGCTCAACCTTTGCTACATTCCATTGGCCACCTTGTGGTGCCTCGAATCTGATACCTGCTACGTTCCAATCGCGCTCTTGGGGATAAACTCCTATGAGCAATGGCCAATTTCCATTTTTGGCTAGGCGGGAATCCAAACGCCAAACCGCTAGATCGATTCCACCGTTATTATGCCGAATCTCAGGCACCCCCCATGCCCCTAATGCCTCTTCCCACTCCAAAGAAGAAATCGCCCGAAGCGCTCGGTTGAGATCCTTCTCGACTGGCTTGCCAGCATCAATTCTTTGCCTGAGCCAATCGAGTCTATTCTTTTTTAGAGCGAATTCCTTGGCGAATCGTTCTTCTCTTTTTATGTGAATGACAAAGAGTAAGAATGGTACCCCGAGCAAAAACCCAATTATCCAATAGAACATTTGTGCCGCATCTTTCACCGCTTGAGAGGTTTGGAACCACGGCTCTTCACCCTCCTCGATTACCGCGGTTGTGAGAATCATTCTCCAAGCGACTGAATCAGCATCTGGAGCGAGTGCTGCGCTGCCGTTAATATGTTCGATGAGAATGAAATGTGTTCCAGGGCCGACCTCTATCGATGCACTTACCGATGCCATAGAATAGGTCGCAGAGGTTTCCTTGATTACTTCCCAACTATATTGGTCCATCTCGTAAAGGGTTAATTTGAGGTCATATATTCCGCCATCAATGTCGACATTTATCAGATGAATTGAATCGTTCCATCCTGCGACTTCATAGAGTAAGACATCACTATAATCGTGGTTTCCAACGGTTAATTCGCCGATGTGTAAACTTCCATCAAGTTCTATTTTGGGATAGGTCGAATTATCCGATTGTGCGGTTGATGGTCGCAATGATGGTGCGTCGAGTGCCATGCCTGCATCGTAATGGAAATCCAATTCTAATGATGCTGACCAATGGCAATCGCATTGCCAAGTAATTTCTATTGCAAACGCTCCATCCATGCCCCGAATCCGGTCGCCTTGGGTTGCATTAATCGGTTCACTAAATTCTCCGCTCTCAAGCATATATCGGTATTGGACCGGTACAATTCCTTGTTCGCCGTAAGTTGAAGACCGTAGAATTACGATAGATTGAGCCCCATTGATGGCTGCTATTTTGGGGACCTTTCCAAATGCCTGAATCTGATCGAAATCGGTCAGCCCTACCGGGCTCAAAGAAAGCCTTCCACTATGAATTGCCCAAAGAGTCGATGGGGATTGGCTGGTTACGGTTATCAATAATCGACCATCTTCATGAATCGGAATTAACAGTTCTATTCGGTCACCATAACTGGTATTGACCGTCGTGGTGAGCTGATAGGCCAAATCTGTCTCGGATGAATTATTCTGGAAATGGAAATTAACTTCCAAATCACTTGAAGATGCCATTAGAAGGAAATTGAGAACCTCATCAGCACTCACATTGATCGCGAAAACATCTGCGCTATCGTTTTCAAGATTTCCGCTAAAATATTCGCCATTACATGTTGCATATGTTTGAAGGCAAAGTGGTAGGTCAAAAGTATGAAAATCCTCACTTGGGCCTGGGCGTAAATTTGGCATTTCTTCATTTACCGGTAAAACAGTTTGACATCTAGAACCATAGGGGGTGGTAATGGTAATATTACCAGCGTCTAACTCAACCGAATAATCGCTACCATTAGCGATTGACGTATTATTGCTCGACAATTCAATATAGCCTTCATCACAGTTTATCCAGGCTGTTCCTTCGGCCGCTTCGAACTGGTAAGATATGGCTTGGGAAGCCATCGGCAATAGCAGAAGTGCGCTCACAATACCGAGTAGGATTCTGCCCATGAGATGAGGTGACATGCATCTCCTGTTTCAAATCATTCAAGACCAGACCACCTCCCCCCCCAAATCATGGCAGGCTTAGGTCGTACCGTCAAAGCTCGCCAACGCATGGCTCGATTATGGGGTTTAGGCGACAGAAATGAACCAACGTCGTGGACTCCGGGACTTGTTTTGTCCAATGGTGAAGAGGCCGATGTTTGTTTCGCTCCATTCGAATCTTCAACCGATGGAGGACTTCCTTCTCGTTTAACCATCACCGGGCGAGCTGCGTTCGCACCTTGGGAATCGAGCGATCCAGGACCCAGTTTATCCGCCTCGATAGGCCATGTTTTACCACCTTCTCTCGAGGAGGCAGACGCTGGTGAAGTAGCACAAAAAGGCGATCTATTGCCGCTGTCTTGGCAAGCGCTAAATCACGATCCTGAATTGATGAACCCCGATTTAAACCCACATATTGTGGTCTTGACCGATTCACTACAATTGGCAAATAGGCCGGGAAAATTAATCGAAGCAATTCAAACGATAAAGCGTCGCTTCGCTGGATCATTATTGTGGTGCCCGGGCATAGGTGGCCCAGATAATTGTGCGGTATATGCATATTTTGGCGTTGACCTGTTCGACATGACTCGCAGCAAACAAACCGAGTCGCACGGTGCGGTATTGACCAGTTATGGGCCACGGTTATTGGAAGGGGATGAGGAGGTAAGGAGTCATTGGACAGCAGCCCTCACCGAAACTCGACGGGCGATTAGGGATGGTCGCTTACGCCAATTAGCTCAGGCTCAATCTCTTAACAGTCCTAGATTGGTCGAGCACCTACGCCGTCATGATTTGATGATGGCTGGACAAAAAGGTGTACTCACTCAAATCGTATCGGAGAATACCACTTTGAGAATTCATAGTTCAGATGGTCATGATGACCCGATTATAACAGATTGGATCGATTATATTTCTAACCAATACCGCGGTCCTGAAGGACTGGATGATGTGTTGGTGTTATTGCCTTGCTCGGCTCGTAAACCATACTCGTTTTCGAGAACTCATCGGTCTTTTAGAAGAGCGATGAACCATAATTCAGCTCACGAGGTAATCGTTACTTCACCGCTTGGATTGGTCCCGAGGGAATTAGAGGAATGCTGGCCGGCTGGACATTACGATATCCCGGTCACCGGGGATTGGAGGATGGATGAAATCGCCAGAGTTACCAAAATGCTCGATAGTTTATGTGCTAATCATAATTTCCGGGTTATCATCAATCATAGTGGTTTAGAATATATTCACAAATCGATAGAGGTCATCGATACCCGTCAAGGTGAACCAGGAACCTCTCATTCAGCATTGGAGCGTTTAGGTGAGGTAGTGCTTGAGCACTTGACCGTCAAGCGTAGAAATGGCGACAAAATGAATATAGACAAATTCAGATCGGCTGCTAAATTGCATTATCAGAATGATAATTGGTTAGAGGGCTGTATCGTAAAAGGGCGAATTCCGCGCTGGAAAATCTTTGTCGATAATGAGCAAATCGCAATGTGGGCTCCAGAACGGGCAGGGTTTTCTTTGTCCAAGGCGAGTATCCCAATACTCGACCGGGAAAACTCGCTTAAGCGTATCACCCTCAAACCCGGAATCAAATGGAAGGGCGATGTTAATCTAACAATATTGGAATCCTATGATAAAACCATTAAATCCGGCGAGGACTTATTGGTCATGCAAGAAGCGCAGTGTATCGGTTTAGCCAGAGCCCAAGCCCCCGCTTGGGAGTGGACGGGAGCTCCAGGTAGGCTGGCTAAAATGCACCAACGTCGCTAATCTTGCAACATCCCCCACCCAAAGCGGTTAAGAATGGGGGACAGGTCGGCGGGGTGCTGGAAGGACTATTATGGCACGTATGTACGCTGGTCGCAAGGGCAAGTCAGGCTCATCGAAGCCCCATAATGAAACCTCACCTGAGTGGTCTAACACCGATTCAAAGGCTGTTACCGAACTCATCATCGATCTTGGAAAGGCTGGTAACTCCAGTGCTGAGATCGGTACAATTCTGCGTGATCAGCACGCTGTACCAGATGTACGCTCTGTCCTTGGCGGAAAGAGAATCGGCTCGGTTCTTGCTGCAAACGATATCGGTGGTACTTACCCAGAAGATATGATGAACTTGATGCGCAAAGCGGTCATAATCATCACTCACCTTGGCTTAGGAAACCGAAAGGACCTTCACAACAAACGTTCACTTGAATTGACAGAAGCAAAAATCCGTCGACTCGCAAAGTACTACCTCAGCGAGGGCCGTTTGCCTTCTGGCTGGAAGTATAAGCGTGACCAACTGCGCTTGATGGTCGAGTGATTGCCAAAAGGCCAACTTGATGAACCAGCACCCTTTCAGTTAATTTTACTGGAGATGGGTGGATGAACGATTTATCTCAAACATCTTTGTTTTCATCCCACCACGATGTATACTTAGAAATATGTTCCAAAATCAAGTCTTCAAAAATGATTAATCTGATTGCAAGCGCCGATTTAGAATCCATTATCGCTCTAAGCCAATTGGAAGCAGCACTACTGGACTGTGCCTTATCTTACCGGCGTAGAGTATTGCCACCAAAGCGTCATACTCCGAGGGATGAGGTGACAAAATTACCCGAAACCGAGGGTCTGGTCATCTATATTGATTCATTTTCAGAAAGTGTTATTTCATTGAATTCCAAACAACCCAATATTAGGATTAGACCGATTGCAATCGAGATGAAATTTGATGATTCAGATAACTCACACCACGGTGCAATAGATTGTGTCGCAACCTGCGGTGTCCTTGCGGGAATGCTCGCCCCCGAAGGGGCGAGAGTGAGAAAACAAAGATCGATGATCATAGGTGGGGCCTGGCTTCGACAATCACTAGAGGTTAATTATGCGCCGGTAATGGCCATCATCAGGGACCATTTGGACGAGGAGGGTTCACTTGAGATTAGTCCATTACCCGAAGTTTCTTGCCCCGCACAAGGAATGATTCCCGGTTTGAGCGACCGGATGCTTAAGCGCTTGGTAAAAGCATGGCCCAAGATGGATGTCGATCAAAGGTCGTCAGCCATCAGCGAATTGGTTCTCCCCGCATTAAGACAAGACGGACTTTCGACCGGCCGCCTTGAGGAATTGGTTTGGCACCGAGCGGTGATTCCAGGTAATGATATCGACATTGCAAGTCAATTATTTAATGCGAACGGGACATGGCCCGAGGATAGTGACGCAGCGCGAATTCATTCAAGTAAAATAGTTGACCAATTAATTACCACCGGGTGTTTATGACCCGGCAGGTGTTTTCACTCGACTATCTTTAAGATTCTACTACATCCTTCACAAGGCAAACGCAACGGTCTAATCTCGCTAGAAATGGAATTACTAGTTGAACAAGCAGGACAATTAATCGATGGATAAACTGGAGTCTTATCTACTTTAGACCCTTTTCTCCGTGGACTTGCAACTGCGGTAATCCACCAAATTACCACCGCAATCCCTGCGGTAGCACCAACTTGGAACGGCGGATATGCCAGATATAAGACGAGCAATATTATCGGGGCGAGCATCAATTCGAGCCAGAGCGCACTTCGGCGTTTATGCCGAGTTATTCTCAATGCTAGCCAAAATCCGCCGAAGATTAAGACCAAGGTAAGAATGGTCAAACTCAGCGGGGCATTTAATGGACTTGTGGTTGGAAGTGCGGTCATTGCAAAGGTCGCAGATGGTTCTAATTCAATCGTCTCTACTGTGATTGATTCTCCAAATAATCCTCGTCGATGAGTGAGTGTTAAACCATCCTCTCCCTTGATTGTTGCACCGGTTAAACTCGACATCGAGTCGGTCTCGATGTCGATGATGAGGTCAAAGTTAGCCCAAATCGGAATAGGCTGAACAATGATAAAATCTCTTAATAATGTAATCACTTGATTCTCTGGAATCACTTCCAAAGTTGTGATGGTAAGTGTAATTGGGTGGGGGGTCACTCTATCTTCACCATGCAGATCTACCTCGAATCCAATTCTCTCAAGCTCGTTGATGTCATTACCGATTAACTCCTCTAATTCTAAAGCCATTCCATCATTCATGTATGTGGGCGCTAAGTTGACCATTTGGTTTTCGAATTCGGTAATTTCAACCGGGTCTATGACCCGATTACGCAAGTGTTCTTGACCGACCGAACCGGAGCGAAAAATCCTCAGAGCCTGAGACAGACTTGGATCATCGTTACCGATATTATCCATGCCCCAGCGCATCCAATAAGCGATCTCTTCATCCATGGTTAAAACCGTTCTACGATGGAGTGCTAATTGGCCGTCTATTCGCTCCAAATCCATACTGATCTGAACCATCAATGGTGAACCTCCACCATCGCTGCGTAGCGGCTCTTCAGTCGGATAAAATCCGCCACCACTACTGCTGCCATCGTCAATTGGACTGATTGTAAAGTCACCAGAACCAGTCATGACCGGAGTACCCGCTTGAATCTGAATACTTGCTTCAATAGTGATATTTTGTTCACCGGAATCGGTTGCTTCCCAGGTCCAAGTCAATCGAACATAATCTTGGGATTTGGTTGCTATTGGGTCGGTGTTGAGCAAATTATTGTTGACTCTTATCTCCAATGAATTAACATGGGCCGCCGCCGCTTCGCCCCATGGCGAAGCGATTACCATAGAGATATGAACATCCATTCCCTCACTAACCGGCTCTTCAACGATTAAATCGATGAGTGGCAAATTGGCTGAAATAAACGACTCGTCATCTAATCCACCCCAACTAAAGGTTAGGCCAGCGTCCCCGGACGGAACACTGAATACCACCGTTTGGGCCAATAGTTTCACTTTGATGTCGGTCGAGCTTGGAATCGCACCTGAATCGACTGGAATAGTGATCGAAAGAGTTCCACTCCCTGATGCTAAGAATGAGTTTCCTGGCCCTGTTGTGCCAGTATATGTTTGGCCGCCGATCTTCACCTCTACGGTCGCATTGATTTGTGCACCACCGGCGTTTTTGACTTCATAAAAAATCTTGAAAACCCAATCTTCGCTAGGATAATCTCCAGTCCAAGCCGGGTTGATGCTCCAACTTGCGA
>Ga0302117_10001609_pt1 | contig 10865 bp, 10 predicted proteins | sample AG5_322_MG_FD_203112 | JGI IMG/M metagenome (GOLD analysis project Ga0302117, IMG submission 203112) | Marine microbial communities from Western Arctic Ocean, Canada - AG5_32.2 | ecosystem: Environmental > Aquatic > Marine > Oceanic | place: Canada: Western Arctic Ocean | collected 2017-10-01 | reverse complement strand
TAAAACGCCGCTCAGGCTTTTTGTAAAACTCCGCTCAGGGCTGTTGATAAGGCGCCGCTCAGGGTTTTTGCTCGAAGCCGCTGAAGTTTATTAAGTTAAGCCGCTGAAGCTTTTATGTTGAGCCGCTGAAGGCGCTGTCTCAAGCGGCGTAGCAGATGCCTTGGCCGTGCATTTTAGGCTTTGAGCGCCAGCTTTTTGGGGGGGCTTCAATGGTCGTTTCGACTAGGCGATTTCCCGCCCAAAGACGTGCCAGAAATGCCATGCCTCATTCAGGCGGCTGTGAGGGCGCTCAGAGCATGGATGCCGGTAAAAAAAGCCGCGGTGTGTCCGCGCACGCGTTCGGTAAAAGCCGCGCCGGGCTTTTCAATCGGGCCAGGTTTAGGCTGTCAGTGCTGAACCCGCGGCGTGAGCTGAATGGCAACGCCGCTCGCATCCGATGGGTGAACAATGGTTTGGAGTGGTTGATCAATTATTCGGGCGCCCACGGCTGAAACAGCTGCCACCATGGCGTCAAGGTCATGGGCAATCCGTGCCAGCGCAAAAGGGCCTTCACCGAATCGGTCAAGTCGCTTGCTGAGCGGCGCCGCTTGATTCGGCAAGGGGGCAAGCCATTCGATCATCCGGTCGCCCAGCAGAAACCGGGCGGCAACGGACGTCCCGAGGGGATGCATGCCGAGTTGTGCGGGCGGTCCGCCGAGGATCAAAGACCCGCGATGCGCCATTGCCGTCACGTCGGTGACTAAGAGGGCTACTTGATCGAGCATCACACCCGCAGCGCCCAGGTGTGGTTTGGCTGCGGGTGCTCGGACTCGTACCTCGATGAGAATGCCTGCCCAGGCTCGACTAATCTGCAGCGCGTTATCGCGCCACTTAATCTTTGCGCCGACCGCGTTGAGCACATTGGCCGTCATCTCAACGTCGGGCACCTCGATCACAAGGCGCTCGAGACCGTTCGGCACCGAGTGTTCAGCGTCGTGGCCCGCGGCTAAGGTCAGGTGCCTCATCGATTGCGAGGGCGGCATTGGGTGCTCCGGCGTATCGAGCGGCCAATGACTTAGCGGGCGCGCCAGAAATGGCGGCGAAAATTTTAGTATCGTGGCCCAGGTTATTACTGCTGATGGCAATGCCCTTTAACCGCGCTGAACTTTAATGTTTAGGGGTCCAGGTAGGGTACCTCGCCGATGGCCGTTGCTCGGTAGCCGTGCCGAACCTGTGGGAAGTAATCCCAGGCCGCATGGTGTTGGACACAGCGATTATCCCAAAAAACGACGGTATTGGCTTCCCAGCGAACTCGGATTTGAAAACTGATGCCCGCTGAAATGTGTTGATACAGCATGTCGAGTACCGCGCGGCTTTCCGCCTTGCTGAGTTCTTTAATTTTGGCTGTGAAGGCCGAATTGACGTACAGCGCTTTACGACCGGTCAGCGGGTGCGTGCGCACAACCGGGTGGACTTGTGACGGCAGCTCTCTCAAGGTCTTTTCCCCGCTTAGGTAGAGATAGTGGCCGGTGGGGTCATGCCGAGCTGTCAGTCGCAGTAGAATGCCCTGCATCTCGATTGATAACGATGAGAAGGCCTGATACATATCCGCGAACAGGGTGTCGCCGCCGGCATCAGGCACAATCTCCATCCGGAGCATCGACAGCGCCGGCGGCCGCACTTCGCTCGAAATATCGGTGTGCCAACCCTCGCCGGCGACGTGCTTAGAATGCTCATCCGCATGGATGGTGAGCATCTCGGGTAACGCCCCAGCCTGCGTTACGGGATAGGTGGTGAGTTCGCCCAGACGATGAGCAAATTCGGCCTGTTGCGCGACGGTCATGACCTGATTGCGCACCACGAGGACGCCGCGCTCCCCGCCAAGTTGCTTCAGGGCCGTAATCGCGTCCGGGGTCATGTCGAGCAGGGTGACGTCCTCGATCTCTGATCCGAAGCCGGGCGATATTGGGCGTTGCCGAAGGCCTATCTGGCCGGCGTTAGACTGCGTTGCAGTTGGCATTAGGCTGTTATCCTTTTATCCTTTTATCCTTAGGGCTGATCGTTAGGGCTGATCGTTTTTGTTTTGATTCCTGCAAGATAATGACGGGCGCGGCCAGTGCCCTATCTGGTTTCGGGGTTCAATGGCCTTGCCGGGAGATTCAGGGCCTGATTTCCCAAATCTAACGGTTTGTACCGCGCAAGTCTATTCGTTGGCGCAGCCTGCCGAGTCCGGGTTAAAAGCAGTTTTTTGCGGGTACACAACAGACCCGCTTGCGGCGCGCTGAAGATAAACCGATCGCCCAAAGACGGATCATTACGGCTAAGGGTCAAATACTTTACCCGGGTTTAAAATAGACTTTGGATCAAATGCTTTCTTGATTAACCGCATCATCTCAATTTCTACGGGCGATCGAGAGAAAGCCAATAAGGATTTTTTCAGGAGGCCCACGCCATGTTCTGCGCTAACACTGCCACCATATCGCGCCAACATCTCGCCGATCTCAAGACTGACCGGGCCGCATCGTTCAAAAAAATCCGACTGCGTAAGGCCCGGCGGTTTCAGGATGTTCAGATGTAGATTGCCGTCGCCGATATGACCGTACCAAACCACTTCAAAGTCCGGGTAACGCGCGGCAACCAGTTGATCGACTTCACGGAGAAAGTCGGGCATTTTCGAAACGCGCACAGAGATATCATTTTTATACGGCTGCCAGTGCCACAGTGTCTCTGAAATATCCTCGCGCAGTCGCCACAGCGCGCGCGCCTGGGCAAGGCTTTGACTGACGACGCCATCCAATACCCAGCCTTGTTCAACACAATGCTCAAACAGTGCCATCGCCGCGTCCAGGGCCAAAGGGGTTGTCTCAAATTCGAGCAGGGCGTAGAAGGGCGTCTGGGTTGTAAAGGGCTTGGGATGCCCCTGACGCTCGGTGACCTTGTCCAGCGCGGCCTGTGAGAAAAATTCAAAGGCGCTCAAATCGATTTGCGCGCTGAAGGCTTGTAATACATCAACAATCGCTGGGAAGGTTTCGATCCCAAGCACCATGACCGTCGTGTCTGCTTGCGGTCGGGTCAGCTGTAGGGTGGCTTCACAAATAAGACCGAGGGTGCCCTCGGAGCCGATAAACAGATGACGAAAATCATAACCCGTATTGTTTTTCAGCAGCCCCTGATTAAAATCCAAAATGTCGCCAGCGCCTGTTACGACCTTCAGGCCAATGACCCAGTCTCGGGTCATGCCGTAGCGAATGACATTGATGCCGCCAGCATTTGTTGCGATGTTGCCGCCGATTTGGCTTGATCCGGTTGATGCAAAATCGACGGGGTAGAGCAGGTCTTTACTCGATGCAAAGTCCTGGAGGTGCTGGGTGATCATGCCCGCGCCAAGGGTCACTGAGCGATCAATGGGGTTGAAATCCAAAACCTCGTTCAGGCGGTCCATGGCAATGATCAGCTCACCGTTATTGGCCACGGCGCCGCCACTGAGGCCCGTTCGACCGCCTGAGGGCACGATCGCCAAGTTGCATTCGTTGGCCAGCAGTACAAGTTTCTGAACGGCTTCAACCGATCCAGGTAGGACAATCGCGCAGGGATTAGGCTGCCAGAGGGTGGTGCGGTCCACCCCAAAGCGCTGCAAATCCTGAGGTTCGAGCAAGACGTTCGCGTCCCCAACAATGTTCTTTAACCGGGACAAGATTTGATCTGGCAACATTTTAAAATCCTCTTACGGCGAAGGTTTTGGCCGCGTGCCGGTCACCCGCGGTGAGTTAAAGACCAAGGCGTAGCCCAACAATCGGCTGTGGTCTTGGTCGCGGCCGGTTTCGCGGCGTTTGCCACTTGGGTTCATTCCTTTTGGGTTCATCCCGTTTGCGCGCCTGCCTTTTAAGCCCCGCCCTTGTGTTCCGGATCCCTTTTGTTAATCGTTGCGCCATCGCCATCGCCATCGACTGCGCCCGCCTGGCATCCTCTTTGCGTCCTCTTTGCGCGCGCCTTGCGTCCGCCTTGCGTCGCCAAAACCAAGCCCATGTTCGCTTGCCTCACGCTGCTTGTCGGCCGAAGCACAGAGGGTATTGTAAGGCACTCGGTGGCAACCGTTAAGTCGCGGCAACCCAGGGCTTGGCCAACCCGCTGACGGTTAATTCGGCCCGCCATAACGAATTCAAAACGAAATCCAGAACGAAAACCAGTGCGAAAACCAGGACGGGGATTGGGAAGGGTGGAATTCAAGTAAAGCCGGCGTGGGTTAGGGGTCAAACAAGCACAAAGCCCGCATTTCAAGACTGTGTCGGGGCCGCAGCCTTGCGTCAGGATCGGTATTTTGGAAGGCGCAGTGTGGGGTCCAATAAGGTTGGCCCGCTTCTTCGAGCTGGCTGTCATAGGTTCTAAATATGAGCACCTCATCCTGCTGCATCTTCGGGAAATGGTACCAACGGTAAGCGTTGGGGGTTGCGGGGGGCTTCAGCATAAAGGTTTCAAACTCGATGGGTTCTCCGCCATATTGGGCGACCGTTTCCCGGTGGAGCGCCCCATAAGGGATTGAGCTGGCATCCGCAATGGCAAGCGGTAAATCGGGGTTGATGGCGCCGGTATTGCGCCAGAACTGTAACACCAAGATCCTTTTGGCCGCATTCAGTCGGGTGTAGGAGCTTCCGGCGGCAGCGAGTAAAGGGCTTAAGAATTGCGCATAAGGGCGGGTTGGGTTGAGCACCATGGGGCGAAAGTCATCGGTGAAGTCGGAATGCGCGACTTGAATGGGTAAATGATCATCATGGGCAACCAGCGTTTTGGGACCGCGGATGATACCCGGATACACAATCGCCTCATCACAGTGACTAAACTGTATGGCCAATTGCCGGATGTCTTCGCGGTGGCTGCCATTAATCCAGTTAGGATCTGTCCAGGATGGATGCTTAACCTGATTGCGTTGCAGGGTGAATCCGGTGGTCGCAAACTCAAGCGAGGGCAATGCCGCCCGACCGTCGTAAAGCGTCTCGGCATGGGACTCGAGATCGCCGTCAGGGGTTGCGTAGTTGATTTGGACTGGTTCGAGGGGCTGCAACATTTCAAGTGCCCTGTGTTCTAACTTTTATCGAAGTAGCGTACTCTATTTCCGGTAAAAAGGCTTGGTGCGGCAGCGCGTTAAAGGTCGCGCTACTTTTCGGTGGTGAGTCGTGTCGCAGCGCGAAGTCTCGGTATCGCGGGCGCGGTGGGACACCCATCGGCGTGACTTTGAATGCAAGATAGGAGTGTAAAGATGACAGAATCGAATGCGGCCCATGGCATCGTGGTTGATTGGCTCGGTTACAACGCTGGGCTCAAGCCCAATCAGACGGCATTAATTGAATTACCATCCGGTCGACGTCAAAGCTATGCCCAAGCGCATGAGCGAGTCGGGCGGGTTGCGACCTGGCTGTCAAGTTTGGGAGTGGGTCGGGGCGATCGGGTTGGTGTTTTGGCGCTGAATTCGATGGACACCCTAGACATTGTTTTTGCAACCTGGCGGTTGGGCGCCGTGCACCTTGCTTTAAACTTTCGATTAACCGCGCCAGAGCTGGACTACATTATTGGTAACGCGGAACCGATGGTGATGATTTACGACGAAGAGCTCAGCCAGACCGTTGAAGGCTTAACGGTTCAGGTGCCGCATGTGTTTGAAACCCAAGGCCAAGGGGCGCCGTCGGCATTTGAGTCTGCCATTGAAAATCAGGCGCCGATGCTTGACATGGTCTCGCTGACAACCGATGAGCAGTGCATGTTGATGTACTCCTCTGGCACGACCGGGTTGCCCAAGGGGGTCATCATCACCCATGGGATGATGGTCTGGGCGCAAATCAACGCCAGCAGTATGCATTGCAACAGCGACATGGTGGGTTTAACGGTCATGCCGTTGTTTCACATCGGCGGTTTACAGGTGTTTACTTGTCCTGCGCTGTTCTTTGGGGGCACGGCCATCATCATGCGCACCTTTGATCCCGGCGCAACCCTGGACGCCTTTTCAGATCCTGAACTGGGTGTGACCCATTTTCTCGGCGTCCCAGCAATTTTCAATGCCCTGCGGGATCACCCGAAAAATCGCGATGCGAATTTTGATTCGCTCAGGGTCTGCATTGCCGGCGCTGAAGCGGTGCCGGCAGCTCTGGTGAATTGGTGGTATGAGCGCGGCTTGGTGATTCAAGAAGGTTATGGGATGACAGAAAATATGGCGAGCTGCTGTATTTTGGGTTATGAGGATGTGCCCGCGCGGGTTGGGTCCGCCGGAAAAGCGTTGCGGCACACTCAAATCAGAATTGTTAAAGACGATGGCAGTGATGCGCTGCCGGGTGAAGCTGGCGAGCTCTGGTGTCGTGGGCCGGTTGTCACACCAGGGTATTGGCGGCGTCCAGATGCCAACGAAGAGACCTTTGTCGACGGTTGGTTGCGTACTGGCGACATCGCCAGCCGAGATGAACAAGGCTATATCACCATCGAAGATCGCTTGAAGGATATGTATATCTCAGGGGGTGAGAATGTCTACCCGGCCGAGGTCGAAAACATACTGTACGAGCTCAAAGAGATCCGTGAAGTGGCGGTCATTGGGGTTGCCGATGAACAATGGGGCGAAGCGGGGTGCGCCGTGGTTGCCTTGCAAGACGGGGCGGTGCTCGATGCCGATCAGTTAAGGCGGCATACCCGTGATCGCTTGGCGCGCTTTAAGCAACCCAAATATGTGATCTATACCGATGCGTTACCTCGCAATGCGACCGGAAAAGTTCAGAAATTTGTGCTCCGAGATTCGATCGATCTGACTCAGGCGCAATGATGGACAGTGTGCAACAACTCGCCGAACTTTATTTTGATCAGGGCGGCCAGAATTATATTGGCGAGCCGGTCAGTCAACGCGATCACGCCCTGCAAGCGGCCGCGCTAGCCTCTGCCGCCAGTGCGCCCAGCGAGGCCGTGCTCGCCGCGTTGTTGCATGATGTTGGTCATCTCAAGTACCCCAGCGAGGGCTCGATGGCAGGTTTTGGGACGCCAGAGCATGAACTACTGGGCGCCCATTATTTAGCGACCTTAGGGTTTTCAGAGCGAGTTTGTGGGTTGGTTGCCCGACATGTCGATGCCAAACGATATCAGGTTGCCCAGTCGCCAGAGTATGCGGCCGCGCTCAGTCAGGCCAGCCAAAAAACCTTGACCTTTCAGGGTGGGGCAATGACGACGGCAGAGGCGCAAGCCTTTGAGTGTGACCCAATCTTTGCATTGGCTTTGGCCGTTCGCCGTTGGGATGAACTGGCGAAGACCCCAAACGCGCGCGTGCCCGGGTTTGGCGCCTATGAGGCGCTGATCCAGGACCATTTAAGCGCAACCCAATTGACAATTGATCAGCTTGACCAATTTGAGCGTGACGGTTACCTGGTGGTGCCAGGCGCCTTTGATGCAAAGTTTGTGGCCTTATGGCTGGCTGAATTAGATCAAATGACCGGGGCGCAAGGCCCGCAGCGCTGGATGACCTATTTTGAGGTCCAGGCAGGCAGCAAACAGTGCTGTCGGGTAGAGCATTTTTTGCAGGATGCGCCTCGACTGCGCGATTTGTTGGTCGGGTGTAAGGTCATGGGCCTGGTGAGCCAGTGTTTGGGGGCGCCTGGCGTCTTGTTCAAGGAAAAAATCAACCTAAAACGCCCTGGAGGGGAAGGCTTTGCGCCGCACCAAGATGCCCCAGCTTTTGATTTATTTGGTCAAAGTACGCATTTGACGGTGATGGTGAGCTTGGACGAAGCCACGGCGCAAAACGGGTGTCTTGAGGTCGCACAGATCGAGCATTGCGACCGTCTTTTGTCCATGAATCCGGATCGAACCCTCACGTCAGCGGTTGCTGATTCTTTGCGCTGGCAATCGATTGAAAGCATGCCGGGAGACCTCGTGATCTTTAATAGTTTTTTACCCCACCGATCTGAGGTCAACCAGAGTTCACGATCAAGGCGAGCGTTGTATGCCACCTATGCCAAAGCCTCTGAAGGGGACTTTCGAGCCGAGTATTTCCAGCAAAAACGCGCGTTATTCCCACCGGATGCCGAGCGCGAACCGGGGCGAGCCTATGCTGGCGGCATCTTTAATGTTGGCAACCCCATTCGTTAGAGATTAGCGCGCCGGGCGATCTGCCGCGGGCACACTGGCCAAACCTTTCAGGCGCAGGGTCGACGCTGCAAGCCCCAAGCTGATAACGGTTAAAAGTATTAAGGCCAAACTAAAGTTGCCCGAGACATCATAAAGCAGACCGAGGGCAATCGGGCCCATCACGCCACCCACTTCGGCGGCCGAAAAGAATAAGCCGCTGGCCATGCCAGCGTACTTGTCGCCGATGCCAGGAAGTTCCACCAGGGTCAAAATCAGAACCGTCATCAAGCTTGAACGCGCAATGCCTTGCAGAATTAAGCCGCTGGTTTGCAAGGTGGGGTTATTAAATTGCAACAAGATCGTGGCGATTGCGGCCGCCAGGCCTAAACCCAGTAGGATCTCGAAACGCCGGCCCGGTGTGGCGAGCCTTGGGATGGTGAGCGAGCCGAGGATCCCGATCACAGTCGGGATCGCAGCCCAATAACCCGCCTCAATCAGCGTCATGCCACTAGTTTGCAAAATGGACGGTAGCCAATTGTTCAGGCCATGGTTCACCATAAAAACGCCGACACTCATGATCAGAACCAGTCGCACCGCGGGTTGCTTTAAAAGGGTCCCAATCAACAGAGGCTGCTGGTCTTGATTCGATCGAGAGACGGCCTCGGCCGCTCGCATGCTGGATCGGCTGGCGATGACAAACCAGAGCAGTGCAATCAAAAGGGCGATCCCAGCATTCAAGAACATGAGGTTTTGCCAGGAGCCCAGCAAGGGCAGCAGGACAGAATGGGTAAGGGTTAAAGAGATGACGCCGCCAATGGCCGGGCCCGTCATGTAGATCCCCATGGCAAGGCCTCTAGAGGGCCCTTCAAACCAGCGGGTAATGATTTTTGGCGCACCGGCTGAAACGATGGGCCCGCCGACCCCGAACAGCATCACTGCCAAAAGCATACTGACGTAGTCATCACTCAGGCCTCGCAGCAGTGCCGAGCACGCAATGATGAGCACGCCGGTGGTAAGCGCGAAGCGAGATCCGATTTTGTCGAGAAGGATGCCGCCGGGAATTGCAAAGCCGATGTAGGTCAACTGCCACGCGCCCATAATGCTGCCCATGGCCGTGTGCGAAATCGATAAATCAGCTTCGATCAGGGGCACGAGCGGGGCAAGACTGGTCGCGGTTAAACCGAAGGCGGCGTAACAGCTCCAGACTCCGAATAAGATCATCCAACGGTAGATAGCGAATTCCCCAAGAAAAAGGCGGCTAAGGGTATCACACCCGATTGGTTTGTCATGAGCGCCTAAAAAGGTGTGCTACAGTTCACAAAAAATCGAGTCGAGCGCAATGTTTTATGGATGGCGACTGGTAGCGGGATTATTCGTAATCCTTGCGTTCAGTTCAGGACTTGGCTTTTACAACCATGCGGTGTTTATTCAAGCTCTGGCGGCCTCTGGTCGTTATTCTATTGAAGCCGCCTCCTCAGCGGTGTCGGTGTTCTTTTTAGTGAGCGGTGTTGCGGGTTTGGGCATCGCGCCGCTGTTAGATCGGTATGATGTTCGGTGGATAGTCGTGACCGGGGCCGTGCTCGCGGCCATTGGCTTACATTGGATTGGCCAAATTGAGGCGCTTTGGGAGCTGTATGCGGTCTATGCCTTGTTTGGACTCGGTTTTAGTGCCTCGGGTCTCTTGCCGTCAACCACCCTGATCTCTCGGTGGTTTGTGGTGCATCGAGCCCGCGCGCTATCGATCGCGTCAACGGGATTGTCCGTGGGCGGCATGCTCATCACACCCTTCTCAGCCTACTGGGTCTCAACCTTTGGCCTGCCCCAAGCTGCGAGTTTTCAAGCCATCTTGTACCTGTTGGGCGTCGTGCCCATTACCCTTTGGTTACTGCGTTCATTCCCCGCTGAATTGAAGATGATGCCCGATGGTGAGGTCTGGCAGGAGCACCCCAGCATCGCTTTAGGGACCCCCTTTGGGGTTGCGATTCGAGATCCCTTCTTTCTGTGGCTCAACCTAGCCTATAGCTTTGTCATGTTGTCTCAGGTGGGTGGCATTGCCCATCAATATGGCCTGATTACCGAGCGCGTGCCGAGCGCTTGGGTGAGTTTGATGATGATGGTTCTGCCCTTGTCCAGTGTTGTGGGCCGGTTGGCCGGCGGCTTTTTGTTAGAACGGGTGCCGATTTTAGGCTTCACCACCGTCATGATGTTTGCCCAGGCCGCGGCCTTGATGCTGCTGGGTCTTGCGCAATCAACGCTCATGATCTGTTTTGGCCTGGCGCTGCTGGGCATCACGGTCGGTAATCTGTTGATGCTGCAGCCGCTCATTATCGCTGAGCGATACGGCTTGCTCGACTACAGTCGATTGTTTTCTTGGGCCAATTTAGCCAGCGTTGTGGGGGTGGCTGCGGGTCCTGGGGTGTTGGGGTGGTTGGTGGGATTGCATCGAAGTTACCAAATTCCGTTTTTGGTGGCCGGCGGGTTTGGCGCGTTGGCGGGCTGTGTATTTTTGTTATGCTTGCGCAATAGTGCCCGGCGCAGCATCGGGACCCTTGATGCGTCATAATGGCAGCGTTTGGTCAGGGTCGTCCGGCCAAAAGTCAGATAGGGCGGGTCGCAAAGGAGTCGGATCAATTGGAAAAAATTGGAACAGCCACCACAAAAACAGCCACTAAAGTCCTGCTTTGCGGTAGCGGTGAGCTCGGTAAAGAAGTGGCGATTGAATTTCAACGATATGGCGTTGAGGTCATCGCGCTCGATCGGTATGACAATGCGCCGGCAATGCAAGTGGCGCATCG
>Ga0302117_10001608_pt1 | contig 10877 bp, 7 predicted proteins | sample AG5_322_MG_FD_203112 | JGI IMG/M metagenome (GOLD analysis project Ga0302117, IMG submission 203112) | Marine microbial communities from Western Arctic Ocean, Canada - AG5_32.2 | ecosystem: Environmental > Aquatic > Marine > Oceanic | place: Canada: Western Arctic Ocean | collected 2017-10-01 | reverse complement strand
CCAGCCGTTAGTGATCATTTGAGCGCCGCCTTGAATAAAAGTACCGGCCCCGGCTGAACCATATTTATCGTATATTTGATGCCAGATTTCAGGCGTGGCAGCAAGTGCTGCACCACTTACAGCAACAATGGTAATTAATGCCAGTGAACCCTCACCAAGCGCCGCAAAGTAACCCACGAACCGAGCATCAGTTTCTTTGTTGAGTTGCTTAGAACTTGTGCCTGATGCCACAATGCCATGGAATCCTGATACCGCTCCACAAGCAATCGTAACAAATAATAATGGAATTAATGATGGGGCATCCTCAGCCATATTATTATTAAATGCTGGGGCTGAAATATCCGGCAATGTGAGCATCACCGCTCCATAAAGCAGGAATAAACCAACAAAAAGTTGCAATCCATTTATGAAGTCACGCGGTTGCAATAAAACCCATACAGGCAGCATTGATGCAATGGCTGCGTATACGAAAAGAATAATAATCCAGTTCGCATTAGGCGTAAGACCAAACATATTAGCGGGTAATTCAATAGGCATAACACTGCCCGCATAAATAGAAAAATACAACGCCGAAACACCCACAATTGAAAGTAAAGTAAGATTCACATTACGATGAATCAATTGACCTATGACAAGGGCAACCGCAATAGCTGACCAAGCAGGGAAAACTGCATTAGGTGTATTAACAAAAGCTCCAGCAATGACCACCCCAAAAACTGCGTTGACCATCAATAAAACCAAAAAGATAACTACCATAAAAAGTGCGCGTGTTCGTTTACCGATCACATCCTCAGATAGTGCGCCGATAGATTTTCCTTTGTGTCTTGAGCTCGCCCAGAGTGCACCAAAATCATGTATACCAGCAAAAAATACCGTACCAATGGTGACCCATAATACGGCGGGCACCCACCCCCAATAAACAGCGATAGCCGGGCCCACTATGGGTGCTGCGCCTGCCACAGAGGTAAAATGATGGCCCCATAAAACATATTTATTGGTAGGTACAAAATCAACGCCATCATTAAACTCATTTGCAGGTGTCACAAAATTTGGATCGAGTTGATATATTTTAGTCGCTATGAACTTCGAATATACAAACCAGCCAAACGTCATCCCTGCTATACCAAGCAAAACTATCATCAATGATTGCATTGTCTTCTCCTTGTTATGAATTTATTCATCACTCTGATTAGCGATGAATAAATTTAATTTGTTTACGAGCTTACCCTGAAGTGTTTTTTTAATAAAGAACTTGAAGAAAAACCGATCTAAACCTTCGGTAAAAAAGTTTTAAACCAGCGACGTAAAAGATATAAAATTAGAATAATAAACAGCATCAACACACCGATGCTCAGATATTCATTCCAGCTTATTGAGCTTAGCAACGGTATATTGAATTGATAGGCACTCAAGGTCATATAGCGCTCTAACAGCCAATGCCATGCAGTGTGAGCGACCAAAGCAGAAATGATGATGATTCCTAGTTTCTCTGACGCCATACTTCGAAAGCAATAATTGAGTACGGGAAGAGCCAAGAGGATCATAATTATTTGACCAATTTCAACACCAATATTAAAACTCAACAAAGAAGTAAGCAGATGATTGCCAGCAAATTGTAACGACTCACTCAAAGCAAAAGAAAAACCAAAGCCATGTATTAAGCCAAAGCCAAACGCGATGGACCAGCGTTGGTGGAAATCTTTTTTGAGAATATTTTCCAATGCCATATATAAAATAGACAAAGCAATTAGCATCTCTATTAAGGGAGGAAACCACAAACTTTTTGGCACTAGCCCAAAAGCAGAAGCCATGAGAGTTACAGAATGAGCTAGAGTAAATGCAGTAATGATGGCAATCAAAGGTCGCCATTGCCTGCATGGTAAAATCAAACATAAAACAAACAAGAGATGATCAAAGCCACCCAATATATGTTCAATCCCAGATACTATAAAACGCAAGAAAGCATGGTACCAAGAGGGATCTAATTCTACTAAACCAGGACTGCCGCTAAATTCAAAGATTCTATTAGCACCCTCAGGAGTAACAAAAGCCAATACAGTCGTAGTATTTAAGCCGAGTCCTCCAAAGTTCAAATCAATAGAAAAATTTGTATTGTCAGTTGTTAATGGATAGGTAATCCATACATCAAGAAGTGCCTGATCATGATGTAATAGCGTAGTTTCTGAGAGTGGCGCTAAAGAAAAACTTTTGTATGCTGCTTGATAACTGACAAATGATCGATCTGAGGGTAACGAGACCCTCGTCTTCTCAATACTCCAATCTATGATTTTTTGCTCGCCAGCATAAACGTCAACGAAATTTCCTAACCAAATCTCGGCAGCATCTAACGATAACTCGGACATTTGATTCAATTGTAAATAACCGGGCCCTTTTACCGGAAAATTCATATCACGCATCGCTTCTAGTGGTACGCGAACTAATAAATTAACTGTTTCTGTATCGGCTTTAAAATAAGATCGGATAAGAACATCATTGGGCACTTCATGAGCATCAATTCCTTTGAGAGGAATACACAAAAGAATCATCAGCAAGGCCAACCAGACCATTAAAGGATTTTCTGACTTTTTAATTAAAGAGATCGATTTAGTAGATTTCAACATACATAACATACTTATCTAATATAATAATTTATTCAAATAATCCAATTTAATTTGCATACTATAATAAGTGACAGTAATGTTAATCAATAAATTTACAGATTTACAAGAATATAATCATATCTATATATACTTCGAATCAAAAAAGAGGCTTCATAATGATAAAAAAATACATTCATTCTTTCATTTTTATTTTCTCGATCATTGCACTTTCCGCTTGTGATCAGACACCAAAATCAGTGCAAGCGCAAGGCAAAGAAGCGCCTCGATTTGAAGTCGATCCATTCTGGCCTAAACCACTTCCAAACCATTGGATACTGGGCTCAACTATTGGTCTTGCGGTAGATTCCAAAGATCATGTATTTATTATCCACAGAAGAGACAGCTTCAATGAAGAAACTGAAATTGGTGCTGCCAGCGATCCCAAGAAAGCCGATTGCTGCATCCCTGCCCCAAATGTTTTGGAGTTTGACCCTGCTGGGAATTTAGTTAATTCTTGGGGTGGCCCCGGTGAAGGTTATGATTGGCCTTCCTCGAATCATGGCATCAGCATAGATCATAAGGACAATATTTGGATCGGCGGAAACGGCCGAGGCGACTCGCATATTTTAAAATTTACTCGTAATGGAGAGTTCCTTGCACAATACGGTCAAGCTGGTGCAGAGATCGACAGTCACAGTAAAGAAAATTTTGGACGCGTAGCAGAAGTTGCCTTTGACGCTGAAGCCAACGAAGCTTTTGTGGCAGACGGATACACCAACAAGCGTATCGCTGTGTTAGATGCCGATACCGGAGCTCTAAAAAGATATTGGGGAGCCTATGGTAACGCACCAGATGACACTAATCTTGGTCCATTCAAACCCGGTGAAGAGCCTGCTCAACAATTTAGAAATCCCGTCCATTGTGCCGAACCGTCAAGAGATGGCATGGTCTATGTTTGTGATCGAGTCAACAATCGCTTGCAAGTATTTAAAACTGATGGAACCTATGTACAAGAACTATTCGTTAAACCAAATAGCCTAGGGGATGGTTCTGTCTGGGACATCTCATTTTCCAGCGATCCCGAACAACGCTTTATCTATCTAGCTGATGGCACCAATAGAAAAATATTCATCATAGAACGTCAGAGCATGGAGATACTGACTAATTTTGGAGACGGCGGAAGGAATCCGGGGCAATTCTTTGCCGTGCATAATATTGCAACTGATTCAAAAGGAAATATTTATACTACGGAAACTTACGAGGGGAAAAGGGTACAAAAATTTGCCTATATGGGAATGGCTCCAGTTACCGTAATGGATCAAGGCACTCCTTGGCCAGAAAATAAAAAATAATAAGTATCATATGAAATTATTGAAATTAATTTACTTATAGTACTAAATGATAATAATTAAAATAACAGAGAGACAATAAAATGAAAATAATAATAATTTATCTATTTGCAATTTTTCTGAGCGGTAACGCACTTGCTGATGTAACTCGTCACGCACTCCCTAATAACTCAACTTTTCCAATTTCAAGAGCAGTGGAAGTGACAGCTGATACAACTATCATTTATCACAGTGGTCAATTACCTTCGCCAGCCAATCCAGACGCTCCTAGAGGAACTAGAGAATGGGCCGGTGACACAGAAGCGCAGACTTTAAGTGTGCTAAAGAAGTTCGAAAATTCATTTAAATCACTGGGTGTTGATTTTGGTGATGCCGTTAAATTAACGGTATTCTTAGTCGGCGATCCTGAGATGGATGGACGCATGGATTTTTCTGGTTTCATGAGATCCTACAGTAAGTACTTTGGAACTGAAGAGCAGCCCAATAAGCCGGCTCGTTCAGCAGTTCAGATAAACGCTTTAGCTGGTGGATGGTTGGTGGAAATAGAAATGGTAATAGCTAAACCTTAAATAGATAGTTATAAAAAAACACCAGGCAACTAAGTTGTCTGGTGTTTTTTATTTTAACGTCACTGAATATTTAAAAATTATAATTCAGTGTTACACCAAGGTAGCTATTCCTTCCTGGCGCTGGCTCATAATACCTCCCACCATAAGCATTAATCCGAATATTACTATTAAATTCCTCATCAAAAAGATTATTCACGCCCAAATAAGGCATTATCATCCAGTCTTCTTGTTGAAAATCATAACTGAGACGAAAATTCGAGACCACATAACTTGGTACCTCAACCGAATTGGCGTTGTTAGCAAATAAGTCACCCGAATAATTTACATTAAAGTTAACGTTTAATTGGTCATCATTCTTATAACGAATGCCGAAATAAGCAAACGACTCGGGTAATCCAGGGAGTTTTGAGCCCGCAAAATTCTTCCCATTTTGATCGATAAACTGATCGAAGGTAAAGTCCGACCAAGTATAAGATAGATCAATGACAAAGTTGGATTGAATGTTCCAAGTAAGTGCTGACTCTATGCCACTCCTAGAAGACTTACCAACATTTGAATAGAATGTTCTTCCAGGTGAGGATTCTAGTTCATAAGGAGTCAACTCATCTTTTAGATCGATCTCAAATACAGCAACCTCATATAAAAGATTCTGATAATTCGATTTAAAACCAATCTCTATATTATTGGCTTTTTGTGGCTTTAATGCTGAGTTAAACCCACCTGAAGAATCTGGATTAGCCAACTCAGTGGTAGTTGGAGTCTCGAATGAACTGCTTATATTGCCGAAAATAATCGAATTTCCAAGCTGATAATTTAGCCCTAAAGAAGGACTGATGGCATCAAAATCGACTTCCCCAGAATCATCGCCATTACTTAAAAATCGATCCTGAATATCAAACTTCACTTCATCAAAACGAATACCAGTAGAAAAAGACCAATTGCCATTCTTGTAACTACCTTGAGCGAAAAGACCATTGCTGCTTACTTTTTCCTGTTGGTCAAAAGTCAATGCGCCAATGATTCCAGAGTTATTGTCATAACGCTTGCGATCATCATCTTGTCTGTCTGCATCAAATCCAACAGTGAAATTATAATTCTCCGGTAATAATTCGTTGAAATCATATTGCACACCTAGACCATAAAAAAAACGATTTATATTAACCGAGCCGCCGCCCTTAAATGGTAATTTATTCGAAAAGTCTCGAGTTACATAGTAATTTCTTATAATTAAATTTCCATTATCTCGATTTTGCTCGTAGACCATACCAATTCGTGTTTGACTGAGCGATTCTCCAGAATCGTAGGAAAGATTTCTGTCTCTTGCTGATGCTCTATTAGCTGATACTTGGGCGAGATTAATTCCTCCTGGGTCTTGCGCCATCGGTTGATCGGTATGATTAATGGCAACATTAAATCGATCTGACGGATTTATCTGAAACCCAAATTTACCATTAAACAATGTTCCTTCGGATTTTGAATGCTCACGAAATCCAGTCAGATCTTGGCTGGAGATATTCAGCAAATAATCCATTTTTTCATTTTTACCACCCGTTTTGATTTGGTATTTTTTATAACCTAAATCACCGCCTGAAAACGTTGTTTGAATAAATGCTGGATTACGACCACTTTCACTTTCAATGGCGATGACACCTCCAGCTGCATTACCGTAATGCGATGAGGCTGGCCCACGAATAACTTCTATACGTTTCGCTGAACCCAAATCAATACTATCTACTCCCGCTTGACCATCAGGAAGAGTCTCAGGTATACCATCAACAATTACTTTGATTCCCCTGATACCAAAAGCAGATCTTGCACCAAATCCTCGCAAGGATATTCTTAAATCTTGTGCAAAATTATAACGATTTTGCATATACAGACCTGGCACTCCAGCCAGAACTTCATCTAAAGCAAGTTTCTGTGTGGCATTTTGAATCTGCTCTTGATCTATGATTGAAACTGATCTTGCGCTGTCCCTGAGTAATGCACTCAGCCTAGTCGCAGTAACATAAATTTCATCCAACTCTTGATCTTGATTTTCTTGAGTTACTGCCATCAATGGCATCAAACAGAGGCATAATAATAAGTAACTCATATTTGAATGTAATTTTTTAAGCATGAAAAATCCTTTTTTATAAAATAAATAAACCATCATAAATTCATTGGTAATAATGTCTGTGTGCTAGAATTATAAACAAAGAAAAATACAATTGCTCAAAATATAAATATAAATATACATCTATGAATGAAAAAAAACCAAACGTCTTAAAAGTCAAAAAAAATGATCCAGAATTGGATTGGTTTATCCTTATCTGTGGAAGCGCTTTACTTGCTATCATTGTGCTGAGTATGATTTTAGAGCCTGAATCTAGCTTACTCATTATCAATCATGCCTTCACCGTTATCACAAGAGACTTTGGGATCATTTATATTCTCCTTCTGAACGCAATCATTGTATTTCTGACCTATCTCACTCTAAGTAAAAAAGGTTCCATTAAATTAGGCCCAGAAGGAGCAAAAAAAGATTATTCAAATTTCAGTTGGATTGCGATGCTTTTTTGTACCGGCATTGGTGCCGCTGTAATTTACTGGGGAGCTACAGAATGGACATTTTATTATGCCAATTCACCTCAAATAGCTCATGAAGACCAAGCCATTTTATGGGCTGCAAGCTATGGTGCTTATCATTGGGGACCGCTTACTTGGTCTTTATATGCTTTAACCACAGTGGCTTTTGGAGTCTCTTATCACCACAAAAATATTCCATCCTTAAAACTAAGTGCTGCCTGTGCCGGTTTTCTTGGTAGTTATAGAGAAAAATGGCCCGGTAGAATTATCGATCTCTTTTTTATCATAGGCCTAATCGGTACATCAGCGACAGGTCTTGCATTCGGCGTTGATTTAGTTACTGCTTCCATCGCTAAATTGGCCTCACTAGAAAATGATCAACAATTGCAACTTACCATCATGCTAATTGTGACTCTTCTAATTGCGTTTAGCGTATACAAAGGATTAGACAAAGGCATTCGACTGTTAAGTGTGATTAACGCGAGACTAGCACTGCTTTTTTTACTGTTTATTTTTTTAGTTGGCCCCACCCAATTCATCCTAGAGATGAGTTTTGCTTCCATCGGTTTAATCACTCAAAACTTTTTCTCCCTGGTAACGTGGACAGATCCATTACAAAAAAATAATTTTGTGGAAAACTGGACTGTTTTTTATATCGCCTGGGGTATGGCGCTTGGCCCTTTTATCGGCATGTTTGTCGCTAAAATTTCTCGAGGAAGAACCATCAGAGAGGTAATTTTAGGAATGCTTGGCTGGGGAAGTCTTGGCTGTTTTTTATTTTTTGCTGTGTTAGGAAATTACGCAATTCACTTAGAGTTAAATGAAATTTACCCAGTGATACAGAGCGTTAATGACATAGGGCAAACTTCGACCATTGCTGCCATTATAGCAATTCTGCCCATGGGTTATTTTTTATTACTCTTTATAGCAATAATTGGTATTATCTTTGCTGCAACGACATATGATTCAGCTACCTATACGTTAGCTGCGGGCACCAGTCGGGAAATTAAACCTGACCAACACCCTTCTTTGAAAAATAGAATGTATTGGGCATTTGCACTGGGCTCTTTACCTTCAGCCCTTTTATTTTTAGGTGGTTTAGAACCGCTTAAGGCCGCGACAACCCTAGCGTCATTTCCATTATTAATTGTTTACGTAATTTTAATGATTTCAATTTATCGTATGCTTAAGTAATTAAACCTCAACATAAGGCAAAGACTGCATAATTTGTAACTGCCTGTCCTGCGAGATGCCTCGATCAAGCCAGTTGAGATGCGGATAAAATGCCTCTTCACAAGATAAAGTTTTTATCTCTTTTGCATCAATATCGTCTCTAAGAAAAAAAGCATTCGTTCCTGTCGAATCACAACCAATCAATCGATATCCTTTTTTAATTCCTAATGACTCTAAGGCTTTCAATGAAGTGCCGGCAAAAAAACCACTGGGGTGTGCCGAAAAACGCTCGAAATCACTCTGATAGGGAATGGACCAAGAATGCGAAGTTCCAATTCCTGAGTTATATTCAATACAAACTACACGTGGCTGAATGCATGACAATGCTTCCCAGAACCAATAATCATTACCGTCAACATCTATGCAAAGAAAATCTATCTTTGCTGGAACGTTATTAGACATAATTAACGTTTCTAAGTTTTTTAAGCTAATAAACGTATTTAGTGCTTTTACGCCCTTTCTTTTAATCCCCTCGCAAGCAAAATTAAATATATTGCATTGTTCTGAAGAGCCATCCATCAATAGACCATTAAAATCCTCATGTAACATTAATTTTAAGGAATTACATTGATGAGCGCCAAAACCAAATTCTACAAAATAACGACTCTCGTAACCTATAACAGAAAAAATATACCTTAAAATTCCATCTTCACCATTCTGGGATAAAAAACTGTACTCGTATTGATTAATTCCACTTACTTCTAACTTATCCACTGCAGGCCAGACATCAATGTCTTCTTTGTGCCATTTTCTTATTAGTTGTTTTACCAAGAAATCTTGACTAAGTAATTTACTCTTCATCCATTTTAGTATTTTTTTAAGTCGATATTTTTTTGTTGGTATGTTCTTCATTTGCTATTCTTCTATAGACAAGGGAAGTTTTATAATTTGTCCTTCCTTAATAACCACAGATACATCTTGCAGAGCAGAGACATCATTAAGTGGATTTTCTTTAACAGCAATGATATCGGCATATAAGCCAACTTTAATTGCCCCCACTTTATCCTTCCATCCAATAAATTTTGCAGCGACAGATGTAGCTGCTTGAATTGCATCCATGGGAGTCATGCCTTGTCGCACCATTATTACAAATTGCTTGGCATTATCGCCATGAGGATATACCGCTGAATCAGTGCCATAGATAATAGGCACGCCAGCACTAAAAGCTGTAGAGAAAACCTCGCGTTGTGCATCTGTAGTTTCAATGTTTTTTCGTAAAAACTCTTCAGGCCAACCCTGAATAGCAGCAACAGCATTTATATAGTCACCATTATAGACATCCATTGAGAAAGCGACTTGATGTTTTACTGCTAATTGAATGGCCTCTTCGTCTGCTAACGAGGCATGCTCAATTGAATCTACTCCAGCTAATATTGCATCCTTGATCGATTGAGCGCCATGGGCATGTGCTGTGACTTTAATGCCTGCCTCATGAGCAACCTCAACCACCGCTAATATTTCTTCGGGAGTCATTTCTGGAGAACCCGGTATCCCTCCATAAGCTAGAACTGCTCCTGAGGCCAATATTTTCAGGACATCAGCGCCACCTTTGACGGCTTTTCTAGCGTTCTCTCTAAATTGATCGGGTCCACGTGAGACTCCTTGACGCACCCTATCTGGAATAGTATTTTCAGGAATACCAGGAATTACTAAATCACCACCACCACCGGGTATTGTTAAATAAAAACCAGAAGTTTGAATTCTTGGTCCGACGATTTCACCCGCATTAATTCGATCTCTAAGATCACGAGCCGACCAAGCAATGTAAGCACCCAGATTTCTCACTGTTGTAAAACCAGCGTGCAAAGTTGTAAGCGCATTCTCAGCAGAAATTTCCCTGACCTCAGTCATGCTTCGCGTATAATGAATACTTAAATCACTGGTTTCATCAGCTCTTTCGGTGATATGTGTATGCGTATCAATTAACCCAGGCAAACATGTATAAGCACTCAAATTGAGTATCTCGTCATCTTCAGATGTTGCTTTATTATAGAGCTCAACATTAGTAATCAGACCTTGTCGAATTGAAATCAACTGATCGTGCAGTGGTTCGCCTGAATAACCATCGATCATCTGCCCGCAACGAATATTCAGATCAGAATGATTGCCCTCAGCTGCACCATATGAAATCGAGCTACATAATTGTCCAAACACTAAACACCATAATAAAAAATATTGCTTCATAATTCCTCCACACTTCCATGCACCACCCGACCTTCAAATAAAGTCAGTAATGCTTTTGTTTCTGAAATATCGTAAACCTCAATCTCAAAGAGATTTTGATCCAATACAACCAGATCAGCATATTTACCGACTTCTATTGAACCGGTTTCTTTCTCAAGATTATTAACAAATGCGGCATTAATAGTAAACGCATCTATGGCAGATTCAAGATCAATACTTTCTTCAATCAACAACGGTTCTTTTAATATTCCTGTGGCACCCTGACGCGTGACCGCGGTTTCCATCTGAGGAAAAGGATTGGGTGTAGATACAAACCAATCACTACCAAAAGCGATCATACCTCCAGCCTCTTGGATACTTTTTATCGGATACAT
>Ga0302117_10001605_pt1 | contig 10879 bp, 6 predicted proteins | sample AG5_322_MG_FD_203112 | JGI IMG/M metagenome (GOLD analysis project Ga0302117, IMG submission 203112) | Marine microbial communities from Western Arctic Ocean, Canada - AG5_32.2 | ecosystem: Environmental > Aquatic > Marine > Oceanic | place: Canada: Western Arctic Ocean | collected 2017-10-01 | reverse complement strand
GCGCCGTCAGTTCTTGATACAAAATATTTAAGTGAGCGGCGTGGGTGGGAAGGTGGGTCGTTCGAGTGGATGGATCATGAGGGCATGTTGGGGCCGAACGTCATTGCGGCGCATGCTCAAAATTTACGGCCTGGCGAAGCTAAGCTGATAAGCGATCGCGGTGCTCATATAGCCCTCGTACCAGACATGGAACAGGTTCTTGGCTTGGTAGATTTCGACTCCCGCCAGTTTCTTGATGCCGGCATCACCTGTGGAATCGGCCTGGATGGGCCGGTGGTTGCCTACGGTCACGATCTTTGGACGGCGCTTCGTGCCTTCTTAACGGCACAGCGCATGGGGGATCAGCATCGCAAACAGATGGGAAATTCTAGAGAGCAATGGACCGGCTATGAGACACTGTTTGGAAGCGCTGAGTTGGCGCTTGAGCTTGCGACAATAGGCGGCGCGCGAGCGCTTAATATGGAGGACAAAATTGGTTCTCTGGAAGTTGGAAAAGACGCAGATATTGTTCTTATTGATCGCCGTGGAGAGACGCAGATGTCGCCGCCCGCTGCGCTCATTCCAAGTCTTGTTTACGGCAATGGTCCGTCTCCGGATGCCGTTAAACGCGTAATGGTGCGCGGCAAAACAGTGGTGGAAAATGGAGAGCATGTTTCTCTCAGTCGGTACGATGCTGTCGTGGCTTCTGATGAGTTGCAGAGTACATTGCTCGAAGAAGTTGGGGCTCAGAAGTTTGTCCGTATGCGTTCGCCTTTTACGTGGGTCGACGGATAGGAACGTTAGCGCTAGAACGGTGTAATATTCCGCCCTCGAAGGATAAGAATTAATGCTGCTAAAACGTAACCCACTCAAGCTCAATGCGCTGCAATTGAAAACGCTCACAATAATTCAGGCCTTAACAGAATCGGGTGAGTCTAATTCTGAGGGGCGGCCAATACCAATGCTGCCGCCGGCACATGGCAATCATTTTCATGTTGGGCTCCATCTCGTAATGGGTAGTGATGCAACTGGCCTTCATAACGCCGCTGTTTGGTCAGCGCTTATCCGTAAAGGGTTGGTGATTGGTCAGCCACCTGGCCATTCCTCGTTAACGGCTGCCGGCATTGCTTACGAGACGGGCATGGCTGAGAAAATTCTACACTCGCACGATCACTAGTTCGTTTGATCGTGTCTTGCCACCATACCGTGAGCGCTATGTGCCGCATCGGCTGCGTAATTAAAACGCTTCCTATACTGCCCTAGAGCATGAGGGTCCGGCCAAAATAAAGGAGCGATTTTACGTGAGCAACTTCAGTTTGCGGTCAACCTTCATAGGTTTTATGCTCGCCAGTATGGCGGCGCAGGGTGCATTTGCCCAAGACCGAGCCTTGCGTATTGCCTTAGAAAGCCGACCGCCTGCTTATGGAAATCCATACACGCAAGCCATGCCGAGCATTTTGCACACACTCTTCCCAGTTTACGATGCCTTAACTCAGCTCGGTACTTCTGGCGAGGTTCTGCCCAATCTTGCTGACTCTTATGAACGCATTGACGATCTGACTTGGCGGTTCGTCCTTCGCTCTGACGTTACGTTTGCTAATGGTGAGGTTTTCAACGCGGCATCTATAAAGGGGAACCTCGACTACCTTCTAAGTGATGCCGGTCAAACGACATATGTATCCTCACTGATTGCTACGGTGGACCGAGTGGAGGTGGAAAGTGAGTTCTCACTTCTCATCGTTACAAAAATACGCGATGCAATTTTACCGCGCCGCATGAGCACGGTCGTTGCGGTTCCACCAATGGCATGGATAGACCTCGGCCCGACTGAGTTTGGCTTAGCTCCCATTGGATCCGGCCCCTATGAAATCACAGACTGGGGTGATTCCGACGGCGTGCTTAATTATGAAGGCTTCGCCAATAGCTGGCGAGGCCCGCCAGGTATTAGCCGCGTTGAAGCGATCATCCAGGCGGAGGGTGTGGCTCGGACTCAGGCGCTCCTCTCAGGCCAAGTTCACATGGCAATGAATGCGGGGATCGACGAACTCGACTACCTGGAGTCTGCCGGGTTTATGGTGGAGTCTGCGGTGACCCCGGTGGTTGGTTCATTGGCGTTCTCAAACCAAGACCCACGGTCCCCTTTCTCTGATGTTCGCGTACGCCAAGCCTTCAATTACGCAATTGATCGAGACTCAATAGCCAAGTTTATTTACGCAGGGCTCGTTGAACCCACAGGACAGGGGTCCACGCCAAGTGTCTATGGGCACAATCCTGATGTTGTCCCTTATCCCTACGATGTTGCGCGCGCGCGCCGCCTTATGATTGAGGCGGGCTATGGCGATGGATTGCAACTGCGTGCGCGCGTAACGCCAGGCCCGCCTGTTTTGAGTATCCTGTACCAAAAAGTTGCACAGGACTTGGCCGCTATCGGCGTAAAACTTGATATCCAATTTGCGCAAGGACCAAGTTGGGTTCAGATGTGGTTCTCTGGAGACTGGAAAGGCGCAGACCTCATCTCATCGGCGTGGTCGAATACGACTTTTATGGACGTATCCCGTGGCTTGGAAACTTATTCATGCTTAAGGCCAAATCCATTTTTCTGCGAGCCTAGCCTTGTCGAGCTAATCGAATTGGCAGCAGGTGAATTTGACGAGAGTATACGGTTAGCTATGCTGCAAGACCTTTCTAAGAAGATGCATGACTTGGCGCCTGTCGTCTATCTGTTCCCGACTACGAATAACCTTGTCTATTCTTCTGATGTCACAGGATTAGAGTTCATTGGTATTAGGGCGCAGCTTGATCAGTTGCGTTTCGTCGAGCCATAAAAAAGGGGTGGCTCAAGGCCACCCCTTTTACAAATCAAAACCAGTTAACTTATTTTACTATAAATTTTTACTGTGACGCTTCACCGCGCGCTTGTGCGGGTGTCCACTCCCAAGGATATTGTTTTTTCTCTGGTGCACGAATAACCAAAAATGGTGCTGGAGTTGGTGTCGCTGTCATAAAGGCCCAGGTCTTCTTTGCAAAATCTGGGTCATGAATGTCTAGCGCTACTTCTGGTAGGTCGACGTAAGGGTCCGTGCCTTCTTCACAGACAGTAATGTTCTGAATGTGGAAAACCTTGCCTGGCTCATCGGGAAGCGTCATACGGAATTTAAATGGGTACCAAGCGTCTGCAGGAACTACTTTCACAGGGTTTTTCCATATAATTTCGCCCACCACTTCATTGATTGAGCGCCCGTGGGACATCATCGGCTCTTCTAATGTCCGCATTTTGTACTCTATGTCCCATGCTGGATCGAATGCAGCTTTCGCATTCGTGATGCCGTCTGGAACTTTAATACGCAGACCAACCACGGGGCTGCCATGACAGCCATGACTAACGCTTAGAACCATGTGTGTGGAATAGCCAGCATACCCCTCTTTTATATCAAGAGAGTTGTGGGCTTTTGCCGGTTCAGCGCCGTTAATGGTGAAGCTAGCGATAACTGCGACTGTAAGTAGTGTTTTTTTGATCATGTTCTTTTCCCCTGTAGATGTCCGTTTAATCTAAGTAGGTGCTTGTTGTGAGCAGCAATTGATGTTGATCGTATGATAGCAGCTTAATGATATTTTACCGAGGATTTCCGAGCTCTAGAATTTTCCAGCCATTTTGCTGTGAAGCGCATAGCCTAAGTTGAACCTCTATGGTATCCGAGCGGCCTTATGTTGACATTGCAAGACATTACGGTGCGGCTCGGCGGGAATGTTATTCTTGATCGTGCCTCCGCAGCCATTCCGCCTAAAAGCCGTGTTGGCTTAATCGGTCGTAATGGGGCCGGAAAATCGACCCTCCTTAAGGTTATGACTGGTCAAATTGATCCGGATGGAGGGACGTTTAAGCATCCCAATGGCACTCGTATTGGTTATCTCGCCCAAGACGCGCCCGGTGGCTCTGCTACACCTATCGAAACAGTTCTCGCCGCAGACCAGGAACGACTAGCTCTGTTGGAAGAAGCCGAGACGGCAGAGGATCCCGGCCGTATTGCGGATATCCATGAGCGCTTGACCGTAATTGACGCCCATGGAGCCCCTGCCCGTGCGGCGCGTATTCTTGCTGGCCTAGGGTTTGATGAGGCGACACAGAACCAAGCTATGGACTCATTCTCTGGCGGGTGGCGCATGCGTGTTGCCTTGGGGGCTCTGTTGTTTTCTGAGCCAGACCTCTTGCTTCTTGATGAACCTTCAAACCATTTGGATCTTGAGGCAGAAATCTGGTTGGAATCTTTCCTCAAGACATATCCCGCGACGCTGGTTGTGGTCAGTCACGAACGTGACCTGCTAAATACGGTTGTTGACCATATTCTCCATGTTCAAAGTGGTCGGTCGACTCTTTACGCGGGCAACTACGATTCCTTCGAGCGACAAAGACGGGAGCGCCAAGCTCAAGTTGAATCGATGCGCGTAAAGCAGGAAGGTAAACGGAAAGAACTGCAGGCGTACGTCGACCGTTGGCGCTATAAAGCCCATACTGCGAAGCAGGCGCAAAGTAGAATGAAGGCGCTTGCTAAAATGGAGCCAATCGCTGCCGCTGCTGAGGACCCAACGCTGAGTTTCGATTTTCCTAGTCCCGACGAATTGCGCCCGCCTCTTATATCGCTGGAAGATGCGGAGGTCGGTTATGTTGCAGGTACGCCGGTTCTTTCCAACCTGAATTTAAGGATTGATCCGGACGATCGCATTGCCTTCGTCGGACGAAATGGCAATGGAAAGACTACGTTGGCGCGTTTGTTGTCAGGCCATTTGAAGCCGTTCCAAGGTGATGTTGGCGTGAGCACTAAGCTGCGCGTTGGCTACTTTGCACAACACCAGATCGAAGATTTAGTTTCTGACCAAACGCCAATTCAGCATATGGCACGTGTTATGACCGACGCCAAGCCTGGCGCCGTGCGGTCGCAACTTGGGCGGTTTGGGTTTTCAGGTGATATGGCCAATCGAGACGTCGGGCAGTTGTCAGGCGGCGAACGGGCCCGTTTAGCTTTGGCACTCATAACCCGAGACGCACCGCACATTCTTTTGCTTGATGAACCCACGAACCACCTCGATGTCGATGCGCGTGAAGCGCTTGTGCAGGCGCTCAATGCGTATAGCGGCGCGGTCATAATTGTGAGCCATGACCGTCATCTTCTTGAGTTGACGGCTGACCGTTTGGTATATGTCGCCGACGGTACGGCCACAGAGTTCTCAGGGACGCTAGATGATTATCAGGATTTGGTTATTGGGCGCGGTAAAGGTAACGGCAAACGCGGACTGTCAGCGTCGAGTAAGGACGATTCTGGTGCAGAAAAACCGATGAATAAGAAAGACCAGCGTCGCCTCGCTGCTCAGAAAAGAGATCAAACGAAATCATTACGTCGCGATGTTTCAGAAGCCGAGGCTAAGATGACCAAATTGTCTGAGCGCCGCAAGGCGATCGACCAGGCCCTTTTTAAACCGAATGGCGCTGCGGCCGAGTTCCAGAACAAACCGACGCCTGATCTAATGAAGGTCAGGGCTGACGTCGAGCGAGACTTATCTAACGCTGAGGCGCGCTGGCTCAAGGCGAGCGAGGCCCTGGAAAAGGCGAACGTCTGATAGTCTTGGCCGCGGCCACTGTTGACCTTTCGCGCTTATTGCCTCTCACTATACCATATAAAAATTCAATCTCTGGGGTATGGTTTATGACTGCTATGCAGATCCTTTATTGGCTCGCTGTTCTTGGCGTTTTTTCTGGTCTCTTTTGGCTAGGTTCGTCAAAAGGCGTCACGCTTTGGGTGCGTGTCCTAACAGCCCTTGTAGTTGGCATTTTATTTGGCTTGGTTTTTGGGGATTTAGTTGAATCCACTAAATGGGTCGGCGATCTTTTTGTTCGCCTAATCAGAATGCTGGTTGTTCCCCTTATTTTTACAACACTAGTGGCGGGGCTTCTGTCTATGGGGGACCCTAAGAAGCTTGGGTCCATCGGCGGTAAAGCTATGGCCTTGTATATGATGACTACCGCTATTGCGATTTGCATTGGGCTTTTCCTTGGCGTTCTCTTTCAGCCTGGCATCGGCGTTGAGCTTGCCGCCGTCTCTACCCGTGAAATTCAACCTGCCGCCGATGTTGTCGAACGGTTTCTCGGCATCATACCGACCAATCCCGTTGCTGCGCTGGCCGAAGGTGATGTGCTAGCAATCATCGTCTTTGCCCTTTTGTTTGGCACAGGTATCGTCATGGCCGGTGAGAAGGGTCGCGCGGTTGGCGATGCGATCTCTGCAGCTGCAGAGGCCATGCTTAAAGTGGCCCATATTGTTATGGAGCTAGCGCCCTACGGTGTTTTTGCTTTGGTCGCCTGGGTGGCTGGCACGCTCGGGACTGAGACCATTTTTAAGCTTCTGACCCTTGTTGTAGTCGTATACATAGCGTGCATCTTACATGCAGGTTTGGTGTATGGCGGCTTAATTAAGGTCTTACTCAAGCTTCCGGCAGTGCGGTTCTTCCGCGGCATTATAGACGCTCAGGCTGTGGCGTATTCCACCGCCTCTAGCTCAGCCACATTACCCGTGACAATCACCTGCGTTGAAGAAAACCTCGGCGTCAAACAGTCTGTGGCCTCGTCGGTTCTTCCGCTTGGCGCCACCATTAATATGGATGGAACGGCGCTCTATTTGGGCGTGGTCGCCGTCTTTTCTGCGCAGGCCTTTGGTATAGACCTTGTTGCGATGGACTATGTCATGATTGCTGTGACGGTGACCCTGGCATCCATTGGAACCGCGGGCGTGCCTTCGGCCTCTCTATTCCTCTTGTCCACCATATTGCCGGTCATTGGTATCTCCGTAGAGCAAACCGCGCTCATTGTCGGACTTATTCTTCCCATTGACCGCATACTTGATATGGCGCGAACCGCTGTTAACGTGAGCGGTGATGCCGCGGTTGCTGTCGTGGTGGCAAAGTTAGAAGGTGAGCTCGACGAAGATAAGTTCAGAGAAGTAGCAGCTGTTTAGTTAGTAGCCCTAGAAGTAACAAAGCATGTTGTAATTTGAGCAGCACACTAGGGTCGTAACAGGAACAACTTTCAGAGAGCAAGGGACGGTGCTTTCGGATTGCGGGAAGCACCGTCCCTTCTGGCCTTGTTGTGTATAACTAACCTTCTTTTAAAGGCGCAGTTTAATGCCGACCTTTGCCAAAAATGGGAGGCCGGGCCTTAGTCCGGCTGGTCTGTGAGAAACGTTATATACTGTGTCGAATACGTTTTCAGCCCTGAAAACTAGATCTGCGTTTTCGGTTAGAGCAATTTCCCCTGCTATGTCCACGACTGCTCGGGAGTCGACTGCTTCAGCGGCGGAAATAGGCCCTTGGCCTGCCTGACTGCGCGTTTTAGAAACGTAGTTCAGTGATGCTCGAAGGCTCCAATGTGCATCGACAACGCCTAGGCTAATTGTTGTTTGATGACGCGGAATGTAGGGAAGGCTGTCACCTTTTACGACTGACCCCCATGGACCGAAGCCGCTTTTAAAGCCGCTTTGGAAGCGTGCACGGGTAAAGGTGTAGGTGATGTCTAGGGGCACCGACCATTGGCTTTCGGTAGCGCTGGCAAGGTCTAAGCCCAATGTTGCTTCTAGACCGTAGGTATCAACTTTTCCGGCGTCGAACTGATCTCCGATGAGGCACCCACCACCTGATGAGTTTGTGCAGGTACCGATGAGGTTTTGATAGTTGGTAAAGAACCCGATGCCCTCTGCATAAAGCCCGCTTTCCAAATAACGGACGCCGGCTTCGTAGTTCACCGATGTCTCCTCCTCGGCAGCTGATCCTGCACCAGGCGGGGTGAACCCGCGATGGACCCCGGCAAACACAAGGGTAGGGTCTGAGATTCTATACGCGATACCGATCCCGGGCATGACGGCAGTGACGGAATTGCGCTTGGTTTTGAGGCTATTCCCCGTTCTTTCCGGGTCGGTTTTCCCGTAATCTAGGCGCTGGAAATCGATGCTCTCAATGCGCACGCCAGGCGTTAACGTCCAGCGCCCCATGGCAATTTCATCGTTGACATAACCCGACCATGCTTTTGCAGAGTCAATTCTATTGCTGTCTGTCCCAGGAATACCGGCCGAGGTCTGCACCATGGTGCCGTTGTCCATGCGGAAGCTGTCTACCCACTGAAAACGGTTCATGCGATCTTCGTGGTAACGGAAGCTGCCGGTAACTTTGTGGCTTATGCCGCTAATATTAAATGGCGTAACTACGGCGGCCTGGATACCTTCTGAGACATAGCTTCTACTATTATGTTTTACGGCGAGCGCGTTATCGGCGCTGATAAACCCTTGCTTGCCGATAATGGTATCGAAGGCGCCGGGAAAAGCGGTGGGTTGCTCTAAAAGCTTACTTAGGCTGACTTTCCCTGCTGCAGGGTCAGCAACCTTAGCCAGTTTAAACCAATCGCGTTCGAATTCGTTGCGATAGGCCACGACAGTGACGCTCGGTCCTTCCGTAAAGCTGGCCCTGTATGTCACCTGGTAACCGCGGTGATCAGCGTCCATTTGATCGCGTTGACTGCCCCGATAGCGCCGGAAGGGTGTTGCTGCGAAGTCTTTGTCTGTCAGGCCGAGGTAGGTCTCGTTTGAAATTTCGTTCGAATACTGCGCCTTGATCTGAAGGCTCTGCTTTACGCCCTCCACGTGGTGCGAGACGAGCTCGACCTTGCCCACATAGTCATTAATATCGAATCCCGTGTTGCCGCCCCCGTCGAGCACTTTGAACCCATCGCTGTTCCATTTGAGCGCTTCGCCAGAGACGCCGATTTCTAAGGCGTCAGACACAGCGACACGGTTGCCGCCACGGGCATGAATTTGTGTAAAGGAGTCTGAGCCGAAAAGGGCATCGATTTGGCCGCCGGTTGTTTCTGGCACCGGTGTAGAAAACAGATTGATGGCGCCGCCGGTGGTGAAGGGACCGTACTTGATGGCACTTGGTCCTTTGACCACCTCAACCGCTGAGATGCGTGCGGCGTGAGGAAAGTAATAAGCGGATGGCGCGGCATACGGTGCCGGTGCGATGAGAACGCCGTCCTCCATGAGCGTGATCTTCGAAGACCGATCGAGTCCGGTGGCGCGTAGCCCGATGTTGGGCCGCAAGCCAAATCCGTCTTCATCCTGTATATTGACCCCGGGTAGACGGCGTAGGATGCGGTTAATGTCTCCGTAATCGAATTCTTCAAGATCAGCGGCACTCAAAAAGTCTGCGGAGCCGGCGATACGGTCCGCTGCATTGCGGCTGGAGACGATGGTAATGGATTCAATAATGAGCGGCGAGGGCGACTCATCAGCCACGTCCTGTCGGGCGCTTTCCTGGCTCCATGCTGTGGACACTTGGAGCCAAGAAAAAGAAAAAGCCGCCGCAGCGAAGACTGATCGAAAATGTGAGTAGTGAGTGTGCATAGTTAGCGCCCTTTGTTTCTGATGGGCGAGGAGATATCGTACATTAAATGCAAATGCAAGTCATTCTCATTATTAATTGAGAGGTATTTTATCTATATGACACTGTCGTGAATTTGTGACGGATCTTGTTTTCTATTCAGGTTTTAGATCATAGAAAATAATGGTTTGGATCGGTCCATGCTATAGACACTAGGGTCAAAGCAGGAAATCCGGATGGACAGATAGTTTGACTAGAGTGGTGGCTGGGGGACCTGGATTCGAACCAGGACCGACGGAGTCAGAGTCCGCAGTTCTACCGTTAAACTATCCCCCACTAGGAGCGACCTCTTAGTACTTTAATATAAAGTGAGACTGTTGGGTTAGCACCAGCCATCTGAAAAAATGGCTTCACCGTCCCAGAACGCGGCGCATCCTAGTCATTCAGCGCGTGTTTTCAAGCTTTTCGCTCCAACGCTTATTTTCAAGCTTTCCTTACCTCGAGGTCAACCGACACGCGGATATGGGCTTTGGGTTTGTTGTTCCTGAGCTCTCTGCCCCGCAAGTTGGGAATTCTCAGTTAGGATTTTTTACTTCATGCCCATTCTTCTGGCCGCTGTGGCTATTAACGCGATCCCCGTGAGTTTGGTCGTGCCCATGCTCCCATTCCTTGGTCAGCGATATGGGGCGTCTGAATTTGAAGTAGCGCTTCTTTTTACCTTAATGCCGCTGGTCGGCATTTTCGGGAATCCGTTATGGGGGCGTTTAAGCGATAGTATCGGCCGTCGTCGCGCGTTGACATGCACCTTGGGTGGCACGGCCCTATCATTTATTGCGTTTGCCTTCGCCGATTCACTGACGGCTCTCTACGCCACGCGCGTTCTTCAAGGTGTTTTTCACGGATCTGTTTCGATTGCGCTTGCCTATGTAGCGATTGTGAGTGCGGGGCAGAATAGAGCCAAGGCTATGGGCCAAGTGTTTGGTGCTATGGGGATAGGTCTCGCGATTGGCCCGACGATTGGCGGGTTCCTAATGGGAAGTGATGCAAACACCTTTTCACAGTTTTTGCCGTGCCTTGCAGCAGCAAGCTTATCTATCGTCGCAGCCGCCGGGGTCTTCTTTTTTCTAGAAGAACCGCAGTCGAAAGAAAACGGGGAGGCACCCAAAAAGTCCCCGCCCAAGGGGTCAATGGGCAGAAAACTAAAAGCGTTATCGTCTACTCCGGCGCTATGGCCACTGGTGCTCATGATTTGGATTAGCGGCTTTAAGATGAATGCCGAGCAGTTGGCCTATCCGTATTGGGGCATTTCAGTGGATTGGACGCCACAGCTCGTGAGCTTTGGGTTTGCGGGCCTCAGTATCGCTTTTCTGATTACTACATTTGGTTTGATTGGGCCGATGACTAAACGCTTTGGTGAAGAGAGGACGCTGGCCTACGCAGCAACGGTTGATATTATCGCCTTATGCGGTTTCTTGCTGTCATCGGG
>Ga0302117_10001604_pt1 | contig 10881 bp, 5 predicted proteins | sample AG5_322_MG_FD_203112 | JGI IMG/M metagenome (GOLD analysis project Ga0302117, IMG submission 203112) | Marine microbial communities from Western Arctic Ocean, Canada - AG5_32.2 | ecosystem: Environmental > Aquatic > Marine > Oceanic | place: Canada: Western Arctic Ocean | collected 2017-10-01 | reverse complement strand
CAAAGAGATAGCAAGGAACCTTGATATCCAAGAAGTTACAGTAAAACTTCACGTTAAGAATATATTCTCCAAATTGGGAGTGTCAAATAGGACACAAGCAGCTTTGTTTGCCAAAGAACGGCATCTTTTTTAATCCTAGCTAAATGAATTAAATTCTGCTGCACCAACCCACAAACCAAAAAGAAACCATTAACTAAAATTGTTTTAAAGAGATGACACTATCTCGCAGCCACAAGTCCAGATATATATTTATATCAAGATGGTTTTTTCCCACAAAGCGCAACTGGAAACTGTTTTTATTTTGAAGATGTATGTGGGAACCAACACAATCTTATTAGTTGCTCCATAATTGTGCAATCAAATTCAAAAACAGAATTTACACTTGAATACTCACTTGGAGGGTGTGAAGTATTAACCTTCCTCACTCCCTAAAGGCTGTATCTTTCATCTTAGCGACCGGTTGCCAGAAGTATTCAAGAATTGTGCGTTCACCTCGAATAATATCCACCTGTGCAATCATACCAGGAACAATTGAGACTGGAACGTCGTCACTTTCATAGATTTCAGTATCAATTGAGAGATTAATTGCATAGGCCGATGATTTGGTTTCTTCCCTAAACACAGTATCAGCAGAGACTTTGGTGAGAGTACCTAATAAATATCCATATTTAGATGGGTCATATGCAGTGAGGCTTATTTTAGCGGGTTGACCTGGCTCAATTGTTGCAATGTCTTTGGGATCGATAAAAGCTTCAACTAGTAATTTACCCTGTGTTGGTACAATTTCTGCAATCACCTCACCACTAGATACAACAGCTCCCAATGAATTAAAGAACACGCGATTTACTATTCCATCTATGGGAGAGCGTATTTCAGTTTCCTTTAGGCGTTGACGTATTGCTGGAAGACGTACTTCTAACTCTGCAATTTCTCCCGTTACTTGAGAGCGTTCTTGGTAGATTTCAGTATTATAATTGATTTGAACAGATTGTAACTGGCTTACAACTTGTTCAATTTCCAATTTAGTTTGAGCAACTTTTTGGGAGAGCACCTGAAGTTGTGTTTGGATTGATGTATCTTCACGCTCTAATCGAAAGCGCTCTGAGCTTCCTAAAACACCAGCATCTACCAAAGGCAATACTTCAAGCATTTCTTTATTCAAGAGCGCTTTAAGACTATTTTGACCCTTTATCTCAGCTCCCAAACCTAGAAGGACTTTACCTTTACGCTCTTTATCTTGGTTAAGGGTTTTTAATTCTGCATTTAAACTTTCACGTCGAGACGTCATGAGTTTAATCTCTGCATCCAAAAGTGTTTCTGGATAACTAGATGCATTATTGCGAACACTTGCGATCGTGCCCCCATTTAACTCAGCTTCCAATCGGATCATTTTTAGTCTCAGATTGCTTAAGCGTGCTTCTAATTCTTCTAAGACACCTTCAGCTTCAATGGGATTAATCGTTGCAATGATTTGACCTGCATTTACAGCACTGCCTTCTTCCACAACATAAGTTGCTATTGTTCCACGCTCTGGAGATTGTATGTTTTTATTTTGACCATCTGCAATAACACGGCCATTGCCACGCGTCACCAAATCTAACTGAGTGTAGTTTGCCCACACCATGAAAGCCGCAAAAATGGCTGTAACGAGTATGATCATTAAATATTCACGACCACTAGAGGTATTATTTTGAGTTAAACGCATATTAAGTCTTCTTCCTTGCGTTTTTATTCAAAAGATCAAAGTAAGCCTCTTTTGTGCCATCTCCAACAATTTTACCTTGGTCCATGACAATGACACGATCACACATCGCCACAACTGGCATTTTGTGGGTTACAATGACAAGAGTTTGATCTTTTAACTGTTTGGACAAATGTTCAATGACGTGGCTCTCAGTCAATCCATCCATTGCACTTGTGGGTTCATCCAAGAGTAAGAGTAAGGGTTTAAATGCAAGGGCACGCGCCAACATCACAGCTTGCTTTTGACCGCCAGACAAGTTGCTGCCCTGATCTTGAATAGCAAACTCTAAATCAGCAGTCGTGCCCTCTCCAACAAAGTCAGCGCCAACTGCCTTTAGGCATTCTAGAATATATTCATCACTACAATCATCTTGGCCTAAAGCCACATTATCACGCAATGACCCTGTGAATAGCCAAGGCTCATGGAAGACTGTTCCGATAGATCGAAACAAGTCAGCGCGTGAATATTGACGGATATCTGACCCATGAATAATAACAGAACCCACTTCAGGAGCCAGAAGGCCAACAATGAGTTTTATTAAAGACGTTTTTCCCGACCCTGTTCGCCCAACAATTGCAACTTTTTCACCTTTTTTGATACTTAAGTTGAGGCTATTAAAAAGTGGGCGCCCCATTTCTGACAAACGCATGGTTGCACTGCTCACTTCAACAGCGCCATCATTTGTGTTTTTGATAGCAGACCCAGTTCCATCACTTTGCATACGCGCTGCAGATAAAAATCTTTTTAAATTACCACGCGCAACATAAGCAGCGTTTGCACGCCCAAGTGTCTGACCGACCTTTGCAAGTGGACCAAGGGCGCGACCAGATAAGATAACCGTCGCAATGATGGCGCCCATTGTAATGACTTGGTCAGCAAAAAGGTGGAACCCATAAACAATGATCGCAACTTGGGATATTTGTTGGATAATAGTAATCGTGTTTCCATTAATTTGTGCATAGGTTTTTGCTTGATGAGATGCCTTTGCATAAAAATTTGATTGTGTAAGGAATTTCCTTTTCATCAGGGCAAAGGCTCCATTGACCCTCAAAGCATCCAAGCCTCCTAAAACTTCCACAAGAAGACTTTGGCGTGATTGTGCAGATGCAGAAACAGCAGCAGAATTACGCACAAGTAATGGTTGAACGGCGAGTATAAGAATTAAGATGGCTGGAATACATATCAGTGGGACAATAAACAGAGGTCCCCCAATCATGTAAATCACCAAAACAAAGACCAGAACAAAGGGTAAATCAATTAAAGTGAGGATTGTGGCAGAACTCATAAAGTCTCTATACACTTCAAAATCACGCATGACTGAGGCAAGCTCACCCACTGATTTGCGATCTTTGGTATTTGAGACTTCTATAAATTGCTCAAAGATGTCTTCATTCACAGCAATATCTGCAGTTACTGAAGCGCGTTCAACAATTCTACTTCGCGCACCCTTTAATAAAGTATCAAATAAAATTGCAACACCCACACCAATCGCCAGAGCATAAAGTGATTGTGTCGCTTGGTTTGGCAAAACCCTATCATACACCACCATTACAAAAAGCGAGGTGGCCAATCCTAAGATATTTGAAAGAAGAGCTGCAACTGCTATCCAAGAGAACCGCGTAGTCCCAAGTGCCTTAAGGGGACTAAGTGCTCTTAGTCGTGACTTTACAGTTTTGTGCTCTTCAAGTGCGGGTTGTGCAAAAAGGAGCTTTCCTGAATACCATTCTTTGAACTCTTTCTTTGTGAGCTTTCGTTTTTTGCGCGTCTTTCCATCAAATATGGTAAATTTGTCAACGCGAACATCTTCTAAGATAGCAAGGTCACCCTCGTTGCCAAGCAATAAGGAGGGGCATAATGCTGGAGATAAATCTGAGACTTTCGCTTTTCCAGAATTACAAATGAACCCAAATCCACTAATTGCATCACTCGACCAATCCATAACATCTACCCTTGGGCTTGATGAGACAGCTTCCCTTACTTCGTTATAAGTATTTTTTGAACCTAGGCGTTTGAGAAACGCATGTATTGCAAATGCATCGCGTACATCTGTTAAATTCCCAATGCCTTGAGGTTCAACAGCCGTCATTCTTTAGCATCACATAGATTGACAACCTGGCAGGTTTCCCCAGTGGCCGCGAGGGCGGAAAGCCTTTGCGTGACATACTCATGCTTTAAACGCTCAATTGCGATCTCAGCTCTCGCAAGTGTTAAGATTTCTTTTGCAAGAGCGCTTACATCTACTCGGCCAGCCTTTAACTTAAGTTCAAGTTCTTCAATGCGATCTTTGGAGATACGCATACGCTCATTCAAAAGAGAACTCTGCTTTTGATGGAAAGCTTTAAAGTTATCCAAACCTTGCTGAGCTAAAGACACTTTTTCTTTATATGAGGAGACATCTAAGGCATTCACTTCTAATTCTTTGTTTAAAGCCACAATAGAGGCTTTTGCTTTTCCACCATCTTTAAATGGTAGTGTCATTGTAATGCCTGCAAATATAGTACTTCCCGCACCACGCGATTTTGGGCTACTCGCAGTTGCGTGCCAACTGGTCGTAAAGGAATTTGCTGCTTCTTGAAGTTTAATTTGTGTTTGAAGCTGCAATTTATTCAAGTTTAACAAAGTGATTTGATGCGTATCATCTGTTGAAAGCTTTATGTTATCTTGAACTTCAAAGTTTTCTTCAAGTTCAGCCAATGCTTCTGTGAAGCTATGAATTAGGGATGTTTTTAGATAACTTGAGGAACTATCAGATTGGAAAACTGATTGAGCTTGCTCTGAGAGAACTTCGTTTTTCAATGACTGTAGCTCTAAGTAATCTGAGTTTGAGAGAACGCCTGCTTTAACAGCTGTTTGAACCAAGTCTTCACGTTCATTAAACTGGCTTACATAGTTCGTGATAATGCTTTCAATTTTTAAAGCATGATTTTGTGACGTATAAGCCTCTAGAATTTGCTGCAGGGCTTGATCAAAAGCCACTTGGCTTTCCAATGTGGCTATTTCTGCACCCAATTCGCTGAGGTAAATTGAGCGATCAGTTTGTCCATTATCATTTAAAAGCTTCTGAGCTGTGACACCCACAACCAATATACCCTCAGAGCTATCACTTGTTTTTGTCTCGATGCCTGATGAACCGGTTCCTTGAATGGTAAGTTCTTTTTGTGACCTTGTGATTGCAACGCGATCTTTTGCAGCAGATGCCGCCGAAAGTGCCCTGGCAACGGTTGGTATCTTTTGAATGGACTGCGTTAAGAGTGATGCATTGTTCTGTTTATCAACAACCTGCTTATAGCTTAGTTTGGGTTTGTCCTTGGTGATGCCCACATTGCTAGTATTGGGGAATACACAGCCCGAGAGTATGAGTATAGAAGTAAGGACTAAGTATACTTTTGATTTTGAAATGTAATTTGTTATCATTTTATGCTATGTCCACATCTACAAAGTCAGCTTCAGTCAAGAGACCGAAATCGATGTTTTGAAGGATTGTCAGGTATTCTGAGCCATATTTAATGATGGTATCGTTGGCATAGTCGCCACTACCTTGCGTTCTTGTAAGATCACCAAATGATAAGCCATTTGTGAGACCGAAATTGTCGCTTCCATCTGTGAAGTCTGTGATTATGTCAGCGTCAGATAATGCATTGCCGCCGTCACCAATACGTAAGTAGATTGTATCTGAACCTGAACCAGTTGTAATGATGTCTTTGCCAGTGCCACCGTCTAATGTATCATTTCCGGCATCTCCATCTATTGTATCGTTTCCATGACTACCAATAATCTTGAAATTACCATTAGTTTCAATGGTTATGAGACCATCCCCATTTAGATCAGCTTCGAATATTGTCTCACGTAGCTCTAAGTAATCTGAGAACGAATTATAAATAAATTTTTGGAATTTGCCTGTTGCATCGGTCTTCCATTGAATATCTGGCATTGCTGCGGTACCAACATCAGACCACAGAACCTCAAAGCCAGCCACACTTTCTTCAACCTGGACTGCTTTCCAGATAGAATCTTTCTCACTGAATGAGCCTGGCCCTACAGGACTTCCGTGTATATTAGTCAATCCAATACTGACACCATTGCCATCTAAAATGTAATATTTCTGACTGGCGCCATGCAGTGCGAGCGTATAATCTCCATTGGTTTCGATGTTAGTGTATCCATCACCATTCAGATCAACTAAAAAAATTGTTTCATTTTGCGCTATCGATCGGTAAATATGATTTTGATAATTGCCTGCTGCATCTACTTTATGAACCATTGTTCTGCCATCATCATGAACATGAAATAGTTCATAACCACCACTCGCACTTGCTTCAACTTGTTTAACTCTCCAGACACCATTTGTGCCTGTATTGCCAAAGCTTATTATGTCTGCAGTGGCGTCATTAGCTTTAATAATATGATATTGGTTAGCAGCCTTTGCAAGTTTATAGTCACCAGTTATGTCAACCATTTTAAAGTTCAGGCCTATAACCCCATCCCCATCTAGGTCAACTTCGAAGATTGTTTCATTTTCTGCAATCGTCCGATCAATCGTTGAAACATAATTGCCTGAGGCATCAGTTTTCCAAACCCATGTTCTACCACCGCTATGAGACCAAAGCACCTCAAAGCCACCACTTGCACTCTCCTCAACCTGGGTAGCACTCCAACCATCCCATTTGTTCGGTCCTACGGGATTACCAGAATATTTCAAACTAATACTAACTGATTTTGTGGCATCATCCTCGTGATGTTTATTGCCGCTGATATCCATCAAATTATTAGGATTTATTCCTGTGGCTATTTTCCCATCTTTGTTCAGATCAACTCCAAACATTGCTTCATATTCCATATAATGCCGAAGGTGGACGTAGTTGCCAGTTTTCACAATATCAGACCCATTATAATTGCCTGATTCATCATACTTTCGAGCCATATACCCTTTGTTATAGCCACCACCTTTGCTGGCCCATTCTTGCCTTTGAAACAGAACCCAAAAATTACCATCGGGAAAGTCATTCTGAAAACCCACGTAGTCTAACCCTTCTTCAACGTGTAGCGGGGTGTCTGTATAGAAATATCCAGGTGCATATTTGGGCATATCAAATCTAATGCCGTTACCATCAGAATCAAGAATATAATGTTGATCGCCTTGCTTCCCTAGTTTAAAATTTCCAGTTTCTTCTAGGTAAATTACATCACTACCAGTAACTTCAATGTAATATTTGTTACCGCCATGTGCTAATTCATAATCACCGTTGGTCTCTAACGTAGTTGTGGGGGGTATTCCAATATGGGTATCCCCATCCAGATCAACTTCAAAGATTGTTTCATTTTCCGCAACGGTTCGCCCAGTAATTGCTGATTCATAATTTCCTAAGGCATTAACTTTAAAAACCCATGTATTACCATTGTTATGAGACCAAAGCACCTCAAAGCCACCACTTGCACTCTCCTCAACTTGGGTAGCACTCCAACCGTCCCATTTGTTTGGACCTAAGGGTTTGCCATAATAGGTTAATCCAAGTTTGTTATCATTATCATCGATGATATAATAATTATCACTACCATTTGCGAGTTCATAATCACCGTTAGTCTCTAACGTAGTTGTGGGGGGTATTCCAATATGGGTATCCCCATCCAGATCAACTTCGAAGATTGTTTCATTTTCCGCAATAAATCGCCCAGTAATTGCTGATTCATAATTTCCTGAAACATCAACTTTCCAAACCCATGTATTACCATTGTTATGAGACCAAAGCACCTCATAGCCACCGCTTAAACTCTCTTCAACTTGGGTAGCACTCCAACCATCCCATTTGTTCGGTCCTACGGGATTACCTAAGTAGTTTAATTCAAGCCTGTTATCATTATCATCAATAATATAATATTTGTCACTACCATGTGCGAGTTCATAATTACCATTGGTCTCTAGCGTAGTTGGGGGAGGTGTTCCAGTATAGCCATCCAAATCCAGATCAGCTTTGAAGATTGTTTCATTTTCCACAACCGTCCGTCCAGTAATACCTGAAACATAAGCACCTGAGGCATCAGTTTTCCAAACCCATGTTCTACCACCATTATGAGACCAAAGCACCTCATAGCCACCACTTGCACTTTCTTCAACCTGGGTAGCACTCCAACCATCCCATTTATTCGGTCCTACGGGTTTACCCAAAAAGGTTAATCCAAGCTTGTTATCATTACCGTCAATGATGTAATAGTTGTCACCATCATGTGCGAGGTCATAATCACCATTGGTTTCTAGCGTAGCTGTTACAGTAATGGTAAAGTTCTGAGTAGTTACAGCTCCCACCACATCCGTTGCTGAGAGTACAATTGAATGATCACCAATATTACTGTTCGTCGGCATCCCAGACAAAACACCTGTTCCTGCATTAAAACTTAACCAGGAAGGCTTCGTTGGCGCAGCAAGGGTGACTGTGTCTCCACTATCCACATCAGAGGCTGTAAAGGTATAACTATAATCAGTATCCTCATTTACACTCGTAACTTCAGAGGATGTAATATTTGGCGCATCGTTTATATTCGTAACAGTAATATTAAATGTATCAGAACCAGTCACACTACTACTGTCAGTTGCTGTAACTTTGACCGCTATATCTCCAACATTCACATTCAAAGGCGTCCCACTGAATGTACGCGTATCTGCATCAAATTTCAGCCAAGACGGTAAAGCGCTGCCGTCAGAGAGTGTCGCCGTATTGGTTAGGCTATCGCCAATATCCACATCAGCAAAAACATCAGAGGCAAATTGATATGAGAATGCACTATTCTCAGCGGTTGCTTGATCAGATATGGCATTATTAACTGTCGGCGCGTCGTTGACGTTATTCACTGTAATGATAAAGTTCTGAGTAGTTACAGCTCCCGCCACATCCGTTGCTGACAGTACAAGTGAGTGATCACCAACATTTCTATTTGTCGGCGTCCCAGATAGAACACCTGTTCCTGTATTAAAACTTAACCAGGAAGGCTTCGTTGGCGCAGCAAGGGTGACTGTGTCTCCACTATCCACATCAGAGGCTGTAAAGGTATAACTATAATCAGTATCCTCATTTACACTCGTAACTTCAGAAGATGTAATATTTGGCGCATCGTTACTCATTTGCATCTACTATATTGATTATAATTGAAATTGCTGAAGCATGAGTATTTTTAATCACAACATAAATAGCTGTAAGTTCATCTTCTTGCACATTACACATTTTAATATTCCCATTAGTAACAATTGTAGTGGGTGTGAATAACTGCTCATAATTTTGCCAAGTTAAGAGTATTAAGGACTCCGATGTAGGTGTATGTTTATCCTTATCAACCGTCTCTTACTGGAGGCAATTGGATAGAAATTAGAAAAAAAGAATATAAAAAAACTAAATTGTATACTTTATAATACTAAAGAATATTTTTTATAAATTATTCATGTTTTAATTTACATACTTTTACCATTTTTCTGAACTGAAGGCATAAAAAGGGTGCTGTCAGACAAAGCCTAACACGTCTCAAAGTGCCACGATCACATAAATCTATGAAGCGCAGATTTGGAACCACTCCTTAAGAGCAGTTGTGCGTTTTTGCTTATAAGTTTGTCTGTTTTGAAGATGTCTTTCATGATTGAAGTGGTTGTATATTTGACTGTGATAACTGACAAACCTCAATCAAGCCCAAGTAATCGCAGCGGAATGGTGGAAAATGTACGGTCATCATGTTTACGAGACTATAGTTTTTGATGGCTCAGTTATGGACTAAAAGGCCATAATAGCTTTTAGTATGCATCTCATATTTTGGATAGATTTTAATTAGTAACTTACGAGGGTTTATAGTTGATTGCCAAAGCTCAAAGATTATTAGACCAACCTATTTTGCAGTCTGGCACTATAGAAGTTGGAAGTAATATAAATGGCCCTTCTATAATTGAAACGCCTAAATGGTTACCCAACTGCCTAGGCCGTTACTATCTATATTTTGGGCATCACTTTGGCCAAAATATCCGAATGGCATTTTCAAATAATCTAACGGGGCCTTGGAACATCTATAAGGGAGGAGTTCTTGATCTGAAAGAAACCCCATTTACCCACGAAAGACCCAATCTAAAACAACCTGGATGGGCAACGGAAAAAGGCGTGGATGGTCTCTACCCTCATATAGCTTCACCCGATGTGCATATTAACGAGACAGAAAAATCTTTAGAAATGTTTTTTCACGGTTTGGATCATGACGGAGAACAACGAAGTTTATGCGCAATATCAAATGATGGACTAACTTGGCGTGTTCAGTCAAAGCGTATCAATCAAACTTATCTGAGGGTCTTTCGCTATATGCATAACAAATATGCCATTGGCTGGGGTGGCCAAATCCTAAGGCAAAATTCATCGGGTATATTTGAAATGGGTCCATGGTCTTTTGGGGATCAAGGCCATCGCCATGCTGGAGTTTTAGTTCAGGGAGATAAATTACGCGTAGTGTGGACACGTATTGGCGATGCTCCCGAACAGATATTATACTCCACTATTGATATGTCACACTCTTGGCAAGAATGGTATGCAACTGAAGGACAAGTGATATTAAAGCCTGAATTTGATTGGGAAGGCGCAAATTTACCAATTTCGACTTCCTTCGTGGGAGGACTTACAAAACAAGAACGCGCCCTTCGTGATCCTTTTTTATTTGAACAGAGTGATGAAGTTTACATGGTCTATACAGGTGGTGGAGAAACAAGCATTGGTATCGCAAAACTATTTTAGATATTTGGCATAATAGCTTTAAGTTAAAATGGTTTTGGTGAAAATCACAAGTCAATAGTTTATGGGTTTGATCAAAGACCATGCATGGCAGGTTGTTAGGTATGAAAGTACTAAATGTCATTGTGAAGAACAAAACCCCCTCCCAATGAATCCACCACTCCAGTACTAAACCCCCGAGGTGCGAGGCGCGCGGCACTTGGTCCAGCCCCCCAGGGGTCAGCTGTGCGCGTTTCATCTGTTTAGATTGAGCAAAGTAACCCCCACCAAAAAAAAACAAACCGTATCAAAAGATAAGATTTTTCTGAACTTAGATAAATTTAACTTAGGGGACAAAATAGGGGACAATTTAATTATAAAATTAATTTATATAATAAAATCAATACCTTA
>Ga0302117_10001601_pt1 | contig 10885 bp, 6 predicted proteins | sample AG5_322_MG_FD_203112 | JGI IMG/M metagenome (GOLD analysis project Ga0302117, IMG submission 203112) | Marine microbial communities from Western Arctic Ocean, Canada - AG5_32.2 | ecosystem: Environmental > Aquatic > Marine > Oceanic | place: Canada: Western Arctic Ocean | collected 2017-10-01 | reverse complement strand
TAATGTGTACGAAATAGGTTTGTGCAAATTGCAGCAATACCCGCAGCAAGGGAGTAGAATTTCTCCCCAACAGAGAATCGTATTTGTGATATTGCAAAACTTCACGAGCAGAGAGAGTATTGGATTGATAGGAATAACGCCTGAACAAAAAGAGCATTTCGAAGAGTACGGATTCGTACATATTCCAGATGTTTTCGACCCAGAAGTAACGATAGACCCCGTAATCGACGAATACGCGGGCGTTCTCGATTCCCTGGCCAACAAACTCCACGCCGAAGGCAAAATTACATCGACGTACTCCGAACTAGATTTCGGTGATCGAGTTACTAAGATTTATGGCGAATCTGGCGAAGTTCACAACCAATACTTCGACTTCTCCTTGCCTCAAAACGGAGTTCTTTCCGATACTCCGTTTTGGGCTGGACCTGCCGTTTTCAACGCAATCACCGCTCCCCGACTATTGGATATTGCCGAATCAGTAGTTGGTAGTGAGGTTTATTCGAATCCTGTTCAGCACGTTCGAATAAAGATTCCTGAATCCGCATCACCACGTGACGAAAATGGAAACGTCATGTTCGGCGCAACGCCGTGGCATCAGGACGCTGGTGTTACGAATCCTGAAGCCGATGAAACCAACATGCTCACCGTATGGTTCCCGCTCATGGACGCCGGAGTTGAGAACGGATGCCTAGCCGTCGTTCCCGGATCTCACCGAGGAGAGATACTTACTCACTGCCCCGGATACAAAGACCGACCCGGACTACAAATTCCAGAAAACCTATTCAACGTCGGCGACTCAATGCCAGTTCCTGTCAAAAAAGGCGGAGCACTACTGCTTACAAAGCAGACCGTTCACTCCGCACTGCCGAATATCAGTGATCGAATACGTTGGAGTTTCGACCTGAGATTTCAGCCAACCGGTGAAGCTACAGGACGAAGCGTGTTCCCTGGATTTGTAGCTCGAAGCAAGTCTCACCCTAGTTCGGAACTCCATGATGGCGGAATTTGGTACGAAATGTGGAAAGACACCCGGGACTCACTCGCCCTAGGTGAGCAGCCATCGTTCAATCGATGGAATAGCGACGATCCCTCATGCGGGTAATGCCTGCTGCATGATTCCAACTTCAGCTGAACTAGAAACACTTCGAGAAGCAGGAAAAATCGCTTCAAACGCTCGTAACTGGGCTGCTAAAACGATCAAGCCCGGCTATTTGCTGCGCGACCTGCAAGAAGGTATGGAAACTATGATTAGGGAAGCGGGTGCACTTCCCCCATTCCCTGCCCAAACAAGCAGAAACAAAGTGGCAGCCCACTACTGTTCATCGCCTTCCGATAAGTCAATATTCGAAGAAAACGATCTCGTAAAAATAGATGTCGGTGCTCACATCGACGGCCTAATCGTCGATACCGGTATATCTACCGATCTCTCAGCAGATAAACGATGGTCAAGCATGATCGGAGCTGCATCCGACGCCCTCGACGCCGCAATCGCCATGTGCTCCCCAAACGTAGACGTTGAAGACATTGGAGAACGTGTCGAGGAAGTAATTACCTTCGCCGGATTCAAGCCAATCTTAAATCTCACGGGACACGGTCTCGGCAAGTACACGCTCCACGATTCACCACAGATCCCAAACGCACGAATCGGACTCAAAGGCTCGCTCGAAGCTGGATCAATATTCGCAATCGAGCCATTCGCCACATCCGGTCGTGGATACATAAAAGACGGTGGCAAGCCTGAAGTGTTCATGCTCGAGCGACCACCAAAACCGTCGAACAAAATCGATTCCGATACGCTCGAAGCCATCCAAACATGGCGTGGACTCCCAATCGCACGACGCTACTTCAACGATCTGCCTAAAAAACCGTTCGAACGAACACTAAAAGAATTGATCAAACAGGGCGTTGCTCGTGAATACCCTCCATTGATCGAAGTCGCAGGCCATAACGTCGGCTGGAAAGAACACTCGATCTGGCTCGGCCCACACGGGCCAGAAATTCTTACGGCTTAACGCCACACCCAGAAACCAGACTCAGCCACGACTACCACAACTCAACAACGCTTTGCAGACCGTGTAGGCGCACTGAGCGAACCCAAGTTTGACGATAGTTATGGACGAACGCTGGGCGCTCACAATTTCAGCAGGAATCCTTGCTGTAATCATGGCAGCGACCTTCGCCACTCAACGTGAACTACGCACGCTCCGAGGTGATCAACTGGTGTCAGTCGTCGAACCAACTATCTAAATTACTCCTCAGCATCCAAATTGCTCCGAGCGATCGAACTGACGTTGCACTTGATAGTCTTGCCGCGCTATCTAGTACTTAGAAGACAAAATAGGACACCGACTTGGAAACTAAAAAAATCTCAGGCGTAATCCCAATCCTTCAAACACCGTTCGATTCGAACGGCAGAATCGACGTTGAAAGCCTGCGCAAAGTTGTCGATTTCAACATCTCAGCAGGCGTCGATGGAGTAGGAATCGCTATCGCAAGCGAAGTTCAGTTGTTCAACGAAACTGAACGAGATTTGCTACTCAAAACCGTAGTCGACGAAACCGGCGGCAGGGTCCCAGTTGTGATGAACACAGGTTCACTCGGAACCGATCTGGCAATTTTTTACAGCAAACGTGCGGAAGAACTCGGCGTGGATACAATAATGCTCACGCCTCCGGGCTCAGGAGCAGGATCCTCCAATCCTAAAGCAGTTCGCCAGTACTTCCGAAGCATCACAAAAGTCGTAAACGTATCAGTAGTGCTCCAAGACGTTCAATTCGCTCAGGTTCCACCGCAGATGGTCGCAGATCTAGCAAACGAACTCGATGGCATAGTCGCCTGCAAGATGGAAACACCCCCAACACCAGCCCGAATAGCAGCAACAGTCGAGGTCGTTAAAGGCAAGATCGACGTACTCGGCGGAGGAGGAGCAGCTTACCTAATGGAAGAGCTATCACGTGGCAGCACCGGAACAATGCCGTTCAGCTCCACACCGACTGAATTCACCCAGATTTTCAAGCTCCATAAAGCCGGCAACATCAAAGGCGCAACGGAACTATTCAATCTCAGAATCGCCCCGCTCTGCCACCTCGTTAGCCAAGCACCAGAACTTGCAATCGGATTCCACAAACAAATCCTCAAAAAACGAGGCCTAATCGAATCCGCCCGCATCCGACAACCCGAAGCAACTCCCGACACAGGCACACAAAAAACCATCGATGCCTTGCTTGAGCGTGTAATAGTCTAGGTCGCGAATCGGTCGCTCTGGGCATCAACAGTAGCTAATATAAAAAAGTGACTCGTCACCCTCCGAAGTCAAACTCTAGGCCGACGCCCTGCGCTTTAGCCTGTTCGTAAACGAGCGCAGCACAAGAAATATCCTGAACCGCTAGACCAACGCTCTTGAACAAAGTGATCTCGTCATCGTTCTCACGACCAGCTAGAGTCCCGTTGATCACTTCACCGAGCGAACCGTGAATCTTCTCGGCTGAGAACACACCCTCTTCGATCGGAATCTGAATGTCGCCAGCCTCGTTCAAGCAAGCCTGAACCTGATCGCAAACAACCTTCGACTTCACAATCGTCGCTGAATCCAACTCCCGCACACCCACAGCGTGCGAACCAATCGCATTGATGTGCGTACCCGGATTCCACCATGAACCATCAACAACAGGCTCAGTAGCACTAGTAATCAAAGTCACAATATCTGACTCACGTACCAGAGCCTCAGCACTTTCAGCAACTTGCACAGGAACGCCAATCGCAGCCGATAACTCGTCCGCAAACGCCTGCTTGGCAGCATCGTTGCTCCGGGAATAAACAAGAATGGTTTCGAGAGGCGCAGCTTCAGCAAGAGCTATAACCTGACTCCGAGCCATACCCCCCGTACCAAGTACACCAGCAACCTTAGAATTCTTACGAGCCAAATGCCGTGTCGCCACACCGCCGCTCGCACCAGTTCGAACTCCTGTCAACAAACCACCGTCCATAGCTGCCACAACCAAACCGGTTTTGTTGTCCTGAACAAGAATTGTGCCGATAGTCGTTGGCAGTCCGAACTTCGCAGGGTTCTCTTTGTAAACCGTAACGGCCTTCACACCGAGCGCTCCGCCCGACTTCAAGTAAGCAGGCATGTAGGCAATCCAGCCACCAACTGCAGCATCCATCATCACCGTCCGATCTGGCATCTCAGCCGTCCCCGCCGCAAGCTCCCCGAACGCCGCCTCAACTACATCGATAGCTTTCGACATTGGTAGTAGTTTTTGCACGTCAGAACGGTTCAACATTAGTGCCAAAATAAATCTCCAAAATAAACGAATTTGCAAGCGCGTCAAATCGACAACGCACACCAGATTCGAGTTGAAAGGGGATTATATCCGTGCATGTGCCAGTTCGAAATTGTCGCTGTAAATTAAGTTCAGTTAGCAACGCTTAACACTAGGAATACCTAAAACCTCGAAACCGAATGTATCGTTGATAGTAGATAAGTTGATCCGTAATAGTGGTTTTCAGGACGCACGTGTGACGAATTCTAACGATACCGACCCTAAGATTTCCTCAGAAACCGATGGCGCAGAAGATGCCATTGCAACTCCTGTTGCCGTAGAAACGACCAAGTCGGAAACAAGAACCGTACCCATGCCGGAAGAAAATCCTGACTCAAATCCCAATTGGCTAATCGCTGATGGCGACGAAGAGTCAGTTAAAGATGAAGTAGAAGCTGGCGAGTCAAAGTCATTTGAAGGATACGGTCCAAAATCAGACTCGGAATCTGAAGACAAACTCACTGACGGCTGGGTGCCATCAGAAGTCGGTGAGCGAGACCGTACACGTGGTGAAGAGCCGTACTACGGTGGCATAAACGGAAACGCCTCCGGTTACACCCGCCTGTCAGAAGCAACTTTCAAACCTTCAGATCCAAAAATCTACCGAGCCCCCGACTTCGTCGAAGGGGATGAAGAAGAGAAATTCGGATTCCCTGAAGCCCCAGAAAACACCGAACGACTATTCATTGCAGTAGAAATCCCTCGAAAGTACAAACGAGAGTTTCTCGATCTCGCCCAAAGTTTCCGCCCCGGCGAGTACGAACTAGTTCGCTGGATCACCGAAGACGCGATGCACCTAACGTTGAAGTTCCTCGGTGATACTCCTCAGGATATGATCGTAGATATCAAAAACTCACTGAACTTAATTGCTGAATTAACAGGCAAGTTCACCTTGAAGATCGGTCGAACCGGCTGCTTCCCATCATTCCGAGACCCGCGTATTTGCTGGGTAGGATTCGAAGGCGAACAACGCCGTATGCAACAGCTTCAAGGCAGGGTTGAAGGTCAGTTGACCGCACTAGGCCTCAAAGAAGATGATCGTAACTTCCAAGCACACATCACCGTCGGGCGTACTCGTCCCGGCATTCGTGGTCGGTTCGCTGAAGATATAGGCATCTCTTGGCAGCACGCACCGCTACGCAACTCTGGTACATCGATACCAGTCAATGCAATCGCTCTCTACCGAAGTTTCCTGAACGATCAAGGAAATACCGAATACCAGCAGCTAGCCAACTACGAACTCGGCTAACACCGAACCGAACCGAACCGAATTAACCGTATTCGACAATTTCACCTCCAGCGGTCAACCAGTGCTGGTAAAAAACTCGTTCAAGTCGTCTAACGTTGTCCCGCTCTCTATATCCCTTTGAGGCCTTCGGAAGTCTGATTGTTGGTAATTAAAAGGACTGGGAGGGAATGCGGGAACAGTTTCCTATGGATGTAGCCAACGTAGACGCTGCACTAAGCAACTAATCTATCCACAGCCTCCAAAAAACAAACTACTGCGCCAATAACACCTAGCATCTATACTTAAAGTCGTTACAGGTAAAGACGGAGATACGATCGATTTCGTTCACCCCCATAAAGCGAGTCCGGTACGGTGCAAGCGGACATGGGGTCAGAATCTATCATCACTCCCGAACTGTTCTCTGAAAGCCGAATAAAATCGGCAACTAGGCTGAACCGTCCCCGCCGGACGTTACACCGGCTCAACTGAGTGTCCTGAAACCACGCCTAAAAAGCCACGAATCAGGAAACCAGGGTGGTACCGCGGTATCGTTTTATTTCAAAACGCCCGTCCCTGAAATTTTTATTATGGGGCGGGCTTTGTTTTAACCCGAACATCAATCGCCCCCTTTCGATCAACAATCGAAAGAAACAGGTAGACCAAAGTGCCCCTGATTCACGCACTGCGATTGGAATAAAAACGTGGTGAGCCACTTCGATTCAGTAGACCCAAAAGTTGACTTCGTAGCCAAAGAGGAAGAAATCCTCAAATGGTGGGATGACAATGACATCCCCGCTCGCTATCGAGCGCTCAACGACGATAAAGAGAAGAAATTCTCGTTCATCGACGGTCCAATCACCGCCAACAACGCAATGGGTGTTCACCACGCGTGGGGTCGAACCTACAAAGATCTCTTCCTTCGATTCCGGAACATGCAGGGCTACAAACAGAGATTCCAGAACGGATTCGATGGCCAGGGCCTCTGGATAGAAGTTGAAGTCGAAAAAGAAATGGGCTTCAAGTCGAAGCGCGACATTGAAGCATTTGGCGTAGGTAAATTCGTCGAAGAGTGCCGCAAGCGAGTCGATCGCTTCGCCGAACGAATCGCCGACCAATCCAAACGACTAGGTTACTTCATGGACTGGGACAACTCCTACCACACGAAGTCAGACGAAAATAACTACACCATCTGGCATTTCCTCAAGACCTGCGCCGATAAAGGCTGGATCTACAAAGGGCGCGACGTCATGCCGTGGTGCCCACGCTGCGGAACCGGACTTTCTCAGCACGAGATTGTCACCGAGGGCTATCAGGACATCACTCACGACAGTCCATATCTTAAATTCCCTCTTATCGACGAAGAACACGAAGGCGAAAACCTACTCGTATGGACCACAACCCCGTGGACCCTCGCAGCAAACGTAGCAGCAGCCGTTAACCCTGAGTACACCTACGCCAAAGTAGAAGACCGCGGCTCGATCATCTACTTCTCGAAGTCACTCCTCGAATCGCTAAAGAAAGACCACGTACTATCCGATGAAGCTAAGCTAATCGACGAAGTAAAAGGCTCTGAACTAGTCGGGCTACGCTACAAAGCTCCATTCGACGAACTTCCAGCACAGGATGAAGTCCGAGACCAGCACCGAGTGTTGGCATGGGACGAAGTGGGCGAAGATGAAGGAACCGGAATCGTTCACACCGCTCCCGGTGCTGGTGCCGAAGACTTCAAGCTCGGTAACGAAAACGGTCTCACACCAATTGCCCCACTCGACCAAAATGGTATCTATATAGAGGGCTTCGGGGAGTTCACCGGCAAGTCGGCCGCCGACGTCAAAGACATGATCTTCGACTCTCTCAAAGAAAAAGGTCTATTGGTGAGGGTAAACAAATACACTCACCGCTACCCTGTCTGCTGGCGATGCTCCACCGAGCTCGTATTTCGCTTGGTCGACGAATGGTTCATCAACATGGACGACATTCGACCCAAGATGGAAAAAGCCACCAACGAAATGAATTGGTATCCAGAGTTCGGTAAAGCTCGCGAACTCGACTGGCTCAAAAACATGCAGGATTGGATGATATCGAAGAAGCGGTACTACGGTCTCGCCCTTCCGATCTACGCCTGTGATTGTGGACACTTTGAGGTACTCGGATCCCAAGGAGAACTGAAAGAACGTGCCGTCGAAGGCTGGGATGAATTTGAAGCCAGCGGAGCTTCACCTCACCGACCGTGGATCGACGGCGTGAAAATCGCATGTTCCGAATGCGGAGAAACTGTCGATCGAGTTCAGGACGTCGGAAACGCCTGGCTCGACGCCGGAATCGTTCCATTCTCGACTATTGGATACCAATCCGATCCCGAGTACTGGAAAGAATGGTTCCCTGCCGATTGGATCTCAGAAAGCTTCCCAGGTCAGTTCCGAAACTGGTTCTACTCACTCATCGTCATGGCAGCCGTGCTTGAAGACTCCCTGCCAGCCAGAAACGTATTCGCCTACGCCCTAATGCGTGATGAAAACGGCGCAGAGATGCACAAGTCAAAGGGCAACGCCATCTGGTTCGAAGAGGCAGCCGACAAAATGGGTGTCGACGTGATGCGCTGGACATACAGTCGTCACAACCCAGCCTCAAACCTCAACTTCGGCTACAAAACCGGAGATGAAGTACGACGCCAGTTCGTTATCCCGCTGTGGAACATCTATTCCTTCTTTACGACCTACGCCAATCTAGATAATTGGACTCCAGCTGACTGTACAATTCCTTCTTCATTCGGATTCACAGTCGATGGCGATACAAACGCCTACGAAGCATGGATAATGTCGACCGCTGAAGGCTTTTCCGAACTCGACCGATGGATTCTTTCTGAGCTGAACCAACTCATCGCCAAGATGACCGATAATCTCGAAAGCTGGCAGCTTCCATACGCCGCCGAAGCCGTAGAACAGTTCGTTGAAGATCTTTCGAACTGGTACGTCAGGCGATCACGTCGACGCTTCTGGAAGACAGAAGGCGATAAAGACAAGAACGCCGCATACTCAACCCTGTACACGTGCCTAACAACGCTTTCACGTCTGTTGGCTCCGTTCACGCCGTTCATTGCCGACATGATGTACCGAAACCTCGTTGCTGAACGCGTTCAACATGCACCCGATTCGGTTCATCTAACCTCATGGCCAAAATCCAACACATCGCTCATCGATGAAGATGTGATGAATCAAACTCGCCTCGCGATTAAATTAGCATCGCTAGGTCGTTCAGCACGAGCGCAATCTAGACTCAAAGTCCGACAGCCTCTCGCTGAATTCGTCGCTGAAGTTCGTCATGACTGGGAACACTTGGCTCTCGCCAAAATAGAGAACGTTCTCAAAGAAGAACTAAACGTTAAGTCGATCGTAAACGCTTCAGAAATGGGCGGCCTTCTCGGATTTGAAATTAAACCCAACCTCCGCATTCTCGGACCTAAATACGGCAAGCAAATCGGTGAAATAAGAAACGCCCTTCAAGCTGCAGATGCCGACGAAATCGCCCGCGCTGTCGAAGCCGAAGAAACAATTTCAATTGAAGGATTCGAACTAGCATCAAACGAAGTTCTTATCGAACGAGTAGCGCTTGAAGGCTATGCAGTAGCTACCGATGCCGGTTACGCCGGCGCAGTGCTGACAGTCGTTTCGGAAGAACTCAAAGCTGAAGGTACCGCTCGCGAAGTAGTCCGAGTAATTCAGAATCTACGCAAAACGTCAGGACTCGAAATCTCAGATCGAATCAACCTATTGATCTCGTGCTCTGAAGACGTAACAAGTGCTTTGATGACCCATGTCAACTACATCGTCGAAGAAACTCTCACCGACAACATCGACATCGGAGTCGTCCTAAGCGACCACGCCATATCGGTCGCATCAACCGAAACAATCCAACTAGACGACGAAAACAAAGTAATCGTCGCCCTCGAAAAGGTGTAGCGACAAAACAATTACTCTCTCCCTTCAAAGGGTGGGGGTGGCTAGAGGGCGGGTTCAATCTCCCAACCTGAACAAATAATCACACCAGCACAAAGGCCCCGCCATGAAATCACTACTCCTCAACCAACCCGGCTCCATCACCAACCTTCACGTTGGTGAAATCCCAACGCCCAAACCCAAACCCAACGAGATTCGAGTAAAAGTACACGCAGTAAGCCTGAACCCAGTCGACTACAAAACCGCCAGTCGTGGCAACGACAACTGGAAGTACCCGCACATCCTCGGCCTCGACGTCGCAGGCACGGTCGATGCAATAGGTTCCGACGTTGTTCAATGGCTAATTGGCGACCGAGTCTTCTACCACGGCGACCTGTCTAAACCTGGTGGATACGCCGAGTACGCAATCACCACGGCTCATACCACCGCAAAAATTCCCGATAACGTTTCATTCGCCGAAGCCGCAGCCATTCCATGTGCTGGTCTTACCGCCTACGAAGCTGTCGTTCGACGGCTAGACATCCAACCCGAGCACACGGTGTGGATGCAGGGCGGCGCTGGGGGCGTAGGGGGGTTCGGAGTACAGATCTGCAAGAATATCGGCGCAACCGTCATCACGACTGCCTCTGCCCATAATCACGATTTTGTAAAGTCCCTCGGTGCCGATCACGCCATCGACTACAACAATGAACACGTCGTGAACACGATCATGGCAATCACCAATGGCCGTGGTGTCGATCGCGTACTTGGCGCTGTTGACGTAAACACTGCGAACGAAGGAATCGAAGTCCTGAACTTTCGAGGTGGTATCGCTTGTGTTGCCGGAATGCCAACAATTACTGACGCAACGTTCGCCGGAGCCAAGTCGATCCACAACATCGCATACGGTGGAGCCCACAGTTCGACCAACCGAGCGGCCCAATTCGATCTCGCCAAAATGGCTGAAGAAATGATAGCTTTGGTGGCCTCCAAAAAGATCTACCCGATGATCGAACAAACCATAACTCTCGAAGAAATCCCCGCCGGGCTAGCCCAACTTCAGTCCCGCCACGTAAAAGGAAAAATCATAGCCGAATTCACCTAAAAACTCAGTCCGTATACTGCATTTACCGAGTGATGCACGATGACCACGAGGCGGGGTCGCCGAAATAGTATCGCTCCTAAATAGCGACCCCTCAACGATTTGGAGAACAAACCAAATCATTCTCTGGTGCCGACCCAGTCAGCACCAAAATAAAGCGATCGTTTAACTCACAACTCAACGACGCCATTTCCGCCCATAGATCCGATGCGGATAGTAGGGCTCTTATATCGCACAGGGAGTTCATCTAATTGGTCAAGCCAATGCGACTTCTCACGGAAAGTCCCGCATTGCAGCG
>Ga0302117_10001599_pt1 | contig 10890 bp, 2 predicted proteins | sample AG5_322_MG_FD_203112 | JGI IMG/M metagenome (GOLD analysis project Ga0302117, IMG submission 203112) | Marine microbial communities from Western Arctic Ocean, Canada - AG5_32.2 | ecosystem: Environmental > Aquatic > Marine > Oceanic | place: Canada: Western Arctic Ocean | collected 2017-10-01 | reverse complement strand
CGATTGAGAAACCGCTGAATTTTGCCCCCATATGTTGATTGAAAAATAAATAAAAAGCAGTAGCTTTGGAATGATCAATTTTGGTTTCATATAAGTCTGAAATGAATTATTTTGAAATTTTTATACACTTTAGTTCTCCGTGATTATTGAACCATCAATTTATAAAAATTTACAACTGCACTGCCTTCCGTGTTTGGGACGTTTATCCTCAGTTTTCGTACTTCGGTGGCCCGATAGCTTGACATATCAACCTCCTGATCTTGTAATTTAAATTCTTTCTGGGTCCACTCCTTCAGGTTTGCCGATGTGTGAATAGTGTATGTTCGGCCAGTAATCGCCATAAACTCAAGTGTTGAACCCTGTTCTCTTTTCTCAAGGATATCCAACCTCAGGCCGTCATCCTTGTCAAAAGCGTAATTACCTGAGATATATTCATCTAGGTTACTCATACCATCCCCATCCGTGTCATCTTCGGGATTTATGTCGCCAATATCCTTGCCCTTGGCAAGTAGGGCCCGTTCCCAGGCATCGGGCAGACCATCCCCGTCGCTATCCACGCCCAGGGTCAAGTTGAGCAGGGTGTTTTTCCCAGGTTCCCCAATACTGGACAGGTCGCCAATCATCTCGATGGGAAGATAGACCTTAAAGCCAACCTGGACACGGATCTTGAATGGCATGGTGTAACGCATGGCAACGGGATGGTAGAGATCATCGGTCGATCCGGAGTCCATGGGGATCTTCAATTTGTAATTAATTCCGGGTGTGGAACTCGGGCCCACCCCGGTTTGAACCACACGGCCTGATGAGGTTTCAAAAAGGACCTTTACCTTCTCGCCCTCAAGGGGGCGGCCCATTTCATCCCTGACCATGCCCAAAAAGGTGTGGTGCGGTGCGGGAGGAAATGCGCCGATATCTGCCGGGAACATAAATCCAACACCGATCATCAGTGCGACTGTAAAATGCCAAATTTTCATGGTCTAAAGTTTAATTAGTTGCCCGAATAGGAATAGGTTTGAAAGTATATCTTGATGTCTTCCACCGTTTCTATGAAGCGGTTAATACCCTCATCAGGGTCATTGAACAGAGCCTTGCCAGGGATGACCAGTTTCCACTTGCTGTTCCATACCGAACGCCCTACCAGTCGCCTATTGGTATGGTCCTTAATGGTGACACTGCTCTTATTCTTAAACATCTCGGCCGAGGAAACAGCTCGAAATGCCTGATGCTTGCGTAAGGAGAAAAGTTCCTCACTCAGGGAATCGGCCGATTGCCAAAGCTTCTTGGTGCTAAATTCCGACGCCCCGATATTGAACGGCAACGGGATGGCAACATCATGCACATTCCAGGTCCGAACCACGCTGACATCGCCCAAAGGCGGACTGCGCATCGAGTCCACCCCGACGGGGATCAGGTAGACATAAGGGGTGGCGGATAATCCTAATCGATCAAGGAAACCGGCACCCGGACTGTCCGGCGAATCGCCCCCGGCTCCGTCCACCCCGGGCGAATTTAAGTTGGAACCAGCCATGCCCTTGTAGCCCTCGAACGCTATTCCTACAGCATTAATCTTGTTGGCAAATGAACTGGTGCTAAAATAACTGTCCCCTTCCGAGAGCGGCCTGCCGAAAAGATTCAAGCCGTCGGTTATGACTGTGCTAAACTCCAGCACAAGGCCCGGCACGGGCAAGCCGTCTCCAGTGTCTATCTGCATGCAATGACGGCGAACATCCTCGTCAAGTAGGAGATTCGACTGCCAGGTTGATTCGAGCTGATCTCTCCAGTTATAAATTCCATCTTTCCCGGGCAGAATCCTGTAGTTCTCCGAACGCATCGACACCGTCGTTCCGTAGGTGTCGGGATTATTGAAGCCCAGCCGCCCCTTGATGACACTCCAATCCGCATCCATCTCGGCCATAACCCCGGAAAGTCCCGGATCACCAGCATTTCCACCGGCATATTGAGGCAGCCCCTCCTTGATGACCCCGAGCGATCTTGACTGGACAATTCTATCAATGAACGACTTGCCCTGGTCCGTGTGGAGCAGACCAGTCTCGTAATCGTAGGCCTTGGCTGTCAGGTAGGTGTACCTAGCCGCAAGATCATAAAGGGTTTTATAACGCTCCAATTTCTCATTCCGAAATATCCTGAATGCAGCGTCCCGTGTCCTGAATCCCTGCACAACGGCTGAGGCTCTTTGCCGGAAGATTTCGCGTTCCTTCTGAATCCGATTCCCCTCGGCAATCAGACTCAAATAATTACGCCTTGCATCAGAGAGTTCCTGAACTCTTTGGTTGATGACAAAGAAATTGCTCGTTAAGGCATTTAGTTCGGCCTCCAGTTCCATCACGGCCTCCCTACGGTCCTGAGCCCACTCGTCAGGGATTAGAACTTCTAGTTCATTTCTTGCATTTAAATCTTGAACTTCATTCGCAAATTGCCTCTTTGCTCTTTCATCCTCATTTATGGCTATATTCAGTACAGCCTTAGCTGTACCCTTTATGGCTCCAAAAACACCATTGATTGGTTTAAGAAAGGTCCCACCATTAGAAAACCCAAAGATCATCCCTTCTGGAGTAGAATCAACTAAAGCTGTATAAATATCGTCAGCAGCTTCTTTGACAGTCTGTGCATAAAGAATTCCTACTTCCTTGGCTAAAATAGACTCATTATTTTTCTTGTTGTTGTCAGCATTGACCGTGAGAGTGTTTAGAATTGAATCGTGTGTTGTTTGCTGCGATTCAAATAGTTCCAAGTGGCGATCCAGTTCATATTTTAGCCATTCATGATTCGCCAAGTCATCAAGGGCTGCATTTCTAGATTTTATAATTCTTGATATTGCCACTTGAATCTTCCCTGGCGACTCACGGCGCCCAGTCCAGTCTTTAGGCTTGGAGAAAAAGCCGTGTGGTCCAAGTTCGTATTTAATGTAGTGCCCACCTTCTTCATCTCCTATATTTTCTCTGTAATTGGACTCATCGAGTGAACTCACAACGCCAGTCCAACCATATTTAGACAAGTCCTTCTTGCCGGTTCCATCCCATTGAGTTGGTACTGTTTGAACGTCAAGTTTGAACTCCAACGTTTCACTTGGGTTTAAAACCGATCCAAATCCAACCAAACCTGAAGTCGCGTTGAGCTCGTCATCATCCATATAGGTGAAGTGCAGCAAGTCCGGGCCGTCATAACCCTGCTTGTAGGTTTTACCCACACCGATATCATCTGAGTAGGGGGTCCCGTAAAGCTCAATCAAGTTGTGTTTTAATGCCATTTCCTCCTTATCCACCTGGGACTGCAACTCATTGATCGAGTCCTCCTCGGAACGCATCATCCGGGTCACATCCTTGGCATCATCAAAGGCCAATACCGCATTATTTAAGGTTTTGATGGCCCGTTCATAGACCTGTTCGAAATGTGTTTCCGCTTGAACCTTGTCCGGGTTAATGTCAAATGCAATGGCTTTGTCGGACAGGCCCAGTGGATTCAGGCCGGCGTCGGCGTTATCCAGATTAACCTGCAGGGCAAGCGCCGTCGCTGCCAATTCCTGCAATTCAGGCACTGTTGTGCGGTCAATCTTTTGAATCCCTTCGTGATCGGGGTCGGTATCTTCGGGAGGCAGCATGGCATTGCCAAAAGCCCAGTTGACCATCGAACCAATCCCGGTCCGGGATGCCCAATGGTCCAATCCCCACTGTCTCTTTGAGTAGACATCCTGTTCGGCCTCCACATGGGAGCGTCGATCGCTGGTCCGAGTTTTTGAAAAATGAGACCAACCGGCATCCTTATCTGATTCGTAGTCCTGGCGCCATGTCAGGTCGAATACCTGTTTGCCGGTCCGGGAAAGCGCTGACGCGGCCGCGGCAAACTTGCGTTCATCCATGTAATCGACCTGAACAGCCTTGCCCAGAACGGTCACCGCCTCTGTCCGGGGTGCCCAAGTGTAATCATTGTCGCTTAGCAGCTTGTAATACCCCTTCAATGCAGTCAGATAATGGCCATAGGCATCACCATGCCCCTGTGGATACATCCGGGCTGCATCAGCCGCATTGATTGCCCCATCCAGATCCTCTCCCTGATCCTCCTGGATGTTGTAGTTCAATGCATAAACCACCTCACCGGCATCGATCCCTCGCGTGTAGTTCCAGAACATCCGATTATAAACCGGACCGGTCTCAACTCCGGGTTGCATGAAGTCGTCCCGACCCCGCAACAGTCCTAGTTCCTCCTCCAGCAGATTCGCCATCTGGCCCCTGAACGAAAAGAGCGATGTGGCAATATCCCCATAGGTCTTATCCTTTGTCCCGATCCCAATGGTCGGATTTGACGCGTCCGCATAGGCTTCATTGCCGAGGAACATGTAGAGGTCATTAAGGTATCCCGCCGCCAGCAACAATGCGTCGTTTGCAGGACCGTAGTTGATGCCGGCATCGATGCTCAGCATCTTGCCCCGGTTCAAAACGGTCTCATATATTTCAATCAGCCCATGATCATCGATGTTATCCAGGTTGAGCGGTATGTCGCCTTCCCAGCGTCTGCCCGCCTGGGTGAGCATGCTTCCCTCGACATTGACACTGTTGTTGTACATGTCAGTGACACGCTGATTGAATGGGTTGATCCCGGCCAAAACCCGCTTAATCCAGCCTTCAGCAAGTTGCGGTTCCGTCCAATCAGACCATTCATTATAACCGGGATGACTTTCAACAATCGGTTTGTAGCGCATGATGATGAAGTTATCGCCGAGTGTCTGGATTCCTGACCCGCCAAGGGTATACCTGGGCTTTGCTGGGCCAGTCCCGCCATCCAGCGGGGTCCATCCAGCGGCAAGTTTCTTCGGGTCGTCCGAGTTATAGCCAACGTCAGTGGGGGCATATTGAACCTTAGGAGGAGCTCCATCCACGGGCGGTTGGATTTTCCATTCGTATTCAAAATCATCGAACTTGCCGCCCAAGTCTGCCGTATGCTGAAAGGTCACCAGTTCATCCAACGGATTGCTCGAATAGAGGACCTTGATCTCACCCTGATACATCGGTTGACCGACACGGATCACGTGGACGCTGATCGGAAGCCCGGCCTTGGTCGGGTCATTGCCATCATTGCTGATCAGCGTGACATAACCTGTCCCTGGCCCACTGGCGCTCAGGGCGTAGGAATCAACTGCAGTGTCGTCATGAGTGATTGCGGCAACGGTCCCAATTCCGACTGTGCTTTTGCCGGAAGCCTCGTCACCTGAATTACCCATTACTGGGCTTGAGCTAGTGTTAGGCTGCCATTTGCCCGGTGAGTCCGGGTCTTCATAAAAGGTTTCAATACCAGTTGAAAGTGCGGCGACTGCAGCATCCCAATTTTCCTTGTTGTCGGCGTCGGCTTCAGGACACAGATCCTTCGCCGCCTGCAAATCATTTCCCCGGAGCACATTCAGGAGCAGATACTTTTCACCAACAATTTCATCCACAAACTCACCCCTGAAAACCAGGGCCCCCTTTTCACCCCTGTTGGGATCAAATAAGAGGCGTTGAGAGAGGTGAGGCGGCAGATTCGGGAAATAAGTTTTTCCCTGGTAGATGGAGGTGTAGACAGAGGATGGCACACCTTGGAGATCTCCCTCTCCTCCAAGTGGAAAGGTCTTTTCCCGTGTCGGATCGTGCAGAATGACACTGGCTGCATCCTCCCCCTCGACGATGTCGCCGGCGATGGATTGCTGATAGAGTACCCTGATGCTTGTTTGACCACGAACCGCTGGCAGCCCCTTCTTGGCCCCGGTCAATGTCTCACTCAGGTCCAACTGTGGCGTGTCGGCCGGCCAGACAGGTCGATAAACAATTTTGAGTGATTCTGTTTCACGATCTGTGGGATCGCCATCCGGCTTACCCTCAGCATCCAGCGGCAACAAGTAGGGGACAATACTGTCCACATCCGGTGCAACATGCGTGGGGTTCGGCCAGGCAAACCCCTCAAGTGTTCGATAGTAAAACTGCATCGAGAAACTGTTTGCCGAGGTCGGTGTCTCTGCCAATGCAGGTGTCCGGTCCTGTTCTCCCCCGCCAAACACCATAAGCGGTCGCTCAACACCCGAAATGGTGTGTGAAATATCCATCGCCCCCTGGCCGACGACATCCTGATCAGTATCCCCTGTCACTGTGATGGAAAGTGTTAGGCTCACGGACTCACCGCCATCTTTCGGTGTAATGACAAGTTCAAGGGCCACATCCCCCTCGTCATCACCGGTCGGGCTTCCGGAAATAGTCAGCCCATCGATTGTGAGCCATGCCGGCAGTATACTCTTTGTTGATACACTCAGGCCAACCGTGTGGACGGAACGGGACAACTCACATTTTAACATTGGGGCACGCTGTGCTGCATGAAGTGTGTAACTAAATTGCTCACCCACCCTGGCTGTGGCAGGCGCCGCATCCCCAAATTCTTCACTAACATCGTTGTAGGTTCCAACTTCAAGCTCGGGCGGCCCGTCATGCAGACCTCGATACACCCAATGATTATCCTTACGATCCTTGTAGGTAAATTGCGGGTAATGAATGTACGGTTTTTGACTCTCATCCGCACCAACCCATCCATCAGGTTCATCACCCCCGGTGGAGGGAGGCTCCTGGTTGTAATTAATGCGACTATCACCCGCCCCCACAACCGGCTTAGCCAGCAGCGGCAGGGGCATGGGAGCCTGCAATATTTGACCCGCCTCGGTGATGTAGTCGAAAAGAATTTGATCCTCCGGTTTCTCCCGCATGACCTTGAAAGCCGTCATGGCAGGGCGACCATCCGCCTCGGTATACTCCAACAGGACGAACGGGTGGGACGAATAATTCTCTCTATCGGTGATGTTTAGATCATCGCGCAAGGCATATGCCTGGCCCCCCTGCATCAGGGCGTGTTCCTCGTTTGGATTGTAGCCAATTTCGCCTCGTACGTTCTCATGGTAGATGATGCCCTTGGCCTCCAGGCTGCTCAGTGCTCCACTGCCGTCGTTGCTTGCCAAGACGATCTCGTTGGGGGAAGTCGGCCATTGGATGGTGTATTTTCCAAAGGCAGCAGGCCAATAAATGGATTTGAAGCCCCTTGTCGGGTCGGATGAATTTTTCCTGAACCACTGGATCTCAAGGAGATTATTATCTTCAGCAGCATTGACTGGGATAATGGCACCCAAGTTGGCTGCCTCAAACCCCGCCTCATAGGGATTCATATATGCTCCCTCATTGTAGGCATCTCCCCTGCGAATATACCCCGCCCAATAGACATCTGCTCCACTGCCCAGTTCACCCTCAGGAGCATTAATCCGGTCACCCACATTGACCGTTAGGTCGATATACCTGGGATGATTCAACTCGGTGCTTTCCAGGAAACCAATGTTCAGTTGGTTGACCGGGTCAGGATCTCCATTCCTGTCGGTTGCACTTAAATCGTATGTGCTACCAAAAATCGATGAATCCGAGTGTTGTCGGAAACTACGCCAAATGGAAAGGTCCCATGAAGGAATCCACTCCTTGGGTCCCCTGGCCGATTGTGACAAGTTGCCTGCCTTTAGATTTTCATCCAGCCAGGAAAAGACCCTCTCAAAATGGAGATCCTGCCCTGAAGTGAACCGCAACAATGTCCTGTGAACTGGATAATCCCGATCCAGAACTGTGTAAAAACTACCGTTGTCAATGCGGAAAGACCGTGTTTCGTTTGTCGGATCCTCATACTGTATGAAAGGCGCATTTTCAACGGGCAATTGCACAGCTGTCTTCTTTTGATCTTCAATGCCTAGTGGCCTGACAAAGTGACTGTATCTCTCTGGATTGTCTGGCCAGACAAACTCGTAGCGGGAATGCTGATATGGCCATAGAACACCCTCCAATCCCTCCTCCATCCAGTGGATCTGGTAGTCGTTCAGGTTCTCTGTTTCACGAGTGGCATAATACCTTGGATTTTCGCCGCCACCACGAAAAACAAATTCTGAGCCACCGAGCGAAACACCCTGTACCGGAGTCAAATGTGAGTCATCCTTTTCTTCCTCGGGAGCCCAGGCCGTTACCCGATCCCCCAGTTCGATTGTGATATCCTCCGGGTTGGAGTTCTTATAGATATCCACAATTTCAAATCCTAGATGAACACGGGATCTACCGTCCTCCTTAAAATCACCCAACAACTCAACAAAAACCCGGCCCTCCCTGTTCAGGGCCAACAGCGAATCCCTTTCATGCCAGAGGGTTCTCGTATAAACGGTCTCGCCTGTATCGGTCACCGTCTCAACCATCGCGGTGGACCCATCCGGCTGGGGCATTGGCAGCGAAATACCGGACCCGCTTGATTCAGCCCCCGATTTGTTGGCCAAAACCCCTTCATCTGTCGGAACCCTTTCCGGTACAATCGAATTATAGATAATGTTAAGCTCACCCACACGGGAATCGGGGATGATGACCTGAGGTCCTTTGTACCCTGCGGTGTTCCAGAAAATCTTTCTGGTCTCCTTGGAGGCACTGCCCGACACATTGTAGCCCTTCTCATATAGACTATAATAATAGCCGGAATATTCCGCCCATAACTCCGTATCCAGAAATCCACTTGGCACGCCGGTTTCCCCCACTGTTATGGTGCCTGTCAGGTTGCCGGTCAAGGTGGTCGAACCGATCGACGCGGATATAGTCATTGTCAATTTGACATCCCCTGGAAAATTAATCACCTGTCCGATGGCATAGGCCTGGGGGGTTTCTTTCACACTCACACTGACACGGTCTCCTGCGGCAACCTCGTCATCGCCGGCAACAGTGACCCTCGGATCATCGTATGGAGTTGACTTGCGCCAGGTTATTTTTACCGGGCCAGGCTTGATTGCGAACACCGAGTTCGCATGGATGCTGTAATAATAACCCCTGTCCACATGTGATTCCACCCCTTCAGGAAGAGACGGCTCCTTAACCCAGTATTCGCTAGGCATTACCGATTCATCGAATTCGTCCCCATTCTCATCCTCCGATGGGGGAGGAATAATTCCGCCAAAGAGGAATGAAACCGCCCGATTCAGGAATGGGGCACCCCCTTGAGCGCGAAGCAATACCATCCCTAATTCGTCACTGTTGGGCAGTCCGATTTTGCCAGCATTGCCAGCCAACCCATCCTCATCACTGTCATTCAAAGCCGCAGGTGTCCTTGGGTTGGCGACTGCACCCCAAGAAATAATTCCCTGAAACTGTCCTGGAGTCGGTGGACTGCCTGTCAGCCCCTTGTCAATCTGTGCGGAACCCAGTGGAGCGCGCCCGTCCGAGCCTTTGGGATCATCCTTCGTGCTTGAAATGGGCACACCGGTTTGGGACTTGTAATTGTAGTGAGTATTGTTCTGCCTGATTTCCAGTGGTAAAACCAACTGGGCCGTCGCTTGGCCGATAGCCATCAGAAATGACAAGACGATGAGGCACAGCACATGTTTGTTTCTTCCAAAATTTACCATTGCTGTGTTCGTTTTTTCCCTTGTCTGGTTCATTATTTGGTCTTCCTGCTTGTTACTCCACCGTCAAGGTGTCGATATCGCTGATACGGTTCATGTTAAAAACCCCTTTCATCGCGACACTTTTCTCGTTCGGAGCCTCTCCGGACAGCGTCAATGTTTCCTCGTAGCTGCCGGTTATCTGCTGTCCACCTTGGCTCAAGCCGGAAAAACCGGCCTCGCTCGAACCGAATGTCAGTTTTATCTCCCGCTTGATCTTGTAGGACTCGCTCCCTACCGATTGAACTCCATCAAAGTCGGCTGTAAGGTTGTCATGGTCGGGATGGTAGGTGTGTAGGAAAGGATTCGAACCATGATCGTTTTCATTGATTTGAACCGTGACCGAGAGAGTCTCTCCATGCTCAATTATCCCGGCACAGAACCAGGGCGTGTTTTCCTCACTTACAGGCAGATGAATGCAACTGATACGGGTCGCATTTCCAAGGCTACCCTCCTTCAACAAATCTTCCCTGATCCCGATCCCCGGCACATCGCCGTCCAGGATCCCCACATAAACCCGCTGCAAAAGCTTAAGCCTGTCGCGACTACCAGTTCCATCTACTAAAATATCGGCCACGGTAAGGTTCCCGGTCAACTCGGTGGAATTAACTGCCGCATTTTCGGTCAGTATCAATTTGCCACCCCCGGAAAAACCGATCTCCTCACCAGAATACAACGGTCGCTTTAGGCTTTCTATCCCAACAGTGACCCCTTCCCCCTGCTCCGAACCGGCACTGGCCTTTATACCGCCAATATGTTCCTGGTGAAGTATTAGCCGCAGCGGATACGGGCTCGCAACCTCCCCAAAAGTCTCAGCATCGGTGTTGATCGACCGGATCTTACCGTCCTGATCCGTCGTTCCCTCCGGATCCTCAGCTTTCATCGTATCGCGCACCTGGCTAATGCTGACCTCGCCAATCCATAGACCAGCACTGGAGCCGACCGTACCACTGACCGGTATGTCGAGTTGTGAATGGCCTATGGAGTCTGTAAAGCGCAAAATGCTTGCATACAAGGCACCTGGATTGCCCGTCATCTGGGAGCGGTCCAGGCCAAGCACCAACTCGAGTTCCGAACCCACTTCGCCAAGCGGTTTCAAGGTCCAGCTTTGTGCTTCATCAGAAAGCGCCACATGTTCGTAGGTCAATGTTTCGGTATCCAATGCTCCACGGATGATCACCGGGGCAGCATCTGTGATCGCTGTCTGGCCGGAGGGCGCCTCCTCCGAATCCAAACCGGCAAGGGTCACCGTAAGGTCTGTTGAAGTGTGATTCCGCAGGCGCACCCGGTAGGCTGACAACTTGTCGCCAAAATGCACCCCATCCATCGATTGCAACTTTAAGTCAAATGGACCGAAGTAGCGGTTGAACTTTGTTCCCGAACGCATCCAGAACGCCGACCCACGACTGGCCTTG
>Ga0302117_10001597_pt1 | contig 10891 bp, 5 predicted proteins | sample AG5_322_MG_FD_203112 | JGI IMG/M metagenome (GOLD analysis project Ga0302117, IMG submission 203112) | Marine microbial communities from Western Arctic Ocean, Canada - AG5_32.2 | ecosystem: Environmental > Aquatic > Marine > Oceanic | place: Canada: Western Arctic Ocean | collected 2017-10-01 | reverse complement strand
CCCGCGCCCGGCGTGGAGCGCAGCCGGGCGGCCTTGTTTGAATTGCTCGATGCCCAGCGCGAAGCGGGCTTTCCCACCGACCAAACTTTCCAATTTGGATTCAGCCAAGGCTGTTTGATGACGATGGAAGTGGCGATGCGATATCCGCATCGGCTAGCCGGTTGCGTGGGCGTGAGTGGTTACATTCACGAACCGGAACAGGCGATCACGGAACTTTCGCCGGTGGCGAAGGAGCAAAAAATTCTGTTCACGTTGGGCACCTTTGACCCGCTCATCCCGGCGGACAAAGTGAAAGGCCAGTTAAACCTTTTGCGGCAGGACGGCGGTTTGCAAATTGAGGCGAAGGAATTACCCAAGGAGCACACAATCGCGGGCGAGGAAGAGCTGTCGCTCATTCGGGATTTCATTTCTGCCGCGCGGGGAGATCAGTAATCTCCACGTCTTCAAGCCGCGTCACGCCCATCCCCATCCGGCCGGCGGCTCGGCGCATTTCCTTTGCCTCTGCGCGGGTGGGGAGTTTCACAAACTGCCGCAGCTTCACGATGCGATCCGCAGCCATCATATCCAACGCCACGGGATCGGTGCTCAGCCACAATTCATTCAGCGTGGTGGCATAGTCCGCGCGGCGCGTGTCGGCCAAATGAAATTGGCACAATAGCGCATCGGTGATGCAGAGCCGCACGCGGGGCGCGGGCAGGGCGCGGTCGGTACGCAGTTGATGTGCACCCAGCACGGTGCCGCCGTGGGGCAGTAGATGTTGTCGCCACGCGGTGGCTTCGTCCAATACCAGCACTGCTTGCGCCTCGGTGTTGCCGGTGGTGGTGGCTGCCTTCAACGCATCGCGCAGTGCGCGCGTCAAGGGAAGGGCTTCGTCACTGGTTTTATGAAAATAGAAAAATTCTTTACCGGTAGTGGGTTGTAGCAGTAGGGCGCGGCTACTGCCGTTTGGTTTTAGTTCGGCGATGATGCGGGCGGGCGGCAGGGTGCGCGAGTACGCGGCCATCAAATAAAAGTTGGGCACGGCCAATCGAAGGTGATGGGGTGATTTGCCTAACCGTGAGGTGTTGTCCGCGCTATCGAGCCCAAGCGCATCGAGATGACCGCGCGAGCCGGTGACTGGATGGGCGATGAGCGGATGCAGGTTAATGATGCAAGTGAGTTCTCGCGTGAGCAGTTTGGATAAATGCGAAAGTCGTTCCTGTTGTGCGTTCTCGGGCTTGCCGAAGTGCCGGTCGCCCGGCTGCAAGGGATGGGTGAGGGTGACATCAAAATGAGGATGCGATTCGTAGCCCGTATCGCGCGCACCCGCCAGCCGCACGCCGAGAGATTTGGATAGGCGCTCGTAGCCGGCCTTTTTCAATTCCTCCAGCGAGCGATCCCAAATCACAATTTGCCGCGCCGGAATGCCGGCGTCTATCAGACTGCGCGCCACCGATTCCACACTCGCCGGACGCGTCCCGGCCATTGGCCCGTGATGAGCATCCACCTTGAGGCCGATGATATCTGCCGGCGTCACCAACGTGCGCCAAGCCGCGCGCGCGGTGATTTGGCCGGTCAACTTCGGTAGTGCACGATCCAGCATCGCCCGTACGCGGGCAGGATTGGGGGTGAGAAAGCGCGTGGCGGCGCCGTCGCGCACGCGAATGACACGGGATTTTTTGGGCTCTGCGGACTGTGCGGGCGGCGCGGCCAGTAAAATTCCTAGCCCTAACGCCAAAGTGAACAAGATGCGCCCAGCCCGTGAATAACGCATCTTTGCCAAATCCTGTGAATTTGCGAACATACTGATCCGCAAGGCTAACGAATATTTCCATGGGAACGAGACAAAAATTTACTGAAACGATGGCGCTGCTAACGTTGTTGCTCGGCGCCGGCTGCACACCGCCCGGCGCGCGCGCGATGCTGGAAGGGCGCGAACACCTTGACGGCAACCGGCCCCAACAAGCCGCTGCCGCATTTGAAAAAGCCACGCGACTTTTGCCGGAAGATTGGCGCACGTGGAATCATCTTGGCCTCGCGTTGCATCGTGGCGGCAAACACGTCGACGCCGGCAAGGCGTACCAGCGCGCCATCAAGCTAATGGGGCAGGATCGAATGCTCGGCAAGCGCGAGGGTTCGCACGTTTTATATTTTAACATGGGGCGTTTGTACATGGATGCCGGCGAGCCGGCCTACGCGCGGCAGCACCTCAGCACCTACGCGCAGCTCGAATCCAACCCCGCCGCGCATTACTGGCTGGCCGAGGCGTGTCGGCGTGATGGCCGGCTCGATGAAGCGGAACTGGAACTCGGCCGCGCCTTGGCGCAGCAACCGGACTCCGCCCGCACTCTCAACCGCCTCGGCGTGGTGCAACTTGAGCGCAAGCTGCCGATGAAAGCGTTGGATAGTTTTCGCGGTGCATTACAAAAACAGCCGGACTATTCCGCCGCACAATTGAATCTCGCAATTGTGTTGCATCGACATGCGCTACCGAATGTTTCGCAACCGCGGGTGCAGGCGCTGGCGGCGTATCGCAAGTATTTGGAGATGAATCCTAAAGCCGACCAAGCCGTGCAACGCGTCGTGGCGGACTTGGATCGCGCGCTGAATCCTGTGGCCGTGGTGGCCAACGCGCCCACCAACACCGTGGCCGGCTACGAACCGCCGTTGCAGGTGAACACCAATGATGCCACATTCATCGTGCAGGCGGTGTTTCCTAATGGCGGTAAATTCGGCCATGTGGTGACCACCAATGCTGTGCCGCCCCGCCGCGTGGCCCCGCCGCCGGTAACCGTGACTGCCACCAACGTTGCCGTGGCACCGCCGGTGCCCAAACCTCAGCCGGTGATTCCAGATCTACCTCAACCGCCAAAGCCACCCAAACCGGTGCAAGTGGCGAAAGTGGATCCTCCCAAACTGCAGCCGCCCACGCCACCGGCAACCTCAAAACCCACCGTGGCCGAGGTGAAATTGCCCGATGTGCCGGGCATCGAGCGGTATACTTATCATAAACCCAAACGGCCCTCGGGAGGCGATCGCGAAAAGGCGCGTGAGAAATTTAACGAGGCTTATCAGGCTCATCGGCAGAACAATTTGGAGAAAGCCCGGGCTGCTTATCGTGAGGCGTTGAAGCTGGATCCGAGCTATCAACAGGCGCATCAAAACCTCGCGCTGGCAATTATGAGCAGCGGCGATGTGAAGGCCGCGTTGCCGGTTTATGAAATTGCGCTCTCACTTAACCCGCTTTCGATGAACGCCCGCTACGGATTTGCCCGGGCGTTGGATCGCGCGAAGTATCCGTTGGATTCCGCGGGCGAATATGGAAACCTGCTCAAGATGTATCCAACATACACGCCCGGGCACCTCGAGCTGGCCATTCTGTATTCGCAACAACTTCAGCGCGTCGACCTCGCCCGGACGCATTATCGCCGCGTGCTGGTGCTGAAGCCGACCCACGCGCAGGCACCGGTCATTCGCGAGTGGTTACAGGCTCATCCCTGATGCCCGAAATGGTGCTATGGCCCGATTGATCCCTGATAACACCCTCGAACAGGTGCGCGCCGCCAGCGACATCGTGGAAATCATCGGCGGCTATTTTCCCCTCAAACGCGCGGGTGGTAATCACGTGGCGCTCTGTCCATTTCACAAAGAAAAAAGCCCCAGCTTCAACGTCAATCCGCAGCGGCAAATTTACCATTGCTTCGGCTGTCACGCGGGCGGTGATGTGTTTAAGTTTATTCAGGAATACGAGCACATTGGATTTGTGGACGCGGTGAAACGGCTGGCCGAGCGCGCGGGTATTCCGCTCGAATTGGAGGACGACCCGCGCGCGGGCGAGAAGCGTCGCGAAAAAGATACGCTCTTAAAAGTGCACGAACAACTCGCCAAGCGCTGGCACAGTGTGCTGCTCAATGACGCCGCCGGACAACCCGCCCGCGATTATTTGCAGGCACGCGGCGTGAGTACCGAAGCCGTGGAAGCCTTCCGGCTGGGCTTCGCGCCGGGCGATTGGGAGGACACGGTGAACTGGGCCAAAGCGCAAAAGCACGACCCGCGCGTGATGGAGCAAGCCGGTTTGGTGGCGAGCAAGGACGGCCGGCAATATGGCCGCTTCCGCGCGCGGCTGATGTTTCCCATCCGCGATGAACAGAGCCGCGTGATTGGGTTTAGCGGGCGCGTATTGGAGGCGGATGTGAAGGGCGCAAAATACGTGAACTCGCCCGAGACACCGCTCTTTCATAAAAGCAAAGTGATTTATGGTTTGGACAAAGCGCGCCGACCGATCATTGCCGCCGAGAGCGTGCTCATCTGCGAAGGCCAGCTCGACACCATCGCGTGCCACATGGCCGGCATCGAAAACGTGGTGGCCCCGCAGGGCACCGCCCTCACTGCCGACCACGCGCGCGTGCTCAAGCGTTATGCCAATGAAGTGATTTTGTGTTTTGATTCCGACACCGCCGGCCAAGCCGCCGCCGTGCGGTCGCTTGATGGATTACTCGAGAGCGAGCTGGCCATTCGGGTGATGACCGTACCCGCGCCGCACGATCCGGATAGCTTCATCCGCGAAAAGGGCGTGGAAGCGTTTCGCGAATTAATGGAAGCCGCGCCGGGATTCTTTGAATTTTTTCTGCAACATCTGGTGGCCGAAAACGACACCGGCAGCGATCGCGGCCGACAAGCGGTCATCCATGCGATGGGCGAGGCGGTACGCAAGACGCATGACGCCGTGCTGCTCGATCGCGTGGTGCAGCAAACGGCGCTGGCCGTGGGCGCGTCCGCCGAGGCGGTGCACGCGGAGTTTGCGCGGTTGCCGAAGGAGCGCGTGTATCGGCCGCGAGAGGAAGAGGTTTCCGCGCCGGTGAATTTCACTGAGCCTCCCTCGCGAAAGGAGGAATGGCTGTTGCGATTAGCCTTTCACGATGCGGCTGATGCGGCATTCGGCGATTGGGTGGCGGCGCAGTTGAACCCTGAATGGGTGGAACACGCCGGAGTGCGGCACATCCTCGAGCGCGCCCCCGCACTGGGCATGAACGCCGGCGCGCTGGTGCCCGAGCTGGATGAAGCCAGCGCGCGCCTCCTCACCGGTGCTCTCGCGGCGGATGACTCCATCCCGAACCCCGCAACTCAATTGGCGGATTTAGTGGGTCGCCTGCGCTGTCGGCATCTCGACCGGCGGCTGGCGGAGCTAACGCGGTTGACCGCTCAACCCAATTTGCCGGAAGCGGAATTGTTGCGCGTGTTGGAGGAGCAGAAAGAGATTCGCGTGCAAAAGCAAACCGCCTTGCCACCGGTGGGAGGTTGATGAATCTCCGGAACTGAACTTAATCCACAAAGGCGATTTCGTTGGAGAGGAGGAGGACTTGCACGTATTTTTCCCAGGCGTTGAGGGGTTTGGGTTTGTAGGTGGCGCCGAGGAATTCGCTGGAGGCTTGCCATGAGGTGATTTGGAGCGAGCCAGCTTTTTTGTTCATGGCGTCGGCGATTTCTTTTTTGATGCTTACGGTGGGGTTCCAAGTGAATTGATCCTGCTGGGGGTTCTCCAAGCCATAATTGCGTTTGGTGCTGGCGAGCGCTTTGGGGTCGATGACCTTGCCGCTGTATACGATGAAGTCGATCGTGTCGCCGCGTTTCACTGTGAGGTTGGAGAGATCTGTGCCGCGTGCGGCTCGGCGCACGTTGCTGCGCCACAGTTCTTTGCCGAGGCGCGCGTCGCCATTGGCCACGCGGCTGTGAACGATCACGCCGGTGATGCCATCCCACACTTTGTCATCGTAAAATTTGCGCAAGACTTCGTTCATTTTATCATCGCGGGCGGCTTCGGCTTTGTCGTCGAGCTTGTGCTCGAGGCGGGCGCGCACGTTCACGATGGTGTCGGTCGGGGCCACCCAGCGGCGGATGACGGCTACATTGGGGTGTGAACCGGGATGCCCGCCGGTGGCGGTGAGCTTGAGTGGGCCGAACTGCGGGCTGTTGCCTTTCCAAACTTTGCCGTCGGTGAAGGGGAACTGGAAGAATTTGATGGAGTAGAGTTTGTTTTTCTCGTTGTAGCGATCGGCCTGACCGTAGCCGTTGTACCAAGTGGGGGTGCTTTTCATTGCCCCGGTGGTGACGCCGCCGGTTTGTTGCTGCAGATAACGCACGCCGAGTTTGAGCTCGATGGGTTCGGGGCCGCGCTGATAGATCATGTTGTAGAGCGCGGTGATGCGGGCGCGGTCATTCTGGATGGAGGTGAATTCCTTGCGGTTGACCAGTTGGTGCGCGAGATCGGCCACCATCGGGCTATTCATCATGAAGAGTGCCTGCTGGGCGACGGTGGAAGTGAATCGCTGGCCGGCGGTTTTGTCGGGGTTGGCAAAATCGAAGGTCTTGAAAACGTCATCGAGATTGCGGCGGTCGATAAGGGCGTAGACGGTGCGGCGATAGTTGGGGTCACCGCCGGTGAGGCGCAGGGGTTTGCCGCCCATGGCGAGGTCGGCCTTGCCGGAAATGGAAAGCATGCCGTCGCGGAAGGCCTCGAAGTCCAGTCGGCGGCGATCCATTTTGTAGTAATAAATGTTGTTGGGATCCTTGATGCTGTAGCGCGGGTTGTCATCACTGGTTTGCTGGTAGGTGTTGGACATGAGGATGTGCTTGTGCAGCGTTTTCATGGACCAGTTGTGGGTGGTGAAATACCAGGCGAGGTAATCGAGCAGCTCGGGGTGGGAAGGATCCATGGCGCGCACGCCGAATTCGCTGATGGAACTGACGATGCCTTTGCCGAAGTGAAGCATCCAAATGCGGTTCACCATCACGCGGGCGGTGAGTGGATTTTCTTTGCTGGCAATGGCCTTGGCGAGCTCGAGGCGGCCGCTGGTGTTTTTGGGAAAAGGCTTGCGATCTCCGCCGGAGAGGATTTCCAGAAATTGGCGTGGCACTTCTTTACCGCGTTGCCCGCGGTTGCCTTTGATCATGATGCGCTCGTTGCGTGGGGCGCCATCCACGAGCACCATGGCCAAAGGAGGTGAGCCGGGGTGGTCAATTTTGAGTTTTTCAATTTTAGATAGGAAGCGATCGCGTTCTTCGTTTTCGAGTCCACGGTCGCGGCGTTTGAGTTCGTCGAAGGTGGATTTGCAGGGATGCCCGCGCTCGAAGATGACGCGCCGCACTTCTTCCATGTTTTTTGCGTAGTCTTTGCCAAACTGTTTGTCGAATTCCACGCCGAACCGTTTTTGGGCGTCTTCCATGTTTTTGGGAGGGGTCAGCGTTTCGCCGGGCTTGGCCGTGGCGCGCTTGGCGGTGTATTGCCCGATGGCAAAGCGCCATTGTTGGTCGGAAATTTTGAACAGGGCGTCGTAGCGTTTCATCACATCACCCATTGAGGTGGGGGGTGAACTGGCGGGGAAATATTTGGCCACGATGGGGTTGATGCGTTTGGCGCGTTTATTTTTTGGACCGGGCTTGGCAAGCAGAGGCTTGAGCTTGGCTTGCGCCTTGGCCAGCTCGGCGGGAATGAAGCGGCCGGCGGCGTTGGTGGATACGTTTCCGTAGGTGACCCACGGGCCGAACACTCGGTCGTCCTCGCGTTTGCGGCGCATGTAGTTTTGCCACGTTTCGCCCACTTCGCTGATGAGCTTAACGTCGCTTTTTTTCTTCTTGCCGGCGGTGGCTTTTTTCATCAACTCATCGAGCGTGCGCTCAAATTCGCGGCGCTTGTCGCGCACGCGCACGTCGTTTTTGGTATACATATGTGTCCAATACATATACGTGGCGGCGAATTGGCGGGAGTTGTTGTTGTTTTCGTATTCCTTTTTCAGGCGGTATTGTTTGTGGTCGGCTTCCAGTGACTTGAGTTTGGATTGATAATCGGCAATATCGGAGCTGCCCGCGTATGTGCCCCCGCCGCTGCCGGTGGAATGGGATGGCAGCACGTAATCTTTGAGCTTCGTCTTGTCGTTGGGCTCGGCGGAGCTGTTGAACACGCCGTAGAGTGAGTAGTAATCGGCGGTGGGCACGGGGTCGAACTTGTGATCGTGGCAGCGGGCGCAGTAGACGGCGAGGCCGAGGGTGCCGCGGGTGAGCACGTCGATGCGGTCATCGATCACTTCTTCGTTGTTGCGGTCGCGCCGGCCCAGCGTGAGAAAGCCCATGGCCGCAAGATCACCATGGCTTGTTTTTTGTTGATCGGCGGCGATTTGCTCGATGAGAAACTTGTCGTACGGCTTGTCTTCGTTCAGCGAATTGATGACCCAATCGCGATAGGTGTAGGCGTAAATGTAGCGGGATACGTTGCCGCGGCGATTGTCCGAGCCGGTGGTATCGGCATAGCGGGCGACATCCAGCCAATAGCGGCCCCAGCGTTCGCCGTATTGCGGGCTGGCCAGCAGGCGGTCGACGACTTGCTCGTAGGTTTCCTGTCCGCTGGTGAAGCGCTGGATATCTTCGTAGCTCGGCGGCAGCCCGATGATGTCAAAATACACGCGGCGCAGGAGTGCCCATTTTTCCGCCGGGAGTGAGGGCACCATATTTTGTTCCTCGAGGGTTTTGAGGATGTACGCGTCGATGGGGTTTTGAATCCAGCCTTTGAGTTTGCCGTTGAACACATATTCTGGCAGAGGTGGGGCGGGGGTTTTTACCTGTTGAAATGCCCAGTGCGCCTTGGCTTTTTCTTTGTCGGACTGGGTCTTGATGACGCCGACGGATTTGCCGGTGCGCGGATCGGGCGCGCCGCGGCGGATCCAGCTTTCGAGTTCGGAAATCTGCGCGTCGGTGAGGGGGTCTTTGTTGGAAGGCGGCATCGGGTCGGCGAGGTTTTTGATGCGCTTGACGATAATGCTTTTCCCCGGATCCCCCGGCACGATGGCCGGGCCAGTGTTGCCTCCGGCGCGCGCGCCGCCTTTGCTGCCGAGGTCCAGCCCGCCTTTGGTGGCGCCGTCGCCGTGGCAATTGTAACAATTATCCGCGAGGATGGGCCGGATTTTGGCCTCAAAATATTCCTGATCCGCCGGCGAAATTTGCTGGGCGGATGCGGCGGGGGTGAGGCAAAGCAAAACGACCGCGATCAGTGTGCTGAAGGCGGCCGGTTGGAGTGGGTTGAGTGTGCGGGTGAGGTTGTTTTTCATAGCACAAATTTATCTTCAATTGCATTTAATTGCGTTTAATTTTCCTGACCCGCGATTGGCGCGGGCATTGTCAAAGTTGGCTACGCGATCACGCCTTCCACTACTTGGCCCCCTTGCGGCAGAGTGCGGGTGGGCTGGGTGAGCCTGAAATCGCGCCCGCCGTTACGGAAGGAAAGTTGTTCGTGGTCGAACCCAAGCTGGTTGAGAATCGTGGCGTGCAAATCTTTTACGTGGACTTTGTTTTCCACGGCCGATCCGCCCAGTTCATCGGTGGAGCCGTAGCCGATGCCGCCCTTGATGCCACCGCCGGCGAGTACGGTGCTCATGCCGCGCGCGTTGTGGCTGCGCCCGCCGCCGCCATCCTCGGTGGGGCTGCGGCCGAATTCACTGGAGATATACACCAAGGTGTCCTCGAACAGGCCGCGTTCCTTGAGGTCGTCCATCAACGCGCCCACTGCAGGGTCAAGCTGTTGGGCGTTGCGTGCGGCGCGGCCGGCGATGCCGTTGTGTAAATCCCATCCGCCCTGGCCCACCTGCACGAAACGCACGCCGCGTTCGAGCAAGCGCCGCGCGATGAGCAACTGACGGCCTTGGCCGTTGTTGCCATACTTGGCGCGGGTTTCGGGTTTTTCGCCGGCGATGTCAAAGGCCTCGCGGGCGTCTGTTTGCATGCGGTATGCCAGCTCAAAGGTATTGATGCGTGCTTCCAACGCGCCTTCGGCCTGTCGCTTTTGTTTATGAATCTCATTGAGCTTTAGCAGCAGGTCTAGTTGCTTGCGCTGATCATTGCGGCTGGCAAAGTCGCTCTTAATATTTTTGATGATGTCCTCGATTTTCGTGTTATTGGAATCCACGAAAGTGCCTTGGAACGCGCCGGGCAAAAAGGCGTTGGTGTAGTTGCGCGCGTCGGGTGCGTTGCCGGGGCGCATGGTGATGAAGCCCGGCAGGTTTTGGTTTTCTGTGCCGAGCCCGTACAACGCCCAACTGCCGACGGCCGGACGGATTTCCTGCATCTCGCCGGTGTTCATCATATAGGTGGCCGGCCCGTGCGCGGGGGCATCGGTGTAGAGCGAACGGATGATCGCGATGTCATCAGCGTGGCGACCGATGTTCGGCCAGATTTCGCTCATCTGCAGGCCGCTCTTGCCGAACTTCGGAAACTTAAATGGCGAGGCGAGCAGCTTGCGGTTGCCGCGTTGTTTGCCGCCACTCTTGTTGAGCTCGGGACGGGGATCCCACAAATCCATGTGCGGCGCTGCGCCCGCCAAAAAAATATGCAACACGCGCTTGGCTTTGGCCTTTTTCGGCGGTTGTTTGGGAGCCAGCGCACCTTTGCTGCTATCCTGGGCAAACCCCTGCTCAGCCATCATGCACGAGAGCGCCAGCGCGCCAAAGCCGCCGCTTGTGCGTGTGAGCCATTGGCGGCGGTTCAAAAACAAATCTTCGGTGCGGGCCGTGTGGTCGGCGCGGTTATAAAGTGGGTAATCTTGATTCATGGGCATAAGGTTTCCGAGTTGTAGTTTTCCAACGCAGCTTCTTTATGAAGCATACCACGAAATGGCGAACACGCAATGGTAAATTGCCAATTTTTTTGAAAAATACAGGGCGGCACACGGGACCTTCCACGGTTGATTATCCTGCTCAAACCTTAGCTGCTGGGCATAAGTTTTTTGCCGGGCCAATAACGCGGCATTGAGTTTTGGCCCCCCGTCGCTACGGTTTCGGGATGCGAGGATTTACAGTTTTTTTTCTTGGGTTAATCGCCCTCACGTGGCTCGGGTGCGGATCGCTCAGCCGCGAGCCCGGCCTCATCA
>Ga0302117_10001595_pt1 | contig 10901 bp, 9 predicted proteins | sample AG5_322_MG_FD_203112 | JGI IMG/M metagenome (GOLD analysis project Ga0302117, IMG submission 203112) | Marine microbial communities from Western Arctic Ocean, Canada - AG5_32.2 | ecosystem: Environmental > Aquatic > Marine > Oceanic | place: Canada: Western Arctic Ocean | collected 2017-10-01 | reverse complement strand
CAATCAGCCGCAGTGGAAAAATCCGACCTGCTCCCCGACCAAGAAACAGGCCAAGCCATCATCAACAGCATTCGCGATCCATGGGGGAACCCACTCCATTATGCCCTCCTCAATTCAGGCACCGCCCGAATCACTAGTGACGGACCGGACCAAAAAAGAAAAACCGAATGGGATCTAGGAATGATGATCACCTACACGGATGCTGAGATCGAAGAAGACTCGGAAACATGGCTCGCAAAACGGAAAGAAAAACTAGGCATCACCAAAGCCAAGAAAGCCGATGGAAACACGGGCCTTCTCAGCCCTGAATACTTCGCTGGTGGACAAACCAAACTCGAAGGCTCCTCTTACTTCTGGTTCTTCACTTGGCTCATGCTCGGCACTGCCGTCCTCTTCATCCCCTACGCCTGCCTCTACAAAGGCAAAACCATCCTCCAAGAGTAAGCCTCCCTTCCATTCCCTCTTCCGCATTCCCCAAAATGCTCACCGACACCCACTGCCACCTCGGATCCCGCAACTTTCCCACCGAGGAACTCGCCTACACTCAAGCACCCAAGGCAATGAAGTCCTTCGTCCTTTCATTGTTTCTCCTTACAGTATCCTTCGGGAATTTTTTCACCTCGGGGGTAAAGTATTTCATTCTAAATGAAGATGGTTCCTCCAAATTTCCGGGGGCTTCCGAGTTTTGGTTCTGGACAGGATTGGTGGGCCTTGCTGCAGTTCTTTTTGTCTTTGTTTCCAAATCCTACAAGTCCAAGACTTACCTTCAGGAGGAGGAGGTCGACCCAGTCGACGCCTAGGTGGTCCGAAGAGACAAATCCCTCACATAACCGCAACGAGGAAGTTTTTGTATGGAGGAGAGAATTTGTCGCTTTATAAAAGACAATTCCTGTCGCACAGCTGCTCCAGAAGCATGAATCATTAGCACCCCGTCGTCCGTAAGCCTATCGGGGGCACACTTGCCTGCAAAGGCACGGCCAACTACCTTGGTCCAATTCGCTGCGATTTCTCCTTCAGCCGTTTCCTCTTTCCCAAGTTTCATCTTATCGAAGGCGACATCCAGTATATCGTCCATGGACTGGGGTTCTCTTCCTTTGAATTGCTCTAGAAACGGGGAATGCGGAAGGGTACGGAACACCCGGACCAGATCTTCCGTAGATTCTACTTTTCTGCGTTTCTTTGCAGTCATCACATTAGCTTTCATAACTCAATTGAGTCGCTATGCCAAAGAAAAAATATTACTGAACTTTCTTCGAAAGATCGATAAGGCTTGCCCGTAGGCAAAGCTAAGGCAAAAAAGCCATCTTTCTTACTTCCTTCTATATTTCGGAAAAAAATTGTTATGATCGTTGAACCTAAAATTCGAGGATTCGTTTGCATCACAGCCCATCCCACTGGTTGCTTTGCCAATATGGCTGAGCAAATTGCATACGCCAAGGAGCACTCTTTGCCTGCCGGGGCAGGACCCAAGCGAGTTCTTGTCGTCGGAGCATCCACCGGGTACGGTCTGTCATCTAGGGTGGCAGCCGCGTTTTCGTGTTCCGCCGATACTCTCGGCGTTTATTTCGAGAGAGAAGCTGCCAACGGACGGACGGGGACAGCCGGCCATTACAATTCACATGCCTTTTGCGCAGCTGCCGAGAAGGCCGGCTTAAAAGCGATCGACATTAATGGAGATGCGTTTTCAGATGAAATCAAAGACCAGACTATCGAAAAAGCTAAGGCATTGGGAGGGCAATTCGATCTCGTGGTCTACAGTCTAGCCTCTCCACGAAGAACGGATCCGTCAGACGGTCAAAACTATAGGGCATGCCTAAAGCCTGTCGGCGCTGTGTATAAGAACCAGACTCTTGATACCGACAAGGGAGAGGTGAAGGAAATCTCCATAGACCCGGCCTCTGAAGATGACGTGCTTCAGACAACAAAGGTCATGGGCGGAGAGGACTGGAAAGCCTGGACGGAAGCCTTGTTGGATGCCGATTTATTGGCTCCCGGAGCCATTAACATCGCGTATTCTTACATCGGACCGCAAGTCACATGGCCCATTTACCGAAACGGCACGATTGGACGAGCAAAGGAACATCTCGAGCAAACCGCTGGCGGACTGATGTCCTTGATGGAGGAAAGAATCGGAGGCAAGGCTTATGTTTCAGTCAACAAGGCGGTCGTAACTCAGGCCTCCTCCGCCATTCCGGTGGTTCCCTTGTACGTATCGCTTCTCTTCAAGATCATGAAGGAGAAAGGCACGCACGAGGGATGCATCGAACAGATTTGCAGGCTTTTTCGTGACCGACTATACGCTGATGGAGACCCTGAACGCGACGACCTGGGCCGCATACGTCTGGATGACCGAGAGATGTCTCCCGACGTACAGGAAACAATCATCGAACGGTGGCCCCACTTGAATACCGAGAATCTGACTGAATTGACGGATTTCGAGGGCTATCGCAAAGAGTTTCTGAAGCTATTCGGGTTCGGTCGCGCAGACATCGATTATTCCGCGGAAGTGGAAGTGTAGGCCGCGACTCATTCGGGCGAAGAAGGGTGGGGCGCCGCCCTGAATCAATCGGCTTTCTCTGCCGTGGTCTCCTTCTTTTTGGATGGAGTGGAATCCTTACTTTCGGATTTCGAACTACCCTTATCTGAAACCTTGGAGCTGTCGGTGCTGCCCGAACTTTCTTTATCCGATTCCTTCTTCTTTGGCTCGGCCTTCTTCTTGTAATCAGTCTCATAAAAACCGGTTCCCTTGAAGATAAGTCCTGCCCCGATCCCTATTCTTCGTCGAGCCTTATGTTTTTTGCATTTTGGGCAGGATTTGGTTGGAGAGTCTTTCATGGGCTGAAAGAATTCCCATTCGTGACTGCAGGCTTCGCAAACATAGTCGTAAGTAGGCATGATATTTAAAATGTGCGCTAATAAATCGGTTGTTAAAGGTTGGAGGGCAATTTTCCCGCGAGAGATTAGGAATCTTTTTCGATTTCTCGAAAGAGAGCACTCGAATAGGCAAGCAAGCTCAACGCTCCAATAAAAAAGGCAAATCCATACAAGGGAAAGGCCAGTAGGCACAATCCCCAAAACGCGAGAATAGGAAATATGAGTGCTCGATATGCGCTCCCGGCCAAGGTAGCGACCTCCCTTATTCTCCAGGCGTCGGCATATAGACCGTCTCGAGCATAACTCCTGACTCCGGACAGGAAAAAGAACATGCCCGCGAATGCGCCTATACCCACAGGCAAATAAGCAGCCACACCTAGAAAGCCAAAAGTCAGTAAATCCAAGAACTCGCTGACACCCCATCCTAAAAATGCGGGCAGTATCAAGTATCCCAAAAGCAGCAGAGCGAGTTTGCACCCACTTGCGAAAAGTTCCAAAAGGGAAAAGTCTTGCCAACCAGGGAGTTCCCCATCTCCCGTACGACTCAATCGCAAAGTATATTCCATGAGATAGCCCAAGGGCAGGAAGTTTACCACCGGAACGAAGGTCAAGGCTCCTCCCCACAAAACCTTGGGCATCCAGCCGGCTTGACAGAAAAGCCGGCCACATAGGGCTTCAAAACTTGGCATAATCCCTTTAAAATGCCATTATTGCAAATTTTCCGCAAGTCATGAATTTCACTCGTCAACTAAACGATCTGCAAGAAAAGATTAATGGGGCCTTGGATTTTCGGCTTCCATCCATAGAAATTCGCCCCCGTCGTCTTCATGAGGCAATCCGTCACAGTGTGTCTGCAGGAGGCAAGCGAGTACGTCCTATTCTCGTTCTGTCGGCTAACCAACTCTTCCCTTCGAGCAACAACCCGATGCCTGCGGCTATCGCCATCGAGTGCATTCACACTTACAGTTTGATCCATGACGACCTGCCCGCCATGGACAACTCAGACCTGCGTCGAGGACAACCGTCTTGTCACAAGGCCTTTGACGAGGGGACGGCGATACTTGCCGGTGATGCGCTGCTGGCAATGGCTTTCGAGATCCTCTCGGTGGATTATTCGGATCGCCCTGACCTGGTTGCCCCTCTTGTTAGAATATTAGCCAACGCAGCCGGCAGTGAAAGGCTTGTCGGTGGTCAGATGGAAGATTTACTAGCCGAGGGTTCCCCCCCTAATGCCGATACCCTTAAGTATGTTCATGAAAACAAAACCGGAGCTCTTCTCATGGCCTGTGTGGAGATGGGGTTGTTTCTCGGGGAAAAGGAAGGAGATGAGGAAGTCCTAATTCTCGGTCGTCGATTGGGGATGTCGCTTGGATTGGCATTTCAGGCTATGGATGATCTGCTTGATGCCACCCGGACAACGGAAGAGCTAGGTAAAGACGCTGAATCCGATGCAGCCCAAGGAAAGGCCACGTCCGTCGCTTTTCGTGGTATAGAGGAGACTCGGGATCAGGCGAAACAACATACGGAGGAGGCTCTATCATTTGCCCGTGAAATCGGAGGCGACAATGAATTTTTACTCGAATTGATCGTCTATCTATTAAACCGAAAAAAATAAAGAGTGACAAAGGAGGAAATCTCAGAATTTTTCGGACCCGACAGCCTACCCGAGGAATTCGAACATAACTTCGGCAAGCATCATGATTGGAAGATCCGTCTGGATGCCTCTCGTGAACTAGGCTTGGGATTTGCCGCTCCGGGAGGAAACTTCACCAAAGCTTTGTTTGAAGCTGTAATGAGTGGATTGGCAGATGAAATTAAATCGGCACTGGAGGGACAGCGAGTTGTAGAATTAGGGGCAGGCATCAGGGCTTACGGTTATGCTCTCGCGGCATCTTCCGGCGCAAGGAACTACTTGGCAGTCGAACCTTTTTATGCCGATGCGCTATCCAAATCGATCTTTGAAAGGATTCGTGCTCGGAATGAATTGCTACTTAGAATTCCCTTTAAGGTTATCCCAAATGACATGCTCGAACACCTGCAAAGCGAAGGGGACGACTTGATTAGCATCGTCGCCTGTGGCATAGAGAACTGCATTCTTCCTGACGAAAAATACAAAAGAAAGGTAGAGGCTGAAGTCATCAGGACTTTGCACCCTGAGGGGGTCTTCATCAGCTCACATAGCGATATTGATCCTCAAGGACTACAAGTAACTGAAAAGTGGTTTCGTCGCCTTGACAATCCTACAGTCCAAGATCGGATCAGAATTTACAGGAAGCCATGACAGCCCCACTTTGCTACGTGTTACCGATTACTCCGAATGCTGCGCCTGCCATTCGGGAAGAAGCTTGCGATAAAGTAAAAATATCATGGACCCTAAGGTAAAACCGCAGGTCAGATTGAATAATACGACCCAGAAAAACCATGGTTTCTCCCACTCGGAACTGCTGACTGCATACCATCCGGCCATTGCCATGGCTCCCCCGGAAATAACGACATAGCAAAATCCAACCCATTTCCCGGCTATGGCATAACGGGGTAAGTCAGTCGAAAAGAGCCATATCAATCCGCCCAGCATAAAGTAGAAAGCAGACCAACCTCGAGCAAGGTATTCCACTAGAACGGCGACCGGCGTATTCGGTTCGACTTCAGCCACAGCGACCTGAAGCCATGCATCGGGCATGATCACGGCAATAAGGGCGAACATCATGGAACCTCCGAATATTCGAAGGAGAACGACTAGCATCTTGGCCGAAAACTCTCGGCTCATCTTATTGCAAATCTCAGGCGAAGGCGACTCGGGTGCTCTTTTCGATTTGAGCAAGCATGGTTCGCACTTCAATTTTAAGCTCTTTCAATTTAGTTTTTGAAAGGGCCAACTTTTCATGAGTCGCTTTTTGCAGTTCGTCGCAAATCTCCAATAAACGAGCAGCCAACTCGTTAAGTAATTCCATCGCCTTTAGGAAAAGTGGGTCGTTTTCGGTGCCCGATTCCTTCATGGATAAGATACTAGCTTCCAGACGTCGGCGGGTCTCGCGAGTTTCAGCCAATAGAATTCTTTCCTTCGGTACTCGTTTGAGATCACTTGCCATCCCTATCTTGGAGCAAAACCAGATTATCCATTTGGACGGGTCCAACTGCCAAGGTTTCACTCCGTTTCGGTAATCCCATTGAAACTCATGATGGTAATTGTGGTAACCCTCGCCCATCGTGAAAATGGCGGCAATCCAACTGTCGCGGGCACTACATTCAGTAGAGTAGGGGCGGGTGCCGATCATATGGCAAAGTGAATTGATGCAAAAGGTGCCATGCTGCACCATCGTGGTGCGTGCCACCCCCGGAATAAGAAAACCTCCTAGTGCCCCCACCCAAGGATCCATTGCTCCCGTGTAACGGGCATATACATATCCTAAAAGAGTGGGAACGATGAAACCGACCGTGAATGCAATCAAGTTAATCCAACGATGTTGCCACATGACCAACCGATCTTTACGAAGGTCTTGCACATTGTTCATCGGTCCTTCAGGCTTCAACTTGAACATCAGCCAGCCGATGTGAGCCCAGAAAAAGCCCTTGCTGATATCGTAGGGATCCTCATCTTCGTCCACATGCTTGTGGTGAATCCGGTGTGATGCACTCCACCAAAGAGCCGAGTTCTCGAAGGTGGCGGCACCGAACAGCAAGGTGAGCAATTTCACAGGCCATTTCGCCTTGAAAGCCTTATGAGAGAACAAGCGATGATAGCCCACCGTTATGCTCATTGCCGTAGCCGGATAATAGAACAAGAAAAGCCCGAACAAGAACCAGTCCCAGCCAAAATACCATAGGTAGGCAGGTACTGCTGTAATAGTGAGAAAAGCAGTGAGTGTAAGAAAAGAACTCGTCACCCACACCACACGTTGAAAAGGAATGTTCAGAAACATAGTTACCTTATTTTTACTAATGCATAGCAATACGCTTCAACTTAAGCGAACTAAAAGTGAGAAATCCTCAAAGACAAAGCATCGAAGCTTTGATGACTCACGTTCGGCTACCTTGTCCGTCAAGGCTTCAGTATTAATCGAGAAACGCTTTACTTAGTTCTGATTCTCAAGCGAAGGTACTGGCGCGAACCATCGACGACCTTGGCATCGCTTTGCCAAACGACACGCTCCATACCGCCGCCGATATCATTCGTTTCCGATGCCATTACCGACACTCCTGAGGTTGTCCAAGTACGAAGGTCCGTGCTTCTTTCTACGATATATTCGATTCCTTCCTCATTGAAATCACTTTGGTACTGCACAAAACTAATGCGCTGCTTGCCAGCCTTCGAAGGCATACGGCGGGGCATATTTCGTTTGGTGTCCGGCCCGAGAGAGTCTGACCCGAAGGCACGCTCAAGCAAGTTACTCTTACCGTCACCGTCCGAATCGGCCTCATCGGAGTCGAACATTGCCTTTGCGTCATCAAGATCAGTATCTCCGTCACCGTCCAAGTCACTGATCTTGCCCAAATCCTTGCGGGCTAGGAGTTTTCGGGCGAAATCGTTTCGTACGGATGAATATCGCTCATCCATCATGCGATCGTTAAAGAACGCATCTTTACCTGGAGGAAGAATATTTAGATCTTTAATTACGGGAGCCGCTGCATTGAAGTTCGCATTACCTGCCGCGGTGGCTTTGAGCTGTATAGCAATAGGCTGCATCTTTCCGCCAACTTTTGTCGGCGTAGCTCCTTTTTTGAACATAAGACGTTGGTTTACTCCTGATCCAACAACTTCTACAAAATTGCTCGCTCCTCCGACGATCGATAGAGAAACCGCTATATTGGTCGGTGTCGTAGCCGATGCCATCGAGGTTACCATCATTCCGATGCGGATAGGTTTGCGCGAGAAGGGTAGGTCGCGTAACCCTCCGCTTTCACCTTGCTTGAACACGATCATCTGACCTTGCATGTCGTTGATCGTGAAAGAGAGGCTTTTCGAGGTCATCGCGAATTCGGAGAAGGCACCGGAGGGATCAGTGGTTGTAGCTTTCACTACGACCGCACCCTCCGCGTTTCCACATGTTATCTTGTCGCCACCGGTGATGACCGTACCGGAAGGACCGGACACAACGGTGAAAGTAATCGGAACTGGCATAACTTTATTGGTGCGCTTGTTGAATACCTTGGCCCGAAGAGGTATCACTTGATTCTTGCCCATTGTGCCGATGGCATCGAAGACGAGGTTAAGTCCCTTCTTGACTGCAATGGTCCGAGACACCGGCGTCGCGGCTAAGTAATCATTGTTACCTGCTTGAGTCGCCTGTATCGTCACATTGCCGAGGGAAGTGCCTGTCAGCGTCGTACCGTTTAAGGTCGCATTGTCCGCTCCCGCGGTGATCGCAAGCGTCACGGTGAGGTTAGAATCCGAGGTGGCCACAAGGTTTGCCGACAAACCTTGACCCAATTCACCGGGATCGGTGAAGGTGATGGTTTGCGGTAGCTTCGTGATGACCTTTAGCTGCTTGGTCACTGTAGTTGCGGCAGAGAAGTGAGAGTCTCCCGCTTGTGTGGCGGTAATGGTGACAGTGCCTACGCTGACCGGATTGATTCGGCCGTTTACGATTGCAGCTATGGCCGAGTTGGAAGATGTCAAAGTCAGTGGAAGTCCCGAACTGGCATGTGAACCTTTTGGATAGAAGGCGTCGGCTAGGTCGCTGATCTGGGAAAGACCGCTCTCGGAATCAACAGACAAGTCCTCGAATGCCAAAGTGATGGTTTGAGTTCCACCGAAGGTTGGCGGCTGATTGCGGAAAGCATGACTGGATGGCAGACTACCTGGCATACCCCACTTGTGAGCGAGGTATCCTTCCAGTCGGCGAATATTCCAGTCGTCCAAAGCAACATCGAAGATAATTACTTCCAGAATAGCCCCATCGAAAAAGTCGTTTAGAGCTCCATTTGTTCCACGACCTGAACCTACCAATATCTCTCGGTTTCCAGTGGAAGGAATATTCAATGTATTCGACCCATTTGTAACGGTTCCACTTACTGCCGCACCGTTTCTAAAGAAATCTCCATCGGCATGAGTGGTTGGACTACTCCGACGAAAAGCTCCCACAGTTTTTGCATCCATGAAATTACCGCCGAATGCCAATTTCCCGTTATTGTAGTTGAATGAGCTATCCTGAGCCAATCCCATTACTTGACCTGCTGTTCCCGCAGTTGCTCCGAAATGAACCAGCTTGCTTGCGGAATCATTCGCCGACATTGCCGCAACCAGTACCGTAATGGAGGGACTACCGTTTATTGTGGCGGGCAAGCCACCTTGAAGCTGGGTCGAGGATCCCGCACCCAAGGTTGGACCAAATGCTACAAACGGTTTCAGTACCGCATTCCCTAGGCTTGATTTATAAATTGGCATATTGGCGGTATTGCTTTGAGTCAAGTTATTGCCTTTACCCGAACGGTCTCCCCAGAGACTCACCTTTGCGACTCCACCCACTTGAGTGAAGTCCGATGACGTTTCGGATTGTCCGTCGGCGTTGACATCAGTTCCATCCAACCAAGACAGCAATCCGGCAACGGAGTCAGCGTACATGTTGTACTCGTTAACCGTTATCGTAAATGTCTTGTCTGTCGCAGCATCGTAGCCAGAAGTAGAAGCACTGGATGCAGTAATTGTTACTGAACCCGGGCCTGCTATCCGAACCTTGCTGCCGCCACCTATAATCAAGGCTACGCTAGTATTTGAACTCGCATAAGTTACGGGCAGACCCGTAGCCACACTGCTTACTGCGTCAATGGACTTTGCTCCGGGATCAAAATCGAAATCGCCCGCACTCATAACTAGGTTCAAGAGACTTGATCCATTGTTTGCGTTGACGATGTTCTGAGTCGATTTTGCAATGGTCATGCTCTTGGAAAGAGAATCTGCTTGCCACTCATCTCCTCCGATACTGCCACCGACCTGTGATGCGTTAATCGTCGCGGAACCAGCCCCCGTAATTCTCAACTTATTGCCACCTACGATAGTCGCTACGGCAGTGTCTGAACTCGCATAAGTTACCGGTCCGGTAGAAGTTGCAGTAGCATTTAGAGTGATGTCAGCATCTCCGAAACGTTTACCGGACAGATCTTGAGTCCAAGTAATTGTTTGCACCTTTAATGAATCGTCTTGAATCGTAAGGGTTTGGCTTACGGCGGATGCCGCGTCATAGGTCACGTCGCCCGCTTGAGTTGCGGCGATGGAGACGGTACCCCCAGCATTCAAGGTCACCACGTTACCTGCAACTGATGCCATGGTAGAGTTGGAACTGTTGAATGTGATTGGTAGTCCCGAGTCCGAACTGGCGGTCAAGCTAAAGGTGCCGTCACTTAATTTCTTCGAAGGGATGGCTGCAAAGGTGATGGTTTGACCAACCTTGGTGACTTTCAGTTCTTGTTCCGCGAAGGACGCGGGATTGAACTGGTTGTCACCTGCCTGCGAAGCTCGCAGAGTGGTGGTGCCTTGTCCCTTGATCGTGATCGTCTTGCCCGCAACCGTGGCGACGGCGGTATTCGTGCTGATGAAAGCCACGGTCAACCCGGTCGTCTGATTGTTGTCGCTACGGAGGGACGTCGCATTCAAGTCGAAGTTGGCCGTAAGAACGGTCTTGTCGGGAATTGCGGCGAAGACGATGTGTTGATCCTTTCGAGGAGCGTCCGTGATGTTCAAGGTCTGCGTGGTGTCGGCAGGCCACCAGTTACCGTCGCCGGCCTGTATTGACTTGATTCCGACCAAGCCCTTGGCGATCACGGTCACCGTATTACCCGAAACGGTAGCCAGAGAGGTGTTGTTGCTTTCGAAGGTCAAGGGGAGTCCCGAGCTCGACTCAGCCAACAATTGGAATGGAGCGCTCTCGGGCGTCTTGTCCCCCAGAGGTTGGAAGACAACTTCTTGAGCGCCGCCGAAGGTTGGCAAATCGCTCTTGTACTTGTGATCGGCCGGAAGCAAACCTTGCAGACCCCACTTGTGAGCGAGATAAGCCTCGATCTTGAGGCGGGCAAGCGAAGGCAATACGCGG
>Ga0302117_10001593_pt1 | contig 10908 bp, 9 predicted proteins | sample AG5_322_MG_FD_203112 | JGI IMG/M metagenome (GOLD analysis project Ga0302117, IMG submission 203112) | Marine microbial communities from Western Arctic Ocean, Canada - AG5_32.2 | ecosystem: Environmental > Aquatic > Marine > Oceanic | place: Canada: Western Arctic Ocean | collected 2017-10-01 | reverse complement strand
CCGCCGTTCGGGCGGTCGGACGGAGGTGGTCTTCACCAGCACCGCGCACGGCATTACGGCGGTCGATCTGAAGAGTGGTCGCATCAGTTGGGAAATCGACAAGATTTGGGACGACCGCACGGTCAGCTCACCACAGTTGTTCGGCGACTTGGTTTTTGGAAGTTTTGGAAAGGGTCTGTCCGGTCAACGTCTAGTCGCGGTCCGTCCCGAGAAACCCGGCAGTCGGAAGGGAGAACTGGTCTACGACATAAGACGGAGCGTGCCGCTGGTTCCCAGTTTCGTAGTCAAGGATGGCCTTCTCTACCTATGGACCGACAGCGGCATCGTCACCTGCGTCGACGCAGCAACTGGAAAAGAGCATTGGCGGGAACGCGTCGGAGGCGAGTACTACAGTTCCCCCATTTGGATCGAGGGGCGCTTGTATTGCATCAGCAAGCACGGTCAGATCGTGGTCCTCGCTGCGAGCCGGAAGTTCGAAGTATTGGCCCGCATGGAACTGGGTGAAAAGACATTTGCGACCCCGGCCGTCGCCAACGGCGTCATGTATCTGCGCACGCAATTGCGGGAGAACTCCCGGTGCCAAAAGGAACTCGCCCTAACGCCTCTCCATAATCACGTCGATCAATTCGCCGTTTTTAAATTCCTTCGACTCGATAAGCTTTCCCGCTTCATCCCATCGGCGGGAATAGCCATGTCGACGATTGTCGAACCACTGGGATTCCTCCTTGCGGGCACCACTCTCATACCAAAAACGCGACATACCGTCTTGTCCTCCCTTCAAAAAACTGGCTTCCCCTTTGGGGCTCCCGTTGGCATAAGTTTCGATTGCTCGGCCGGTAAAAGGAACTCGGTTCACGTCGTGATGCCAAAGTCCCGTAGTTTTATCCCGAACAAGTTGGCCACCATCGACCTTGATCACCTTCAAGGCTAGCCGACTGTTTTCCCACTTCAGAATTTCGAGCTCCTTGTTAAGCCTATCCAAAGTTTCGATTTGCTCGAAGGTACTGGATCCGACATCGGTCGCTGCTCCCCCATCACCCCCACAACCAGCTAACAGAAGCGGCAACCAAGCCAAAACAACATACTGCATTTTCATCAAAAGACCTTCTAAGCCAAAGTCAGTCTTTTATCAAGACCGCCTGAAACACGACCCGTTCTTCGCAAATGCCCGGAAACTTTTTTCAAATAATTCAGAAAACAATCTCAGCGAGCTTCCAACCTTTTGAGACGTTGCTCGAACAACTGCATGCGGTTGCGAAGCTCGGCGTTAAGCTGCTGCGAGCGCCGAAGTTCCTCGCGGAGCGCACCAACCATCTGGTCGCCACGCTGCTGTTCCTGCCGGAGTCGTTCAGGTGAGGGAGACCTACCTTCGCGACCTTGTTGGGGAAGAACACGCTGGGGCCTTTCGCGACCATCAGTTTCGCGAGGAGAAGGCGGACGACCTTGAGCGGGACGATCACCCTCGCCACCTCGGCGAACGAAAGGAGGACGGTCGCGCTCACCTTCCCTGGGAGCAGACCGAACTCCAGATTCACGATCTCCCTCTCGGCGATTGGGGGGCGGAGGCGGACGATCACCCTCTCCGCGAGAACGGACACCCGGTGGAGTTTCCTGATCGGGGCGTCGATCACCCTCGCGATCACCACGAACACGACGTTCGTCAGGCGCACGATCACGCTCCCTGTCTCCGGAACGATCACCCTCTCGGCGAACTTCGCGATCGGCATTCGCCTCTCGTTCACGTCGAGGTTCGTCTTCGGCTCGTGCCATCTGAGAGGCAACGATGGCCCCTATTGCGAAAGTCAGAAATTTCTTTTTCATAGTAACCCGTGGTTGGTGATTTACGGAAGAGCCGGAAATCCATAAGAAATCCGAATTTAAATAGTGATACGAAATAATTGCCTCAATATCTAGCTAATCCGCAATAACATTCTTCATGATAAAACTTATTACGCTATTCACCATGGTCATCTCATCGGCCAATTCGCTTACTGCAAAGCCCAAACCCGACCCCGCGCGATTCTCCGATACGATTGCCACCTTCGAAAAGGAAGACGCCGGACGCAAACCCATCGCCGACCTCACCCTCTTCACGGGCAGTTCCAGTATACGCATGTGGAAAAGCCTGCCCACGGACTTCCCCGACCACAAAGTTCTAAACCGCGGATTCGGAGGCTCCCATATTTCCGACGTGCTACACTACTTCGACATAGTCGTCGCCCGCCACAAGCCAAAGACCGTGGTGCTATATTGCGGCGAAAACGACCTCTGGTCAGGAAAACCACCCCAGCAAGTCTTCGCCGACTTTCTCGAATTCGCAAGGCGAGTCCATGCTCTCGATCCCAAAATCAAGATCCATTACCTAGCTGCAAAACCTTCTCCACAACGCATGAGCAAATGGAAGATATACCAAACCTGCAACCACCTCATCGCAGACCACTCCGCCAAGGACAAAAGACTGAACTTCGTGGACGTGTCCGAAGTCATGCTAGGCAAGGACGGGGAACCTCTCCCCGACATCTGGCTCAAGGACAAACTCCACATGAACGGTAAAGGCTACGCCCGTTGGACAAAGTTACTCAGCCCCCGACTATTAACCAAATAGAGTTACTCTCACTTATTTTATTCCTGGATTCTCAAGAAATCACGTGGCGTGAATTTAAGATTTCAAAATAGATTTAATTACTGATTAGAACAAACTCCCAAACTCAAAATCGTTCCCGAATGAAAACATTAGAAGTTAAAGACAAATTAAAGCAGTTGGAAAAAATTACCTTTGTTCTTCCGAACGGTGGTCTGGTCCCTCCTCATTTCCATATCACTGAAGCAGGTTTAATCACCAAAAACTTCATAGACTGCGGAGGAACCCTCAGGAAAGAAGAAGTGGCGAACCTCCAACTTTGGAACGCCAACGACTTCGACCACAGATTAGAACCACAAAAATTAATCGATATTATAGAAATTGCCGAAAAGGCGATGAATATAGCTGAACTCGAAGTAGAAGTTGAGTACCAATCGGAAACCATAGGCAAGTACGGACTGGAGTTTGACGGAACCAATTTCTTATTAACCCCAACTCAAACCGATTGCCTGGCAAAAGATAAGTGCGGAATACCTGCCGAACAAGAAGATGCTGAAGAAGTTGAAACTGAAGCTTCTTGTTGCAGCCCATCGACTGGTTGCTGCTAGCCTTCGTAGGGCCCTGGCCCCTTCACCCATTCCCAAAGCATTGAGAGAATGGCGAGCTATGGCACTGCGAGTGCGCACCTCGCAACAAACGTAAATCGCCACCTCCACACAATCACTAAACAAAAGAGAAACCTTCTGTTCTCCGCTTGGAAAATGGCAAAAAGGAAGAAAGAATGGAGCCGGGAATCGGATTCGAACCGACGACCTACGCATTACGAATGCGTTGCTCTACCAACTGAGCTATCCCGGCAAAACCGTTCGAGAAGAACGCCTCATGTAGGTGACTTGGCCCTTGATTTGATTTTCATACGGTAGGTTTATACGGTAAGGGGTTGAAAATCGAATCCCTAAGCCATGCCTACCTGGACAAAAGTCAAAAACATCGAGTCTCCGCACCTTCATAAGAACATTGGATACTACGTCAGGACCCACGCCGGTCAAGAATCTTTCAAATCGCTCCGCACCAAGAGGCTCGCGAGGAATGGGAAATAATGGGATTGAAGCAGTCGCAAATCCCGTGCTGCGTCGTTCCGCACGATCCTCGTGGGTGGATTCTACCAAAGTTACCTGAACGAGAATAACAAAGGATAGAACCTCGATCCCCTGACGGCACTTCGCCCTGCCTAGAGTAAAAGGAGACGGGGAGTGCCTTCCTAATCGAGAAGGGCTCCCTACTCATCGCCTAAACGACATCCAAGACTTTGTCGTCCAACTCGTCTTGACCTTAACGCAAAACCCTCAGGTCGTTATACAACGTACGATCCAAAATACTCATTTTCGACTTGCGAAGTCCGTCTGTGCATGGAACACAGGCAAAGCCTTTTTATGTCTGATTCCTCATCTACAACTAAAACTGACTCCGAAAGGACCAATGCGCGCCGCAACATCATTGTCGCCGCACTGGCGATTCTCGCGATCGTGGCTACCTTTTATACTGTAAGGCTGATGCAAGACGCGCCCATTGTCGGAGCGGGTGGTCCGGATGGAGCACCGATGTCAATGCCGCCCGCCGCAGTATACGTAGAAATGCTACTCAAAGAATCCGTACAGGCGGAAGCCATCGTGACGGGAATCTTACGAGCGGCGTCCGAAGCTAAAATTGCAGCGCGCGAACCGGGCGCGATAGTGGAAATGCTAGTCGACGAGGGTGATGAGATTAAGCAAAACGACGTCATTGCCAAGCTCGACGACCGAAGAATAACGGCTTTGATCGAAGAGGCTCAAGCCACATTGGCATCGGCAAAGGGACTGGAAGGTCAAAGGAAGGCCGAACTCGAAAGGGCCGAGTCCGATCTCGGCATGAAACGCAGATTGAGAGATTCGAAGGCAGTTTCGCAAAGCGACGTGCTAGATGCGGAACGAGCATTGGCGGTAGCAATTGCGCAAAGCGGCGTGGCCACCGATGGAATCGCCGAAGCGGAAAGCCGCCTGAGTTTTCTGAGCGTTCAGCTGGAGGATCTTACCATTCGAGCACCCTTCGACGGCGTTATAGTAGAGCGTCGATCCGAGCCGGGCGAATGGGTCGCCGCTGGTACAATTGTGGCCTCGCTAGTAACAATCGATCCAGTTGAGGCTTGGCTACGCGTCCCGTCTAGGCATCTCGACTACCTGAATTCCGATTCTCCAAACTTCCGTGTACGCCGGTCGTCCTCCGGACAAATCATAACTCCGCATAAAATTGAAATCATTCCGAAGGTTGAATCATTGAGTCAGTTGTTCACGATAGTCGCAACCATCCCAAATACCACGAGAAAGCTTGCCTCCGGCGAATCCGTAACAGGCCACCTGCCCGTGGGAGAGCTGGAGCCTCACTGGCTCTTTTCCACAGATGCCGTGATCCGCTCGGTTTCGGGCGAATTTGCCTATGTCGCAGCAAAGCCCGAAAAAGAAGGTGACTTGCCGGTGGCACGAAGAATTCCCATAAATATCGCTTTTGAAAGGGGCAATAAGGTCTATGTTTCCGTCGCTGGGAGTGAGTTCACCATGGGCGATCAAATTATCGTAGAAGGCAATGAACGCCTAATGCCCGGCAGGTCGCTAATGGTAAAGGTCAGAGAAGAACCTCGCTCGGCCCCTGCTCGATGAATTTAATCGAGTATTGCATCCGGCGGCCTATTTCCGTCGCGGTGGGAATAGGCTTGTCCCTGTTGGCGGGCATTATGGCATTTACGAGCGTGCCCGTGCAGATGAAACCGGAGGTCGATTCGGTCGTCATCTCGGTGACGACGGGTTGGGAAAGCGCATCGGCGGAAGAAATAGAGAGCGATATCGTGGAAGAGCAGGAAAAGGTCTTGGGCGACATTGCAGGTCTGGTTTCAATGACCAGCAACAGTCAAGCCGGCCGGGGTAATGTGCGGTTAGAATTTGCAACGGGAACGAACATCAAAGAGGCCAAGGCAGAGGTGTTGCAGAAACTCGATGAAGTCCCTGGTTATCCTGAAGCCGTCCTGCAACCCGTAGTGGAGGACATTGATCCCGAATCGGTTGATTTCATTGCTTGGGTGGGCCTTTCCTCAACCGACCTCGAGTTCGACACCACTACTCTTTACGACTTCATGGAGCGCCGATTGAAGCCTCGTTTCGATAGACTGGAGGGCGTATCTCAGGTTGGTATTCGCGGAGGTCGGCAATCGGAAATTCAGATTCGCGTAAAAGCACGAGCACTTGCTGAACGAGGCTTGACCTGGAACCAGCTGAGTACGGCCATCCGTAATGCCAACCAAAATTTTTCAGCAGGTAAGCTAAAGGAAGGTAAGCGCGACATTCGAGTCCGCTCCACAGGACGATTCGAAACGCCGAAATCGATCATGGATATGATCATAAGGCGAGATAGCGGAGGACCAGTCTACGTTCGCGACGTCGCCGAAGTCGTTGAAACTTACAAGGAAAAAACCGACTGGGCGCGAGCACGCGGCAACCAGATGCCATTCTTCAATTTCTTGCTCCAACGAGGAGGCAACCTCATCGGCACTATGGATCGGATCAAGGAAGAGATCGCCTCGATGAATGGACCGGCAGGATTACTTGAGGAGCATTCACGCGAACTCGGGCTCAACGGCAAACTCGAACTCGTTCAAGTTTATGACGCTACCACCTACGTAGAAGATGCGATAGACTTGGTTCAAAGCAACATCGTGATCGGAGGTATTTTGGCGACGTTGACCTTGTTGTTCTTCCTGCGCTCACTCCGAACCGTCGGCATTATAGGCGTAGCCATTCCCATTTCCGTAATCGCCGCCATAGTGGTACTTGTCTCGCTTGGACGTTCAGTAAACATAATTTCATTGGCAGGAATGGCCTTCGCCGTGGGAATGGTCGTCGACAATGCAATAGTGGTAATCGAAAACATCTATCGACATCTCGAACTAGGTAAAAATCCAAGGATTGCAGCGAAGGACGGCGCCACGGAAGTGGCTGGGGCAGTCATGGCCTCAACCATAACGACAATGGCGGTGTTTCTTCCTATTCTGCTCATACAAGAAACCGCAGGACAATTATTCAAAGACATAGCTTATGCAATAATGGCTGCGGTAGGATTGAGCTTGATCGTATCGCTAACCGTGATTCCGACGGCTGCCGCCCGTGTCCTCAAACAAGGAGAAACCATGCCAAAGGGAAGAAAGCGAATGGGGTTCACCCCCTTGGCATTCCTCCGTCGCAAGGCAAACGCCCTACCCGATCTCGTTGGCGGTATCGTCGCCTTCGTGAACAGAAGCTGGTCACTCCGAATAGGGGTCATATTGATTTTCACAATCGGAACTGTAGTCGGTATAAAACTTCTAATGCCCCCACTCGATTACCTTCCGAAGGGAAACCGTAATCTAGTGTTCGGGCTTCTGATTCCTCCTCCCGGGTATAATCTCGACCAACTCACAAAGATGGGCGAACGCATCGAGTCTCGGATGAGGCCTTTCTGGGAAGCGGCGCCCGATCAATTTGCCGTAGAAACCGTCCAACGCAGAAACTCTCCACAGGAGGATCGGAGAACCAAGGTTCCCTCATTTCCAGGCGGACCTCCTGCAGTACTTCCTCCACCGATCGAAAATTATTTCCTAGTCAGTTTTGAAGGGCGAATGTTTCACGGAGCCATCTCCGCCGACAAAAGTAAGGTCGCAGACCTGATCCCATTGATGAACAACGCAGCCGGGGGGCACAACGCACCCGATGCGATTGCATTCTCCTTTCAAATGCCTCTCTTCCGCGTCGGGGGTAACACCGGCTCGGCAATCAAGATCGATTTAAAAGGTCGAGACCTCGATCAAGTCATCGCTTCCGCTCAGGCAGTGATGTTCGGGCTCATCGGCAACTTCGGTCCCTATAGCGTAAATCCTGATCCGGCCAACTTCGCAATGCCTTCGACGGAGTTGCGAATCGTGCCGCTCGATCGCGCCCTGCTCAAGGTGGGACTTACGCGACGCGACGTCGGGCTAGCGGCGCAAGCCAACGGAGACGGCATACTTTTTTTTAGAGACTATGAGCGAGAAGGTGAATTGCTTGACTTGAAAGTCATCAGCGAGGATGCCAATGGCAAACACCCCATCGATGGAATTCTCAATGCACCGATCGCGACAGGCAACGGATCCATCGTTGATTTGCGCACTCTGGCTTCCGTAGAGCGAGTCCGCGGACCCAATGAGATTCGCCATGTGGATCGCTCGCGAGCCGTTACTCTTCAATTCACTCCACCGGCGGGTATGCCATTGGAGACAGCAATCGAGAAAGTAGAGGCCTTAGTGGCGCAATTGCGCGATAGCGGTAAAATCCATCCCGGACTGGAAGTCGGTCTAGCAGGATCGGCCGGCAAGCTGAATGAGATCAAACGGGCCCTGCTCGGCGAAGGCGGCATTCTCGGAACTGTGACCAGCTCATTGTTTCTAGCATTCCTAGTAGTTTATCTCGTGATGGTCGTTCTTTTCCAGAGCTGGAGTTCGCCAGTGGTCATAATGTTGACAGTACCGCTCGCGACACTCGGCGGGTTCCTTGGACTGGCGGCAGTTCATTTCTGGAGCAACCTCGACCCTTACATGCCGGTTCAGAACCTCGACATGTTGAGCATTCTCGGGTTCATCATCCTCGCCGGCGTAGTGGTGAATAACGCCATACTCATCATTCACCAGACATTGAATTTTCTTAAAAACCCAGAGTCGGGAGCCGAGACACCGGAAAAGGCGATTATTGCTTCTGTGCGAACTCGTGTGCGGCCTATCCTCATGAGTTCGCTTACCTCAGTAGGCGGAATGATCCCACTGGTACTGCTGCCAGGCGCAGGCTCCGAGCTTTACCGAGGACTTGGCGCCGTAGTGGTTGGAGGGCTTTTGGTCTCGACTATTTTCACTCTAGTTCTGGTACCCGCAGTCCTAAGTATCGTTTATTCCGTACTCGATCCGCGGAAAAACCTAAGAATCAACGAGACCATTCAAGAATTCACTGAGAACCCAACTACCTGACGCATGTCGAGATCATTGAAGAAATTACAATTCAAAGCCCTGGTTGCTACGGCTGTAATTCTTTCAGGTTGCGGCTCGTTCACCGAAAACCGAAGCCCGAATCCGGACGAAGGGGTTCCCCTTGCCCCAGATAACTTTCTGCACAATGAAGCCCCCACTACCGAAACTAAGATTCCCTCGCCGGAAGCATGGTGGCGTATCTTCAACGATCCCACACTGGATTCCTTGATCGAGAAACTAGAAAACGCAAATCCGGACATCGAAGCCGCTCTCGCCCGAATGGATCAGAGTTTCGCAGTTCTAGGCATTACTCGTTCCGCGCTGTTTCCAACCGTTAAAGGAGAATTGTCCGCCGGTCGCCGCCGCGATTCGCTAAATAACCTTCTCTTTCCTCTATCGACTCCCGAATACGAACGCTATGGAATCGGGGTCAGCGCATCGTGGGAATGGGATCTATGGGGACGCGTCCGCGGTACAGTCAAGCGAGACCGACTTAGGGCCGAAGCCGAAAAATTTGATTTCCAATACCTACTGCTTTCACTGCAGGCAAATCTTGCACGCCAGTATTTCGCCATTAGGTCGACAGAGGCAGAATTGAAAATCCTTAAAGATGCAGTAAGAATCCGAGAAGAAAACCTAAACTTACAGGAATCTCGCCTAAAGCTTGGAACCGGAGTGGAGATCGACGTAGCCCGGGCAAGAGTCGAGTTCCACAATGCGCTCGCTGTGAAAGAATCCGTCACAAGAAAGCTCGGGAAACTAAAACATGCAATTGCCGTGCTTATCGGCGTTGCCACCTCCGAGTTCAAAGGAGAATTGCCGACGACCGAAAAGACGTCACTGGCCACTCCAGTAATCCCCCCGGGAATCCCTTCCTCACTTCTAGATCGTCGAGCCGACCTACGTGCTGCCGATCAAACACTAAGAGCAGCAGCAATTCAAATCGGCATTCGCAAATCGGACTTCCTTCCCAAAATCACGCTTAACGGGAGCAGCGGTCTCGCAAGCCTAAAATCCAGTGACCTTTTTTCTGCCGACAGCCAATTTTTCGATATTGGCCCCAAGATAGATATTCCGATCTTCCAAGCACGAGCACGCCAATCATCGCTTGATCATGCCAAGGCTCAATGGCAAGAAGCCGTCGCCAACTATCGAAGCACAGTACTGACAGCCGTTCGAGAAGTCGACGATGCTCTACTTGACCTCCAAAGCCTACAACGCGAGTTGATGGCAAGAAACGAAGCGGTAAATGCCGCCACTCAAACCGCCGAGTCGGCGAAAAACCGTCACGACAGTGGCCTAGCCAGCTACTTTGAATTCATCGATGCAGAACGCGAGCGTCTACAAGCAAAACTTTCCGAAAACTCCTTGATAGGGGAAAGACGGGCGGCCGCCGTCAGCTTGATTCAAGCACTTGGAGGTAGTTGGTAGTTGGGCTCATTTATGGTTAAAACCACAATTAGCCTGTTGATTCACTACAACTTTTTCGCCGAACAAAACCAGAAGGCCTGACACCACTTCCGATTAGTCCCCGACTAGGGAGTATGGAGTTCAATTTAAGCTTAAACAGCAACCTTCAAAGAATTCTCATCAATCACAGAAAGAGATGCCTTTTGCATACTAAATCGCTTGCGAAACCAGAGTCTTTCAATGATTCTAAAACTTCAAAAAGGAAATGTCATTATGTCTGAATTTAGTGAAGTAACAGTGGTTCGAGAGGCGAATGTTTATTTTGACGGCAAAGTGACAAGTCGAACCGTCAGATTTGAAGACGGAACAGAAAAGACATTGGGTTTCATGCAAGCGGGTGAATATTCATTTGATACCGGTGTAGCCGAAGTGATGGAAATAATAGGCGGAGAAATGGAAGTGAAACTTCCGGCATCCGACTCGTGGCAAAACTTCAAAACCGGCGAACGGTTTGAAGTTCCAGAGAACTCGAAGTTTGATCTGATGGTCAAAGAGTTCGCTGACTATTGTTGCTCATATCTTTAAAGATACTCAGCTTCAAAATTCACCGCGCTCGAAGGACCATCGCTCGATGGAAAAACCTTGGTTTACTAATGAGAACGAAGCGAAAATGAAAAAGCTCATTTTAAAATGAAAACCCTTCATATCCTATTAATCAGTTTATTCACTTGGAGCCTTTTCGGTGACTTGAAGGCGGCTGACAAGCCGAACGTCCTGCTAATCGTTTGTGACGACTTGAACGATTACGTCGAGACGCTTGGAGGGCACCCTCAAGTAAAGTCCCCGAACATCAAGAAACTTA
>Ga0302117_10001591_pt1 | contig 10919 bp, 6 predicted proteins | sample AG5_322_MG_FD_203112 | JGI IMG/M metagenome (GOLD analysis project Ga0302117, IMG submission 203112) | Marine microbial communities from Western Arctic Ocean, Canada - AG5_32.2 | ecosystem: Environmental > Aquatic > Marine > Oceanic | place: Canada: Western Arctic Ocean | collected 2017-10-01 | reverse complement strand
TTGGCCAGGAGTCGTGAAACCTCAATCGCAACCAACTGAACTGATTCAAAACATCGATTATGCCCCAACTTTTCTGGAAATGGCCGGTCTATCAGTACCGGCAGAGATCCAAGGAAATTCACTCGTGCCCATCATGAACGGCACGGTAAAAAAATGGCGCGAGTCCCTTTACTATGCCTACTACGAATTTGGTGAACACGCTGTACCACAACATTTCGGGGTACGCTCAATGACTCACAAGCTGTTCTTTTTTCCTGCCACCAACGAATGGAATATGTTCGACTTAACCAACGACCCACAAGAAATGGTCAATGTTCATAACCAGCCAAAGTACAAACGGGTACAAGCTTCACTCGAACAAGAATTCGATCGATTGCGTGTTCAATATGATGCGCCACCGTTCCCTATCAAAAAATAGCCCTCACCAATGAGAAACCCCATGACAACGTTTCAGCGCATTATTGCATTCATCATTGTCGCCACCACAAGTACATCCTACGCTGCTGATGGTACATATACCGTTGTCGTTTCACAGCAGACTAATAAGAAAGCTGAATGGAAAAAGGTCGTACAGACACTCGTCGAAAAACATGAAGCACAGGTCGTCGTATTTGCAGACCAGGTCGGACATTCTCTATCACAACTTACGAAGCAGTTTCCCAAATATGTCTGTTTTGTATCCACGCCCGCCGAAACCACAACCGCATTCGTCGCTGCCGTTCATCAGCTGACTCGTAAACTTGATGACGACCCCTACACCGATACCTATTGGGGCATATTGACTGGCTTTGATGCAGCGAACGCACTTTCCATCGCCGAGCACCGTGAGCCATTAACCATCCACAAAGTTGCATCCGGTACTGAAATTGCCTTGCAGTGTTGTACCGAAGGACTATGGTATGACGAACTCGTGAAAAATAAACTTGTCCAAAAGAAACGCGGCGCAGCTGCCAAACAACTGCGTGGTCCTGATGATACCACTTCCGCTCTAGTCGACACACTCAATCAATATCAAGCTGACTTGTTTGTTACATCGGGTCACGCCACGGAGGGTGATTGGATGATTGGCTTTCGCTATCGCAACGGGTTCTTCCGCAGTAAAGCTGGGCAGATGTTTGGCATCGACACCAGCAATACCCGCATCGACATAGATTCGACTAATCCCAAAGTCTACCTCCCAATCGGGAACTGTTTGATGGGTAATATTAATGGTCCCGATGCGATGGCACTCGCATGGATGAACGACGTCGGTGTTAAGCAAATGATCGGATACACCGTGCCCACCTGGTACGGATATCAAGGCTGGGGCATTTTGGATTACTTTATTGAACAACCAGGTCGGTATACGATGAATCAAGCGTTTTTTGCCAATCATCATGCACTTGTTCATCGTCTCAGTAAATCAACTACCAGTGCTGGTGATAAACGAGGCCTTAAATTTGACCGTGATGTGGTTGCCTTTTATGGCGATCCCGCCTGGTCAGCCAAAATGGCCAACGGGCAAAATCGCTTTGAACAAACAATTGACCGTGATCAAAATAGTATGACCTTTACAATCACGCCAAATCAAGGTGAAGCGAGTTTTGACACCGTTAATAACAATGGTTCACAACGAGGAGGGCGACCATTTGTGGGCTTTTTTGATCAACGTATCGAAAACATTAAAATTACTCGTGGACATGAGCTACATCCCATCGTTACTGATAATTTCATTCTCGTACCCCGCCCCTCCAAGTGTGACCCTACTAAAGAATATAAAGTGACGTTCACATTTGAACTCTTAAACTGATGTGCTATTCCGTAGAATAACACTGCTGTTTCCATCCCCACCCTTTGATTCTTTTTAACCTACCCTATGAACATTCCCTACCTATCGTCACGAATAGTCTCAGCCGGACTCGTGCTGGCCATCGTCATTGCACTGTCATGTTTCCAATCGTCGGCACAAGCGCAAACTCAAAATACTGCAGCGCCAGAATCTTTTCAAAAATCCATCCAGCCCTTAATAAACAAGTATTGTTTGAGTTGTCATAACCCAGAGGAACTGACTTCTGGGATTCGCGTAGACCACTTAGATGGCTCTCTACCCGAAAAAAGGTTGCGGTTATGGGATGCGATTTATCATCAAATGAAATCAGGAGAAATGCCACCTAAAGATGAATTACAACCTACCACCGCAGAGCGAAAATTATTACTGATCTGGATTCAAGAGAACCTGATTGCTGCTCGAAATCGGGAACGCGAATACAACGGTTCAATTCGCCGACTCACCATTAGCCAGTATCAAAACACGCTGCAGGATCTATTGGGCCTGAAAGACAATTTGACGACCGGATTGCCACCTGACGCCGTTTCCAAAGATGGTTTTGTCAACAACGAACAGACACTTTTGTTATCACCGTTGCTGATTGAATCTTATTTCAGCATTGCGGAACAGGCATTAGCCCGCTGCATCGTCGACGAGACCAAACCACCGTCCATTCAGAATTTTCGGATGGATCTTGGGAAAAGCATTAATCAAAAACCAAGCCCCGATAAATTGATTCTGGGCGCGAACAGTGCGTTACTGTCCAACGCTGATTTTCAAGTCACCGAATTGATACCTGACAGGCCGTTTGTCTATGAGCCGTTCAAGATGCAGACTGCATTTAAGTTCATCGAAGGCTATCAGGGGAATTCCACAGTCCGCGGATGGCGGGAATACAACAGTATCTATCATGCGGTTTTTGCTTGTATGCGCGGAACGGGTGGGTATCCCAAAGGACTCGCCTATCAAACCGTTGCGGAAGGATTGTTGTTGCGACCAGCCATCCCCAGTGCAGAGTTGTTCCAGATCGAAAGCACGTACGGGCCGAAGGCAAATTTTAAAATCTCTCTGAGGGACTTGCCTGATGAAGGAAATTTCCGTGTCACCGTGAATGCAGCGCGCTATGACGATGCCTTGCTGCTGGAATCGGACAGTCTCGCTCAAGATGAATCCTCGACAGACGCCATCACCATCACATCGCTTGCTAAACCACAGGTGATCTCCATAGAAACGGAAGGGATTTATCAGGCGGATGTTTACGTGACTCCGCCCGTCGCGAATATCGTCAAACCAGATGCCTCCAGGCTGGACGTCGGTTTAATCGGAGCCTGGCAACTGAACCAAAACACTGATTCTAAGCCAAAGCGTGACTCACTGCTGGGACAGCTTCAGGGAGGTGCTCAATATGTAGATTCACCATTTGACCACGCTATCTCGCTCGATGGAAAAGATGACTGTGTTGTTGTGAAACGTGACGATTCGATGAATGTCGGTACGGGAGACTTCTCTGCAACCGCTTGGATTCGTCCCACTCAATTAAGGCAGGCAGGTATCGTCTGCCTTGGTAAGTACAATTGGACAAACGGCTGGTATCTGGATATGCCTAATAATCAGGGAGTCCTGCGGATTGAAACAGCGGGACCAAATAACCAATCCAATGGCACCGTTTCCTCACGGCCAGGCACCATTCGAGTCAATACATGGCAACATGTCGCTGCGGTCATACGTCGTGGTACGAATCAAACCAATCTATATGTCAACGGATATTTAGTCGCTACTGGGACAATCAACGATGGCAATCTGGACAATCAAGCTGTGGATCTACACATTGGCCGCATTCAGGAAGCGTCGCTGTTTCAGGGTGATATCGACGATGTTCATATATACCGGCGCGCGTTAGATCTGTCTGAAATCCAAGCCCTACTGGAATCGGGCCGCAGTTTGATTCAGCCTCCGGTTAATAAACCAGCGAGTTTGACTTTACAACTAGGCAACCGGCAATTCTCAGCGACGCTACATCAACCTGCCTTCATGACCGTACGTATCGGCGCTGGGCCTTTACCGCTCACTGTTAACTATGCTGGTGGTGCCCCCCACCGTCTTGTCCTGACGCGATTGCAAGACACACATCCCATGGCAGAACGATTTCACACTTTTGAAAAACGATCGCCTCATATTGGTGTCCACATCGGATTACGCCGCGATTGCGGCAGCACACTGTCTCTCGTCGGTATGCCGCAAACCGTATCTGGAACCAATCTAACAAAATACATTTTTGAAGGCGCCATTGGGAATTTCCCTAGCCCGGACGTGGAAAAAGACAATGTCAATTATCTAGCTGGAATTCGTGAAATTGGAGTGCGCAGTGAATACACCGACGGACGGGACATGCCGCGATTACTAATCCAATCCGTTGAATTTGAAGGTCCCTACTACAAGACTTGGCCCCCGCAGACTCATCAGAATATTTTTATAGAATCGGAACACAAAGATCAGCCTACTATTTATGCTCGTGAACTGATTCAATCTTTCGCAACACGTGCTTTTCGACGGCCCGCCTCCAATATTGAAATCGATTCATTGATGGATGTTTGGAAGAGTTCCTATGCGGAAAGTGCAAACTTCTCACAAAGTATACAGGACACGTTATTGGTCATTCTGACGGCACCCCAATTCCTGTTCATGATCGAAAACAGTCCTTCACCTAAATCAGAAACTCTAGATGACTATGAACTCGCCTCAAAATTATCCTACTTCTTATGGAACCGAGCACCGGACCAGCCAATGCTCAAACAGGCAGCAACCCGTACGTTGCACAGCACACTGGATCTCGAAACCCAACGGATGATTCAAGATCCACGATTTGAAAAATTCGCAAACGAATTCGCCTCCCAATGGCTCAGTTTGGAGAAATTGGATGTCGTCGAAATTGATCGCCGCCGATATCCCATGTTAACACGTGACACACGTACGGAATTACGCAAAGAGCCCATCAAATTTTTGCAATATTTGATTCAGCATAATCTGCCATTGAGTAATTTGATCGAATCCGATTTCATTTTGGCTAATGAAACCGTCGCTGATTACTATGGACTCGCAAACCACACCGAAAGTGGTTTTGAATTTGTGCGAATCACCCATCAGAACAATCAACTGGGAGGTCTGTTGTCCCAGGCCGGAATCTTGGCCGGTCTGTCCGATGGCCGCGAATCTAATCCCGTCAAACGAGGTGCCTGGCTCGCCCGAAAGATCATCGCCGAACCGCCGGATGATCCACCACCCAATGTTCCGGAACTGGATGAAGACACCTCGAATCTGTCCCTTAAAGAAAGACTGTTCCAACACCGAAATCAAACGGGCTGTATCAAATGTCATGCCGGCATTGATCCCTGGGGCTTGCCGTTTGAGACATTTGATGCCGCGGGATTGTTTAAGAATGCCGCCAAGATCGATAGCGCTTCCATATTACCCGATGGCACGTCCATTCAAGATCTTAATGAACTAAAACGATATCTGATACAAAAACGGCTCGATCAGGTCGCTTTTAGTTTTCTGAAACATCTCACAAGTTACGCCATTGGCCGTAGCCTGAGCTATAATGAACTTGTTGAGTTAAAAGAGAAGCAATTAGAATTACGCGGGGCAAACTATCGTTTGCAGGATTTGTTTCAGTTTGTCATCCACAGTGATTTGTTTCTTATTAAATAGATTTTCTTGCTCCCTTGTTGAAAGAACAATCAAAATGGCCAAATGGAAAAAACTCAATCGGCGTTCGGTGCTTAAAGGACTTGCCGGGACCACGTTGGCTTTACCTTTGCTGGAAGCAATGGGCGAAGATGTTGTCCAGCAGACACCACGACGATTCTGTGCCATCTATACCGCCAATGGTATGTCCTTACCCAAATCAGCAAACCAAATCGATGACTGGAGATGGTTCCCTAAATCGACAGGCGCCGATTTCACATTTGGGAATTCAACAAAGCCTCTCAGTCCGTTTCGAAAGAACATAAGCTTTATGGGTGGCTTGCAGCATGCAGCAGGTATTAAATCCGACCCGCATGTTTGTTCCGATATGTGGCTCACCGGGGCACCACTACACAATCCGAAACCGGGCACCTATAACTCAGTCGGACTCGATCAGGTCGTTGCACAGCATACCAAACAGTTTTGCCGGCAACCTTCATTAGTACTGTCCATCGATGCTGGCGTTGGCTTTTTATCACGAACAGGCACTATTTCGTACAACGCTCAGGGAAATCCAATTCCCGCGGAGAATAATCCTCGACGAGTCTTTGATCGTTTGTTCCGCGGTGACCAGACCAAAATAGAAACAGAACAAAACAACTTGCAGAAACGCATTCGATTAGTGGATGCCGTTCTGGAAAATGCCCGAGCTCTGAATAGACAGTTGGGAAAATCAGATCGCGCTAAGATGGATCAATATCTGACTTCACTTAATGAAGTTGAATTGCGACTCATCGCATCTCAGAAATGGGTGGACATTCCACTGAAGCAACAAGATTACTCGCATCTCGATTTAAGCGTTACCTCCACAGGTGAACCGCATGAATACTATCGAAATATGTTCGACCTGATTGCCCTCGCATTTGACGCTGATATTACTCGCAGCGTGGCTTTCATGCTGAATCGCGAAGATGGGATGGGAATCAGTGATACCTTCCCACTTAAACTTGGATTATCCAGTACCCACCATCAGTTGTCCCATGCGAATGACAAAAATGGGCAGTTGAATTTTGCGAAGTATGATCATTTTCTGAGTGAACAACTTGCTTACTTCTTTGGACGCCTGGAACAATTTCAAGATCATCAAGGGAGTGTACTGGACAACAGTATTGTTTTGTTCGGCAGTGGTGCTAGCACGACTCACAATCCCCGTAATCTACCTACGCTTGTGGCCGGGGGATCCAATATGGGCCTCACGCATGGTACCTATTGGTCTCAGGATGCAACCCCGATGGCCAACCTGCATTTGAGCATTCTGCGATCGATGGGAATCGAGCAAGCCTCGTTTAGTGACAGCACAGGTACGTTAAGCGATTCTATATTCTCGGTTTAGATTGTAAATATAAGGGATTCGATCAATGAACATGCATCGACGCAGTTGGATTAAATCAAGTACAGCGATATCGGCAGGAATTCTCTCGTCAATATTACTGCCCCACAACCTAACTGCTGTCGGTCGGCCGTCCAAAAAATGGGACAGCAAGCCTGGTAACAGCATGCGATTCGGCCTCGTCACCTATCAATGGGGAAAAGATTGGGAGTTGGATACCTTGCTGGAGAACTGTCAGCATACCAAGGTTCAGGGAGTTGAACTAAGGACAACCCACGCACATGGCGTTGAACCGGCGCTGAACCAAGATCAACGCCAGGAAGTAAAGCAGAAGTTTTCCGACGCTGAAATCGTGCTGGTCGGTATCGGTAGTAACGAACGATATGACAACCCAGATCCAACCGTCGTCAAACAGGCAATCGAACGCACTAAACAATTCATCAAGCTGAGTCACGACGTCGGTGGAACCGGTGTCAAAGTCAAACCGGATCGTTTCTACGATAATATACCTCATGAAAAGACCATTGAACAAATCGGGTTGGCTCTCAATGAACTAGGGTCATTTGGAGCAGGGTGGGGACAGCAAATTCGCTTAGAAGTCCACGGACAATGTGCCGAATTGCCGACCATCAAGGCAATTATGGAAATTGCTGACCATCCCAACGTCGCCGTCTGCTGGAATTGTAATCCACAGGATCTTCAGGGCGATGGGCTGGAACACAATTTCAATCTCGTGCGGGATCGTTTCGGGGCGACGCTTCACTGTCGTGAAATAGATTTTCCCGATTATCCCAATCAGAAACTTATGCAACTGCTCGTCAAATCTGACTATGCAGGCTGGATCATGCTCGAACAGGGAACAGTCCCTGCCAACCCGGTCACCGAACTGGCTAGGCAGAACCAGCTATTCTACACACTCCTGCAAAAGACTCAAAAAGACTTTCTCAGAAACCGGCAACGGGAAAGTCGCAAGAAACATCTCTCACGAGTCACCGATTAAACGGAACACCAAGCTCGTCAAAGAAAACATACCGCTCGATTCAAGTCGACGTCAGTTGTTGCTCCGTTAGCTGAAGATCCCACATTTTGCGGCCATTCATTTGTACCCATTCCGCATGCAACGTTGCGGGAACCACACTGGAATCAACTTCTAATCGCAACCAAACATGAGGAATTGCAGCCCCGTGGACTAGGTGCGGATGGGGTACATTCAAGGAAGGAATCGTTCTTTCATGAATGGGCGAAACAATTAATTGACGAATCGGATAGCCAACTTGATTTTCCGTCGGGTACTGCAATAACCGAGAGCAGTGAATATCACCACCGATCAACACAACGCCAGATATGTTGTTCTTTCCAAGAAACTCAAATAACGCTTCTCGCTCATGAACGTAAGTTCCCCAATCATCCGACTCCGTATTCTTTTTATTGTCCCAGATCATTCCACAAGCAATCACTTTAAACGGAGCTGTCGATTCCTGCAGTCCCTCTAATAACCAATTCCATTGTTGCTTGCCAAGCAGAGTCGGTTTATCCGCGTCCACAGGTGACGGCTCGGTTCGAGCAAACCACCGTGTATCCAGCAAGAATACTTCGACCGGTCCGTAACGAAATTTGGTATGAATTCCTTGATCCTGATCTCCATAGGTATTGTTCGCTCGATATTCGATGAATGCCTGTCGTGATTTTTCCTTGCCGGGCAAAGTTCCATCCGAATCATTTTTACCGAAATCGTGATCATCCCAGGTTCCCCATACCGGTCGATTGCGTATGAACTGCGCCAGTTCCGGAATTGAAAGAAACTCACGATGTTTTTGCCGGGCGACGGAAAGTTGGGTCGAATCAATGTAGGGCGTATCTCCTAATAAAATCAAACCGGTTGCACCGCGTTCAGCCATCTGAGTCCACAATGCCAGCGACGCGTTGCTGGCACACGATCCAAATGCCAGACAAATTTTGGTCTTACGATCATTTGCTGGTGCTGTTGTAAATGACTGGCCGCCAATAATTGTCTTGCCGGAAGATCGGATTTCATATCGATATTGCGTATCTGGTTGCAATCCTGCGACGCGCCAATGAACGCAGCGGTCGGCTGCCAGCGTCGAATCACTTTTGATTTCAGCTACCACATCACCCATGGAATCGCGAACCCGAAGTAGATAACTTCCTAATTCGCTCGGACGATACCAAAGCACCGCTGCATTGAAAGAAACATGACCTACCATCGGTCCGACCGGTGTTTCTACTTTGGTTTTTGCGACCGCTGTGGTTGCCGTTACAATTCCTGTTGCCACAGAAGCACTAAATGTTCGTCGGTTAATAGGATCCATCAACACACCCTCTAATAAAATATCAGTTCACTTTTGTTTGGATGCACAATTTTAACACACAACGATCTGCAAAATCAGTCAAATGCAATCACAATCTGAAGGCCCCATCAATCGTATGGTTTGATTCAATCAGGGTGGTTTGAACTGAACATGAGGGTTCCAACCAGACCGTTGCCAAGCCACTCGCAATGATTTACCTTAAACATAGCCATGTTTCGGCAGGCGACACTTCAAACAAACCGCTTTCCATCGCCAGGGATATAGCATGAAGATCACGATTGCCATTAAAACCACCATCGCCGTTGTCCTTTACATCGGTACCTCTTTGACCGGATTCGCCGTAGATTCGGAGCTTCCGTTCCGAGTAGATCACAACGCACCGCTAAATGGTACCGAGTCTATCGTCAAAGATGCGGTAGATCATCTTCACTTGCGAATTGAATTTAACGGAATTGACGGGGATCGCATTCCAGCCTTTCTATACATTCCCAAGGATGAAAACAAAAAGCACCCAACCGTATTCTTGCAGTACGGATCTGGCGGTAGCAAAAAAACTGACTACATAATGCAAATCGGCAAACAATTTATAGACAACGGTTTTGTCGTTCTAACAATTGACTCGGCCTTCCGAGGGGAACGTCGTCATCCTGACAAAAAAGACCCTTTTGTTCTCAAGCAAATGGACTACCGCCGCTTTGAACATTACTGTGCGGACTACAGTCGAGCCGTTGATTATCTGATGCAACGCAAAGAAGTCGACACTGAGCGTCTCGCTTTTGTCGGTATTAGCTGGGGAGCAATAACGGGTGTCACGTTCGTGGCTCATGAACCGCGTATCAAAGTCATGGGATCGCTTGTCGGTGGTGGTGGTTTTCCAGTGTTCTTTACGGGTCGTGAATCTAACGACCCCGAAATCGCCAGACCATCATTAGACCCTGCCGACCATGTGGGGAAAATCGCCCCGCGGCCGTTGGTGATGGTTAACGTCACTCTAGACCTGCTGGTAGCACCCATGTTTGCCAAAGCCCTGCATAACGCCGCCGGCAAAAACTCGAGTGCTATCTGGTATGAAACTGATCACTATTTCAATGGTCAAGACAGGACAAAGATCGTGCAAGAAGATGTGATTGATTTCTTGCTGGAACATATGCCCAAAAGTCGGCGCAAACGTAACAAGCCGAAACGGCGAATCGCACGGTGATTGCATTACTTATTGACTGATTTCCCAAGGAGTTCATCTCAATCAAGAAATCACATGAAAAACGGCCAATTCAAATGGTTGTGCGCGATCGGGGACAGTTAGATGTTTGCGGTCGTCCATATTAGGGTGACTTCGGCTTATCGATATAGGATTGCAAATCGGCCCGCTAGCGCCGGAGGCGGAATAAACTCCCATGACTTACTAAGTGGCAGTTGCGTTAGACAAATTAGCTAAGACCTAACAGATCACATTTGGCCATCTGTAATCTTCGTAGTTGAAAAAACGACTTTGCGCTGTCAAACTAGATTGCACAAAGTAAACTAACCTCAAATTACAATCTTTCCCCACAGAGATTCTAGACATGAACGAAACATTCAATAACCAAAAACCTGTCAGCGTCGCTATGATCGGCTTAGGATTTGGAGCAGAATTTCTGCCTATTTATCAAGCGCACCCCAATGCCAATGTTGCGGCAATTTGTCGCCGCAATGAAGTGGAGCTCAACAA
>Ga0302117_10001589_pt1 | contig 10925 bp, 8 predicted proteins | sample AG5_322_MG_FD_203112 | JGI IMG/M metagenome (GOLD analysis project Ga0302117, IMG submission 203112) | Marine microbial communities from Western Arctic Ocean, Canada - AG5_32.2 | ecosystem: Environmental > Aquatic > Marine > Oceanic | place: Canada: Western Arctic Ocean | collected 2017-10-01 | reverse complement strand
ATCTGTGGTTGAGAAAAATCAGAACACCTGCGCGCGAGTAAGATCGTCGAGGTTGTCGACGTCCCGCCAATGGCCGGCGATAAACAGCACTCGCACTTTCACGCCCTTTTCGATCAGGTGATTAAACAGATCGAAAAGCTGAAGCCGACGAAAATCGTCCCGGCCGCTCAACTCGTCCAGCGCGCCGGTCAGTATCTCCGCCCCTTTCGTCGATGTCTTGAACAACCCGATCCACTTGCCATTTACGCTGTCTATCTCCAGCGCCGGATCCATCCGGTCCAGCCAGACTTTCTCCTGGGAATACTTCAATGAATGCGAAGCCGAGGTCTTCACCAGATCCTCGGCGCCATTGAAGGATGGGCGCTTCTCCCAGGCCGCGTCGACCGCGATCGCGATGTCTTCCTCAACGTCCAGCAGACTGCTGAGAATGTATCGGCGAAACAGGATGTCGCCGAAGGCAACAACGAGTTCGCCTTTGAGCGAATCCTTCGCCTGATTCAACGTGAACACTTCGCCCGTGTCCGCGTGTTCGTCGTTGTCCACGAATCGCACGTCCGGCGCATTGACCGCTTCCTTGGCGAAGCCGCGGATCACCACGATATCCTTCACCGGCTCATGGCGAAATTGCTCAACCAGGATGTGAAGCAGCGGTCGTCCCCCGACCGGCGCCATCGACTTCGGTTTCGTCGCCGTCAACTCGCCCAACTCGCTGCCGCGCACCGCCGCCAGGATAATCCCGGTCAATGTCTCGTCTTGCCTGGGCAGGTAGCGTTCCTCAGCCTCCATCAACTCCGCCGCATTCTGCAGGCGAAACACCTCTTTCACCGGGACCACCTTATCCTCAACGTCCAACAATGAACGCTCGTCAAAGATCTGTTTACTGGTCGCCTGCATCGCTCGAATCGACGTGCGGATGTTGTGATTGGCCCAGATGACTATACTGATCCCCGCTTCCTCAAAAATCTCCACGGGAGCCGCGTAATACATTGTCGGCACAATCACCAGCGGGCAGCGACGATCGGCCGGACGCTTGTTCCATTCCGCGGCGAAGGCGAGAATCTGATCGGGTGTGGATTTCTTGCTGTGCACTAACAAGGCATCGGCGCCGGCCTCGTAGTAGGCTTCGCCGCGAAGCAGCATTTCATCCAATCCCCAGCCGGCGATGAACGCCTCGAGTCTCGCAATCACGCAAAAATCCGGATCGGTCTGCCCTTCCTTGGCGGCCTTGATCTTCAGCGCGAATTCATCGATATCGGCCAAGGGCTGCGCGTCGCCCTTGATGAAGGAGTTGGTCTTGGGAAAGAGTTTATCCTCGATGCACACCGCCGCCACGCCGCGTTGTTCGAGTTTGTGAACCAGCCGGCGCATGTTGTTGAAATTTCCGTAGCCAGTGTCGCCATCGAGCAGGATGGGAACGTCCGTGGCGTCGCTCATAAACTCGCAAACCTCCAGCACCTGCGTCCAACTCGCCTCGTTATTGTCCCGCACACCCATCGCCGCGGAGATGGAAAGCCCGCTCGCCCAAATGCCCTTGAATCCAGTCTCCTCAACGATGCGCGCGCTCAATCCATTGTGCGCCTCCATCAGAAATTCCACCCGCTCGGACGTCAGTAATGCCTTGAATTGTTGTGTTTTGGTCATGAGGCGCGGTATTAGATGGGCGACGGCGACTCATTGCAACCTTGGATTCAGATTCTTGAAGCCAAATAGGCGGAGATCTATTCCGGCAGGTCCTTGCCGTGCGTCTCCGGCGCAAACAGAAGAACGACCAGGCCCAGCAGGAAGAACCCGCTCAACATCGTCGCAGTCTCGGCGACGGTAAAACCCTTCACACCCTCCAACCAGGCCGCGAGAAACAGAACGGGCGCCGCCACAATACGACCCAGATTGAAGCACACGCCTCCCCCCGCCCCTCGAACACGGGAGGGAAACAGTTCCGGAAAATAAATGGCGCATCCCGCGTGCATCCCGCTCACAAAAAAGCCAAACACTGGCAGAGTCACGGTGTAGAACGTCTTGCCCATCTCACTGCATAACCCAAAGAGAATCACCGTACTGACAAAGGATCCGCTGAGGAAGAATGCGAAGGCTCCTCTGCGCTTCAGGCGCTCACTGATCGGACCAAACGCCAACATGCCCACAAGCCCGCCAGTCATGACCAGAAAGAGACCGGTCATCTCCGCGCGCTTCAACGCATTCGCCGCCGCCGCCTTCGCCTGCTCCAAATTCTCAAGACCTATGTCGCTCGTCCTCTCAATCATGCTTTGATGCCGCACTTCAGCTTCGTACATCAACTCCTTGCCAAACACCTTGACGCCCCAGAATGTCGCCAGCGCAATCGCCGCGAGCGAAACGCCGACCAGCGTCTTTCGCAGCAATTCGCCGCGAAACAAATCGCTAATCCTGCCCATGCGTTTCGCGGGATCAGCCTTGGCCGCTTCCCGAGCTTTTCTCCAATTTTCCGGCTCTTTCAGCCGCATTCGTATCCAAATCGTCAATATCGCCGGCAAGACTCCCAGCCCGAACGCCAGACGCCAGTTTAAATCCGGAATGGCTTCCGTCTTGAGCGCGGGATTGCCCACGACAAACAGCCCCACCGCGATCGCCAGATAGGAACCCAGCGTGCTGGTGGCATGAAAAATCCCCAACGACCGGACTCGCGCAAATTTTGGGAACACTTCCGCCACCATGGCCGTGGCGACCGCCCATTCGCCGCCCACCCCCATCGCCACAAAAAAGCGCAGGACGACCACCTGCTCTGCCGACTGGGCAAAGGCCGTCATACCGGTAAACACGGAATACACCAGAATGGTGATCACCATCGTGCGCGCCCGCCCGATGCGATCGCTCAACGCGCCGAAGTAAACTCCGCCCACCGCGCCGCCAACCAGAAAGGAGCCCAGCCCGATTTTGCCCATCGCCCCCCGGGCCTCTGTCGTCGCGTCCGGCATTAACGAGGTGAACATCTCCTTCATGCTGGTGACGAAGATCTGCCCCTCGTAGATGTCAAAGATCCAGCCGAGCGAAGCAATCAGCAGCACCAGCCATTGATAGCGTGTGACGCCCTTCCACCAGGCGTCTCCGTCCTTCGTTACCTTGCCGTCGCTCACGCTTGGAATCCTTTCATCGACACGGGTTCACCCGATTCAATCGACTTATGCGCCGCTTCGCACAGCGCGATAGACCAGATCCCATCGCGCGCGTTTGCATGAACCGGAGCGCCCTCGCGAATCGCGCCCACAAACGCCGTCATCTCCCGCTCCAGCTCGAACAGCTCGCCCGTCGGTTCGAAGTCGATGCGGGTCGGGTCGCCCTCGCGCGTCCGGCTGTGCAGATACTCGATGGATTGCACCGGCGGCGCGTCGTCACTTGCCCCGCGCCAACTCGCCGAAAGCGCGCCGTCGAGGCCCGTGAGTTTCAGTCCATGGCAATGGCCCCAGGCGCTAAGGGTTTGGGAAATCGTCGCATGCGCGCCATTCTCAAATTCAAGGATCGCGCTAAAATTGTCGTGCAGCTCCGGCTTGCCCTCCTGTCGGGAATTGGCCCGCGCATAGACCGAGACAATCTCACCGGCCGTCGGACCGAGCAGCCAGCGCGCCTTGTCGAAACAATGCACCGGCTCCTCCAGCTCCCAGCTGCCGACGCGATCGATGTCATACCGCCAGCCGTCCGCGCCCGGCCGATAAGGCCAACGCCAAAGCTCGAACAAGGCAAACTGCGGATCGCCAATCACGCCCTCCTCGACCAACTCCTTCACCCGGCTCCATAGTTGCGCCACACGCCGCTTAAAACCCACCGCCAGAATCAGCCCATTCGCCTCCGCGATCCGCGCCAGCTCCTGGCACTCCGCCGCGCTGGGCGTCATCGGTTTTTCCACAAAGACATGCTTGCCCGCCTCCAACGCCGCTTTCGCGACTTCAAAATGCAAATACGTCGGCAGCGCGACATCGACCGCGTCGATATCTTCGGAGGAAACGAGCTCACGGAAATCGGTCGTCACCCGAGCGCCGGGGAATCGCTCACGGGCCGCGTTCGCGCTGGCATCCGACCGCGTGGCGACGCCGGCCAGCGTCGCGCCCTCGGTGTTGGAAATCGCCTGCGCGTGATTTGCGCCAAAGCGCCCAAAGCCAACCAGTCCAATGCGCACATCCGTCATGGGAATAATTAACGACGGACGAAGCCCGAAAGGCGAACACAATCTTGGCCCAGGCCAACCTGCACGCGTGGTTCTGCCCCCCTGTCGTGTAGCCAGTTCAATTGATATGGGACACCGAGGACGGCGTCCGTCTCCGGTGTTGAGAGGGACGCCGTCCTCGGTGTCCCATAATTCACGGATCCGAGACATCCCCCCAAGCCCCCTACCGCGGCAACCGCAACCGCGCCACACAGCCGCTCGCTCCATCCCGATTCTCCAACGTCAGGCTGCCGCTGTGCGCTTCGGCAATCTGGCGGCACAACGCGAGGCCGATCCCGTTGCCCTCCGGCTTCGTGGTGAAAAACGGCACAAAGAGATTCGCGGTATTGGCCAGCCCCAGACCGTTGTCGCTCACCCACAATTCCACCCGCCCGGCGAGCAACGACCAGCCAATCTCGACTTCGGGCGCGTCCGCGTTTGCCTCCAACGCCGCGTCCATCGCGTTGCGAATGAGATTGATCATCGCCTGCTCCAGTTGATCTCCGTCGGCGGACAACGACAGCGCTTCGCCGGCGCGGACGACCACCGGCGCGCGCGTCTCCAGGTCGGCGACTCGACGGATCAATTCGCCCAGATCCAGGGGAGCCAGCCGCGGCTCCGGCAGTCGGGCCAGCCGCGCATAGTTGCTCATGAATCGATCCAGTGATTCCGCCCGCGACGAAACCACGTCCAGCCCCTGTTCTAGATCTTCCCGCAAATCCGGCGGCGGAGGTTCGCGGCGCACCAGATCGCGCAGGCTGCCGGCGATAGACTTGATCGGCGCCAGGGAGTTGTTCAACTCGTGGCCCAACACCCGCACGAGTCGTTGCCACGCCTGGCGTTCCTCCTCCCGCAACTCGCGACTGACATCCGAAATCACCAGCAACTGGTGCGGCATGCCTTTTTCGCGAAAGAAGGCATGACTAATTCGCCAACGCCCGGAGGCGCCCGGGAAATCCTGCTGCTCCGTGCGCGGCGACGCTCCATCAAGAAAATCGACCAGCCCCAACTCGTCCGCGTGGGCGCTAAGGATTCGCTCCTTGGGCCGTTCCAGGAGCCGCTCGCCCGAACGATTGACCAGCCGCAACCTGCGATCTTCGTCGAAGGTAAAAATCGACACGTCGATTTCCGCCATCACCGTCTGCAACAGAGCCGTCGCCTCAAGCGCTCCCAGCCGCTCTTCTCGCAGCATGGCAACCAGTGAATTCAGCTCCGCCGTCACCTCGCTCATGGCGTCGCCCTCGCCCAACGAGCGCGCGCCGATCGAATAGTCGCCGTGCCGCAGCGCGGCAATGAGATTGGAGAACGTGTGAAGGGGGCGATTGATGACCTTTTGCAGAGCACGCATTAACGCGGCCCAAAGTCCAACGATAATGGCCGTCATCATGATCGCAGCCGTAGACGGCAATCTGGAAGCCCAATCCGCCGTCCAAACCACCCACAACAAACAAGCGACCGAGGGGATGCTCATGAACAACGCGAAGACGATAATGCGACGTTCGTAGTTCACTATTTGTTAGTGGTCCGTTGTCAGATGTCCATCGCCCACGGCCGGCCGACAATCAAAGCCCATATTTCTCGAGCCTTCGATAGAACGCGCTGCGGCTCAAACCAAGCGCCTTGGCCGCCTCATTCGCGCTGCCGTCGTTTCTCGCGAGCGCCTTCTTAATCAGCCAGCGTTCGACCTCCTCCAGGCTCATGTCGTCCAATCGCGGGGCTCCGTCGCCGCCACCGCGCAAGCCGAGATCGCTCGCTTGGATCATTTCGCCCCGCGCCATGAGAATGGCGCGCTCCACGGCATGACTCAGTTCGCGCACGTTCCCGGGCCAATGGTGATCCATCAACAGGGCCAACGCCGACGGCTCAAAGCCTTTCAGACTGTTGCGGTAACGTTTCGAATGCTCCGAGAGAAAGAAATTTGCCAGCGGCGCGATGTCCTCGCGACGCTCACGCAAGGGAGGGACGTGAATTTCCACCGTGTTCAATCGATACAACAAATCGCGCCGGAAATGTCCTGCGCCGATCAGGTCGTAGAGATCGGAATTCGTCGCGGAGATCAAGCGCACATCCGCCGTCAAAGTGCGCGACGAGCCGACGCGTTCAAACTCTCCCGTCTCCAGCACCCGCAGCAAACGGCTTTGTTGGTTGAGGGGGATATTGGCGATTTCATCCAGGAACAGGGTTCCACGCTCGGCCAACTCGAAGCGTCCCACCCGGTCGGCCTTGGCGTCGGTAAATGCGCCTTTGACATGGCCAAAGAGCTCGCTTTCAAAAACGCCCTCTGAAAGCCCGCCCATATTGACCGTGATCAGCGGTTTCGCGTTTCTTTGGGAAACAGCGTGCAGAGCCCGAGCGATCACTCCCTTGCCCACGCCGTTTTCGCCGGTGATTAAAATATTTGCGTCCGACGGCCCTACCCGCTCGATCATTTCCTGGACGGGGCGCATGGCCGGCGACTCGGCGACCAGTCTTGTCCCTCCCTCGTCGCGCAGCATTTCGTTCTCCGCCTCCAGCCGCTGTCCGCGCCGCAGCGCGCGGCTCAAATCCGCCTGGGTGCGAATGGTCGCCAGCAGGCGCGCGTTATCCCAGGGCTTTTGCACGAAGTCCCGCGCGCCGCGCCGCATCGCGTCAACCGCCAGCTCTACGCTGCTCCACGCCGTCATCACCACCACTGGCATCGCGGGATCCAGCGTCTGAATTCGCTTCAGCAGATCGAGCCCCTCATCGCCGGAGGTCGTGTCGCGGGCATAATTCAAGTCCATCAACACAACGTCGAATTCGCTCTGCTCCAGCGCCGCCAGCGCGCCCGCCGGCGAATCGACCGCCTCCGTGCGAAAGCCCTCGCCTTTAAACAAAAGCCGCAAGGCTTCGCGCACATCTTTTTGATCGTCGGCGACGAGAATGCGGGGATGGTGTGAATTAGATTCCAGCATGGAGCTGCTCGAAAGAGCGCCACAAGAATTAGCAAAACGAAAGCCCAAAGGACGCCGGCTAATACGACGAATCCGAATAGCGCGCGGTTCAAGCGGACGCGCGCATCAACCGGTCGATGATCGCCCGCCATTCGGGCAAGCGAGGCGGCGCCTCAACGACAATTAAGTCTGGCTCTGCCTGATCCGCCTCGTGCAGTTCCGCATAGAGCGCGCGGGCAAAGCCTTCGGGATCAGCCGGCAACCGGGCAAATCGAAGCCAGCGCCCCGGATCTTCCACAGGATGCGTCGCGAGCACGCAGATCCGCGATGAATCGGTTTTCAAGTCCGCTAAACGCCGATGCAAGTCCGCCTCGTCCGTCCACAGCCGAAGGACCAGCCTGGCCTTTGGGGCATAATGCCGAGCCAACTGGCCCGGGCTCTTGAGCGTCTCGCCATCCTTCGGTTCCACCGTCTCGTCCGCGGAGCCGACGGCGCTATTCTCAAGCCCTCCGAACACACGAGCAATTTGCGCCGCGTCAATCATCCCGGGGCGCAGGATAACCGGTGCCTCGCCCGTCACATCCAACACGGTCGACTCGATGCCGACCTTGCAAGGCCCCCCATCGACGATCAGCGGGACGCGCCCGGCAAGTTGCCGTCGCACGTGTTCGGCCGATGTGGGGGAAACCTGATTGGAAACATTGGCGCTCGGCGCGGCAAGCGGGAAATCGCACCGCCGAATCACCGCTTCAAAAAAATCATGCCTTGGTTGGCGAAGGCCCACCGTGCTTCCCCCGCCCGTCACGAGATCCGGGATCTCGAAAGCTCGCTCGACCACCAACGTCAAGGGCCCCGGCCAGTATTCCCGCGCCAGCCGATCCGCCGCCGCCGGCCATTCAAGCGAATAACGGCGCGCCATTCCCACGTCCGCGACGTGCACGATGATGGGATTGTGAGCCGGACGCCCCTTCGCCTCGAAGATCCGGGCCACCGCGGATTCGTCGAGCGCATTGGCCGCCAGCCCGTAGACAGTCTCGGTAGGCAACGCCACGATCTCGCCGGCCGCGAGCAGTTCGGCTGCGCGATCGCACGCAGATTGAAACTTTTCCGGCGTTTCAATCGTTATTACTTGAGATTCATCAGGCATCATTGGAAACAGTCTCGGAGATTGCTGATTTTGGATCAGATCGGCAATCTTTCGCTGTTTCACGCCAGAAAAACTTATCTGCGGACCAACGCGGCGCCGTCAACAACACACAACTAACAACCAACACCAAAGGACGAAATAATGGACACTCAATTTTCCGACATGGGAATTTACGCGGGGCTGCTGGCCCTATTTTGCATCTTCCTCGTCGTCATGCTCATTCTTAAGAAACAATCCGCCAAGGCGCTCCAGATCGGCCTGACCGCAGGACTGGTCGGCATCTTTATCGGCGCAGCGGGCCTCGTCGCCGCGTCGAAAATGCGCGGATACACAATCACCCCCCCGGCCGACGCCAATGGATCCGGACCTCCGGGCGGTGATGGTGGATTTGGCGGCGGCGGCGGTGGTGGCGGCGGTGGTGGCGGCGGCGGAGCCCCAGGTGGCGGTGGCGGCGGAGCCCCAGGCGGCAGTCGCGGCGGCGGCGGTGGTCGAGGAGGCTTTCAACCCTCGCCGACCCGCGAATTGACCACGCTCGTCCGCGAGCTGGACCTCCTGACCGGTGACGTGAAGATCACGCTTTCCGCGGCGCAGGCAAAGAGTGTCAAAGCTCTGCTTGCCGGAATCAAGGAATTGCCCGCGATTGAGGACGACGCAGCGAAGGACATGCTCGACGAGATCATGGACAAACTGACCGACGAGCAGAAGGCCAAGCTTGAGGCCGTCAGTCTCCCGCGCACGCGAGGAGCCGGCGGGCGCGGCGGCGGCGGCGGCGATGAGCCGACCAATCCCTTCGTCGCGGACGAGAATGCCAAGAAGGCCTGGGAAGGACTGCACGGCCGACTCTGAACGATCAAACATCGTTGAAAAGTTTCGCAACGGCGGCCAGAGTCAGACTGGCCGCCGTTTTTTTCTTTCGCGCCCAACCCGCGAGTTGTTCGCGCTTGCGACTTTTCATTTGCGCACGCGCCAGTATGTTCTCGGCGTGCTCGAAGCCGTCATAGAACAACTGAAACAGGAACTGCCCCTTTCCGGCGAACAGGTCGCACAGGCCGTCGCCAGTCTGACCGACGAAGCTGTCGCGACCGAAACCAAAGCCGACTTTCTCATCGCGCTTGCAAAGAAAGGGGAAACTGTTGAGGAAATCAGCGCCTTCGCCCGGGAGTTACGCGAAAAATCCACACCTCTGCCGCTCGACGCCGAAACGCGCGCGGGTGAGATTCTCGATGTCTGCGGAACCGGCGGCGACCACCTCAACACCTTTAATATCTCCACAACGGTCGCCCTGGTCGCGGCCGCCTCCGGCGTGACCGTCGCCAAGCACGGCAACCGCGCCATCACTTCAAAATCCGGCAGCGCGGACGTGCTCGAAGCGCTCGGCGTCCCGGTCGACCAAACTCCCGAGGAGGCGGCGGCGACGCTCCGCGACCAACAGTTTGCGTTTCTTTTTGCTCCGCATTACCACCCGGCATTCAAACACATTGGCCCGGCTCGCAAGCTCTGCGCCGAACGCGGCCAACGCACCATTTTTAATTTTCTTGGCCCCCTCCTGAATCCCGCCCGGCCGACCGCTCAGCTGATCGGCGTGCCCCGGGCCGACCTTTGCGAGCCCGTCGCCCAGGCGCTCAAATCGCTTGGCATCCGCCGCGGCATGGTCGTCAGCGGCCAGGTCGGCGATCGACATCTCGACGAACTATCGACTCTCGGCGACAACACGATCGCGGAGTTTTACCACGATCGCGGCTTCACCACGTCGGTCATGTCCCCGTCCGATTTCCCCCTGCAACCCGTCACCCTCGAAGACCTGCAGGGAGGAGATCGTGAGGCCAACGCGGCCATCATTCGCGCTCTGTTGAGCGGCGAAGATCGCGGCCCCCGGCGCGACGCCGTCCTGCTCAACGCCGGCGCGGCGCTCTTTGTCGCCGGCAAGACCCCATCCGTCACCGAGGGCTGGGAACTCGCGGGCGAAACGATCGACAACGGCCGGGCGGCCGAGAAATTGAAGAATCTCTCGAACGCCTCGTCGACCTGAACGCACAAGTCCCAAACCATCCTATTCCATGTTTGGCCCGCCCATCAGTCGCCTCGCCATTTTCTCGGCCCTCGCAGCCGTCGCCGGTCTCTCCGCGACCGTCGGCGGGCTGCTGCTGATTGAAATCGAACAGTGGCACGGGGGCACCGGAGCGCTGCTAATGATTGGCGCCCTGGTCGGCGCGATCGCCGGCATGGCCAGCGGAATCGCCTCCGTTCGCGCGATCAAGAGAAGTGAGGGTCTGCTCGCCGGCGAGGGTCTCGCGACCGGCGGTCTGAGCCTCGCCGCGGTCGGATTGGTCGCCTTTCTGGTCTCCACACAATTTGGCTCCTGGGCAGACAAGAAGGCCGACGAGAGCCGCGATTTGTGCACTCAAAATCTCAAGGTCCTGCGCCAGGCCATGGCGACCTACGCCGAGAGAAATGAGGGAAGCCTTCCGCCCGCCAAGAACTGGTGTGGCGCCATCCTGGGCATGGCTCAGGAATTGCAGCAATCTCCGGACTTTCGCGGCAGCCTGTTTCAATGCCCCTCCAGCCTGACTACCTTCCAATCCAGCTACGGCTTCAACGCCAACCTCGAAGGTCTTAAGCTGGCCGATATCCCCCTCGACGCCATTCTCCTCTTTGAAATCGACGGCGGCTGGAACGTCAGCGGCGGCGAGGA
>Ga0302117_10001588_pt1 | contig 10928 bp, 9 predicted proteins | sample AG5_322_MG_FD_203112 | JGI IMG/M metagenome (GOLD analysis project Ga0302117, IMG submission 203112) | Marine microbial communities from Western Arctic Ocean, Canada - AG5_32.2 | ecosystem: Environmental > Aquatic > Marine > Oceanic | place: Canada: Western Arctic Ocean | collected 2017-10-01 | reverse complement strand
TTTTGCAAAACTTAGTGTCCTTCTAATCTTATCTTTGAGTTCAGCCGGCACGGACCCATAAAAATTAGCGCAGAAAATAGGGTTGTTTTTCCATGAAAAATCATAGTAACGATGATTACTGTCAGAGCTTACTGGAATTGGAAAATCAGAATAAACAGGCTTTGCACAGCCTTCCAAGGCAGTAAGCGGCGGATTAATAGTCACACTAAGCGGGGCGCCACTGTAATAAATCTCGCCTTTCTCGGCCATGCTGTCGTAGGCGAGATAGATTCCCAGCGTAGTATCAGAAACCCCGGCAGGGCCAAACGCTACATCATCGACGATATTAATTGCATGACTCGTCTGTAAAGTCACCGCTGGAAATGCTGCCTTCAGATTTGGCAACGTCAAATCCCAGATCTCGTAGCCACCTGATTCAACGCGTATAAAGTACTGATTATTCCAGAGAATAAATACATAAAGGTTGCCCATGGTATTTAACTGCCCACTTTCAACCTGAATCTTTACGTCGATGTCAATTTTCTGATCGTAGTCGAAACTACTCGCAAACGATGCCCCATTATCGCTCGATGCCCCGCCGAAAAATTTGGCCGTAGTGGTGGCCCCGCTTATAGTTGAAGCTGGGCTTAGTTCAGGTAGCTGCGCCATTGCGCTAGAGGTTACAAGAATCGTTAGGGCTAATTTAAGTATTACATTTAGCAGGTTTTTCATTGGCTCATGAATCCTAATATTAGAATAGGTCATTGCGTGTGTTAGATGGTAGATTTTGATTCTATAAATTAGTTGGCAATAAAAATTTCTCTCCAACATTCCTCCCCACTGAAAAGATGGAGGAATCTGCAGAAATAGCTAAGGGAAGGATATTATATACTTTTAAGCTGGCTAAGCAATTATTGTTTATTGCTATAGATTGTTGCGCGCAGCCTAACCAGTGGAAGTCTATCAGGATGGTTCCAGCTCACCACCTATACATACTATTGTGGTTGAATGATTTGATTTGTGGACTTTTTAGACAGCAATATGCGATTAACAAAAAGCTGATTTGATAAAATTCTATGTACAATTTTTTAGGAGTGGTATGTTATTTTTGAAAACAACTTACAGGAGAACAATTATGAGTGAAAAAATAGCTGATTGGACCTTGCATCATGTGAATACTTCATACGAACGCACAGCAGAGAGAAGCTTGAGAGCAGTCTCAAATTGGAAGACGGATGGAGATATAGAACACTATGGAGCTGGTTTTGGAACAATGATAATAGAGCAAGATATGAATGATCCGAATGCGAAGAGCGGTACTTGTAGTTGGCAAGGCGAATGTTTTCTGCCTAGTGGAGACCGCTTGATGGGAGCCCATGAGGGCACTTGGGAAGCATTAGGCGGAAATATTTGGAAAGTATCTCTGGAAGGCTGGGATAGCTTAGATGGAAATATCCGCTTAGAAGGTGAGATCAGTCTCGCAGAACTCACGTTCAAGGGAGCAAGCTACCGAGTCTAGCTGAATTAAGATTTGATGAGACGTGGCGTGTCGTTTCGAGCGCCACGTACTTTCTGGTCAATACCCCCAGAAGTACCCCCAAATAGTTTTGTCACCTCATCCTCTTATAAGATATTAACACCACCCACCCCTATTTCCACAAACCGTCCAGCCAGCACGCCACCCTAGGGGCACTCCCCGATAAGTCAGAATGGTTCCATTGCACCCCTATACATACTATTGTGGGCGAATGGTCTTAGGAGAGAATCATTATGATTAAAATTATGAATTTAGTTATTTTTGCCGTCTTAGCCACGTCTGTTTTTTCTGCAGAAAATGAAATCATAATTATTGGCGGAACAGGAGAAAATTGCATTGAAGACCCTGGATGTATAAATCGTTTGCACCCAGATATTCCTATCAATTATAGAGCGAATCCCGGTCAAACCATTTTATTTCGCGCTCGCGATGCTAACGACGTGCTTGGTGCGATAGAAGTGCAGGACGTAGAGCCAGAGGATTTAAAAAGAAATTTTGGAGCAGTTCATCCGATGTCTGGCCCAGTCTATATTGAAGGAGCAGACTCAGGTGATGTCTTGAAAGTAACTATTTTAAACATTGACCCCGGTAAATATGGATTTACTCGTGGTGGAAGTAGCGGCTTTGTCCCTGACCTAGTGGGAGGAGAATTTCTAGCTGTTTGGAGGCTAAATCGTGAGTTTGCCGAAAGTGATGATATTCCGGGTGTGCGGATTCCCAATGCTAGCTTCCCAGGAGTCGTTTCCGTTCTTCCTGGCCCTGCTCAGTTGTCGGATATACTTCAGCGCGAACAGAAGTTAGCAAATGCTGGTGGGCAGGTATCCTTGCCTTTCTCAGAAGGCGCTACCCCAGAATCCATTTGTGGCCCTGATGGAAGTGCACCGAACGAATGTTTAAGGACTATTCCACCAAGGGAACACGGTGGCAATATGGACATACGATATTTACAAGCTGGTGTGTCAATCTATCTCCCCTGCTACATCGCCGGGTGTGGTCTTGCCATTGGTGATATGCATTTTGCCCAAGGAGATGGGGAGGTGTCAGGCACGGCAATTGAAATGTCGGCAAACATCTGGGTAACCACTGAAATAATTAAGAATGGACCTAACCTTTCACGTGGCCCACACTACGAGGGCATGTCCAAGGTACTAGACATACCTTCCCGCCGATTTTATGCAGTTACAGGAATTCCTGTTAAAAGCTCTGGAACGGTCCCGCCCAATATGAATTACTTGGCATCAGATGTAGTGCCTGGTCTCAGCAATTTATCAAATAACATAAATCTTGCAGCGAGAAACGCCCTTGACGGAATTATTGAATATATAATTTTAGAATATGGTTATAATCGGAATCAAGCCTATGTTATTGCAAGCGTGGCTGTTGATCTTCGTATTAGCCAGTTAGTGGACTCCCCAAATGTAGGAGTAACTGCAGTGCTCCCCCTAGATATTTTTAATAACTAGGGTGGTTCCATCTCACCTTTATTCATATTCTTGCGGAATAACGGTTGGTTAATATTGAGAGTTACTATTCAGGCCCATAGAATACTGGATGCATTCTTTCAGAGGGAGATAGCAAATGGAAATACCAACTATAAGAATCGTCGGGGAAGCTGATCGAAGAAAAGCTATTGTCACTTTATTGCTTGGGTTCTCTGGAGATCCTTTTATGCGCTGGCTAAATCCAAGAGCAGACCTTTATTTAGAAGCCGGGCCTTCGTTCGATGCATTTGGTGGTCGGGCTATTGACAATGGGTCAGCTTATGTAGCGAACGAATTTGAGGGAGTTGCTTTCTGGATGCCACCTGGCGTCGAATCAGATGAGGATCGATTCATAGAGGAAGTGCTAAAATTCGTTCCAAAAAATAAGCATGAAACAATGTTTAAGGTATTAGAAGCTATGGAAGAGTACCATCCAAAGGACGCCTGGTACTTACCGATAATTGGTGTTGATCCGGCATATCAGGGTAAAGGTATTGGCTCATTCCTGATGAAAAAAGCTATTGAAAGGGTAGACTCTGAAGGGCTCGCAGCCTATCTCGAATCTTCCAACCCTCTTAACATGTCTCTCTATGAAAGATGTGGCTTTGAAACCATGGGGCGAATTCAAATCGGAGACTGCCCTGTAATTCACCCTATGATTAGGGCAAAAATATAAGATATTTTTCAGCTCCAGAAGAGGACCTGAACATTTAATTAAATCAATGGTTTAAGACACATAATCAAATATACCTACTAACCTACCTACTAAAAGGCCAACTTAGATTGGCATTTTCACTCACCCCCTGTTTCCCAGCACCCACCCTAGGAGGTACACCCCGATAAGTCAGAATGGTTCCATCTAAGCCCTATACATACTATTGTGGACGAACGGTTAGTTATGATTAGGTTTTTGAACTCTATAAAAAAGGGGAATAACAATGAAAAAACTATGCCTATTGATTGCGTTGTTTGCTTCGCCTGTATTTGCACAGGAAGAAGAGCAGGATATTCAAATTGAAATTGAAAGTGGCGGCACTGAGGTATCAGTAAGCTCAGGCGGACAGTCAGATAATCAGGTTGGAATGGCTGTATTTCCAGATAAATCAATGTGGACTTATACTAGTAACGGCGTTATTACTTATTGCTATATCAACGAAGACGGCAATCCTCGCTGTGTAGCAGTTGATATAGATGATTAAGCTAATCACTCCTTGGTGCTTGGGTTGGTTACCATAAGAATGGACGGATATATGTGCGAACAATCTAAACATGGTAAAGCTGTTTCGACAGTCTTGATCGAGAATGAGCGTACCTGCGTCACAGAATGGCGTTTCAAAAAATACGGAGACAATACTGGATGGCATCGGCATGAATATGACTATATCGTTGTGCCTTTATTTGATGGTCAACTCGAAATTAATCTAGGTAGTAGTGAAAATACTATTGCACCAATGAAAAGTGGTGTGCCTTATTTCCGAGAGGTAGGTGTTGAGCACGACGTTATTAATGGAAATGACTTTGAATGTGCATTCATTGAGATTGAATTCTTAAAATAAATTCAGACAAATGACTAACTGCACAACTCTCGGTGGGCGTGTGACATGCACCCAGTGTAATGCCCAATCTAAGCGTACTAAGCTCCAGTGCCGCGCGCCTGCTATCAAGGGTAAGGCCAAGTTCAGCCCTAGATAGCTGCACCCCTATTTCCTAGTAACCGCCCAGCCAGCACCTCATCCTAGGGGTACCCCCCACTTGTCCTATTTGGTTCCATCGCACCCCTATACATACTATTCTGGACGAACGATGTGATAGTTGGTTGGGGCAAAGTTTATGAGAAATATCGTAGTTAACGCGGTTTTCAAGCCGCTCATTTTCTGGGGCCTCGCAGTTCTTAGTGCTGAAAGTTTAGCGGCCGAAATTGAATATGAGTTTTCCGGTAATCTTTCAGACTCATTACTTCAGTCAACTATAACCAGTTATATAGCGATGGATACGGACAAGGTTACTGAGCAGTCATACACAAACTATCCATTAGCATCTCCGCAATTTACATCTGAAGCCAGTGTCAATTTTGTTACCTTAGCGTGGGATCACTACCTGCGGTTACCTACCTTCGCAGAACAAGGGTTGAGTTCGTTGAATACGTTCCAAGTAGATGTTCGTTTCCGATTTAACGAAGATGATCCTCATGAATATATTGACCCTAACAACCCTGATGTTTGGCGAAATATTTTGGGGACTAACGAAGGTGCCAGGAATGCACTTGGCTTCAATATCTGGGTCGAAAAAATCGATAACGAGTTTTCTATAGCATTGACGGTTGGTGAAGGTTCGGGGCGGGAAGGTTATCTTTTCTGGATAGCACATGATATCGAGGAAAACTATTGGCATGATTTGAGCTTAATCTTCAGGCTACAAGGAGTGAAACCTCGTATCGATATAGTTTTTAATGGGGGCCCCTCTATCCTGTATTTAACTGAAACCGACAGGGTTGATAACGAGAAATTAAATATTTTCTTTTCTGGAGGAAGTTACGATGCAGGCTATATGGGCAATCTCTCCGATAGTCCAGCTGGACTGTTTATAGGGGGCTTCCCTTTTGGTGATCCAATTAACCAAGGTATGTCCTTATCGGTTGATAAAGTCGGGGTCCAGACAGTAAAAGTTGGACAGGACTCATCTAAACTCAACCAGATTTTGGAATCAGTCACAACTGATGTAGCGAGTAATATCCCGGCATCAACTTCTTTGATTCAAGAATTCTTGCAAACATTTTCGGATGATTGGGATCCAATCGAAGTGAATGCAAAGAATTTTTTGATACAGTTCTTTGAAAACAAAAGAGCTATATTTGTAACGGAAGAGAAACTGAAAGTACAAGATTTCTCTCCCTCAAAAAAACTCGCCTATTATCTTCAGCAGTGGTTATTTGACAATCTCTATACTGCTTCGAATTTAAGTAAAACTACGGATTTGCCAACATTTCCCGATGCTGCCTTTTATCCAGGGCCCGTCTCAGACAGTGCTCCCCGTATTACTAAACAACTAATAGTAAACGGGGATTATGAAACAGATCCCGGTTATTACTTAAATGGTCAGGAAACTGTTCTGAGACCTACTGGTCTTTATGTACCACCAGGGGAAATTATTACGATTTCAAATCCTGGCAATCTATCTTTAATTAATTGGAAAGTACGTATTGGAATTTCCTTTGCCAACTTAGAAACGACTTGGACGGTCTACAATCGCTTCCCCAGAATAGGAAACAGCTTTGCATTTCAAGGTCAAGAGATTCAGATAGCAAACCCATTTGGAGGAGGCCTTTATATAGAGATTCCCGACGGCTCTTCACTGGGGGAAGTAAACCTTTTAGTCCAGGGCGCGGTAGAGATGCCTACCTATGCTGTTGAGGAGCATGCTGGGCTTAACCATTCTGTTACTAAATTTTTAAGTGATATTAATAATGCTTATGTTCCCTATTTTGAGCTCATAGGGAATAAATTTAATTTTACCCACCCAAATACATATGGGCATCTTTATGCGGAGCCTCAAGCCTTACTGGATAAAATGGATAGTTTTTTTACTGCGATCAGTGTAATGACGGGAAGACCCGCTAATGGAATTAGAGCAGAGTGGCTTGCCGGAGACAGAATGATACCGTTTGCAGGTACAGCATTCGCTGCTAGTTACCCGATACATGGCGAAATTGAGATTGGTGATCCCTCTTTTAAGAAGGCTGCAGACGAATTATCATGGTCTCCACTTCAATATACTAAAAATGATTATTACGCTGCTGAAGTGAGCGAAGCACGAAACAACCAAAGAAATGATGCGTTTATCTTATGGCATGAGTGGGGGCATCTGCATAATTTGCCAACTCTTGGATGTCAGGAGTCAGAGTCTAATGTTCATTTACTTTATGTGGTTTTGGCGAATAAGGTTTTAGGAGCGGATATCGATATTGCACTTCGTTATTCAGGGTTCCAAGATTACGATCGAAATGATGCTGCTCTCGACACAATGTTCTCTCCAAACTGGCAGATTGATAATCGATTATGTCTTGACTCTTGGGACAATGAGGTTAGCTATCAAACTCGCAGTTGGGCGCGCTTGGTTGAGATAGCAGGCTTATATGGATGGGAGGCGGTAGGAAAAATTCATAAAGCTTTTTATAACCGAGGTATTGCCAATGGGGCAGTGGTTAATTATGGGTTGACTGACGATGACTTCATTAAAACAGCCTCGGAAGCTTTAAATTTAAACCTTGTTCCTGTCTTTGAATTTTGGGGAGTCCCTGCTAGTGCGTCTGTAGCTGCTGAATTAGCCAATCTTCCAGCTGCTTCTGCATTCAAAGAACGATTGACTATTTATCGAAACCTGATACCTATAAATCAAGATGAATATGTGGCGGTTATAAATAAGCTTAAAAGCACGGCTGGTTCAGGGGGGAGGTGGGACTATTTTCTCGCCAATTATGACCCCGCTATTTTACAGGCGATGCGAGCTAAAGTAGACCGAATTCAGATGTCTATAATGGCAAATATTGTTCCTGATGTTTATATTTCAGGAGGCAGCCGCACGATCGCAGATACCGATGGTATTGCAGGGGAATCAGTGAGTTTTACAGGTACAGCAACTGATAGCGATGGAACGATTGCAACTACTCAATGGCTAGTTGATGGCTCTGAAGTGGCTACTGGTTTAACCGCAACCATTGCTTTGCCTAATGGTTCAACCGTAGTCACATTTAAAGCTAATGATAATGTTGGGGTCAGCTCGACAACAACGGCCACAATTACAATTACAGCCCCCACTTATACTGTCACTGATGAATGGCCTTCACCTTATAACGGAGTGACACCGGATTCTTCCTTAGGCTTGGCATTTAATAATATTGGAGTGTTTAGTGCTAGTGATTCGATAATCTATACCTGCCTCCGTGTTTTTACAGGCGGCCTGTCAGGGTCAGTAGGCGGTATTAGCGAGTTTGGTATAGGGTTAAGGGTAGTGTCTCTCTCAGATGCTACGGTCCAGATCACGAAGTTTAGAGAGTTCAACACTATTGGTGCGCTTAACGAGAACGCACAAACCCCTGACTGCAGCGGTAAATTTGAAACGACGACAGGCATTTATACCGACATTATCGTGGCAGGTGACAGCGTTCTTGATACTACATGGAACTTAATAGACCCCACCAACTTGATTCTTAAGTTAGACAGCTTTAAGGAACTGACTGCTAATTAATAACCCTTCTTTTCCAAGCCTTAATCAGCCCCCACAACCGTTACAGCCCAATGCCTATCCACTGGCTCTTCAGCCTTAGATAGCTCTAAGTGGTTCCTCTCAGTCCATCCGCCTTGGGTCTTCAAGAAAATAACTGCGTAGCCCTAATGTTCAATAGTGTAAATCAACTAATTAAGTTAATTACCCCTGCGGGTACTTACTCGACCCTACAAAAGTAGAGTGGGATCGTTGTTAGCAGTCTCTTGACCTACTCAAGTAGTAGTTAAATTAGCTATTCAGAATGTTGCAATCGGATTAAGCGGAGAACCAGTTCCGCCACCCACTCTAAGCGGAGCCGTGGTGAATAGAAATTCCCATCGATTGTGATCTGCCGCAACTTCCGCTACAGCCTCTAAATCAAGGTTATCGAATATTGGCGTGCCAAGAGCAACTAGGAATAGTGCGTGAGTTGGCGAATTAAAATCCGCCATACCTGGAGGTTGAACATCCAAAGCGGCATCACTGCCAATAATCGAAATATCTCTATCTTTAAACCATTGTACTGCTGAGGCATGCATCCCTGCAGAACTAGTAGCTAAATTCCAGGCCCCGAGAGCTTCCCGTCTAGCCCAGCGACCGGTTCGTATTAAAACAACATCAGCAGAGCCAATTGTGATTCCTGTTTCTTCTTCCCAGGCATCAAACCAATCAGAGGTGAAAGGAGTTTCTAATTCTATCCAGTCAACATTTTTTAGCCGCGGCATATCTATCAAAACACCACGAGCAAAAATACCATCTTTGAACGAGGTAATAGCATTTTTTGCACAGCCAGTTTGAGTTACTTCATTCTCGGAAAAACCATTGTACATTTTTCCATCGTGAAAGCGATGGCAGAGAGCATCTAAATGAGAGTGGGCATAGCCATGATAGGTAACACCGTAATGATCACCAGACCAAGGTCCTGGACTACTGCCCACTGAGGTCATGCGATGATCAAAGGGATTGCCATTATCGGCCGCTTCTTCTTGCAACACTTCGTGGGCCATGGATACGGAAATCCCACTACTTACGAGTTTTGCAGCGGCAACCCGGGACTTGGGCGTGATAAGATTTAGGGTTCCCATTTGGTCATCGTTACCCCAACGGCCCCAATTGGAAAGGCTCCCCATGAGGTCGTTTACATCCTTTGCAGTGATTCCTTGGGCACTAATCAAATTGGTTAATGACAATAGTGTCGTAACTGTTATTGCGAGTAGCGATCTTATTAGTAACTTCACTTTCATTTTTTTATTCCTTATCTTGTTATTTGCTTATTTAACCGCTCTTCCACAATAGTATGTATAGCAGGGCAATGGAACCATCCTCGCGCAAGGAGGTGTCTCCCGGGGGTGGGTGTGCTGACTGGGTGGGAAGTATTTAGTCTATTAGATGGTGCCCGGAGCCGGAATCAACTAACGCCTATTCTAAGGCTCTACAGACCAATATAGCAATCTGTTGTACCGCTGGTTGTACCAACAAGTCTTCGATACCCCCCCCCTGAAACGCATTGAAGTGGCCCTGATATATAGGACCGGGGTGGCCTTTTCGCCTCTCTTAATCATTGTTGTACCACCCTCCATATACTAAAGTCGAATTTGGCAAAAAATTAGACTAGTGTTGGATAATTCAACGCTTTTAGGGTAAAACCATGAAATAAGTCGCAGAGAATAGTAATTACTTTCCTACGATTTTAATACTTAATAGATTTTAGGAGTTTTGCGTTATGAAATATATAAGTTCGTTAGTTTTTTTAGTTTCAGTTACATTTTCTTCCTTAGTATTTTCCCAAGTAGGAATAAAATACGATATTAATGCTAGCAACCCTTTAGGTGTTGTGGCCGCGATGGATAAATTCTATGCTTCATCTACAGGACAGGCTGGATCAGGCTCGGTCACCTTGTACCAGTATGTGGCAAATGGCGATAACCCAGCGACCCATGCGCTTCTTGTGAGCTTTTCAGATTTTGAGGACATGCAATCAACTTTTGCAAGAAATGCTTTGTCACAGGATTGGGCTACTTTTTTGGTAGAACTAAACTCGGCAGCTGAACAAGTTAGCTCAGTTATGTTTAGATCTACAGGTCTCAATGGCGGTGATCCTTCTAAAGTGACTTCGGCCAATACAGCCAATTACTGGACATACATCAGCGTTTCTAATCCGTCAACTTATGCCTCAGCATGGCAGGCATTGATAGCGCAGAATGCGGATGTTGATTTTACTAGCGGGCTTACCGAAATTTTGGCGCATGGTAAGAGTGATATTACTCATGTCATAACTCAGCAAGCTAACGACTTGCCTACCCTGTTAGGAACTCCGAATAGTGATTTGAACGGATGGGGAGATTTTGTAAGTTCTGTATCGGGAACTAGAACAGTCATTACTAGAGATGTACTGACCAGGCTAATGAATTGGACTAATGCTAATTAGCATCTACTAATAAATTAAGTATTAGAGCCGCCTAGAATAAATTACCCTAGGTGGCTCTAATTTTATTAATCATTGCGGTGCCCCCCCTGTCTGTGCTGGCGCAGAAGTGGAAGTTCCCCCAGAGTTCGATTGCGACTGTGACGACCTCATTTCCCTATTTATCCTAGAACGCTCTTGAAGGTACTCTTCCACTTGTCTTTCATAATCATCACGCACATATCTTACTTCGTCAAGTCTGTCA
>Ga0302117_10001587_pt1 | contig 10930 bp, 9 predicted proteins | sample AG5_322_MG_FD_203112 | JGI IMG/M metagenome (GOLD analysis project Ga0302117, IMG submission 203112) | Marine microbial communities from Western Arctic Ocean, Canada - AG5_32.2 | ecosystem: Environmental > Aquatic > Marine > Oceanic | place: Canada: Western Arctic Ocean | collected 2017-10-01 | reverse complement strand
TAGGTCTGGCGGCGGGTCATCTAATCTCTGTCCGACCCATTTGTTTTCCCGGGGCCTGCCACGAGCCTGCGCTACCCGGTCTTGGTGGCGTTCATCGTTATAGAAGGACCTGTTGTTGTTGATCACCGCGAGGATCGGTAGTCCCTGTTGAGCGGCCGTCCACAGACTCGCCATGCCTGAGAGCAAGTCTCCATCTCCTGTAGCAAGGACAACCAGGCGGTCCGGGTCGGTGTCCTGCATCGCCAAGGCCGCTCCGATAGCAAATGGGGGGCCTGCGCCAATCACGCCACCCGCATCCGCGCCTAGGTAATCTAGCGGATGATCGAAGTGGGCGGCTGTTGTGGGCCAGCCGAAGGGAAGGCAGGCGTATGTTGCCTTACGACCTAGAAGCGCTTTCGTTGTCGCCTCTGCCAAATGTGCCATGGAGATCGTGTGCGATGTCGGCGGTTCTATGACCCCAGCCTTAGGCTTCACCGCGCTTGCCGGGTCATTTACATCGAGCGCCGTCAACAACGCCTGTGTGGTTGTGTCTGGATCAGCCAGTAACATGATGTCTGTGCGGGGTAGGCCGAGGTAATCCATCACCGCGCCGGTATGTGCATATCGATCCAAAGACGACTGAATAACTGTAAGCGAGCCATCCTCGGCACGGTCTACTGCACCTAGAGTTGCTTTAAGGTCGAGCCAATCCAGGCTCAGTACAACATCTGCTTCAGACAGAGCGGACAGGTCACCCTTGCTCTGGAAAAGTGGCAACAACCTTTCATGCTTTGGGTGTGAGCTGGGAAAAGAGGCTGCTAGCTTCAGGGCCGTATACACCTTGGCGTCTAGTGCTTCGGCTAACTGAATCCGCCGCATCCAATCGTCCTCGTCACGTGAAACGCGGCCTGCTAGTATCACCACTTTCTTTGCCGCTTTGAGGGCGGTGACGGCCTGCTCTAAACTCGCAGAATCTGGCCCTGGCGGTGCACCGACGGGAAAGTATTTTGGATTAGGTAGGGCAATCGGTCCGCCTAGTGGCTCTTCCTGCAGTGCTGCATCCAAGCATACGTAAGTCGGGCCCATAGGTGCTGTCGAGGCCATTAGCGTCGCTCGTAAGACGGATTCGGCAATTGCTTCTGCTGATCCTGGTTGATCGTCCCATTTGAGGTAATCCCGCACCATCGATGCCTGGTCAGCCGCCGTGTGTATCCAATCGATCCAGGGGCGACGCTTGGCTGCATCGACGGGGCCTGTCGCTCCCATGATGACCATAGGCATGCGGTCGGCGAAGGCATCGAAGATGTTAATTGCTGCATGCATTACGCCTATGTTGGCATGCAAGGCAACCCCCATCGGTTTGCCGGTGACTTTGGCGTAACCATGTGCAACCCCGACGGCGGCTTGCTCTGTTAGGCATAAAACTATCTCTGGATCTTTGTTACCCAGATAGTTGACGATGGAATCGTGTAAACCGCGATAACTCGCGCCAGGGACAAGGCTTATGTACTTGAGACCGCTGCGCCGGAGCATTTCTGCCGCAACATCGCTCGCCCACTCTAGCGTCGGGTTTTGTGGTGGTACGAAGTCTGACATGGCAATTTCCTTAGAGAGGCTTGTCCATGCCCCATTTATTAACTTTAATCTGCGCCTCGTCCGCCATGGGACTGTGACCAGCCGATGGGGTCTTTCAGGAAGTCCCGAACGTCGCTGATCTTATCTGCATCGAAATAGCCGCCGTCTTCAGCAGCCTCTATCACGTCTGCCCAGGTAGAAAGGTAGAGCAAAGAAACACCTTCTTTTTTAAGGCTGTCTATGGCGCCCGGAAAGGCACCGTAGAAGAATACGACAAATGTGTGATTGCATTTTGCACCAGCGTTTCTAATAGCTTTCACGAACGAAAGTTTGCTGCCGCCATCCGTCGCTAAATCTTCGACCAGCAGTACGTTTGAATTTTCTTCCAAACTGCCTTCAATCTGAGCCATACGCCCAAAGCCTTTTGGCTTCTTACGGACATACTGCATTGGTAGCATCAGCGCGTCAGAAATCCATGCCGCATAGGGAATGCCTGCGGTCTCTCCGCCGGCAATGCTATCAAGGTGTTCAAATCCGATCGTTTGCTCAATTTCTTCGCGGGCGAGCAAGGTGATCGTCCGTCGGGCGCGCGGGAACGAGATAAGCCAACGGCAATCGATATATACGGGGCTGGCCCATCCGGCCGTCAGCGTATAGGGCTCTTCCGGCCTAAAATTGACGGCTTTGGTCTCGAGCAAGATATTGGCGATGGTTCGGGCGGCGGTTAGCTGGCGCGGGGTACGGGTTGTCATTTTGGTGAAAGTCTTTCGGCTGGCTTTACGGAATGCTGTTCCCCATGTTTACTTAGTTACACGCCATCTCTCAACGCCTTCGAACGGATCGTTTCTCCTTGGCCATAGCATGACCGACGCTTCCCAGACTTCTGCCACCGTATGGGCTCTTACCGATGACCGGCCGGGCAACAACGTCCAGGTTATGGGGGTCGCCGGAGCGCTTAATTGGCCAGTGGAAGAGAAAGCGATTCGCTATACGGCCTTTGCCGGACTGCCAAACATGGTTCGCGGGGCCACATTAGCGGGCCTGACAGATGACTGCCGCGAGGCACTAGCAGGTCCCTGGCCGGACGTGGTTATCTCAGCTGGTAGACGATCTGCTCCAGTTGCTCGATGGATCAAGCGTCAGTCTCAAGATCGCACTAAGCTGGTTCAGGTCATGTTCCCTGGACGAGCGGGTACTCAAGATTTCGACCTTATTGCTGTCCCTGACCATGATGCAAAATGGGGGGTGGCCAAGTGGAAGAATGTTGTTTCTATCACCGGCGCGCCCAACCTCATCACGGCGGAGCTTCTCAGAAAGGAAGCTGACCTCTGGCGTGACAGGTTTGACTCACTGCCGCGTCCGTACATTGCCGTCGTGGTCGGCGGGTCTACGCGACGGCGCGCGTTTTCGCAGGTCAGGGCCTTTGACCTCGGTCTTCAAGTCGCAGCGCTCGCCAAATCCGTCGGCGGCAGCGTGCTCCTGACAACATCGCGTCGGACAGGCCTAGATGCTGAATCCGCGCTCACGCAAGTTATTCCCGAACCACGCGCGCTCTTTCTTTGGGGGGAAGAGGGCGAAAACCCGTATGTCGGTTTCCTTGCTCTCGCCGATGCCATCGTTGTGACAGGGGATTCTGTCACCATGTGTGCTGAAGCCTGTGCGACAGAAACGCCTGTGTATATTTATGCGCCGCCGTATTCCGTGGGCGCTAAACATCAGCGTCTCCACCAGCGACTTTATGACCTCGGGTATGCTAGACCGCTCGGTCAAACTTTTGAGGCTTGGTCTCATCCGCCCTTAAACCCCGCTCACAATATTGCTGAAGCCATCCGCCGGGTTATCGCTGGCGGGCCCGCAAAAGGATAAAGGCCTCCATGCCACGTTTCTCTGCCAATGTTTCCATGCTGTTTACTGAAGTTTCATTTCTGGAGCGGTTTGCGACGGCATCTGCGTGCGGGTTTAAAGGCGTAGAGTGCATGTTCCCTTATGCCGAACCGGCGGAGAAAGTCGGTGATGCTATAGCTATGGCAGGCCTTAATATGGCGCTATTCAATGCACCCCCCGGTGACTTTTCAGCTGGTGAGAGAGGGCTTGCAGCTCTGCCAGGACGACAGCAGGACTTTCGTGATTCCATGGAGGTCGCGTTCAAATACGCAGAGCTTATGGATTGCAAACGCATTCATGTTTTTGCGGGGATCGTTCCAGAAGAGCAGTGGGAAGAGGCTCTCGGGGTTTATATAGGGAACCTAGCCGCTGCGTCTGATATGGCAAGAGAGCTCGGTATAGATATCCTCATCGAGCCAATTGTCATGGAGGGATACTTTCTGTGTCGGCCAGATGATGCGCTTCAGGTCCTGAACGACGTGAAAGCGAACAACCTCAAGATTCTATATGATATCTATCAGGCTCAACTGGGGCAGGGCGCGATCACAGACTTCCTAGATAGGCATATGGATAAGATCGGACACATTCAGATTGCCGGTGTGCCAGGTCGGAATGAGCCTGACCGCACGGGCGAACTCAACTGGCCGTATCTATTCGACCTTCTCGATGCGCACGGCTACGCTGGGTGGGTTGGTGCGGAATATTCCCCCAGGGCTGGAACAGAGGCTGGTCTCGGCTGGGCGAAAGACTGGGGTATCATGGCGCCTTAATTAGCCACGTCGAGTGTGTGGAAAGACAGCACGTCAGCTTCAACGGCATAGCTGGTCACACGCGCTGCTAGTGCATCAAACGCGGGGCTTTGCCACTTGAACAAGCCGGGCGGGTTGTCACGCTCATAGGCGAGCACTTCACCGACTAATTGTCGCCTTACTTCTGGGTCTGCTGCGCTTTCCGCCGCATCTATGAGCGGCATAATAGCCTGATCGCAGTAATATACGGGGCTCCACTTGCAGGATCGTGTGCGGTAGCCATGCATGGGATCGAAGCCACTGGTGACCATAGAAAAGGCAACAACCGGGTCCGGCCAGCCGGTTTGGTACATGTACTCCAAGTACTTCCCGAAGGTTGTGCGACGAATTTCCATATTCACACCAATAAGCGCGAGGTCAGCGGCGATTTGTTGATGGGCTTGATCGTCGCTCGCCCCGGCGCTGGCGGCGACCATAACTATGTCAAAACCGTCTGCATACCCGGCCTCTACGAGCAGGGCCTTGGCCCTTTCTGGGTCGTGGGGATGCGGTTCTAGCGCTGGGTTGAACCCAAACGCCAAGGGGTGGGCGACCTGCGAAGAGGGGGGAATGGCATCGTCAAACATCACGGTTAGAAGAAGGTTTCGATTAACCGCGTAATTTAAGGCGCGTCGTACCCTGACGTCGGCCAGTGGAGACTCCTTCGCGGTGATGAACTGAATATAGGCGACTGAGGGATTGGCATAGGTCACGATCCTTCCACCAGCAGCCTCAACCGAAAACTTATCTTCGGCTGCTACATTGAACGCGACGTCCAGAGAACCGGATAGTAGCCCTTGCACACGCGCTGCCGGGTCATTCAACTGGACCAGCGTTATCTCGTCCAGAGCCGGGGGCCGCCAGGCTGAAGTGTTCGCGGTAAGGTGAATGCGTCCGTTCTTCCAGTCTCTAACGGTAAACGGGCCGGAGCCAATGGGGTCTAGCGCAAAAGCTTTAGGGCCGAGTATGGCAAAATGTCTCGGCGCAGGAATTCTAACGAAATCAAGATGAATCGGCAGAATAGCGTTGGGTTTGGCAGTTGTAATAGCAATGGTATGGCTGTCTCGTGGTTCGGCACCGATGACGCCAATACGAGACAAATGCGTACCGATGGTTTCGCTCTTTCCCTCGTCTGATAGCAGGTACTTAAAGGCTGCTGAGACGGCTTCGGCATCGAAGGGCTCACCATTTGAAAATACGACATGACGGCGAAGAGATAGCACCCATTTGTTCTGGTCTTCCATCTCCCAGGCCGTTGCCAGGGCGGGGCCAGGTGAGCCGTCAGCCCCAATGCGGGTTAAGGTATCGAATATAGCTTGAAGGGGTAGCGTTCCAGGCAGGCTAACATTTTGGTGCGGATTACCAAGTGTGGGTGGTAATATCTGAATGCCGAGCGTCAGGGATTTATCCGCTTGCGCTGGGTATCCAGCGATGCTCAGAAGGAAAGCCAATCCCGCGCTCAAAAGGGTGTCTTTTAGTGAACGTGCCATTTGCTCAGTATAGCGCAGTTGGCAAGGAGCCTCTAAACTGCTTTTAAATAAATACAGAGGGTAACACACGATGGTCACACTATTAGGGAAAGCTATTTCACGCTCGGCCAGATGTCTCTGGGCTTTGGAAGAGGTGGGCGTTGTGTACGAACATAAGCCTCTTAATTACTCTACGGGAGACGCGAAGACGGCCGAGTTCAGGGCCATTAATCCAGGGGCGAAAATTCCAGTGCTCGTAGATGGCGATGTCACTCTGTTTGAGAGTTTGGCGATCAATCTCTATGTGGCACAAGCCTATGGAAAAGGAGGCCTGTGGCCAGATGATGCAGCTGGTCAGGCGTTGTGTTTGCAGTGGACTTTGTTTTCCGCGACGGAGGTCGAGCCGCCCGGCGCAACCAGGCTTGTTCAGTTCATTTTTAAAGCACCAGAGGACAGAGAGCAGGACGTTATTGATGCGGCGGGAGAAAAGGCCAAGCCGTCGCTCGATACTTTAGAAGCAACGTTGCAGTGTCGCGCGTACCTCGCAGGAGATACGTTTACAGTCGGTGACCTGAACGCTGCTTGTTCTATCGAATACCTGACCCGCACCGGTTTTGACCTTTCTCCATGGCCAAAGACCAAAGACTGGATCACACGGTGCTTAGATCGCCGCGCGTATCACGCCGTCGCCGCAATTAAGGCGAAAGAAGCGGCGTAATGATCAAGATATATGGCAGTTTTGTTTCCCGAGCGACGCGCAACCTGTGGATACTCGAAGAACTGGGCGTCGAGTATGAGCACGTCTCGCTCGACTGGGGAAAGCAGGAGAACCGGTCTTCTGAATACTTAAAGATAAATCCAGCCGGTAAAGTTCCAACACTCGTTGATGGCGATGCAACGCTGTCTGAATCTCTGGGGATCAATCTCTACCTAGCTCAGAAATACGGTGCGGGAGGCCTGTGGCCTGACGATGATGCTGGGCGTGCACGATGCATTCAGTGGTCCTTTTGGTCTGGTGCCGAACTGGAGCCATTAGCCTACGGCCGTATTCGTGAGTTCTTATTTAAGAAAGAGCCTGACCGCGATCAGGCTCTGATCGCCGATTTGGCGGAGCGCACCGGTCCAATGCTTGATCTGATGGCGGGTACGTTGGCTGAGACCGATTATTTATCTGGACAAGGCTTTACCGTGGCCGACCTCAACGCCGCCGGTGTAATAGAATATCTTGAGCGGTCAGGTTTTGATCTTTCCGGATGGCCAGGCGTTGCGGAATGGTACACAAGAACATACGGACGCTCGGCGAACCAAAAAATTCAAAAACAACGTGCACCAATCGCAGCAGACATGATGAAAAGGTTACGGGAATGATTACGCTTTACGGGAACGATAGATCACGCGCTACACGCAATGTCTGGATGCTGGAAGAGCTTGGCGTCGGATACGAACGCAATATGATTGATCACACTAAAGGTGAAGCTAAGCTGCCTGACTTTCTAGCGATGAACCCTGGTGGAAAGGTTCCTGCTTTGAGAGATGGTGACGCGGTCATGTTTGAATCTCTTGCCATCAATTTGTACCTGGCGATGACGTATGGCAAGGGCACCTTGTGGCCTGATGATTTAGCCGGGCAGGCTGCTGTGCTGCAGTGGACGATGTTTTCTGCAACCGAAGTGGAGCCTCATACAGTCGGTGCGTTGATTGAACTCATATTCAAACCTAAAGACTTGAAGGATGAAGCTGTCGCCGAGGCTTGTTTAGCCAAATTACCACCTATTTTGAACGTTATCGAAACAACGCTGAGTGATCGCGCGTTTCTCTCAGGAGGCAGCTTCACGGCAGCCGACTTGAACGTGGCTTGTGTGGTGAATTCACTTCACATGATCGGATTTGATTATTCACCATACCCCAAGATGACGGCGTGGCTAAAAAATTGTGCGGATCGCCCAGGCCAGAAAAAGGCTAGCGCGAACAAGTGATAGAGACTTGCGGCCTGCAGAAGGGTGGGGCAATGCAATTCAGGCTTGGGTTGGCTTAGCGATAACGATGGGCTACAGGATAAAGTGGGGATTGTGTTGTCGGCTGTGACCTACAGCGTGAGTGCCAGGTTTGCCAGTATACTTTTCCGGGGTTGATTGCATTCTAAAGGCGTTGCGGCCGACCTCAGTGTTAAACATGATGAAGTCTTTCTTGGATATGTCTTCAGAGACATTTTCCAATTTGTACGACCATTTAGCTTTGATATTTTGGTCCAGAAACGACCCAATGGCCGTGGTTCATTCGGCTATCGTAGAGTGCGCTTTATATTTTGCTGTAGCTATACCCATTTCTCTCGCCTACCGACCCACAAATCTGTGCCGGCCATGCGATTATTTGAGACTAAGGCTAAGTCTCAATAGTTAATAAATATCGGGTCAGTTGACGCTATTCGGCTGAAATCGATTGATAAACCATATGTGAGCGGTTCACTCTACTCCGTAATATAGCGTCACCACATGTTTTGCCTCGGCAAAGAAAAGCCACCGTTCGATAGCAACCCCTGCCAGCGTGAGGAGGGTGCCGGGGAAAATCATCCAGATGAGATAAGGCAGGGGAAGGATCGACGGCATTACACAAAGCACAGCAGCCGGAACGACCAAGAGTAGATTACGTGCGACCGCCCTTAAGGAGTCCGCATGCTTGCGGGCAACGCGATATCCCATTTCCTTGAGAACGTAGTTGGCTTCTGTATGTGGCCATTCGACGGAGCGAACTGTATTGCCGGGAGATGCCAATGCTGCTCCTGTGTTCTGTGCATGCTGTTCCCAGGCTTTATGAAGTAGAGCCCAGTATCTGTTCTTTGCAATTGCTGCGGCTAAGACCAGGATAACAGCCAGTGTCTGAAAGCGTATTGGATGCAGGCCAAATCCTGTCGAAACGGAGACCAACACGGCTAAACCAGTCAGAAGGCCGAGGCTTAAGTAGCTAGCGACCGTCCAATTCGTAGCCCAGGCGGGAATAGGTTTAAGCGACCGATAAATCATGCCGGTCGTGAATAGGGTCGCAAGCGCCGTTAAGGCAGTTGCAAATCCGGCCCAGACCCAAGGTCCATCGACGCTGCCAAGTACGACCCAAGCATATGAATAGGCGAGTGCTGGCACAAAAGAGATGATAGCCATAACGCCTTCGCGGGATAGCCAAGATGATTTCCACTGACTGATCGCCCGCCACGCTCGCTCTGGATGCCCGAGGTGAAAGGTTGACGACAAAAGCCCGATGGTCACGAGGGTAAGCGCGGGGAGCATCAAGGATGCACCGAGCCAACGGTTGTCGTCTGGCAAGACGCCGTATGTGACGAGCAATGGCGCAAGTGCAAGGATCCCATAGCCAATGCCCGAGGCTGTGGTGAAAAGAATAACGGAAGCAGCTGGGTGCATGTCCTGCTCCTTAGTCCATTTGCTCGAGCATACGGTCAACCCAGCCAAGTAAGCCCGATGCGCCAGACGTGTCTTCGAGGGGCGCCAAGGCAGCGGTCTGTCCAGTTGCAGTGTTTGCTATCTTTTCGCGTTGAGGCAAATACTTATTGGTCGGGCGATACCCCATTTCTGGCATGAGATCTTGTCCGTTCCGTTTACGTACGAGCCTGGAGACGTCCGATTGCGGGTCACCAAGGTCGCCATAGTGGCGTGCGCCGGTTGGGCAAGTTAATACGCAAGCTGGAACACGGTCTTCTTCGTCCAGATTTTCATTGTAAATCCGGTCTACGCACAACGTGCATTTCTTCATGACGCCTTCGAAGACGTCATATTCCCGCGCGCCATAGGGACAGGCCCATGAGCAGAGTTTGCATCCGATACATTTGTCTTCGTCGACGAGAACGATGCCGTCGGAGATTCGCTTATAGGACGCGCCAGTAGGACAAACCGTTACGCAGGCCGCATCTTCGCAGTGAAGGCAAGAGCGTGGGAAGTGCAAGCTTTGGCTATTGCCTTCGGGCGTCGTTACTTCATAGCTATGAACCCGGTTGAACCAAACACCGTCGGCTCCTGCGCCATAAGGGTTAGTGTCAGTAAGCGGCGCCATGTGTCCGCCTGTATTCCATTCCTTACAGTTTGTGACACAGGCCTGACAGCCGACACAGGTGTCGAGATCGATCACCAACCCGAGTTTTCGAGTGGTTTTTTCTGGAAGACAGGTCATTCAACCGGTTCCTTAGTCTTAAAAACCCGGCCATAGTCTAATCGTGTTGAATTTGGTGTGGCGCCCGGAAGGTCCGCCGTGGATTCGAACATTGGCTCCGTCTCGCCTTGTTCGTCAGGTTCTGCCTTCGAGATTCGGACGCGCAGATCGAACCAAGCAGCTTGACCAGTAATAGGGTCTGAATTCGACAGGCTTCCGTCATCCAACTTATCTGGAATAATATGGTTCAATAAGAAGCCCTTCTTTACCTCTGGAGAGTCTTTCTCTAGTCCCCAGGACCCGCCGCGTTTGCCTATGGCATTCCATGTCCAAACCGTATTTGGGTTGACGCCATCAATCAGTTTGACTTGGCCTTTGACCCGGCCATTGCGTGATTCCACCCAAACCCAATCGTTATCGGCGATCCCGTATTTAGCCGCTGTAGCATGGTGCACAAATAGCCGGTTTTGGGCTGTGATCTGACGTAGCCACGCGTTCTGTGACCCCCATGAGTGATAGTGGTGCATAGGGCGTTGCGTTAAGGCGTGAAGCGGAAAGTCTTCTGGGTCGGTTGCGCTGTCTTCAAATGTTGGATACCAACTGGGAAGTGGGTCGCAGGCTTGTTCAACGCGCTTGCGGAGGTGCTCAGGCGGTTGTTTTTTTCCAATGCCACGTGCCGCGTTGCGGAATTTCTGTACGGGCTCGGAATACAATTGCATTATGATGGCATCGGCGGACCTTAGGAATCCCATGCCCACAGCCCAATCTAGGTAGGCTTTGTTCCCCATTTTAAAATAGCGCGCCTCGACCGGCATATCGCAATGCCAAAAGCATCCGTTTTCAATGTAGCGTTCAAGCTGATCCGCGTTGACTGAGCCCTTGCCTTGACCGGCCCCGTTTTCTCCACGCCAACCTGCGAGAGGCCCAATACCCGGCCCGCGCTCGTGATTGACAATGTAATCGGGGTAACCACCAGGAAATTTAGCGCTGCCGTCTTCATTCACGAAGCCAGGCAGCCTAAGTCGCGCGCCGAGATCGAGGAGGACCGTTTGGAAGGGCCGAACGTCGCGGTCCGGCTCC
>Ga0302117_10001585_pt1 | contig 10933 bp, 10 predicted proteins | sample AG5_322_MG_FD_203112 | JGI IMG/M metagenome (GOLD analysis project Ga0302117, IMG submission 203112) | Marine microbial communities from Western Arctic Ocean, Canada - AG5_32.2 | ecosystem: Environmental > Aquatic > Marine > Oceanic | place: Canada: Western Arctic Ocean | collected 2017-10-01 | reverse complement strand
CTTCTTCACAGGCCAATGCTTTCATAATACTACCTGCCCCAGTTTGAATGCCGCAGCCTAGAGGACCCAACAATTCGATGGGTAAGTCTTTGTCTACCTTGATCGTATTGCTTTCATTGGTCAAAGCATAGGTTGCAAAGGAGGATTGGCCGAAAAAATGGGCGGATACAAATTCCCCTTGATCTGTAATTGTACTGCTACCGTCAGTGCGAGAGCCCATTATATTTAGTGGGACAAAGTTTTCACAATAGGCCGGGCTATCTGAAATACAGCGAGAACATTGCCTGCAAGAGGCAAAAGATAGAACCACATGATCTCCGACAGCTACGCTGGCAACAGCGCTACCGATTTTTTCCACAATGCCAGATCCTTCATGGCCCAGCACAGAGGGATGTGGTGGAGGCAGCATACCTGCTTTGGCAACAAGGTCGGTATGACAAATTCCAACTCCTTTGATTTTTACAAGAATTTCATTTTCTTGGGGATTATCCAATTGAACGGTTTTAAACTTGAACGGTTTGTCCGGTGCTATTGCGATGGCTGCCTTGATATCCATATGACCTCACATAAGAAAGTTAGATTAGAGACGCGGTGTGTTAATAATCCTAAAGTACTCGTCAGGACTAGACCAATAGTGACAGAGTCAAGTTAGACGGAGTCTATTTTAACCAGAGCCTTTCCCACTGTATTCCCTGACATCAGTTCACAAAATGCCTTAGGAGTATTGACCAAGCCTTCTGTGATGTTTTCGATCACGGTAATCTCTCCTGCTCGGATCCACTCCTCAAGTCTTGCCATAGCCGCGGGTACCTTTTTTTGATAGGTGGGCAAGAGAAACCCCTGCATGGTGAGCTGCCGCGACACCACCTCCCAAAGATTGGTAATTGGGTTTGGATTATCTGTGCGATTGTAGTCAGAGATCATCCCACAACCGATAATACGGCCATAGACTTTCATGGCGGGTAGCATCGCATTGAGGATTGGACCGCCAACATTATCAAAATAAATATCCGCTCCTTCTGAGGCAATGGACATCACGGTCTCGGTGACATCATTTTTTTTGTAGTTAATCGCGGCATCAAAACCAAACTGATCCACAATCAGCTTCGCTTTTTTATCACTTCCAACAATACCTATGACTTTGCAGCCGCAGAGTTTAGCTATTTGCCCGACCATGCTGCCCGTAGCACCTGCAGCTGCACTGACAACGACCGTTTGCCCCGCTTGAATCTGGCCGACTTCATGTAAGCCGATATACGCAGTGGCCCCAGCGCCGCCAAGAGAGCCAACATAGTATGAGATGGGTATTCCAGGCTCTGGCTTTAGCTTTTCAAGCAATATGGCTCCACTATGACAAATGGAGTAATCTTCCCAATGATTGAGGGCATATACAAGGTCACCCTCAACAAAATCTCGATTGCAGGATTTAACCACCTGTCCTACAGAAGGCCCTCGGATCACTCCACCGATTGGGATTGGCTCGAAATAGTTGGCTTTGCCATCGACCCAACCTCGAATCGCAGGTTCCATGGAGAAGTACATGTTGCGTAACAAAAACTCACCCTCACTAGGCTCTGGAACAGAGCTCTCGGACATGGCAAAATTTTCTGGTTTCGCGGCATCAGTCACATAAGAGGCGAGAACAACTTGACGATTTATTTTCATGGTTAATCCAATTCAATATGCAGGTTGCCATCATCGGATACGATAATACCGTAGGTTTTCAGTGGTACTTTTGTGAGCTCTCCTATGGGCTTTCCCGTGCGTAAGTCAAAACGTACGCCATGCAATGGGCAAGACAAAAAACAGTTTCTGATACGACCCTCAGTCAGACTGGCTCTTTGGTGGGTACATTGATTATCCACCGCATAGTATTCACCATTAGTTCTACAGATAAGAATATTCTTTCCCTCTAAGATAACTGCCACAGATTGGTTGTCGGTGATATCTGCTGCGGGGATCAATGTATCTGTTTTGGTGGTCATAGAAATCTCCTAATGGGGGGCGAAGCGTAACAAGCTTGCCGGGCTCAGACAGTCTGAAACCCGGCGCGACAAAATCTTAGGCTTTGAGGTACTTGTCTATTGTTTGGTGCAGGTGACGAATTCGGCTTTCCTGATAGCTGGCCAGACTGACTGCACCTTTCTTAGAAGCAAGCATGCCTTTCTGCACAGCTGCCATATTGCTGTCATCCTGGTCAAAGACTGGGCCAAGGCCGCCGATTTCAGGTGCCTCACTAAAGGCTTGATCTGGGCGTAAGATATTTTTCTTAGCTGGGTCTGGGCGCTTGGTACCCTTGGGGTAGCGCATCAATATCATGGTTTCAAAAACACAGCTGTTATGGTCGTCGCCGTTAGGCAGAAAACGATAAACAATATTGCCGTGGTAACCAGTCCATACCTGAGTGTTGGGGAACAGCATATACAATATGGCGTCCTCTAGCTCTGACTTGGTCGCGTCATCAAGAGATTCACCGATGATCTCACTGAACATCTCGCGGTTGGTCTCTGCCACATAGGTACGCGCGGTCAGTCCCTCGGGCATTTCATGGCCCTCAGCGCTATCGGTTGCCATACGGCCGGATAGTTCGAGAATGTCGCGCATAGTCTCTGCTTCTGTCACATTAGGCAGATGCGGGCTCGCTATGCCCATAGGCGTAACAGAGCGACTGACATGGTCGCCAAAGGTATCGTACTGGGAATTAGCATCACCGGTGAAGGTCAGAATTTCGCTATGGGTCTCCAAGGTATGGAATGACTCCATAAATGCCTCTGCTCCGACTTTCCAGTTGCACTGGACAACACGCTGAACGTGCGCACCTTTGTAATAGTCGTGCAACGGGAAGCGCGCGAAATGCTCGGGCAATGGACTCAGGTATTCCTCTAGAGGAATAGAGTTCTCGTCGAAATTAATAAAGATAAAACCACCCCAGGTACCAACTTTGACCTGTGGTAGGCTCATATCTTTCTGGTCTAAATGGCTGAAGTCCCACTTGCAGGGGATACCTTTGAACTGGCCATTAATATCCCAGGTGGAGCCGTGGAAGGGACAGACAAATTCTTTGACATGGCCGTCGCAGTCACGTAGCAAGCGGCCGCGATGTAAACAGGAGTTGATATACGCTTTTATTTGATTTTCACCGGTGCGGGTGACGATGATTGACTGGTCGACGACTTCATAAATATGATGATCGCCCACTTCAGGTATATCTTCTTCACGACAGGTCATTTGCCAAACCTTGGGCCATAGCTTTATTTTCTCTTGCTCGTGAAAATCCCGCGATATCCAGCGTGCTACATCTATATCTTCATTGCCCATGTACGGATTGGTGTTTTCGCGGAGGTAGCTCGGCACTTCGATTTTTTCATCATCGAGTAAATCCTGATAGCTAATACCCTCGCAGCGTGCCTCACCCTGTTGCTTTACTTTAATTAAATCAGACATAGTTTTTCTCCTACGTATAGTTATTTGACTATCTGGTAATAATATTAACGCCGCTGATGCCAGGGGCACCATAGACATGTGTGTAGCCGACCTTGGGTTGGTTAGGCACTTGCCGAGCCCCGCCTTCCCCGCGCAACTGTACACAGACTTCGTACACCTGACGAAGTCCAGATGCTCCCACAGGTTCTCCATTGGCCAGACAGCCCCCATCGGTATTTACCGGTATGCGGCCGTTAATTCCCGTGGCACCTTCGCGGAGTAATTTTTCTTGTTCACCGTGCTCACAGAAGCCGTTCTCAGCCATATGCATAATTTCGGTGCCGCTGTCGGTGTCCTGCAACTGAATCACGTCGATATCTTCGGGGCCAATGCCGGCTACTTCAAATGCAGCCCTGGATGCCGTTACTGTAGGAGCATCGGCTACTGTCATGGCCTGTGAAGGTGCGAAGACTTCGAAACTGCCGTAGTGGCGTGTGCGCACTGCAGCAGCTTTAATAAATAGAGGATTACTGCAGTATTGGTGCGCTTTGTCGGCATTGCAAATAATTAGCGCCGCGCCACCTTCAGCGGGGCTGCAAAACATATATTTACGCAGCGGATCACTGACCATTGCCGAGCTGGCAATCTCTTCATAGCTGAGAGCTTGCTGGCGCCAAGCGGTCGACGTGAGTGAACCATTTTTAAAGGCCTTTTCTGATACGCGAATTAAGGCGTCTTCAGTAATGCCATGATCGTGCATGTAGCGCTGAGTCTTAAGAGCAAAAAACTGTGTCGTGAGCATTAGACCTGTTTCGCCGTACCATTCATCTAAACCCCAATCTTTGGGCTGCGGATTGAATGCGCCACGGGGGTGTTTGTCAAAGCCGACCACGACACCAACATCGTACTCGCCAGATTTAATCGCACTGTAGGCAGCGTGAAGAGAGCTGCCACCGGTGGCGCAACCGTTCCAAATATTAGTGAACTGTAAACCAGTCAGTCCAAGCTCATTAACTAGAGCATCGGCGTTGCCAGCATCTTGACTTCCACCATAGGCAAATTGCATTTCCTGCCAGCAAAGACCAGCATCAGCTAGCGCGGCACGTACGGCGGAGGCCCCCTGTTGCATGCCTGTCATATCGGGTGAGCGGCCGAAGCGGTGAAGTCCTATGCCAATAATTGCTACATCCATGATCTATGCCTCCGTCACTGCGCTAAAGCTAAATGTCATTTTTTGTTCGCCATTCTCATCAGTGCGAAACGGAATAATATCTAATTTCATCCGCATGCCAATCTGCAAATCCTCAGGACTATTGGCTTGCAGGCGAGCCTCGACTCGCACACCGCCGGGCATTTCCACATAGCCGACACCGTAGGGGCGGAATGTCTCAGCTGTTTCATCACTGTGGTAGGGCTGTTTGGGCATAAATGTCTGGATTGTCCAGGTCCACAATGTGCCATGATCACCCAGTTCGACAACCTTAGTATCTCGCGAACCACAGCTACGGCAGTCTGGCTGTGCCGGGAAAGTCGCCTCGGCACATTGACTGCAGCGACTGCCCAGTAACTGTGGGTTACTAGAAGGCCAGGTAAATAGGCCTTCGTGTAATGGAACTTGCCGGCTCATAAATAGACCTTATTGATGGATCGCAAGGCCGAGGCTGTCCAAGACAGACTCGTGCATACTTTCAGAAACTGTTGGATGGGCGTAGATGGTTTGGGCTAGTTCATGCTCTGTAGCTTCGAGCTGTTGAGCAATACCAAAACCCTGAATTTGCTCTGTGACTTCTGGCCCAATCATGTGGGCGCCTAAAAGCTCGCCACTGTCGGCGTCAAAGATAGTTTTGACCAACCCTTGCCCTTCATTGATGGCTAGCGCCTTGCCATTAGCGCCGAGATTGGATCGTCCTACTCTGATGCTGCGACCCTCATCTTTAGCCTGCGCTTCGGTCAGGCCTACGCTGGCAATTTGAGGGCGGCAATACGTACATCCTGGCACACGATGCTTGTTTAAAGGTTTAACATCTGCAAGGCCGGCAATTTTTTCCACACAGATAATGGCTTCGTGGCTGGCCTTATGAGCAAGCCAAGGCGCGCCAGCGACATCACCAATAGCGTATAACCCGGCCAGATTGGTCTTACCAAATTGATCAACTACTAAAAAGCTGTTTTCGGTTTTCAAACCCAGATTATCAAGGCCGAGATCCTCAATATTACCCCTGATCCCGACAGCTAGAATCACCTGATCAAACTTGATTTGATGCTCTCCATTAGGGCCTTTAATCAATACTCGGGCTTGCGCTCCAGCACCTTCAACAGATTCGACCAGAGTACTTGTCATCACTTTGATACCCCGCTGTTGGAAGGCCTTTTCTGCAATAGATGAAATTTCAGAATCTTCTGCCGGAATAATGCGCTCAGCTGCTTCGACCAAAGTAACATCAGTGCCCAGATCGTTATAGAGGCTGGCAAACTCTACTCCTATTGCACCGCCGCCGATCACCAAAAGGCTTCCGGGCAGAGAGGAGGGGGTCATGGCCTCGCGTGCTCCCCAGATGAGATCACCATCAATTTCGATGTTGGGAAGATTCCTCGCCCGGGCACCAGTAGCGAGAATAATATGGTTGGATCTGTACTGGCTGACGCCACCTTCATAGCTGACATCAAGACGGCATTTATCAACCACACTTGCGGTCCCATCAATCACAGTAATATTATTTTTCTGCATCAGGTAAGCGACACCCCGACTCAACTTATCTGCCACAGACCGACTGTGCTGCACCAATTTATTGATATCGAAGCTAAGATTATCGATAGTAAAACCGAAATTCTCAGCCTCTTTTAGGGTATGGGCTATCTCAGCACCACGCAGCAGAGCCTTTGTGGGTATGCAGCCCCAATTCAAACAGACGCCACCGAGGTGCTGCTTTTCTACCAATGCCGTTTTGAAACCCAACTGAGCAGCGCGAATAGCAGCCACATATCCGCCAGGGCCACCACCCACTACCATAAGGTCATATTGCTCCATACTCACCGCCACTCCTTATACCAACATAGTCGCCGGCTGCTCCAAGAAACCCTTAAGAACAGACATAAACTGTGCCGCGACAGCGCCATCGATAATTCGATGGTCGCTAGACAGTGTAAGGCTGATAACGGTTGCAACACTCAGCGCGCCATTTTTAACAACAGCCCGCTGCTCCCCGGCACCTACGGCTAAAATGGCACCCTGGGGTGGATTAATGATAGCGTCGAACTGCTTAATGCCGTACATGCCCAGATTGGAGATACAGAAACTCCCTCCTTGAAATTCCTCAGGCTTTAGACGGTTGAGCTTGGCTCTTGTGGATAGGTCACGCATTTCACTGGAAATACTCTCCAAGCCTTTTTTGTTGGCTCCAGAGATAATAGGGGTAATCAGACCATCTTTAATAGCAACCGCAACAGAGATATCGGCATCTTCAAAATAGGTCACTTGTTCACCATCAAACTGCACGTTCAGTGCCGGCACTCTTATCAGCGCACTGGCACAGGCTTTAACAATAAAGTCATTCACCGAGACTTTGGTCGCACTGTTGGCATCATTGATCTGCTTGCGCGTGGCGAGCAGGTTGTCTAGTTCGGCATCAATCTGCACGCGGTAGTGGGGTGCGGTCTGTTTAGATGCCTGCAGACGCGAGGCAATAGTCTTACGCAGACCACTAATAGCCTCAGATGCTGACCTGCTATGAGCTGGTGCTGAAGCGGTTGCTTGCGCTGGCAGTTTGTTTTTCATTGCGGCCGCAGCTTCGACATCAGCTTTACACACACGTCCACGGTCACCGCTAACACGGCAGTCTAGCAGGTTGATACCTAGCTGTTCCGCAAGGCGCCGTGCAACTGGTGTTGCCTTAACTTGACTATCATCGCCACTCTGCGTTTTGCTAGGTGATGAATTATTGGTCCCAATTAATAGGCCACCCGCGGCAGTTACGGCCGCCTCTAAGTCGCCTTTTGATACGCGCTCATGGCGTCCCGTGCCGATGATATTATTGAGATTAACACCATATTCTCCGGCCAAGCGACGGGCTACCGGTGATGCCGGCACATGGCTGTCGTCTCCGCCTCCAGCCAGAATGGCTAGATTACTGAGCTGTTTCTCAGTTGGTGCTATAGATTCATTTGCAACTTCGGACATGATCGGCGCCTCTTCTGAAACTACTACTTCGTTATTACCGCGGTAATTACTTATAAACACTTGAATTTCATCTTCGCTGACATCTGCAGAAGCAAGGACACCTAAAAGACCGCCAACATTGTGGGTCTCGCCTGGTTGAGCAAGTATCGCCCTCACAATGCCGCTATCTGCCGCGGTGACTGTATTGACGATTTTTGCAGTCTCAACATCAACCAGATCATCCTCAATGTTGACCTGGTCACCTACTTTGACATGCCAGGCATTGATCTCACCCTCAGACATTTCCATGCCCCATTTGGGCATACCGATCGGCTTGATTTCATTGGTCATCATTAGGCTCCCAGTACATCCCGAACAGCGGCAAGAACTTTGTCCACACTGGGTACGTAAGCGTCTTCCAACTCAGGGGCAAAAGGAACCGGCGTGTGTGGTGCAGTCACGGTGCGAATTGGAGCTCTGAGGCTAAAGAAACCTTTCTCAGCAACGATACCAGCAATGTCAGAGGCCAGGCCGCAGCGAGGGTTTCCTTCATCGACCACAACCAATCTGCCTGTGACTTCAACACTCTCAAGAATCGCCTCATCGTCCAGTGGTGAAACTGTACGAGGATCAATCACGTCGCAGGTGATCCCCTCCTTCGCCAAAATATCGGCCGCGGCAATGGCGTGAGTGACCATATTAGAGATAGCAACGATAGTGACATCTTTACCCTGACGAGGAAACGCGGCCTCACCGAAGGGTATCGCGTACTGCTCGTCGGGTACTTCACACTCATTGTTGTACATAACTTTATGTTCGAGAAAGATCACAGGATCCTCATCGCGAATCGCTTGCACCATCAAACCTTTGGCATCGTAGGCATTGCTAGGCATCACTACTTTTAGACCAGGGATATGGGTAACAACCGAGTGGAGCATGCTTGAATGCTGAGCACCCGCTCTCCAGCCGGCGCCAACTGTGCCTCTAATGACCATTGGGGTTTTGGACTTGCCGCCGAACATATAGCGAAACTTAGCAGCTTGATTAAAGATTTGATCGAAGGACACACCAATAAAGTCAAAGAACATCAGTTCAGCGATAGGGCGGAGACCATTGTTGGCAGCGCCGGCGGCGGCACCAATAATGGCAGCTTCAGATATAGGTGTATCGATCACTCTCTCTCGACCGAACTCTGGCATCAGGCCTTTGGTTACACCGAAAACACCTCCATACGCGTCATCTTGGCCATCACAGCCAGCGCCACCGGAGACTTCTTCACCAAGAACTATAACAGTTGGGTCTCGGCGCATCTCTTCACGAATGGCATCATTAAGGGCTTCACGGTAAGTCTTTATTGAGGTCTTACCGCCTATTATTGAATTATTAGAATTAGTAGTCATTTCGGTACCCTTAGTATGAGCTGTAGACATCGGACAAAAGGTCCGTGGATGGATCTGGGCGCGGCGCAGCTAGGCCATCCGCAACAGCTTTTTCTATTTCGGCTACGATTTCCTTATCTATCGCATTCATAGTCGCGGCTTTTAACCATCTTTCTTTAATTACCCGGTCACGGAACATCTTTAAACAGTCCTCGTTTTTACGAGCATTTTTAACTTCATCTTCGCCGCGGTAAAGCTGTGGGTCACCAATAAAGTGGCCGTCAAAGCGGACACACTTAGCTTCAATAGAAGTAGGGCCACCGCCATCGCGAGCCCGTTGAGTGGCTACTTTGATGGCTTCATACGTTGCAAAGAAGTCATTGCCATCAACGCATTCAGCTGGCATACCGAAGCCAGCGTTCCGGTCTGTCAGGCTGTCGCAGCCAAGACCGTAGTTAGCTGCAGTACCTTCAGCGTAACCGTTATTTTCATAAATAAATACATGAGGAAGCTGCAAAACAACGGCCATATTCATCGCCTCCATTGTCGTGCCCTGGTTGGCACTGCCGTCACCGTTAAAGGATAGAGCGACGTTTTTAGTGCCCAGGGTCTTGGCCGCCAGAGCGGCACCGTTTACGAGTGGCGGGCCACCGCCAACAATCGCGTTAGCTCCGAGCATACCTTTATCGATATCGGCAATGTGCATGGAGCCGCCTTTACCTTTGCACAGGCCGGTAGATCGGCCCATGATCTCTTTCATCATGCCGCCGACGTCACAGCCTTTGGCGATACAGTGGCCATGGCCGCGGTGAGTGCTGCCAATTATGTCGCTGTCGCTAAGCTCAATACAGGCAGCTACAGCAATAGCCTCCTGACCGTTAGATGCATGAACGAAGCCGGGGACATTGCCTCCCATAAACTCTTTGATAACGCGCTCTTCGAACTCGCGAATGGTTCTCATCGAGCGATAGGCTCTGAGCAGAAAATCCTCTTGGTATGGCATGGAGATGAACCTTTAGTTAGTTTAATTTTAGGTTCTGTAAACTATACATCGTTTCTAGAAAAAAACAAACGTGCTGGTTTTAGGGAGTTTTTTTAGATTTGAGGCTTGGCGCAGGTTTCAGCGCCAAGCAAGAGAAAATAAGCGTTAGATGGTGCTACTGATTTTGATAGGATAATAATTACTGAACAGACTCTTATCATAGAGGTTTTATGATCTACATTGGATTAGTGAGGCTGAAGATTGCGCCTATTAAAACTGTGATACAGGTAGGTGTACCATCAAACCATCGTGGGCATCGGTTATGATAACTTGACAGGACAAACGGCTGTTGTCTTCTGGGTCGGTCACGCAGTCAAGTAAGTCCTTTTCCATCTCGCTAGCCGGAATAACTTTGTCTACCCAGCTTTTTTCGATATAGCAGTGGCACGTAGCGCAACTGCAAGAACCACCGCATTCGGCAAGGATTCCTTCGACCATATTATCTACAGCCGCTTGCATTAAACTGTTGCCGGTTTCAGCGTTGACTTCTTGGCTATTGCCGTCGGCTTGTATAAAAGTGACTATGGGCATACTTAGGTTCCATTAATAAATTCGTTTACAGAGGGTTATTGATATTTGACTAAACCCGCTATTTTATAGTTTGGTGAGGTCTCTGGTCGTAACTGGCCAATAAGCACAACTTCTTATGGGGAGAAGCGTTCTCCAGTTAAAACTTTGTCACAGTATCTGGCCGGCGAAACTATACATTGTTTGAATTAAAAAACAAACGGAGCGGTTTTAAAGAAAGAGGCTCTGGCAATCTAATCTGATACGTTGATTTTTTGTGACAGAATGGGCGGGTTTTGCGGTGTTTAACATATGTCACATCGAGTCATTATTACCTCTATTTACCCGAGGGAATATCTTTAAACGCCACCCCTTTATCGGCTCGTGGGTCTTGAGGCAATCCCAAAACACGCTCAGCGATGATAT